>Ga0315280_10004329_pt1 | contig 21063 bp, 17 predicted proteins | sample YL17G06_40_MG_FD_203697 | JGI IMG/M metagenome (GOLD analysis project Ga0315280, IMG submission 203697) | Sediment microbial communities from Yellowstone Lake, YNP, Wyoming, USA - YL17G06_40 | ecosystem: Environmental > Aquatic > Freshwater > Lake > Sediment | place: USA: Wyoming | collected...
CGGTCGTAGGATCGCTCTCCCTCGAGCGAGAAGAAACAGCCCGGAAGTTGCTTCATCCTCCAGTGATAGGGGATGCATTCACAACATCTTTCTTTTCGATCGCAAGGCTCATCAGTACAAGTACATCGGGCCTTGTTCTTTTCTAAATGACATTCCAGCATACGTGAAAAACCCCTTTCCTATCCTCCCCTCACCCTCCCCCTCTCCCCGTGGGGGAGAGGGATGGGGTGAGGGGTGAGTTTTTCAAGAACGGCCGCGGCCAGAAGCGGGAACATCACTTCATGATGGCCGATCAGATGATAGCCTTTCCCGCCCTTTAGAGTGGGTCTCTTGACCACATTGATGTGAGGGCGGTAATGGTGAATGAAATCCATATTCACCGTAGTGAGGTGTACCACGGGGTAGCCAAGATTTCTGGCAAGGCCCAGGGCCTTTAAGAAGACTTCTGGGAGGATCACGGCTGAGCCGAGGTTAATAAAAACCCCTTTCTCCAATTTCGATACGAGGGAGACAAAGGTATGGAAATCTTTGAGGCTGCCTTTTCCGATGGCTGCCCCATCTGCCGATGGTCCCATATGGGTGATGTCCGTCCCAATCGCCACATGGACAGTAATGGGGATTCCCAGTCTCTGGCCGGCAGCGAGCAAGGAGAGGTGTTTAAAAGGAAAATTTCCTTTAAGGATTTTTCGGCCTAAGGATTGGCCGATTCCCAATCCTTCTTTTACGCCTTTCTGAATGGTACGGTTAATGGTCTCATGGGTCTCTTTCACCATTCCAAAGGTGCCCTTGGAGAGTTCCTCATCAACCTCTTCAGAGGTGTGGCCGACCATTGCCAATTCGACATCGTGGATCAGGCCCGCGCCATTCATACCAATACCCTTCAACACTCCTTGTTCCATCCAATCGATAAGGACAGGGTTGAGCCCAACCTTGATGGGATGTGCGCCCATTCCCAGAAGAACCATCCTCCTTCCCCGGACCGCCTCTGCGATCCGTTCCACTACCTCCTTCAACTCCTTTCCTGCCAGGATCTCCGGCAAGGAGTTTAAAAAGTCGTTGAGAGATCCTCCTGTCTTCCAAGTTTTAGCGAAGAGGTTTTTTACCACCTTATGTTTCTTTTGCTTCAAAGAGGTCATTGTAACCCGACGCAGATCAAGAGGTTTTATCGTACTTTTCACACCTTGCCTCTCATCAGTTTATCTTGAGCGGAGTGTTCACCCCGATCTCGGCCCTTTGCGAGTGGGTCGAGGCGAGGTCTCCGAATGATCATCTACCTTATCGTGGAAGAATCCCCGCTATTCATGGCAGGACTCTTCAAAAAGAGGTAGTGCTCCACCAGTTCGCAGAGGATGTGTCCGATGAGAATATGGACCTCTTGAATGCGAGGTGTACTGGTCGAGGGGACAGCAAGGGAAATATCAGCAATCTTTGAAAGCATACCCCCATCGTTTCCAGTGAGAGCCACTGTTTTCATTCCCATCTCTTTCGCCACTTCAAAGGCTTTGATTACATTGGAGGAGTTCCCGCTGGTGCTGATGCCGATCGCAACATCCCCTTCCTTACCGAGGGCCCTGAGTTGTTTGGCGAAGATTTCGTTAAAGGCAATGTCGTTGGAGACACTGGTCAGAATAGAAGTATCGGTGGTGAGGGCAATGGCAGGGAGAGGGGGACGATCCATGATATATCGGTTGACGAATTCCGCAGCGAGGTGTTGGGCGTCGGCAGCGCTTCCTCCGTTTCCAAAAAAGAAGAGTTTGTTTCCCGCTTCAAAGGCATGAGAGATTAATCTGATCCCGTCGATGAGCTTGGGGAGGTTTTCTTTTAGAAAACGTGTTTTCACTTCAGCACTTTCCTTAAATCGTTTCAGAATAATATTTTCCATAGCACCGAAATATTATACCCCCTTTACATCCCTGTCAAGGATGTCTTTTTTGCGTGGGTAATTTCCATCGCCGATTGAGCCATGCCCATTGGCTTGGATATCGTCTCACCGCCTCTTCGATGGCCTCCGTAAATTTTGCAGTCAACCTCTCAACGTCCTTCTTCTCATTGAATGTTCGTTCTATTTCGATCGGATCCCCGATGACCAATGTCCTTTCAATCCCGTTTCCTCTCAGAACGAACATGGGCAAGATCGAAGCCCCCGTCCTGAGAGAGAAGATAGCCGGTCCAGGGGCAGTGAAGGCCTTCTGCCCGAAGAATGGGACAGGGAGACCTCCCCGCCTTTGTTGCTCGTCCGCGACGAGATAAAGGATCTCGTTTCGTCGGAGACAGTTCAGCGATTTTTTAACAGAAGTTGCAGCGGGTTTGGGAAAGAATAATTTCTGGCCCATTTTTCTCGCATAAGTATCAATCCTCTTCATTAATTTTGGGAAATTGGCCTCATTGATAATTGCATTTAATGGATAGCCCTCTGCAGCCAGTCTCACTCCCAATAGGGGAAAGGACCCCAAATGGGCCCCGAGGGCAATAACCCCATTTCCCTTTGCCAAGGCCGCATCCAGACATTCTCTCCCTTTTATATTCATTTTCAGGAGAAATCGTTCTAAAGGATTAGCGGCTATATAGACGGCTTCCAAGGGGGTGAGGGTGAAGTGGAAGAAAACCTTTCGAGCAAGTTTCTTAATCTCATGGAGATCTTTTTCCCTCTCAAAGCCGATCAAGAGATTACCGATCACCCTTTTCCTATACTTCTTATAGAGGTAGAACATGATGGATCCCGCGATCTTTGAAATAAAGACAAGCGCTTGGGGGGGTAAGCACCGAAATATCAGGATAAGGAATGTGAGGAAGACATTCACAAGGATGTCCCCAAACCAATGCCTCGATTTCTTAAAGTACATCTTCCTCATGGATCACTGCGATGCAGAAAAGGTGGATTAGATTGTTACCAAAATAGATCATTTCCAGTTGAATTTCAACAGGTATCCTATTTAAGGTTAGATTGACCTTTAGAATTATTTTGTTTATCATTATTTTTATATAGAAAAAGTCGCTAAGCCTTTATCCTGCCGCAGGCAGGCGCTATGCGCATGGCGTTAGTTCGAACGGTGGATCGATGAACATCTTGGCGCTTCCTTCTGTCATTGCCTTTACGATAAACCTTACCCTTTGTCTCATCGTCCTCTCCAGCAAACCAAGGAATTTGGCTCACCGACTCTTTGCATGTTTTGTCCTTTCCTTCGCCACCTGGAATATGGGCGAACTCATCATGATCAGCAGCATCAATCCAGTCAATGCGATTTTTGGGGTGAGGGTGATCTTTGTCGGATTGATTTTTGCTCCTCTGTTCTTTCTTCATTTCTCTTTTTTCTTTCCCTTCAAAAGAGAGAGCCGATGGACAAAAGGATGGAACTTTTTCTTCCTCTATCTGATCCCCGTGGCGATCTTAGGCACCTTTTTCCTTGCTTTCCGAATCGATATCGAAAGGTTCAAAGAGTTAAAAAGCGTCTTTTATTATGGCCTCCTTTTTGAGGAGCCGTTGATATTTCTGGTCTTCCTTGGATTGATCGCCCTTTTCATGGGTGTTTGCACCTATTGGGGAATCAAGAATCTAATCCAATCCCTCCGGGCGACACGAATTCCCAGACAAAAACTTCAGATCAAATACCTCATCTTCGGAATCATCTCCATGGCCATCGCCGGGACGATCATCAACCTATCCAACTACTTTCTCAAATTGGGCTGGCCCATCTTCTTTCTGGCCAGCCTTTACTCGATATTAGTCAGTCTTTTTTTTGCCATTGCACTCATCCGATATCGGCTGTTAGACATCCATCTTCTCATTCGAGGGGGAATCCTCTATTCCTCTGTCACGGGTTTGATCCTGGCCATCTATATTCTCATCATCAAAAATATCGGTGAGACCCTATCCCAGAAGGCTTACGGGAAATCTCTTTTGGTCGAATCTGCTTTGATCCTTGCTCTGGTCTTCTTGCTCCAGCCTTTCCAGCGGAAGGTAGGGGATTGGTTGGATCGCTTTTTTTATATGGAGAGGGTTCGTTTTCGGACGAAGCTTTCGGAGTTTAGTCGAACCCTGACCGAATTGGTGGACCTCGATGAGGTGGCAAGAACCACGGTCCATTTCATCACCCAAACCTTCCACGTCGACTCCGTTGCCTTCTTCTTGAAAAATGAAGTGGGAGAATATTGCCAGCTTGTTGGGAGTCCCCTCAAGGAGGAAATGGAATATTCATCTCAACATTCCTTTTTAGAGAGGATGGAATCGAGCGGGATGGCGGTCGATCTGGAACACCTCCGAGAGAATGGGGGAGATGTGGTGGAGATCGACGATCTGATCGAAAAAGGTTGGGTGGTCGTCGCCCCGTTTTTTTTAAAGGATAGGTTGTTGGGCTTCCTTCTTCTGGGCAGGAAACGATCTGAAAAGGACTATACGGTGGAGGAATTGGAGCTCTTGGAGGCTTTTCTCAACCAGGCCGCGCTCGCCATCTCCAGAGCCCTCATCTATCGGGATATGAGTTTGAAAGACAGACAGATCATGCAGGCCGAGAAACTGGCGGCCATCGGTGAATTAGCCGCGGGGATTGCCCATGAGATTCGAAACCCCTTAGGAATCATCACCGGATCGGCAGAGACCGTGCGGAAACACGAGAACCCGAAGATTCGGGATGAGATGACCAGCTATATCTTAGAAGAATCCAAACGGATCAATGGGCTGATCAACACCTTCTTGGGCTTTGCCAGGCCGAGAGAGCCGGAGTTGGTGAGTTGCGATCTCAGAGAGATTTTGGGGAAGACCCTTCTTCTTCTCTCTCCAAGTGCGAAAACATTAGGGGTGGAGATCAAAGAGGACATTACACGGAGACCTCTTTACGTTTCGATCGACCCGGATCAGATGAGGCAGGCCTTTATGAACTTAGGTGTCAATGCCTTGGAGGCGATGCCTCACGGAGGGGTTCTCACTGTAGCGGTGATGGAGAACGCCAGAGGTAGGGTGGTGGTTCGGTTCAGCGATACGGGAAAGGGGATCCCGAAAGAGATACAGGCAAAGGTATTCGATCCATTCTTCACCACAAAAGAAGGAGGGACGGGTTTAGGGCTTTCCATTGCCCATCGTATTATCACTCAGCACGGAGGGGATATTGCTTTGGAGGCAACAGAGAAGAAAGGGAGCACCTTCACCATCACTCTTCCTTTGGACCCCCTTTCTTCGGGAAAAGGAATATAGGGGATGAAGAGGACGATTCTCATCGCTGAAGATGAGGAAAAAATGAGGCGGATCCTCGAAGTGAACCTTCAGGATCGATACCGGGTTCTTCTGGCAAAGGATGGAGAGGAGGCCCTTTCTATTTTCAAGGAAAATGAAGTCAACCTTCTCCTTACGGATATGAGGATGCCCGAAAAGAATGGCCTCAGTTTGCTTCACGAGGTAAAACGGCTCCGGTCAGAAGTTCCTGTGATCTTGATCACGGCCTATGGAACGATCGAATCAGCAGTGGATGCGATGAAAGAAGGGGCGATGGATTATCTCCTCAAACCCATCCAAATGGAAGAGGTCGAACTGGTCATCGAAAGGGCACTCCTGCAGGCTGACCTGATCGATGAAAATCGGCAGCTGAAAGAGGAGATCAAGTCTCTCTATGGATCGGATACGATCATTAGCAAGCATCCTAAGATCATTGAGATCATGGGAATTGTTCGTCAGGTCGCTGATAGCAGGGCCACCGTTTTGATTGAGGGGGAGAGCGGTACGGGGAAAGAACTGGTGGCCCGGGCGATTCACTTTAGCAGCCAGAGAGCCGGTTGTCCTTTTATCGTGGTCAACTGCTCTGCCATCCCGAGAGAACTTCTTGAAAGCGAACTCTTCGGCCATGAGAGGGGAGCATTTACCGGAGCAGTCAAGAGGAAGATAGGTAGCTTTGAATTGGCTCACAGGGGAACGCTCTTTCTTGATGAGATTGGGGAGATGCCTAAGGAGCTTCAAGTCAAGATTTTGAGGGCAATCGAAGGCTATCGTTTCATGAGGATAGGGGGGATGGAGGAGGTTGATGTCGACATCCGGCTGATCACGGCCACCCATCGAGATTTGAAGGCAGCGGTTGAGGCTGGAGAATTTCGAGAAGATCTCTTCTACCGACTCCATGTCGTCTCCATTAAACTTCCACCGTTAAGGGAACGGAAGGAAGATATTCCTCTGTTGGTTTCCCATTTTATTGAGAAGTACAAGAAGGAAGTGAAAGAAAGGCGTTTAGAGATTTCCGAAAAAGCCCTTCAAGTCTTGGAAACCTACCCGTGGCCTGGAAATGTAAGGGAGCTGGAAAATTGTATCCTGAGGGCGATGCTCCTGGCCAAATCCAATCGGATTGAAGTAGAAGACCTCCCACCAGAGTTGAGGGGTGAAGGTGGAGAGCCTTTTCATCCTGTTCCGAGAGACAGCGAAGAGTTGAGGCGGATGAAATGGCAATTGAGACGGAAGGCAGAGGATGAGGTGGAGAGGGTTTTTTTAAGAGAAGCTTTGAAAAGGAATAAAGGTAATATTTCTAAGACAGCTCTGGACGTAGGGATGGACCGAAGGCAGCTTCAGAACCTGATTCGAAAGCACAGGATCGTTGTCAGGGAGTATAGAAACCAAAGTTGAGAAATGAATTGAAGTAAAGGGATAACTTTTCAAATTGACACAAAGGTATTTCTGATATTGTTAATTCAAGCATTCAATAAAGGTTCTTTCTGTTCCAAAGGGGGTGGCTGATGGTGGGGGTAGTATGATTGATGATTCAAGAATGATTAAGGCTTCTTAATGAGGGGAGTATAATCATGGACAAGATGGGAACAAGGACAGGGAGGATTCTTAGTATTCTCGGTATTCTGGTTGTTGTTCTGGTCGGGATCTTTGCGGAAGGTTCGTGGGCTCAGCCACCAGGTATTGTCTCAACCTCTCCGGGTGAAAGGTCGATTAATGTTCTCACCAACGTTATCATAACAGTGCAGTTTAGCACCTCGATGGATACAAATGCGATCGAAATTGATGTCGAGGATGAGTACGGTAACGAGGTCGTAGGGACGGTTCGATGGACCACCACGTCGCTTCCAAATGACACGCTCCGATTTATCCCGACCAACGTACTGAAGCCAGCCACCCATTATCATGCAGAGGGTATAGGAAACTCCACAGGAGGCGAGAGTGTTTGGTATGAGTTTTCCTTCATCACCAAACATTCCACTGCCGATACGGAACCGCCTACGGTTCAAGCTGTCTATCCCTATAATGGGATGACAGGAGTTCCGATCGGGAGGAACATTAGTATCAAGTTCAGTGAGGCGATGGTCCCTTGGAGTGTCACTACTCCCGGGAACATCACATTAACCGGTCCAGGCATCAGTGGACCAGATGATTATTCAGTGTTTTATGATTTCGAAGATGGGGAGGTAGAGATTAAAAAGAATAGCGCATTTTCAGCCTTTTCAACCTATACCGTTACGATTAGCACCAATGTGAAGGACCTTCGTGGAAACTGGCTCAAGGATCAGTATCAGTGGAGTTTTACCACAGGGCCAGCTGATACAACGTCACCTACCGTTACGCAAACCATCCCTGCAAATAATGATACTAAGGTGAGCATCTGGCCTCAATTTCATGTCATCTTTTCAGAGGAGATGGATGAAAACACACTTACCAACACAAACATCACCCTTTATGATAATACTGCTGGTAGGAATGTCCCGATTGACATCTTCCGGGCAGACAATGATTATGTTACCTTTGGTCCTCGGAGTAATTTGGTGAATGGACACAACTACACTGTAACCATTGGCTCAGGGGTAAAAGACCTGGCTGGAAATGGGCTTTCGAACCCCTATTCATGGTCTTTCACCGTGGCAGGGATTGGAGTGGACAGCGATCCTGTCATTCAATGGGGAATTGAGGGACATTGGAGCACGCGATGGACTGATGGGACAACACGCATTGAGCTGTCCCTCGGTGCAAGCGATGATCATACCGACCCCCTTACAGTGACGGCTGCAACAGCTTCTAAAAATTGGAACCTGACCAAGCGCCCAGGGGAGTCTGAATACAAATATGTAAGCACAGGTAATGAAGGGCTTTCCTCCGGTACTCATACACTCACCTTTTCAATAAAAGATGGTGCATCACCCCAGAATACGGTCACTTTCCAACGGAATATATTTATCTTCGAATCTAATCCAACTCTAAGTTCCCCTGCAAATGGAGCCACGGGTATCTCTACTACCCCTACTTTTCAGTGGAGTTATAATGGTACATTGCGGCCGGTTGGATACGTTGCGGCTGTCATCGATGGACCCAATCCATCAACTGCCCGGATGATCTGGCAGGGATGGATGGTTGATACTGGACCTGGTACCTACTCCATTACTATACCTCCGGACAAAGCGCTTGCCCCGAACGGCACCTATTACTGGGGGATCGGTGGGCAAAACGATGATGAAACTGGCGAGACTATTTCCCAAATTCGGCCTTTCACGACAGGTGGAACCCCTCCGCCACTGCCAAGTTTTTCATGGGTGGTGGTACGGAGTGAAGATCGACCGGTAGGGCTACAATGGAGTGTAGGGGCAAGGGTGGTTGGGCCCAGTCCGGCTGAGGTTCGGGAGTTAAAGGTAACAGGTCCGGGAGGTTTCCAGTACATATTCACAGAGGATGATATTCTCCAGAGTGAATTTAGTGGACTATTTTATTGGCGGGGTTTAACAAATCCTCTATCTAATGGAACCTATACCTTTACCGCGACCGACTTAATGGGAAGGACTGCGACTTCCAATGTTAACTTTACATCCGCTTCTGTTCCCAGGGTTGACTCTTCGACCATGTCACCATCAAATAACACATACACTGGGACAACCACCCCTACTTTTAGTTGGGGGAGTGTTGGATCTGGTGACTATTATTATAGAATCCATATCTTTGACTGGAACTATCAGGAGGCCGACATTTATTACTCTTCTTATATCCAGGAGACTCAATTTACCATACCCTCAGGTTATCTCCTACCCGATACCCCTTATGAATGGCGTGTCGAGGTATTTGATAGCTCTCAAAAAAACAGATCGGTGACTAACGACCTAAGTTTCTCTACAGGAAGCTATCCTTATACTTTAGATATTCAAGGTTTTACCTGGAGCAATAATACTTATTATTGGGGTACCAGAAAGTCTCTCCTCGCATTGGTACTTGGTCCTTTGCCAACCCATATCACCTCTCTTGCAGTCACTGGACCTGGAGGTTTTAACCACACCTTCAAAGAAAGCGAGATATGCTGGGTTCGTTCAATTGGGAATGTTTATGTTTATTGGGAGGCAGGCCTTCCTGCTGATGGGACATATGATTATAATATTGTTGATACATTTGGAGGGTCAGATAGTTTCAGTAAAGAGCAAACGTCGGTAGTCATTCCTATTGTTGAGCGGAGTAGTATGTCGCCTGGAAACAATGCCTATCTGGACACCCTTACTCCTACCTTTACATGGTCGGCAGTGGAAGGAAGTCCACGTTACTACAGAATCTCTATCAACGATTGGAAAGAAAGATATAGTGTTTACCAATCTCAAAGATCCACAGATCTCTTTGCTACGGTTCCAGCAGGGGTGTTGAAACCAGAACGCTCTTACAAGTGGCGGGTTGAAGTATTTGATGATCCGGATAGGCTCGTTGCGGACAATCAATCTTCAAGTGGTTGGAACTGTTTTACCACAAAGTCCACTTCAACAAATGTTCCTGATATTTCGGTCACCCCACTATCTTATGACTTTGGAAATGTGGAGGTGAAAAAGAGCAAGACAGCTTCCTTTAAAGTTAAAAACAATGGTAAAACTGACCTCTTGATATCAACATCGATTACAGGTACGGATGTATCTATGTTTACAATTACGAGTGGTAGCGGTGTGAGCAAGACAATCAAGCCGGGCAAGACCTTGACCATTAAGGTGGTGTTTAAACCCACATCAGGAGGGCCAAAGAGTTCTACCTTGGAAATAACCTCCAATGATCCAGATACACCAACGATTGACATCCCATTGACCGCAACCCTTCCGGCAACGATCCCTGATATTTCAGTCGCCCAAACTTCCCTTGACTTTGGAAGCATAAAGGTAGGGAAGAAAGTAACGAAGACATTAAAGATTACGAACAATGGTACAGGAGATCTGGTAATAACACTTTCAGGGTTAGAGGAGACAGATTTTAGCATTCAGGGGAGTAGTGGTGTCACCATCAAGGCCAAAAAGAGTTACAGTCTGAAGGTGCTATTTACGCCGAAATCTGCAGGATTAGAGACAGCCAACTTGGAGATGAGCTCGAACGATCCCGATACACCAACACTTGAGATCACATTGAGCGGGACAGGGCAGTAATCTTGAGATGAAGAGAACCACCTAAATAGGAACTGGCTTTTTTCCCAAAATAATATTTTCACCGCGGAGGTGCCAAGGACGCGGAGAAAGAATTTTTTGTTTGGCGGAGAGGTACCGCCAAACAAAAAAGCTTCCGTTCTTTTCGGAGATTTCCCTCAGCGATCTCTGCGTCTGCGGTGAACCTGGATTTGAAAGAAGCGCATAGAAATCCAAATAGCCAACGTTATCAACCCAACTGTGCACAAACCCTATCTAATTTGGACAGCAATGATTCTTAGTAGAAATAATTATAGGGGACGAAATCCCAAAGGTCAATAGTGGTTGACTTTGGTACAGACCTTTTAGTAAATTTAAGGGAGAGAATATATTGCCAGTGAAATTCTCAAAAATGAAAAGGGGAGGATAAGACAATGAATCAATTTTCTGAATCAGCCTGGAAGCAATTTCGAGATGCATTGGGATTAAGAGAATCTCCTCTGGGGATCTATTACACGAATGATAAACCTGAAGGGGTCACTCCGAAAGAGGGAATGGAAGAGGGAATATCGGGGTGCATGATCGGACTGCTCCAGAATGCGAGGAAGAAAGGAAAAACCGTTTATTTTGACAAGGGTCATTTCGGATGCCCTGGGGGTGCTTACTATATGGGATTTTTGGAATCCCCCAGACCGGATATTGAATATTTCCTTTCCTGTGGAATACCTGGGCAGATGGAAGGGGAGCGCTATATTAAGACACCGGAGCTTGCGAGGGAATACTTTGCAAGAATGAAACCGAGGACCGCACCGGCCACCTACTGCGTCTTCAAACCGATCGAGCAGTTTCAGCAAGGTGATGTGAAACCAGAGGTGGTTGCTTTCTTTTCTCCACCAGATATCCTTTCAGGCCTTTTCACTTTGGCAAATTATGCTTTAGAAACCACTGAGGCTGTGTATACTCCTTTTGGTTCAGGATGCAGCACCATATTGACTTATCCTCTTAAGGAGGCCGAAAAGGGGAAACCCCATGCCATCATTGGAACGTTTGATGTCTCAGCAAGGCCTATGGTAGAGAAGGATGTTTTCACCCTTGCCATGCCTTACTCAATATTTTTAAAACTCTTGGAAAATGTTTCAGGCAGTTTCCTCGAAACAGAGAGCTGGAAAAGAGTTCTCAGAAGAATAACGAAAAATTGAGGAATTATGAATTCCAAAACTCCCGAATTCCTAAATTGAGATAATCTCGATAATCCGGAGGTATCATGATCCATTCAGAAACGATTTCATTCAGCGCGAAAGGCTTTTGCGATATCGTCGATATGACCCATCATGTGGCTGGAGTTTTGGAACGTTCGAAGATGGAGAATGGATTGGTGACAGTATTCTGTCCCGGCTCCACAGGCTCTGTCACAACAATAGAATATGAATCGGGTGTCCTGAAAGATTTGCAAAAGGCAATCGAAAAAATCATCCCATCCAATATCCCCTATGAACATGACCGACGGTGGGGTGATGGGAATGGTTTCTCTCATGTGAGGGCAGCCTTGATGAAGCCGTCCCTGACCATTCCTCTCATTAAGGGGAGACTGACTTTAGGAACATGGCAACAGATTGTCTTCATCGATTTTGATAACCGAAGAAGAGAGAGAAATATTCTTGTTCAGGTGATGGGTGAATAGATAAAACCAAAACTTTACTCCGACAAATTGGCACGACTCATACTTTGAAAAATATATGTCCCGCTTTCTGTACACTGCTTAAATATGCGTGGGTTTAGCCCCTTGATTAAGCCAAAAGACTCCCGGTCAGCTCGACAAAAAGCAGTTGCTATTTGTGGTGCTGAACCATGCCTTTGCAGATTTATGTTTAGGCTGTATCCACCTTAGGGCGCCGCAAGCCTTTCAACGCCCATCGGATCACTGGGGTGAGGTAAGCAAGTATGGCCGCGCTTATAAAAATAGCTGAAATAGGCCGGGTGAAGAAGATGGATAGGCTTCCCCCTGATATCATAAGGGCCTGGCGAAGAGAGTTCTCTGCTAAATTCCCAAGAACCAATGCCAAAACAAGTGGAACGATTGGATAATTTAGCTTTCTCATTAAGTAGCCTAACACGGCGAAGCCGAGCATCATCCAGACATCAAAGAAATTGTTATTGACACTGTAAGCACCCACAGAAGCAAAGATGACAATGAATCCCATGATGATGGTATAGGGGAGACGAAGCAGGGCTACAAAGGCTGGGATCAAGAAGACGTTAATGAGCAATAATAGAAAATTGCCGATATACATACTTGAAATGAGGCCCCACACAAGGTCTGGATTCTTTTGGAAAAGCATGGGGCCTGGCCGAATACCCCACATCATAAAGCCCGCCAGCATCACAGCCGTGGTGGGTGATCCTGGAATCCCAAGTGCCAGCAATGGGGCGAAGCCACTAATCGAGGCAGCGTTGTTAGCCGATTCGGGCGCGGCCACACCTTCGATAGCTCCCGTCCCAAATCGCTCCGGGTGCTTGGAGTAACGTTTCTCTGCAAGGTAAGCCAGAAACGAAGCGGTCGTAATCCCTCCCGCCGGAATGATCCCTACGATGAATCCGATGACCCCACCTCGCACGATGGCCCAGCGGGAAGCAACCCAGTCTTGCCATGTTAGGAAGAGATCGCGGAGGCGCAATTTCGATTTAACTAATTCTCCTTCCTCTGGTTCCTCAATGCTGCTGAAAACCTCGGCAATTCCGAACATGCCGCAGATGATGATGATAAAATCGAAACCCCCGAGGAGTTGAGGGACGCCGAAGGCAAACCTGGGCATACCGCTCACCACATCAAGCCCAATGGTAGAGATCAGAAGGCCGAGCATGGTGGAGATAATCGTTTTGATAGGCTGTTCTCCTCCAAAGACCATCAGGAGGCCAAAGGCCATGAATGCGAGGGCGAAGTATTCGGCTGGTCCGAACCGTAATGCAAGTTTTGCCAGTGCCGGCGCAAAAGCCATCAGGATGACGATGGAAACAGTGCCGGCGATAAAGGAACCGATGGCAGCAATCGATAGCGCAGCACCGGCTCGGCCCTTAAGAGCCATCTGATATCCATCGAGACATGTCATCACAGTGGAAGATTCACCCGGTACATTGATCAGCACAGAGGTGATCGTCCCTCCATAGGCAACACCGTAGTAAATGCCCGCAAACATGATGAGGGCTGAAGTAGGATTTGCCTTGAAGGTAAGGGGAAGGAGGAGAGCAATGGCCGTTGGCGCACCAATCCCCGGCAACACCCCAATGATCTGTCCGAATAGAACTCCCACAAGGCAATAGATGATATTATTAAAGGTGAGTGCAATGGAAAATCCGGTGTATAAATTATTGAGGAGGTCCACGCTTGTCCTTTTCTACCACCCGATCAGCCCTTGTGGTAAGGGGATGGTCAGCCAGGAAATAAAGATCAAATGAATGCAAATGGCCGTCACCACGGCCGTGAGGCTGCATGAGACCCAGCGGTGTTTCCCCATGATCCGCATCGTGATACCAATAAAGAGAGCGAGGCCGATAGAAAAACCCAGGAAAGGTAAAACGAGGAAGGCAATAAAGATAATGACCAACACCTGGAGGCCCAGCTTTGTTCGCGGTTTGAAGAATGTCCCTATTTTGTCGTGTTTTCTAAGGATGTTGATGATGACAAAAATGGCGCAGCCAATAAAAACCACTCCTACCCACAGGGGTAAAAATCCAGGACCGGGACCGAATTCGGAGTAATAGGGAAGTTGCGAGGAGAAAAAGACCACGGCCAGTCCTAAGATGAGGACGACCACTCCCCCGATAAGGTCAGCGAGCCGCATCCCAATGCCTCCTCGGAAAAAACTCATCCGCGCCGCTGAAGCAAAGACGCGGATGAGATCGATACAAGGATCATCTACTTAAGGAGCCCCAGGTCCTTCAGGATTTCTTTCGATTCTTCCTCATTCTGAGCCACGACCTTGGCGAACTCCTTGCTTCCCATCCAGCTAGGGCTGAGCGAATATTTCTTTAGGTAATTCTCCTTCCAAGAAGACGATTCCGCCATCCGCTTAAACATGTTTTCATAAAAAGCAACGGTTTCCGGAGGAATGTCTTGGGCGGCCATGATGCCCCGGTAGAAAAAGTAGGTCACATTATGTCCTATCTCTTTTAATGTCGGAACATCTGGAAAATCAGTCATACGCGTGGCCCTAGCAACGGCTACAGGCATTACCATCTTGGCTTCATACTGCGGCACAAATTCGGGCGGATTGGCCCAGATCATATTGACATGTCCTCCCAGAAGGGCTGTGATGCACTCACCGCCGCTTTTAAATGGTACGTAACGAAGCCGGATTCCTGCAGACCGTTCAAGGAGACGCTGGCAAATCTGGTCATCTTGACCACTACCCGTTCCTGCAATGGTTAACTCTCCAGGACGTTTTTTTGCTTCGGCAATGATGTCTTTGATGGTCTTCAAAGGTGAGTCGGTCTTCACAACAATCAACTGCTCATCGAGGGCAAGATTACAAATCGGCGTGAGCTCACGGAAAGTGGGAGCCCCCTTGCCTGCCACCAGTGCCGCTTGTGCCTGGCCAGGGATAAAAGTCACCAGGACGTGGGGGTTGCCCTTCTGCTGAACGACCGATGTCGTTCCAACGAGACCACTTCCTCCAGCGCGGTTGACCACGAGGAGAGGTACAGGGCAAAGTTTTTGGCCCTCGATGATGCTCGCAATAGACCGGGCAAGCACATCGCTCCCGCCGCCTGGTGCAAACGGGGCCACAAACTCAATCGGTTTGGTTGGCTTCCACTCTGCGGCCTGCGCTCCAATAACTGAAACCAATATGAGCATCACCACCACTACTGCCACGTTAAACCATTTGAACCCAATCGCACTCGTTCTCATTGTTAACCCTCCTTTCTTAAGGATCTTCTCCTCTCGTCTTAATGGCCGAACTCCAGGCTATAGACTACCCATGTCCTATCAGGCTGTCAAGCCCTTACGCCCTTTTTAGACTTTTTACGAGCGAATCCACTTTTTCTTTGTACTCCATCTTTTGTGTTATGACATGGAGTCTGGCGCCAAATTTTTCTTCACAAAACTCACCTAAAGCCTCCATTGTCTTCTGGCTTCCCGTCACGGGAAGAAACGGCCAGAAATAGGTTGGAATCCCCATGGCCACGGTCCAGGCCGCTCTGGCCACCGCTTTGGTTCGGTTGGCCTCAGGAAAACAAGCAACCATTGGAAATTCTTTAATAGGCTTCTTCCCTGCGCTCGCCAAAGAAAGTAGAAAATCGGTTACCCCGCTATTTTCACAACTCCCCAGATCAACCACTGCTGGGACATTCTTCCCGAGAGAGGAAAGGAGAGCCGATAATCCCTTTCCACAACTGACATCACGCTGTTTGGGATTTAATAAGCCGAATTTGGCCAGACCGACACTTGCACACCCTTCGGAGACACAGAAAACATCCTTCTTCAATAACTCACGGGCGATCGAAACGATCTCATGATCCTGTGTGAACTTTACATTGTTACATCCAGCTAATATGGCTATTCCCCTAATTTTTCCATCTGCCACAGCCTTCGCAACCTTGTTCACATCGACCTCCTTTGCAGAAAAACCCATGATAGCCGACTCTTTCGTATTCGGGATGTCTCTTGATACCTCACCGCGAGACGTAAAGGCCTCTTGCCCCTTCTCGACGATCTCCTTGGCAAAAGACCTCAAGTCCCCTCTATTCAAAACCTCTGTCGCAATGACTTCAGCCTTCCAAATCTTAGCTAATCCCGCCAACGAAGGATTGACGCATTGATCCCCCGTTACAATAAGATCCACGGCTCCCGTCATCAAGGGAATCTCTTGGGAACCATAATTGGTGACAGGAGGAAAATTGTAGGGTCCAACAAACGGATCCGTACAAACTCCCATGACTTTGATCCTCTTTCCTTTTGCCACATCAGCGATCTTCTGTTTCAGAAGAGGAGAGAAATGACCATAAAGAAGAACAACGGGTATGTCTTTCGGAAGCACACCCAGATTGACCTCCATGTTTGTAGGAGCAGTATCCCCAAAGACAGCCGCCTTCAATCTCCCCTGAAGCATCTGGGCCGCACATCCGACGAGTGCCCCCTTGAACGCCCAAAGAAGAATTTCTTCAATACTCCCAACCCCCCCATCCAGCTTCTGGGAAACCTTGAACAAGCTCCTGGCCATTCCATCCGGATAGACACCCATTGTCTTCCAACTTTCGCTGAGGGTCTTTGAAAACCTTTTCAACACATCGGTGTTCCCGTTCCCCAACACACCTTGAACCTCTTTTAGTATCTTAGCCGCCTCCTGCTTGCGCTTGGGAGAACCCTCCCCAGCCTCAACGCCTGTGGCGAAATCGGCCAGTTGATCTAAGTAACCCATTGCTCCTTGCACGACCAGCCTGACAAAAGAATGAACGCCAAGGATATCCTGGTCTTTCCCGCAAATACCCACTTTATTTTGATCTCGGAAAGGATGGCTTATACATGGTCCCTGGAGACAATCCCGACAATTCAATCCGGTCTCACAAAATCCACACTGGGGAAGCGACCCCTCATAGCGATCCCACACCAATGGGATCTCTTTCTCTGCCGCCTCCTTCAAAAAATGATCTACTACCCTATCCGCGCTCTTCCTTTGTACGAAATCCATCTCTTTCTCTCCTTTCTATATCAGTGGTTGCCCAATTAAGGAACCCTCACCCTCTCCCACCAGGGGAGAGGAGGTATTTTTGAGTTATTCTATTAGCAACTAAACTAAAAACTTCGTTTGGGAGCATACCCATACCAGGTCGCTCCTTCCTCTCTTTCCTCCAGAGCCAAGGCTTTGGTGGGACATACATCCACGCAGATGGGATACTCCATGTTCCGGCAGCGGTCGCATTTGACGGCCGTGCGCAACGGAGACGATGGGGCAATGATCCCAAAAGGGCACACCATTACACACATCCAACAGGCAATGCAGGTCGGCTCATAGACATAAACCAGGCCCGTCTGGGAGTCCCGGCGCATTGTCCCGTTGGGACAGGCGTCAATACACGGTGCCACCTCACAATGGCGACAATGGAGAGGAAAGTTATTTCCCTCCACATGAACTCGGGGCACAGGCTGAGGATTCTCGTGTATCGCCTCATTGAGCTCCTTAGCCACAGAACCGATCTCAATTCCGCACCAGAGATCACAGGTATGGCATTGCGTACATTTTTCTGGATCCACTTTGATCACTTTCATCGTACCCTCCTAAAGTGTTGATGCCAACGGTCGTTGGCTCAGTTCTCTGTACTCAACTTCTGTGAATCTCTCTTTATTCTTTTTCACTAATGGCAATAAGTCTGCAAAATTGAGTCTGTTACTCATCAATAGTGGAATGTCGTCAGAGACATTCACCTTTTTCTTCAAAAGAGTGGTCAAGATTCCCGCCTTCTGAACCTCACCGACCAGAATCGCTCCAGCAATATGTCCGTCTTTTAAGACGAGCTTTCGATAACTGTTTTTCGTCTTCCTTTGGACCTGTTGAAATCCATCCCCGTCGGGACGGGTGACTCCCATAGAAATCACGGGCAGCCCATAAAAGTCGAGGGAATTCATTCGGAATGACCCTCCATATTTAGCCTCCCTTCCAGCCATATTCGAACCTGCTACACGGCCTTGTTCAAAAGCGCAAGGCCAAATGGCATTGACACCCATCTTTCCGGTGGAAAGGTCGTAGGTCTCTGCTACATCCCCAGCCACGTAAATGTCCGGTAAATTGGTCCTCATGGTCTCATCTGCAACAATCCCCTCATTTACTTTGATCTGAGTAGATGAGATGAAATCGACATTGGGCTGGACGCCCTTACCAATGACGACAAGCTGGCAATTGACCCTACCTCCCTTGTCGAGGATGACGCCCTCAACCGATTCTTTTCCAACGATCTCAACCGCATCCAAGCCCGGCTGGATGTCAATTCCATGCTCGCGCATTGTCCCCTGGATCATCTCTGCCGACTCCCTGTCCAACATCTGCGAAAGGACGTGAACAGATTTGACGAGGATCTTCACTTTCACTCCACGAGCCGAAAGGGCATAACCGATCCTCAGACCAATCAGTCCTCCGCCCAATACGCATGCCGTTCTGATTTCCTCGATGCGGTGGACGATCTCCTGGGCATGCTCGATATTTCTCAAGACCACCACACCCTTCTTATCTCTTCCCGGGATGTCCAATATCTTTGGGGAGGAACCCGTAGCAATCAGTAATCGGTCATAGGGATACTCTCTTCCATCCTCCATCCGAATGGACTTGGACTCGGGCATGACCCTCTCCACCCTCTGGCCCAGATGAGCCTTCACTTTATTTTCTGAGAAGAACTCGAGTGGCCTGAAGTGTAATTCGTCCTTTGTAATAGCTCCTGCAATATAGTAACTCAGTAAAACTCGCGAGTAGAAGGGAGTCCCTTCACTGCTAAACAATTCAATGGGGGATGTCCGATCTACGGATCGGATGGCTTCGACGGCGCTGATCCCTGCTGCACTTCCTCCAATAATGATGTATCGCATCTTCCACTCCTTCCCTATTGACGCATAGCGCCTGCCTGCGGTAGGCAGGCAGAGAGCATGGCGCATGGCGTAACAGAAATTTCAATACCGGTTGATCACATATAACGGCAGCATCTCCTTCAATATCTGTTTCCCTCGGGTCAAGTTTAAATTGCCACAGGTGCAACATTTGGCCATCGCCACAGCTACCTCATCCAGAGTCCTGCGACCCCGTTTGATGTCCCGGATCACCTTTCCCACCAGGTCGTTGGCGATCATGGCATGGCCACACATCGTTGTGATCTTCAAGACATCAAAATCGGCCAGCTTCTCGGTCTGACCCCACGTGCCCATGGAATACTCGACCGTGTGGATACGACCCAGACCCGCTTCATACATCATCTCCTGGACAATATCGGTGACGCCTGAAACCGTAATGGAGATTCCAGGCCTCTTCTCCTTCAATTCCTTCAGCAAGGCCACTACCTTCTCCCGACTATCATAGGTCACCTGAACGATAGTGCCATCCGTCACGCGATCCAGAATATCCTCAATGGTGGTGTTATAAATGTTACCTGTCTTCATGTCGCCTTCATTGATCGGCCCGTGCGTATAGGCAATGCGTAAATACTCTCGCGTCTTGGGTGCGGAGCCTTTCTTATTGATGCCGGTGGATGGACAACCGAGCACCACAAAATCCTCCTTCAGGCTCTCCCTGTCTCCTCTTCGATGTAAACTGTGTGTCATGGCTTTTCTCCTTTGTTTCCACTATCCATAAAATTTAAAGGCTGGCTCTCCCAGTCCAACATTATTTTTACTGTTGATGGAATACCAATACCCCAACTTCTTCAAGATAGGAAGAATGGGAATCTCTCCCTCCAGAGGAACCTTCGAGATGATTTCCACGGTGAAAACCGTATCCACTTTCTCTGCAACCTTCCTGATGGCCTCCAGAACTTCAGCGAGGTTCTCCAGCTTGCATTTCCCCTCGATGATGGCGGAGGTTGCCCGTTCGTTGAGAACATCTTCCCGGAGCTTTCCTGTCTTCTTGTCTGACATAAACTGAGTGACTGGGTTCTCCTCGGCAAACGCATATCCTAAAGGAGACAAAGCCATGGCGACCTTCTCAACATCCCTGAAGTAGGCCGCTACACCCGGCCTCCCCAACTCAATACCCACTCCGACCTCTCCAGGACGAAATCGTCCCGAAACATCATTGGTCTTCATCTCCTCGGTCCCACGGCCCGGGACCTGAGATCCCTTAAACTCAATGAGAGGATTGCTCAAGACCGCCCGAACCTCTCGAGGCCATGGCTCAGCGGGTTGGTAAAGTGCATTAACAGGGCATATCTTGGCCCGATAACACATCCCACAGTCGGTGCACTGATCCTGGTCGATCTCGATATAGACTCTGCCAGGAATCTTCTCATTCCGCCTAAGAATCTGGATCCTCCCCAGAGGGCAATAAGGGAAACACCTCTTACAACCAATGCATCGGTCATCACGAACCCTCATATAAAACCTCCTTCCCAGTTCTTTTGCTCTCGAAAATTTATCTCCGATCGAATCTTATGATCCACGCCTTCTTAAGTTTTTTCAAAAAGGAATTGCTCCGCATCCACTTTGGCTTCCTGGATGTGCTCCCGCATCATCCGCTCACACAGATCAGGATCTTTCAATCTCAATGCTAATAGAATTTTCCGATGGCCATCGACAGTCCTCTTTCCACCATCTGGATATTGGAGGGTATCTCTTCGATAACGCAACACATATTTTCTTATGTTCACCAAAAGCCGATGGAGCCGCTTTTTCTCGACGACAATTCCATGAAGCGTATCATGGAATTTTGTATTCCATTTGAAGACCTCTTCAATTCTTTCTCTTTTTAATGCATTTTCTGCTCTTTCAATGAACCCATTCAGCCGTTCAAGATCTTCCTTAGAAATCCTTTCAGAGATAATCCTCAATGCATACCCTTCCAGAATGGCTCGAAGGTCAAACAGGTCTTCCACCTCGTCCTTCGAATCTCGGGAAACAATGAATCCCCTTGTCTCAAGGGCTTTGATCAGGCCTTCTGATTCCAACTTGTGAAGGGCCTCCCTAACAGGGGTTCGGCTGACTCCTAACTTTTTTGCCAGATGCTCTTCGGTGAGCCTTTCTCCCGGATTGAACTGGCCAGAGAGAACAGA
>Ga0315280_10004330_pt1 | contig 21063 bp, 14 predicted proteins | sample YL17G06_40_MG_FD_203697 | JGI IMG/M metagenome (GOLD analysis project Ga0315280, IMG submission 203697) | Sediment microbial communities from Yellowstone Lake, YNP, Wyoming, USA - YL17G06_40 | ecosystem: Environmental > Aquatic > Freshwater > Lake > Sediment | place: USA: Wyoming | collected...
GCTGGTCCTCGGTCATTGTAGCCGGGCGCAGCAGGGCTCTGGTAGCGATCGCTCCGCCCGAGGGCTCGGCACCATCCTCCGAGTAGGCGGCTCGACCGAGGGGGGCTTCAGTGGACGCGGGCGTCAGGTGGAAGCCTCCACCGGCGCGTTGGAAGTCGCTGAGGATCCGCTCGAGCAGCCGTAGGGCTAGCGCGAGGTAGTCGACCTTGCCGGAGGCCGTGAACAGGTCGAACAGGCCGTCTGCCACGAACGCGTAGTCGCCCCATCCGAAGGCCACGGAGGCTTCAATGTACAGCGAGGCGAGCTGGGCGTTGTCGTAGAGCATCTTCTCGAAGTGAGGCACCAGCCACTGCCGGTCGGTCGAGTAGCGGTGGAAGCCGCCCCCGATGTGATCGCGCACCCCGCCGGCAGCCATCATGTCGAGGGTGCGCTTGACGGCGTCCGCACAGCCCGCGTGGCCGATACGACGGTAGTGGCGCAGAAGGAACAGCCAGACGCTGGGGGTCGGGAACTTCATGTCCCCCACGAGCCCGCCCCAGCGCTGGTCGACCGCTGCCAGCACCGTTCGAGCGGCTGGTGGCACAGGACTGTCCGCGAGCGGCTCAGCCGCCTTCTCCGGCTCCGCCAGCACCGCCCCAGCCACCGATCGGCCGACTCCCTCTACGTCCTCTCGGCGCTCCCGGTAGACCTGGGCCAGCTTCCCGACGAGCGCGATGAAGGTATCGCCCGGCACGTAGGTGGCCGCGTGGAACGGCCTGAACTCGGGGGTGAGCCATAGCGAGGCCGGCCAGCCGCCGCGGCCGGTCAGAGCGACCAGGGCGCGCATGTAAGCCGCGTCAAGGTCGGGCCTCTCCTCGCGGTCGACCTTGATGCAGACGTACTCCCGGTTCAGCAGCTCGGCCACGTCGGGCCGGTCGAACACCTCACGCTCCATCACGTGGCACCAGTGGCACGAGGAGTAGCCGATCGACAAGAAGATCGGCCGATCGAGCTCCCGGGCCAGAGCCAGGGCCTGGTCACACCAGGGCCACCAGTCGACCGGGTTGTGGGCGTGCTGTCTCAGGTACAGGGAGTCCTCGTTGGCGAGTCGGTTCGCTCGGCGAGGCGGCACGGCGTCTGCGGCGGCGCTCAGCTTCATCACTCTCCGCTCGGCCCCCATGCAGTGCCGGGACCGTTGCTAGACGCGTCTGATCTGCGCCCGGAAGCGGTCGGTGTGAAGGAGAGCGTGATGTCGCGCAGGGTCGTTTCATTCTCCGGGCGGTGGCTCGTGCCGACCCAACCTCACCCCCCGGCCCTTCGTCCCTTCGCCACGCTCAGGGCTCAGGGCCTTTCCCCCTCTCCGCTCGCGGAGAGGGGGTGGTCCCTGGCGCAGCCAAGGGACCGGGGGTGAGGTCGTCGGGGCGTCACATCGCGACAGTGAAATGACCCTGGGTGTTGCGGTCAGTCGCCTATGCTCGTCTCTGCTCGCGGAAGTCCTCCCAGAGCTCTTTGGCGCGGTTGCGCCACTTCTCGAACAGGCGGCCCTCGGCCGTGCCTTCCGAGCGGCGCGCCGCCTGCTCCAGGATCTGATGGTACTGGCTGGCTCTCACGTCGTCCCTGAGCCTGATGGCCAGCGCGAGCACGAGGTAGCTGATCGGCGCGGCCAGATCGTCCGACCCGTCCAGCGCGTACTCCATCTCAAGGTAAGTGAGGGCCTCACGGTGTAGCCGTTGGGTGTCCTCCGCGGTCTCCTCGGGTTTGCTGCAGAGCTCGGTGATGGCAGCGATGCGAAGGGTGTAGCTCGCCATTCGGAAGTGGGCTCTGGCGAGCTCGGCCTCGGCCTTGGGGCGCTCGGACTCGATGGCCATCCGATACGACAGGAGCGCGACCTCCAGGTCGCGCGGACGCCGGAAGATCGCTTGGATATCCTGGTCGGCGACGATAGCCTTGCGGGCGGTCGCTCCCCCGCATAGGCCCTGCATGACGGCCGCGCTGCAGCGCATCGGCTTCTTGGCCTTCTTGGTGTCGGGTGAGGGCAGCTCGTCGCGGTCGGCGGTCGCGTACCCACACCAGGGGCACACATGCACCTGGTATGCGATGGGGTTGCACGACCAGTAGCCCTTCACGCCCTCCGCGCCCACCGGCACCATATAGTCGTTGGTATCAAGCCGCTGGCTCTCCATACGGACCATGTGGGACTTGTACGAGCGGGAGTCCTGACAGACGGGACACACCGCCTGGATCTCGTAGACCGGGTCCTTCTCTGCCTGGCCTATCTGCTGCGCGATCCTGGCCACGCGATCCGGCTTCAGGGTCAGGCCGTACACGGCCATGTACGCCTCGACCGCCGCGTCGTTGCGCTTCAGCAGGAGCGACAGCCGTTTCTCGGCAGCGGCGCGGCGCTCGCGCCACTCGTCAACCGTCAGCAAGGGGACCACCTCTTCCTGCTATACGAACGGCACATCCGACCCCGGGGGATCAATCGCGGGCAACAGACCGGGCTCTCCGACCCTCCCCCCGGCGCAGGGCGGGAGCATCCGAGCGCGAACCTGACTCCGCGAGGTGATGTTTTCGTGGAGTTCAACAACCCTTGGGCCGAGTCCGGCTTATTTGTCAAAGCGCACTTACACACCCACAGTACGGAATCGGACGGCAACCTCCCTCCCGAGCAAGTGGCCACCGTCCACCACCGCTGCGGCTACGCCGTGCTGGCGATCACCGATCACAGTAAGGTGACCGACACAGCCCGGCTCGCGCGGCCCGACCTGGTGATGATCCCCGGAGCCGAGATCGGGATCCGCGTGAGCGATGAGGTCTTCTACCACGTTGTGGCCCTCGGCGTGCGTCAGGAGCAGCTCGCCAGCTTCGCCGGGGAGGTGAAGGAGTGCCTTCGCGGGATCGCGGAGGCCGGTGGGCTGGCGTTCATCGCTCACCCCTACTGGTCGTCGAACACCGTCGCCGACCTCTTGGGCCTTCCGAACTGCCTTGGGGTCGAGGTCTACAACCACGGGTGCGAGGTCGAGATCGGCAAGGGCATTTCGTCCGTTCAGTGGGATGACTGCCTGCGCCGGGGCGAGCGCTACGTGCCATTCGCGGTCGACGACGCGCACATGTACGGGTTCGACGTGCTCGGCGGCTGGACGATGATCAAGGTCCGCGAACTCACGGCGGAGGCCGTCATGGACTCGATCCGTCGCGGGCTCATCTACGCGACGATGGGTCCGCAGATCCTCGACTTGCGGGTCGAGGGCCGGCTTATCACGGTCGAGACAAGCCCCGCGAACGCCATCCGGTTCATGTGCGACGACCAGCAGGGGTGGTGCGAGCAGGCCTGGGGACGGCCGCCACTGACGTCCGCCAGGTGGGAGATGAGCGGCCGGGAGCGGTATGTGCGCGTCGAGCTGGTAGACGAGGCGGGCCGCCGCGCCTGGAGCCCCGCCATGTACCGGTAGGGGCGAATGGCGATTCGCCCATGCCCGCGGAAAGGACCGTGAAGGGCCATGCCTTTCAACGACATGCTAGGCCGCTTGGCGCAGCCCATCGAGGGACGCGCCGGGCGCATCTCGAGCAACCAGCAGCCGGAGTGGAACAGCGGCAACTGGGACATGAGCCAGATTCCGGCCGGCACGACGCTGGAGCTTCCGCTCATCGAGGGCCCGGCCGTCATTGCGCATGTTTGGTTCACGTCCCACGCGGGTCATGTGGACAAGCTCGACAGCCTTGTTCTGCGGATCTACTGGGACGGGTGCGAGGAGCCGGGCGTTGAGGCGCCGGTGGGCGACTTCTTCGCGTGCGGGCACGGCAAGCGTCTGGTCGTGGATTCACTGCCAGTTCAGGTGTCGGAGTCGGGCTCGCTGACCTGCTACTGGCGGATGCCGTTCCGAGAGTCCGCGCGGATCACGGTTACGAACGAGCACCCAACCGACGGAACCGGGCTGTACTGGCAGGTCGACTACCTCAGCGTGCCAGAGATTCCGGCCGACACGCCCTACTTCCGCGCCCACTACCGCCGGGAGTACCCCTGCGAGATGGGCACCGACTACCTTCTGCTGCACACGGAGGGCAAGGGGCACTATGTCGGCTCGGTGATGAGCATCACCATGTGCCAGGATGGCTGGTTCGGCGAGGGGGATGACTTCTTCTTCATCGACGGTGAGGAGATCCCGTCGCTGCAGGGCACAGGCTCAGAGGACTACTTCAACGACGCGTGGGGCTTCCGCGAGCGCACCACCGCGTTTTTCGGCCAGCCGCTCTGGGAGGGCTACAGCGCCGGCGACCGCGGCTGCGCTTACAGGTGGCATGTCCTTGACCCCGTGCCTTTCGAGCGGTCGCTCAAGGTCATGATCGAGCACAAGGGCAACATGGAGCCGCCGTGCGAGGGCTGGTACGTGGAGCGGCCTGACTACTTCAGCTCCGTTGCCTTCTGGTACCAGACCGGCGCGCCCAAGCCCTTCGCCCCCCTACCCTCCTACGCCGAGCGCCAGCTCCCGTGGACAGTCCTGAGGCTCTCGGACTGGCTGGCCGAGGTCAAGACGACAGGCGGCGGGGAGATCACCCCGCAGTGGCTCGGCGACCGCGCGATCATCTTCTGGAAGAACGAGGATCCTGCCGGCTCGATCGAGATCCCCTTCGACGTGCCCGAGACGCTTCGCTGCGCGGCCAAGCTCAGAGTCGTCACCTCGTACGACTACGGCATTTGGGATGTGGCGCTCGACGGGGAGGTCTTGCTTCGGGACGTCGACCTGTACGGCTCGGACACGGGCTCGCGCGATCTGCGGCTGGGGGTCCGCGAAGTCGCGGTGGGGCGGCACACACTTACGCTGACATGCAGGGGCTGCAACGAGAAGGCACGCGGCGTCGCCGGCGGCCCGAGCTACTACATAGGCCTTGACGCTGTAAGGCTGCTCGCCCTACCGGAGCCTGTGATGCGTCCGATGGGGAAGCGCGGCCGCGAGGAGCGCCACTGGATCTGGAGGGCGATCAACGACGCGGTGCGCGCATTCCGCGCAGTCCGGAAGACGACGCCGCGCTCACTGCGCGAGCTCGTTGACGCGGGGCTTCTAGGCGAGCGTTATCTGAGGGACGAGAACCACCAGCCGCTTGAGTCGCGACGCGAGGGCGACGGATTCGTCGTGGAGAGCGTAGGCATGGACGGCGTAAAGGGCACGGAGGACGACTGGACGAGGACGTTCTGACCGGGTCGTGACGTCGCGGACGGGGGCGCCCCATGGCGATCACGTTCAAGTGCACGCAGTGCGGTCACGAACTGACGGTGCCGGACGAGCTTGCGGGCAGGACAGGGCGGTGCGCAAGATGCGGGACGCGCATCACGGTCCCGTCCGCGCACGACGGGTTCCTGCCGGATGCGGCAGGACCGACCCCGGCCCAGCCGCTCGGACCACTTCCGCCTCCGTCGCCGTTCACCCAGACCCCGCCACCAAGGCCGTTGCCTGAGACCCACGTCCCCGGCGGCCCGTATGTGCCCTACGATCACCAACGCGTCCCCGGCGAGACCGCGTCAGGCTTCTGCAGCATGATCGTCTTCAAGCTCCAGGCTGTGTGGGATGTGCTTGGCTGGGCTCTCTTCGGGTTCTCGCTGCTTGGCGGGTACGTGGGCTACGAGGCCGGGTTGCTCACGTTCTGGGGACTGGTCATCGCGATCGCGGGCCCTCTATGGCTCGTCTGGTGGGTGATCGACGCCATGGACCAGCGGATCAGCGCGACGCAGTTCATCGTTGGCGTCATCCTGCTCTTCACTTGTTGCGGCGGCCTGCTGATGTGGCTCTACTACTGGTTCTATGTGAGGGACTGAGGCGGCGGGGGTGTCCTCCCTCTCCCCCCGGGAGAGCCTGTCCTGAGCCCAGTCGAAGGGGGCTGGGTGAGGGCCGTCCAGCCCCGTGGCCTCGGGTCGTCCCTCACCCGCCGCTTCGCCCTTCGGCCCTTCGACAAGTTCAGGCCCCAGGGCTCAGCGACGACCTCTCCCGGAGGGAGAGGTGATCCCTTCACGTCGCCGAGAGCGCCGTCTGTTCCGCGAGCGGGCCCGCGTCCGCTTCCGGCAGCACGTTGACGAGGTTGTACTCGGGAGAGCCGAGTCCCATCTCGGACGCCAGGCGCACGACCAGGTACGGGTCCTTGTGCGGTCCATGCAGCGCCGCGAGCGGGTGCCTGCCGGGGGCGGCCTGGATCTCCATGCAACCGGGCACGTTCTCCTCGATGATCCTCATCGGCATCATCGCGTCGAGCGCCGCCTGCTCCACGGCGCACGGATCGTCCGACGCGAAGATCCCCGCATCCGGCAGGATGGGCGGCCCGGTGAACCCGAAGCAGTCGCACACCGGGGTGATCTGGGTCGCGATGTTGATGAATGTCATCTTCGACCTGTCGAACGTGTCCAGCACCAGCTTGACCGAGATCGCCATGGCTTCCTGGAAGGACTGGAAGTTCACGGGCGCGATCAGCAGCGATCCCTCGGGCGCGACCTTGAGGCAGCGGCCGCACTGGTTGCAGGGCTCGAAGTGCAGGTGGAGCTCCTCCGGCTTCTCGCGATCCTCGACGATGCATCCGTAGGGGCACGCGTCCATGATCTTCTGCCTTGTCTCCGCGTCGGGGCACTTCTCGGCGAACCAGTACCTGTCGTAGTGCACCGTGTCGTGCATCTGGCCGCGCGTCGCGCCCGCCATCCCGCCGAGCGCGAGGTTCTTGAACACGCCGCCGAAGCTGCACGACGGATGGCCCTTCGCGTGGGCGAGATCGATCAGGAACGAAGCATCGTGGAGGTGACCGCCGACTTGCCACTCTTTGATGTTCTTGTACTCGTGCTGCTTCGTGTAGAAGTACCGCTCATTCGCGCCCTGGTTCGGCACGATCGGGCAGCCGAGGGTCTCGGTGGTATAGCCGCGCGTGTGGGCGGTGAAGCACGAGCCAGGTGCGTCGGTCACGAACGGGTGTCCCCCGCCCTGCTTCACGGCGTCGACGATCCGCCGCACGAAGACCGGGTGGATCGTGGAGTAGCCGACATGGAAACCAAGGTGCATCTTGACGGCTACAAGCTCGCCTTTTGCTCGGTCCTTGATACCGAGCTTGTCGATGATGAGGTCGAGCTTGGCGGGGAGGGTTTCCTCGGCGCGCAGGTTGCGCTGCTTGGGTGACGCGTAGTAGACATCCGCTGGCATCGCGATCCTCGTGTCCACCACCTTGGTGGCTGGATTGCCGGCAGAGAGCGCCGACCAGTCGTTGTTCGCCGCCGACCCCGCGACAGCCTACAGGTTTCGGCCGGGGTCGGCCTGAACACGGTGGCGGACCCGTGGACGGGAAGGACTGACCGTGACCTTCGAGTGTCCGTGCGCTGTGGCCACCTGGACATTCGGGAAGCCGGCGGTGGAGCTCACCGGCCGTCTGCTCAGTCAAGGCGTCGACCTGCTGGACGCCATTGAGCAGGGGATCGTCGCGGTGGAGCTCGACACGAGCGTCGGCTCGGTGGGCTACGGCGGAGCGCCCAACTCGGCGGGCATCATGGAGCTCGACGCCGCCATCATGGACGGGCGCGATCACCGCGTGGGCAGCGTTGCCGGCCTTCGAGGCTGCAGGACGCCGATCTCGGTGGCCAGGCGCGTGCTCGAGCGCTCGCGGCACTCGATGCTGGTGGGCGAGGGAGCGTCGGAGTTCGCCCGGGCCGAGGGTCTCAACGCAGCCGAGGCCCTTAGCCCGGAGGCTGCGGAGCGCTTCCGCGCCTGGCGCGAGTCACAGCGATCGGCGGACGAGTCGCATGACACGATAGGTCTGATCGCCGTCGACGCCAAGGGTAATGTGGCGGCGGGATGCTCGACGAGCGGCCTCGCCTTCAAGGACCCCGGCCGCGTCGGCGACTCGCCTATCATCGGCAGCGGGCTCTACGCGGACAACGGTGCCGGCGCCGCGGTGGCAACCGGCAACGGCGACGAGATCGTCAAGTTCTGCATGAGCTTCCTCGCTGTCGAGCTGATGCGCGCCGGCGCCTCCCCGGACGAGGCGTGCGCCAGCGCGATCTGTCGGTACCAGGAGCAGCACCCGGAGAGAGCCGCGGAGCACATCGCGTTAATCGCGGTGGCGCCCTCCGGGGAGTACGGGGCCGCTGCCCAGGGCGGCGAGTTCCCGTTCGCCGTCTGGACGCGGAGTGGGTGCGGAATGCACAGCCGACGTGCCGCCCTCACTCCCGGCCCCTCTCCGCAGGGAGAGGGGTGCCCGAGCGGAGCGAGGGCGGGGCGAGGGCGATCCCACGACCGGAACTTCACTCGTCCAGCAGCGGGAACTCCCCGCGGGGCGTCGGGATGAAGTGGCGGACGTACTGGTCGCAGGCGTACCGATCTGTCATCCCGGCGACGAAGTCGGCCGCCCTGCGCGCCCGCTCCTCGACCGGCAGCTCCCGCTCGTGCGGACGGAGGAAGGGCGCCGCGAGCGGGCTCTCGACGTACAGCCGGAACAGGTCCTGCACGATCCTCACGCCGCGGGATTCGGGGTGTCGCATCGTCGCCCGCCGTGAGTAGACGTTGTCGTACAGGAAGTCCTTGAGCGTATCCATCGCCCCCGCGATGTCGCGGCTCATCTCCAGGTACGCTCCGTCGCGGCTGTGCTCGATCACCGACCCTACGATACGCGTGATGCGCTCTCCATGACTCGTCCCGAGCACCGCGAGCACCTCGGGCGGGACATCCTCTATCGCCAGCACGCCCGCGCGCCTCGCGTCGTCGAGATCATGGTTCAGGTACGCGATCCTGTCGCTCCAGCGGACGACCTTGCCCTCCAACGTGCCCGGCTCGGGACCGTCGAGGCGGTATGTCAGGTCGGTTAGACCCTTCGAGTGGTTGACGATCCCGTCGCGCACCTCCCAGGTGAGGTTGACGCCCTGCCCGTCCCGCTCCAGCAGATCAACTACTCTGAGTGACTGCTCGTAGTGGCGAAAGCCCGCGTCGGGCACGTACTCGCAGTAGGCCTCATCGAGCCCTCGCTCGCCCACGTGGCCGAACGGTGTGTGGCCGAGATCGTGGGCCAGGGCGACCGCCTCGGTCAGATCCTCGTTGAGGCGCAGCGCACGTGCTATCGTGCGGGCTATCTGGCTGACCTCGAGCGTATGCGTGAGGCGAGTTCGGAGGTGGTCGCCGGTCGCTGGCAGGAAGACCTGAGTCTTGCCGGCGAGGCGTCTGAAGGACTTGCAGAGGTGGATGACGCGGTCGCGGTCCCGCTGGTAGTCGGTGCGCAGAGGGCAGGGCTCCTCCGGGGAGGCCCTGCCCTTCGTCAGTTCAGCCAAGGCCGCGAACGGGCTGAGCGTGTCGCGCTCCCTGGCCTCGATCTCCTGCCTTACGGTGCCGGTCATACCAGCCACCTGGGGCTTTGGTGCTACTCGTGCCCGGCCGTGCCGCCGTAGAACTCGCGGCCCTGCTCCCCCTCGAGCACCTCCCCGGGCTCGGGCTTCAGCATCTTCAGTTTGCCCCACTTGTTGGGGTTGTAGGCCATCCGGCCAAGCGCCTCCTCGGCCTTCCAGCGAACGGCCGCTTCCGGGTCGTAAGCCTGCGCGACCACGAGCGCGTTGACGATGTGCTCGATCCGGTCGTTCCGGGTTCTCGCCTCACGCTCATAGAGACGGCCGAGCGACTCGGCCGCCCTCGCCCGTACCTCCCAGGACGGATCGCTGCCCTCGACCGCTCCGGATGCCGGCCCCGTTGCCGACGGATCGCCGACCGCCCTGAGTAGGATGGCGGTCATAGCCGGGAGCTTGTACCAGCCGGCTATCCACATGCCGTTCGCGCGGGTACGCTCCTCGAGGCTGTTCGCGGCCGCGGTAGCGGCGCCCAGGACCCGCTCGCCGGTCGCCTGGTCAAAGCCCTCCCTCTCGTGTTGGCGCCCGAGGTAGGCCAAGCCGAACGAGGCGACATACCGCAGCCTCAGGTCCTCCCGGCTCTTCAGCACTTCGGCGAACAGGGGCAAGGCCCCCAGGTCGTCCAGCCATGCTAGGCCCACCAGCGCCGCCTCGCGGACTGACAGGCCCTTCTCCCTCCGAAATGCCGAGGTCAGCGCTTCGAGAGCTCCCGCGGGGCGCAGCCGACCAACTCCATAGGCTGCGTACTCCCGGACGTTGTCATCGGGGTCGCTCCGCAGGGCCGATAGGAGCGCGTCGCCGCAGCCATCGGGAGCGTTTGAGGACAGTGAGATGGAGTTCGCCGCCTCACGCCGCGCCTCGACCTTCGGCGACTTGAGCGCCGTGAGAAGGGCACTGAAGCCCCCCTCGTACTCGCGCAGTTTGAGCCCGGCGTCGGTGCGGGCCGCCAGGTCATCGCCCTCGAGTACGGGCAGCAGCTTCTGGGCGTTTGCCACAGCCGCCTCGGCGATGTGCTTCAGTGCTTCCTCGCTCTTGCGGCGCGCCTCTGACTCGGCGGCAGCGGCGGCGCCCGACGCCTTGGCCTCCTTCTCGCGCTCGCGCTCTCCGGCGGCCGCCACTGCGCCCGGCCTCTCGGGCGGTAGCTCCTCGCTGTGGACTCGCTTGCTCTCGAGCTGGCCGCGGATGTTGCCGACCCTGATGCTCAGGGCGATCGTCGCCAGGAAGATGAACAAGCCTAGTGCATAGAGCGTGCTCGGCGCGATCTTGAACGGCAAGCGCTGGGTCGTGCGCGCCGCGTGCTCTTGCATCAACTGGACACTCTGAGGGCCCTTGTACGGCTCCTTCACAGACTCCCACCTCCGAGCGAGGCCGAGCATAGGGCAGTAATGTGCAACCAGAGCCCTGGCTCGTCAAGGTAGCAGTGCCCCGCCCGGCGTGGGATGCTACAGCGCACACCAGGCGGGCCGTTGGGCAGGTGCGACGCCCGGTGGCGGGCAATCCACCGGAGGGGCGCCGGATGCCGCAAGGAGCAGACACGCGACATGACGTCCGGACGCCTCGTCCTCTGTGCAGCCTGTGCGATGGTGCTGCCTGCGGCCGTCGCACCGTGCGCCGGCGCCGACGACGCCCTCGATCGGCTCACGGCGCTGTCCTGGGAGCAGCCTGTCGAGCTGCGCTGGCGTATCTCCGTAGGCGACCCCGCGCGGCCGCCCGTGGGCGTCGACTACGATGACAGCGAGTGGCAGCCGGGCACGGCCTGGCCCACGAGCCGCTCGGTCGCCTGGTTCAGGGCGAGGCTCAGGCTCCCGAGCCGGGTGGGGAGCTTCAGAGTGGACGGCGTTCCTCTCGCCCTCGACCTGGGCGTCGACGACGACGGCCGCGCCTATGTCAACGCCACGAGCAAGGGCGACTTCCATTGGGATGGCGCGGTCATGCTCACGGACAAGGCCGCCGCGGGGGACGAGTACATGATCGCCGTCCGCGTCGTCAACGGCCCGGGCGCCGGCGGCATCCGCGGAGCGAAGCTGCGGATCGTGCCGCCCGACGACTCCGTGTCGCCATCGGACCTGGTGGCCCAGCTCCGGTTCGCGAGAACCCTCGCCAACCGCCATCGCTCCGATCACCCGGAGTGGGCTGGACTCGTGGACCGCGCACAGCGAGGCGTGGATGCGCCGGCGGCGGACCTGTACGACTACGGCGAGCTGTCGCGACGCCTGGCGAAGTCTCTGGAGGCTCTGGCTCCGCTGGAGGAGACCGCGAAGGCCTACACGATCCACTATGTCGGCCATGCTCACATCGATATGAACTGGCTCTGGCCCTGGAACGAGACCGTGCAGGTGTGTCACGACACCTTCGCGTCCGCGCTGAGCATCTCAGGCACTGTGCCGGACTTCCGTTTCTCGCAGAGCCAGTGCGCGGTCTATGAGGCGGTGCGTGAGCACTACGCCGATCTGTACCGAGACATGCTGGCGGCCGTCAAGCAGGGCCGTTGGGAGCCCACAGCATCCGAGTGGGTCGAGTGCGACCACAACATCCCGACCGGTGAGGCCTTCGCCCGGCAGCTTCTCTATGCCGGTGAGTATTCCCAGGCGGTGTTCGGGAAGCCGAGCCGCGTTCTCTGGGCGCCGGACACGTTCGGCCACTCATGGACGATCCCCACGCTCGCGGCTCGCGCGGGGCTGCGGTACGCCTACTTCTGCCGCTGTGCGCTGGGACCACTCTTCTGGTGGCAAGGCCCGGATGGGAGCAGGCTGCTTTGCGCCGGCGGAGGGCCGGGATCCTACGCCGAGGCCGTTAATGACACCATGTGTGATCGGCCTTGCCTCTTCGAGGACGCCGCCGGGGTGAAGCGCGCGCTGGTCGTCTACGGCGCGGGCGACCACGGCGGCGGACCGACGCGCGCCGACGTCGCCGCGATCAGGAGGCAGCAGAAGCGACCCATCTGGCCGACCTGCAGGTTCTCGACCGCCGAGGAGTTCTTCGCCGAGTGCGAGCGGGACATCGCAGCTCAGCAGGCGGCCGGCGAGCGGCCGCGAGTGCCGGTCTGGCGCGGGGAGCGGAACACCGTCTTCACGGGCTGCTACACGACCCATGCCGACATCAAGGAGCGCGACCGCCGGCTCTCCGAGCTTCTCGCCTCGGTCGAGACCGCCACCGTGGCCGCAGGGACGGCGGATGCCTCTGTCCCGCAGCGGCTCCTGCCCGCTTGGCGCCGTGTCTTGTTCAACCAGTTCCACGACATCCTCGCTGGCACCGCGGTCCATGACTCCTATGCCTACAGTCACAAGCTGTACGACGACGCGGAGAGAACAGCGCGCGATGTGCTTGGCGACGCCGTGGGAGCCATCGGCGCGCGTGCGTCGACCTCGGGCGGCCTGGTGGTCGTGAACCCCTGCGCGTGGGAGCGCACCGAGGTCGTGGAGCTGCCGCCCGGCCCGGTCGACGGCCTGGCAGGCCCTAACGGACGCGCTGTGGCGACGCAGCCAGCCGACGGGGCGACGCTCGCGCTGATCGAGCGAGTGCCCGGTTGCGGTTACCTGGTTCTCCGTCGCTCGGGCAAGGCGGCTCAGCCTGTTGTCGACAACCCGGCGAGCGTGTCGGATCAGGATGGCACGGTCGAGCTGGGGAACGGGCTCGTCAGCGCCACATTCGACAAGCGGTCTGGCGCGATCGTGTCCCTGCGGCTCGGCTCGATGGGACGGGATCTCGTCCCGCCGGGCGAGAAGGTCGGCCTCTTGCAGGTCGATCTTGAGGATGGCGGCAACGCCTGGGAGATCGGGGCGATCAAGGGCAGTCGGCTCCTGGACGCCGCCGAGAGTGTCGAGGTCGTGGCGTCCGGGCCGCTACGCGCGTCAGTGCGGTCCACCTACCGCTTCGAGGCGTCTACCTTCGCACTGACCGCGTCCGTGGTCGCGGGCAAGCCCTACGTCGAGTACCGGCTCGATGCGGATTGGCAGGGGCGCAACTGCCCGGAGGGGCGGCCGTTCCTGAAGGCCCGCTTCCCCCTTGCTCTCGAGCCGGCCGCGGCCACGTACGAGATCCAGTGCGGCTCGATCGAGCGCCCCGCCAACGGTGCTGAGGTGCCGGCGCTGTCGTGGGCCGACCTCACCGAGCACGCCCCGGCGCCCAGGGGCGAGCACGGCCGGGTCGAGCAGGCCGACCTATCGCCGCTCCTTGATGGCGACGCGCTCGTGGGGCCGGCCGGCGGCGGGGACTTCGACAAGGACGGCGCAGCTCTCCCACAGGCGGAGGCACCGGTGCCGGGGTCCATCGTCTCCGGCCCGTCGGGCATTGGGTACCGCTGGCCCGAGCCACGCGGGGAGCTCGACAGCGTCGTCTGCTCGGGTCAGGAGATCGAGGCGGACGGCACGAATTCGCACGCGGTCGGCTTGCTGGTTGCGGCCGCGGGCGGTGTCCAGGCCGCGGCGTTCGAGCTCCTCTACCGCGACGGCGCGTCAGAGTACGTTCCGGTGCAGGTGGGCGACTGGGTAGGCGGCGGTGGCATCGACCAGCCGGCCGTCGTGTTCCCCTACCGACTCAGGCGCGACGGGACGCGGGAGCAATACCAGTGTCACGTTGGCGAGATCGTGCTGACCGGGACTCGCACCGAGCCCGTCGTCGGAGTGCGGCTTGCGGACAACCATTGGGTGCGGGTCTTCGCCGTGACCTTCGCGGAGTCGGGCTCACCGATGCGGGGTGAGCCAATCGTCGGGTGCGCCCTCATCAACGATTCGAAGGTCGGCCACTCGTGGGACGGTCGGGTGCTGAGGCTGTCGCTCCTGCGTTGCACTGACGAGCCCGACCCGATCGCTGACCAGGGGCGACACACGATTCGATACCGCCTGATGCCCCACGAGGGCGACTGGCGGCGAGCGGCCGTGCCTCGTGCCGGCCTCGACATGAACCGTCCGCTACTGGTGGAGCCTGTGACAGGCCGGCGCTCGCCGCGGACCACGTTGGGGACCGGCTCGCGATCCATGCTCACGGTGAGCCCTGAGACAGTCATCACGACGGCGCTGAAGCCCGCCGAGGGCGGCGGCCTGGTCGTCAGGCTCTACAGCGCGGCAGAGGATGACACGGTCGCGCAGCTTGAGTTCGGCGCCGAGATCGCCTCCGCGCAGGAGTGCGATCTACTCGAGAATCCGATCGGCACGGGGCGGTGGCCGGACGAGCCGGGCGCGACGAGCAGGATCGCACTCGACGGCCGGTCGGTGCGGCTGCCTCTCCGACCGGGGGAGGTCGTGACGATCCGGGTGAGGCTGCGGTAGCCGCCGCGTGCGGCGAACTCGGGGGCACAGGCTGCGCGTGTGCTTGAAGGGATTGCCCTGTGCTGAGCGTAGAGCCCTATCTGGGGGGTGGCCGTCTGTGCGACATGACGCCCAACTCCGCTGCCGGAGGTGTGTGCGATGCCCGCGAGGCTGCTAACGTGCGTCAGATGCGGGACCCTCTTCCTGTCGGGCGGCGACAACACGTGCCCCGCGTGCCTCCGCAAGGAAGAGGACGAGTACGTGACCGTGCGGCGGTACCTCTCCGCCAATCCGAAGACGCCGGCCGAGCAGGTCTCAGAGGCGACAGGGGTGCCCGTCTTCGTGATAACGAAGTTTGTCAGGCACGGCAGGCTCGACGCCGATACGCTCCCGGACGAGCTGGTCGCGGAGTGGATCCGCAACCTGGACGCGGCACAGAAGCTCCGCGCCCAGTTCCTGCAGCAGTCGGGCCACCGCGATGATCTGTACGCCGATCGCCCGGACCAGACGGTAACGCGGCGCAAGAGGACGGTGTAGGGACCGCGTTGACCCGCCGGCCGAAACATGGCTATGCTGGGCGTGCGGCCGGGCGCCATCGCGTTGGCTACTGAGGAGACACACACATGCAAGCGACCGATACGCTCGAGGAAGCCGCCAGGAAGCTGGCGGCAATGCACGCGGAGGACAGCTACCCCGATCTCAGGGTCTACTGGTTCCCCGATCCGTCAGACCGCGTGCTCAGGCTGATCGAGGTGTCATCCGAGTTCGGGAGGGTGCACGACGGATGCGTGGATCCCTATGGGTTCGACGCCGACCATGGCCTGCCGGAAATGGAAGTGGCACTTCTGGCCCCTGACGAGTGGCGCGACGTTCACGAGGGGAAGCTGAACCTCCCTCCTGGCTGGGTAGCAAGGGACGCGAAGGAAGTGTGGCCGGGGCATGGCGAGTAGAGCCCGGGCGTACCGCGAGCAGGCGGAGTCCGATCTCGCAGTCTTCAACCTGCTGTGGCGAGCTGGGTCTGTCGCCGAAGAGTGTCATGCGCTGCATTACCTGCAGATGGCATCGGAGAAGGCGGCAAAGGCCGTTCTCGCCACAGCGGGGGTGCGCTTCGGCAACCAGCACCACTCGCTGTCCTTCCTGCTGGGTATGTGGAAGCATCAGCGGATGCTGCCGGTAACCCGGCATCTGGGGAGCCCGCCGCTGCAGGTCCGCGCGATGCTCAAGGCGGTCGAGGCGCTGTGTCCCCAGATCGCCAATTCGCGAGGGGTAGGCCTGAATGCTGAATACCCCTGGGAAGACCCGGCTGCACCTGGTGCCTGGTATTCACCATGCAAACAGCGCTTCAGAATCGTCCTCGACGCCAACGCCCGCCTCACGCTGCTGGAGCTGATCCGCTTCCTCGAAACCGCCTTGCGCCGAGTCCGTTGAGCCGCAGCCCTACACCTCCGCGATGCACTTCTCGTCGAGACGGACGCGCCTGCCCTCGCGTGAGGACACATAGGTTGCGAGGACCATTCGGAGCGCCGTTCGGCCCTCTTCCGCGGTCGCGATCGGCCCGCGCTTGCCGTGTAGGAACTCCGACAGCGGCTCGGCTAGGCCCGCGATGCGGTAGCCGTGGTTCGGGGGGGACTCGATGTCGCTACAGGTCCACGTGCCCGAGTCCACCGTGTACCACTTCAGGCCGCAGGCGCCTTCCGGCCGCGGGTAGCCGCAGCTCGGCCCGTCGCCGTAGTTCTGGATGATCGTGCCGCGCTCGCAGACGATCTCCGTCGTGTTCTCATGGGCCGCGCAGGTGAATGAGCACACGACCTCCGCGATCGGCCCGCCGGGGTAGCGGAAGATGGCGATCCCGTTGTCGTTCGGGACCCTCGGATCGACCAGTGTGTCGAGCTCGGCCGTCACCGTCTCAGGCGCGCCGAGCAGCCACAGGATGAGATCGATCGGGTGGGAGGAGTCGTCCGCCCAGATGTCGCGGTTGTGCTCGGGGCTGTTGTGCCAGGTGTCGGCGAACCCCGGCCAGAGGTGGGTGCCGAGGCTGTGCCGGCGGCGCACCATGAGCACCTTGCCGAGCGTGCCCTCGGCGAGCAGCTCCTTCATCTTCACGTTCTGCGGGTCCGTGCGCATCTGCCACGCCATCGTGAACGGCGTACAGTGGCGCTCGACGGCCGCGACGATCCCGTCGGCCTCTGGCAGCGTGAGCGCGATCGGCTTCTGCACGATCACCGTCTTGCCGGCGGCGGCCGCTCTCTTGACAAGCTCCGGGTGGAGGGACGTCTCCGCCGAAACGACGACCGCGGACACGTCCGCATCGGCCAGCAGCTTGTCGGCGTCGCTGTAGGCCTGCAGCCCGAATGCCTCGCAGGACTGACGCAGGCGCTCCGCATCGTGATCCCATGCCGCGACGGCGGAGACATCGAGCTCGGGCCTGTCGCGCCATTGCTGGCAGTATGCGTTCACGTGTCCGTGAGCGAAGCCGAGTATCCCTACCCTTGCCGGCATGATCGCAGAAGCTCCCTTCAGCGCGTCCCGAGCCACAGGGTGTGTTCCCACCGCGCCTGTGACCGACCTGGTTCGGAATGATACGCCAGCGTGCCGGGGCGTAACGTTGGCCTCGGCACGGTAACTAACCAGTACGGATCGGGTCCGGCGCCGGTCGGGCCGTGCATTGGCCACAGGGAGGGCGCCATGAGGAACGTGCTCGTCCTCGCAGGGGTTCTTGCCGTCCTACTCGTCTGCGTCGGGTGCTCGCGGCGAGCGGACCATTCACAGCCGACGGCCCCGGCGGGTGCAGAGTCGCCCGGCGCGCCGGTGCAGTACCCTGCAGCCGATATGCGGGGCCTCGACGCACCGGGCAATGGGGCGGGTCCCATCGCTCCGCCCGCCGGCAACGGCACGGTCACCCTCACATTCCGCCACGGGTCACCCGTGGACACTGAGCTGACGGGGGTCACTGAGTCGGAGTGCCCGGCCGACACGGAGTTCCTCGAGGGTGAGCCCATCATCGCCGAGGTCGCCTACGCCGACGTCTACACCAGCGAGGAGATGGAGCGCCTTGTTAGGATGTCGAGCAGCGGCTACATCCCACTGTCCGTGGGCTGCGAGGTGGTGGCCTCCGACCCGACTCCGCCGGCCACTCATCCACGCAGGCGGGGAACGGCCCTCCGGGTCAAGCCCCTGGACATCGACTACAACCGGGGCTTCGACATCAACCAGCCCACAGGCACGAAGTGGATCTGGCTCAACGCCGCTGTGCCCGGACTGCAGGCAGGGCGGTACACCGTGGTGGGCAAGGCGGTGTCGACGACCGCGGAGCCCGTGCGGCTGACCATCGAGCCGCGCTCGCGGGAGGACATGGCCGCCTACATCCGCGGACTCGGGACCGCGCTTCGCAGCGGCGATGATGCGACGCGCAAGCGCGCCCTCATGTACCTGGCGTTCTCAGGCTCGCAGGAGGCCGTGCAGCACCTCGTCGACGACCTCAGCACCCATGGAGTCCTCAATGAGGACGCCACCAACGCGTTCCGCTACGTGTGGGCGACGGTCGATTGCGCGGAGGCTTTGACCCGGGCGGCCGAGCAGCACGGTCCCCAGCTCCTAAGCCCATTGCTGGACCTGTTCGCCGAGCCCACTGAGAGGACGCTCCGCGCCGCACTGAAGTGGCTCCACGCACCGGCGAAGGAGACACGGGGGTTCGCCGCCTACGTGGTCAGCAAGCACCACTCGTTCGGCTACGACGCCCTGAACCCGCTGCTCGAGCGGCTGCGGAACGACCCATCTTCCCGGGTGAGGGAAGGCATAGCGCGGAACATCAGTGCCGGAGTGTTCCCACAGCCAGAGGCCACGCAGGGACTCATCGCCGCAGTCAAGGACCCCGCGCCGGCTGTCAGCGTCGCCGCCATCCGCTCCCTGTCCTACCGCAAGGACATGCAGGCGGTTCCGACCATCATCGACGCGATGCTGAAGCGCGGCTTCGAGGAGTCAGAGGCGGCGGCAAGAGCATTAGGGGACCTGAAGGCAGAGCAGGCGATCCCCGCCCTCGGTAAGTCGATGCAACGCCGCTGGAAGATGACATGGGGTCCCGGCTATGAGGCGCTGAGCGCGCTCCAGAGGATGCACACCGCCACTGCCGACGCCGAGATCAAGGCATCCTACCCGACCTGCGAGGAGCCCGTGCGCAGCGCCGCCGCAGCCTACCTCCTTGGCGAGGGCGACGACTCGGTGCGGAAGGACCTAGCGAAGTACATCCGGGAAGCCCCCGCCGATCGCGTAGGCATCCCCAAGGCTGGACCGTACACCGTCGCCACCTCCGGTGAGATCTGTCGGTGGGTCTCGCGCGCCCTTCAGAAGCGCGAGCTGAGCGGGCCGCCCGACACCATCGCGGCTTGGCACGTTGACACCGAGGCATGGGCAAACTGGCTCGCCGCGGAGGAGTGACGCCGGCCGACACAAGGGACATCCATCGCTTCACGTGAAACGAAGCTCATGCGCTCCGCGAGGTGAACCCCAATGCTCAGCATGTGCCTGGCCCTTGCGTCTCTGCCCATAGCCCAACCGCCCGAAGGGTGCTTCACCATCAAGGTCGTGGACGACGCGACCGGCCGCGGCGTCCCGCTTGTGGAGCTGACCACGACGGGCGGCCTGCGCTACTGGACCGACAGCGCCGGCATCGTGGCCTTCCGCGAGCCGGGGCTGCTCGGGCGGCGCGTGTTCTTCCACGTGAGGAGCCACGGCTACGAGTACCCCGCGGACGGGTTCGGCTACCGGGGCATCGCGCTCGACACCGCGCCGGGTGGGACCGCTGAGATCCGCCTGCACCGGGTGAACATCGCGGAGCGGCTGTACCGCGTGACCGGTGCCGGCATCTACGCCGAGACGCTGCTCGCCGGGCTTGACCCGCCCCTGCGCGAGCCGGCGCTGAGCGCGCGAGTCGTGGGGTCGGACAGCGTTCAGAACGCTGTCTACCGGGGGCGGATCTACTGGTACTGGGGCGACACGAACCGCCCGGACTATCCGCTCGGCAACTTCCACACGTCGGGCGCCACTTCCGAGCTCCCCTCGGGCGGCGGTCTCGACCCGTCTGTGGGCGTCGACCTGACCTACTTCGAGGACGACACCGGCTTCGCCGCCGAGACCTGCAGGATGCCCGGCGAGGGGCCGACGTGGATCGACGGGCTGGTCGCGCTTGGCGACGAGGAAGGCCGGGAGAGGCTCTACGCGGCGTACGCCAAGGTCCGCCAGTCGATGGAGGCCTACCGGCGCGGGATCGCGGTATGGAACGACGCCGAGCGGCGTTTCGAGAGCGTGGTCGACTACGAGCCCGACCCCCCGGTGTACCCGTATGGGCACCCGTTCACCCACACCGTCGACGGTGTCGAGTACGTCTACTTCGGCGACCCCTTCCCCCTGGTGAGGGTTCGCGCCGACGCGCGGTCCCTGCTGTCTCTCTCCGAGTACGAAGCCTACACCTGCCTGAAGCCGGGCTCGGCGCGTGGGAGCTCTGCGGTGGACCGAGCGGCCGACGGCGGCGTGGGCTACGCCTGGAAGAGGGCCACCGCCCCGGTCGGTCCCGCAGAGCAAGCCGAGCTCATCAGGTCGGGCGCACTCCGCCCAGAGGAGGCGCTCCTCCACCTGCGCGACGCGACAGACGGCAAGCCGATTATGGCGCACCGCGGCTCGGTCTACTGGAACCCGTACAGGTCGCGTTGGGTCATGGTCGTGTGCGAGGCCGGCGGCACGAGCTCATACCTGGGCGAGATCTGGTTCGCGGAGGCCGACAGCCTACTCGGGCCATGGGTTTATGCGCGCAAGGTTGTCACGCATGACCGCTACTCGTTCTACAACCCGAAGCAGGACCCCATGTTCGACCAGGACGGCGGCCGGCTGATCTACTTCGAGGGCACCTACACCTCGTCGTTCTCCGGCAACCCCGACAAAACGCCGCGGTACGACTACAACCAGATCATATGCCGCTTGGACCTCGCGGACGCGAGGCTGTCTCTGCCCGTCGCGGTGTACCAGGCTCCCGCGCCGAACGGCTCCCCGTGGCTCGTCACGGCGCTGCGCGGCACCACGCCCGAAGGAGCCGCGCCCGCGTTCTTCGCACCCGACCGACCGGCGCCGGGGTACGTCCCGGTTTACGAGGTCGCCGAAGGTGGTGGGTACCGCTACACGCTGGAGACGCCTGGCGAGGGGGGCCAGGTCGCCTTTTCAGGGACTTTCCATACCATCGGAGGGGCCGCATGGGGCAGGGGCCCCATCCGGCCCAAGGGCTCAGTACCGAGGGCCGGATGGAGCCCTTCCCGCTGCGCGGGCCCCTTCCATGCGGCCCCTCCGACGCTCGTTCCCGGGTATCAAGAGGCCCAAGTCGCCTTCTACGCCGTCCCGGCCGACGCCGAGGACGCTCCTCCCGTCACGGTGGCTCTGTACGAGTACGTCTCTGAGGGCGGCGCGCGCATCTACTCAGTGGATGGCGCCCTGAAGCGGGAC
>Ga0315280_10004331_pt1 | contig 21062 bp, 22 predicted proteins | sample YL17G06_40_MG_FD_203697 | JGI IMG/M metagenome (GOLD analysis project Ga0315280, IMG submission 203697) | Sediment microbial communities from Yellowstone Lake, YNP, Wyoming, USA - YL17G06_40 | ecosystem: Environmental > Aquatic > Freshwater > Lake > Sediment | place: USA: Wyoming | collected...
TTTGAGGAGATCCTGAAGACAAATCCGCGATTCTACGGTTGCCTTGCATACGAATTCTATGCGCAGAAAGACGCTCTCGAGTGGGTTCTGGGACTAAAAGAGCTTTTGGTACCGACAACCTAGTCCTTTTTTCTCTTAAGTGCCATTATGCAAAGGGTGCATCAAGTGAAGCCAAAGAAAAAGATCGTAGACGGAATATCTCCTATGAGAGTGCTTTCTCTATCATATTGGCTATGCGAAGACTGTCATCAGAGGAAAGGAAACGCGAGCCCTTCAATTAACCCTTCTTTTTCGATCGATCGATCAACTTCCAAAACATACTGGATATTCAGAACGAACCGAAGCACAGAAAGAACAAGATAGAGACATGGTAGAAGACAGCGAAGGAGACGGTTTGTTTATGGAAGAAGAAGACGTCCTATTTCCCGCGGAATTGGAAGAGGATTAAGGTTAATGGAGGTGATTGAGATTGAAGAATGATATATCAAACAAGAGGAAAAGTGTAGTCGAAAAACACTTAGTGAACACTATAGAAGGCATCAACGTGTTCTGGACGGGTTGTTGATGAGGAGGATTATTGAGTTTTCTCATTCTGCCGTAGGCTCGCGTGACTAGTCTCATAACGATTTGAACTAGAAAAATTCGTGAAGATTCTTATTTTGACAGAATCAGGTTGATGAGTGCGTTCTGGTCTATTTCTGCGCGTGTTCTCCAGTCTAGGTAGAGTTGTTCGTTTTCGTCTTGTGTGACGTATCCGTATCTGATGTATCGGTCTATGTTGATGCCAACTTTCCATCCTGGAAGTTTATCGCGTAGTAGTTCTTCAACTTCTTTCCGGGGAACCTTTCCTCTCTTGGATATTATGTGAGCGATTGCGATTGCTAGGCCTGCGAGGTCGTCTATGCGCCAGCCTATCATCTTAGCCTCTTTAGGTGCTAGTTCTCCCCGCAGTGCTATGAGGAATCTGGCTTTGTCCAGCTGTTCCGAGGTCGGTTTTTCAACCTGTTTTTCTTCTTCAAATACAGTTTTGACTTGCAGGTCAAGGGTTTTCAAGTGTTCGTCCAAGAGTTTCAGGACTTTGGGGTAGTCTGAGCCTAATGCTTTGCGAAGCTCCCATCCTTTGACTCCTGGTTTTTTGTGTCTCTTGTAGAAGAGCATGTGGGTTGCTCGTTTGAGTTTGCTTGCATAGGCGGCTTTTCTTTTGCTCACCCTAGTTCTCCCTTCTTCCATTTCAGCCAGTCTTCCATTGACACGGCTATGGGTATGGAGACTAACTGTTTGTTGCTGGTTTTGGTTGTTGGCTTTTCATATGGCACTATGAACATTTCTTCTTCTAAAGGATGGATCTCCAGAGTTGCGTAGCCGTACGTAAGCAGAAAGCTTGTCATGAAGGCTTTGTATACGGTTTCGTCGTAGGTTTCTGCGCCGATAAAATCCCAGTAACGAATTTTTGCGTTTTCGCCTTTTTCAGCAACTCGGCTCTTGAGTTCCTGCCAAAAGTTTTCCAGTTCTTCGGAGAAGGCTATGTCTCGTAAGATTCTCTCATTGACAAGTTGCTCTCGGGAAGCAATGCCTGGAGCAGCTTCTACTGATAAGTTCTCTTTCCATCTTTCGTTCATCGGCAGCAGGGCTTCCCAGTATCTTAGGGCTTCTGCCAGACTGTGCAGTGAAATCTGTTCCAACTCGACGATTGGATGCCAGGCTTCTATGAATGTCTTGGCGATTTCTGTTTTGTCCATGCGTCTGAGCTTTTCTTCGAGTAGGAATGGGTCTGTGTATAGCGAGGTGGATCGGTGTTTGATCCATTCGCTCTGGAGCTTTATGACTGAGGCCAAGTGGTGTATGGTTTCAGCGTCCAGGCATAGATCTTCTGGGATTTTCCATTCGGGAAAGTATTTTTTGACTGTGCCGATGTTTTCGTTGATGTCCACCAGGAAGGGGTCGAGTGAGCGTTCTTCAACGGATTTGCATGTGTCGATTATGCGTTGAAGTTTCTCTCTGCCGAGTTTTTCGTGTTGTCGTTTAGACTGCATTAGGCTACCTCTCTGATTATTGATTTGCCTTCAATGTTTTGTACGGTGATTATGTTCACGTCTTCTTTTGCGAATGTTATTTGGCTCGGCGTGATCACGAGGTATTGAGAATTTGAATTCCTAACCGTCGAAATGAGCACCTGTCCAATTAATTCACGGTTTTTTGGGTCCATGTGAATGTCATATTCATCAACAGCGCGGAATGGTGAACGAACATGTTGCTGTAGAGCCAGTAGAAAGCTCATGGTCGCCGTTGTTCTTTCCCCGCCGCTTTGTGTGTAGGCATCAAGTGGAACTGGCTTGCCGCCTTTGAAGCCTACAAGGATTTCGAGTCCAGCTGATTCCATGTCATGTCCATTTGCAAGTCTGACTTCTCCGACGGCTTGAGACTGCGTCAAAATCTTCTGGTATTCCAGATTCACACGGTCTAGAAGGCTTTGTATCACGGCTCGCCAAGATTGCATTCTTGTTTTGACTTCTTCTAGCGTTTTTTCACGGTTTTCAGCAACCAGCTGCGCCTTGTCTTTCAACTCGAGGTAAAGCTTTGAATAAGATTCGTACATGCGTTCAATGTCTTCAGAAACATCAGCAAGTGCAGCCAGATGTCCTTCCGTAACGCGTATCTCATCGAAGATTTCGCCGACATCCTTTATCACCGCAATTCTAGGCCCAACCTGTTCTGCTTTTGCTGCTGTTTCACTCACGCGTGCTCTTGCATCGACGAGTGCTCTTTCCAGGCTTTCTAGGTTAGATTTTGCATTTTCTGTGCGGTACTGCAGCAATGCCAGTTTGATTCTGCTGTCTATGACTTGGTTGGTGACCTTTTCAATCGAGTCCTCCAAATCTATAGTTTTCATCTGATTTTCATTTATTTCTGTAGTCAACTTTGAAATCTGTTCGTTGGAGTTCTGTATCAACCCTTTCAGGTTTTCAGTTTTCAGAAGCCTAAACTGTGAAGGTTCTTTCATCATTTGGCTTGTTTGAGATGGGTTTCTGCCGGGATTCAGGGTTGCCGTCTCCAGCATGGCGATTTCTTTTACCAGTTGTTCGCACAGCGAAATTGTTGACGTGTTTCCAGCTTTTTCACGTTCCAAGCTTAGGCGCAGATCAAAGAGTGTTTTCCATTCATTTCTCAGTTTTCCAAGATCGTCTTGCTGGATCTGCAGATGCCCTTTTGCGGACTTTGTCTCTTCTTCGATTTGGTTCAGAATATCCTGTTCCTTTTGCCTATCAGCTTCCAATTGTTTTACTGTTACTTCTCTTCTTGTAACCTCGGCCCAAGCAAGTTCTCTTTCTAGGAATCTCTTCTTGGTTTGAAGCTGTTTCTTTTCCTGATATCTGTCGTACTGCTCTCGCCAATAATTAAGGGTCTGTTCAGCCGACTCTAAGAGTTTACTCATTGATTCTTCTTGGCTCAATATATGAGTCAGCTTTTTCTGTGCTTGCAACACGTTTTCGCGGTAAGCTTCAAGGCCGACTGCTGCCTCGACTATGCGTAGCTTTTCCTGTGTTGAAAGCACGGTGAACTGTTCAACCATGTTTTGGTGCATGATAATGAGTATGTTATCTGGGTCGACGCCCAACTTTCCCAAGAGTCTTTCAACATCGTTTTTTGTGACCGCTCGGTTGTCTAGTTCAAACCAGTAATTTCCATCTCTGCGTAGAACGCGTGTTAGAAAGATTTGGTCTTTGTTGAATTTGGGCACCGGTCTGTTCTTTCCTCTTATGGTATTATCCAAGATTAGGGTGACCCGGGCTTGATCTTTGCCCCAGCGGATCAGATCGGCCAGCTTTTTGGAACGCTCTGTGTATGATTGTCCGAGAGCCACAGACATGGCAAGCAGAAGCGATGATTTTCCTGAGCCGTTGGGTCCGCAGATGACGTTTACACCTGATTTAAACGGTACCCTCGCATATTCATAGCTCATGAAGCTTTCCAGGATTACCTCTTGAATCAGCATTTGAAGTTTTTGCCTCTTAGGTGTAGGTTATAGAGGTAAAATTCTCTTATTAAAACAAATTGGACAATTTTGCAACAAATAATAGTTTTATCATTTTGGTTTTCTGAAGAGTTTTACGCTGTTCATGTCCATAACGTGTTCCCATCCGTCCTGAACGAGTTTCTGAGTTTGTTCGAGCGTTCTGGCAGTTGCAAATAGTATTGGTCATTAGGGCGCGATTCTGGGCTGCATCAAGTGTGAAACGTATGTAGACCATGCTTTCTATTCGATATGACAAAACATCGGATACGTCTGCTAAGGAGCTTAATCGATATATTTTTATATCGGATAGTACCCATGTGTGATGGGTGTGATGAATGGTTTTGATCAGTGAAAGGATTCACATGAGAGTGCTTGATAAGAAGAAAAGACTCGATAATATGCGGCCTCTTCCTTCTGCACTTGTAAGGAGGCTGAAAGAACAAATGCAGGTTGAATACACATACAACTCTAACGCTATTGAGGGAAATACACTGACGTTGCAAGAGACAAGGCTTGTGATTGAAGAAGGGCTTACAGTCAGCGGGAAGAGTTTAAGGGAAATCATGGAAGCGAAAAATCACCCAGAGGCGATAGAATTTGTCGAGAATCTCGCAACCTCGAGAGAAGAAATCAATGAAGAAGTTGTCCTTCACATTCATAAGTTGATTATGCTTGGTATCACTGAAGATGCTGGACAGTACCGCGCTGCAGGAGTGAGGATAACTGGCGCTAGTTTTATGCCACCACCTAGTTCAGAAGTCAGACCTAGAATGAATGAGCTTTTGAAATGGCTAAAAGACAATCCTGACGAACATACGCCAATAGAACTCACTGCAGTTTTTCACCACCGCTTTGTCCAGATACATCCATTCATTGAAGGTAACGGTAGAACAGCAAGACTACTGATGAATGCGATACTAATGAGAAACGGATATCCTTTCATCGCCATAGTTCCAAAACGAGATCAGCCGAAGTATTTAAAGGCGCTCATGGAGGCAGATTTGGGAAATCTGTCAGCCTTTGTCAACTTCATAGCACGGTGTGTAGAAAGAGCATTAGACCTTTACCTAAATTCTATAGAGGAACCGGAAATACTAACTCTTGCTGAAGCTAGTAAAATCACACCTTATTCTCAAGAATATCTTAGCCTACTTGCCAGGAAGGGCATTCTAGGTGCATACAAACAAGGCAGAAACTGGGTCGTAACAAAGGGAGATCTGGACAAGTATCTAAAGTCAGTCACCAAACCAAAAATGACCCGCAATCTAGCATCCAATTAGCGTCCTTGATCGTGCTATGAGCAAATCATGCACTACAAAAAAAGCATCGACAAGAAAATAAGCCTAAATCACACGCGCCAGGATGTTAGATATCCTGAGTGCAATCTGACTCTTGGGATCCACGAACTAAATACTACACAACTAAGAAGAAAGAGGGGATTTCGGGAGATATCCCCATCTGTGTTCCATTAAAACAGTTAGGCAAAGTTTCTCTCAAAATCAAATATTGGCTCAGAGCAGTTTTACACAGAGGTCTATAGAGTCACATGTTGGCAAGGCCAAAACCTCATAAGCAGACTTTTCTAAACTAAGGGATGAGGTTTGAACATGGTTGTTGCTGGGAAGATCTTTAGACTTTCAGAACCGCTTGCCATGGCTGAAATCGCGTCACGGCTTGAGGGATATCGAGCTGAGGAATCCTACGAGGAAGGTGAGTACAAGTTTATGCTTGTGGCGGATGTTGTTGGTCTTCTTCCGAAGGGAAACATGCTGCGAGGTGTTTATTCGCATGATTATGTGATTCAAGTCTTCCATCGGGGCAAAATCGTACCTACGCCTCGCACGGTTGAGGCTGTCTTCAGCTTTGCCCAACATGAGGATACAACATTTCTGACCATCGTTGAAAAGAAACGGGTGGCCAATTTCATAGCAAACAAACTGAGTGAAATATTGTTTGAAAAAGTCGGCGGCATATTAGAAGCCCGAATCTCACCGGAAACGCTTAAAGAATTCCATCTTAAAAACCCGGAAGATACGAAGATAACGTTTTTCGACAATATTGACATACCGAACGTGGACAAACTGTCGCTTTATGGCCCGGACCTGATAAACACTTCACTGTTCGAAGACTACGGCAAGCATGGCGATTTATGGTATGTGGTTGCAAGGTCAAAGGAGTATGGCTATGTTGTGGGCATAACACGAGATGCCTCTGTGACGATCTTCAATTTGACAGAAAAAGAACGATATCTGGAATACGTGACAAAGGAGATCTACCCCATAGCCTCGGAAGAAAAGGGAAAATAGCAAGCTGAAATCATCTAACGGTCAAGCACATTGGATCTGATGTTCTTAGAATGTTCCTGAAAGGGTTAGACATTATTGGGACAAAGCTTTCAAAAGCAAATCTATTGGATTTTAAGAAGAGTCTGTTAAACTGGAATGTTCATGCCATTCGAAGCCAGTTTAAGACTCTGCGCTGATTTGTCTGGACTTGCAGAAAAATTGTTTTCTAGGAAGTTAAAAACTAACATTTTCATGTACTTGTTTTATTTGCATATACAACTATGTCAAATTCGTTTGGGGGTTGTGGGAGATCTTGGAAATTTAGAAATTCTCCTGCTTTATCCCCATCTGAGATTTTTACGTCGGTGATGTTTACAACTTCAAACGCTTTGTCTATCAGGGTCGCATTGTTTATGAGCATCTCTAAGAAAAATCGTGATGTGTCCCAGAGAGAACACTCAATGACGCCGGGCTTGACGGCTTCGAAATCAGCAATAATGTACATAGCGTTTTCCCGGTACTCATGGGCAGATAAATACAAAGCCGAAGGCCCCCATGTATAAACGAAAGTTCCCAAGTGTACGGCCTCTTCTGTTATCAAAAACTCAATCATATCGATAGGCCAATGTATGAGATATGGGCGAAGCGTTCTGGGAATAAAATAGGCTTTATTTTTACACACATATTTTATCATACCCTCACGTTCATCAGAAGGATTGAACACATCAATCCAAATCTCTAAATGATACCAACCAGGCTCGCTTACGGTAATATTTAACAAAAGAAATGGGTCAAGCCTTCCCTCGGTGAAGTCAAAATGAATATAGTGGATGGTGGTGTTGCCAGGTGAAACCACAATTTCTTTTTCTAGCACATACAGGGAATCGGAGTATTTTTCAGATGCGCTAATAGACAAAGATAAAGAAAGCGCTAATAGCAGCAATAGTGTCTGCAGAGAAATGCCTACTACGTCTTTCTTCACGTTCTTGTATCCCCAAAATTTAATTCAGCGTCATCACGTAAAAACTTTGCGATGCGAAGACACTGCCAACCAATAAATCAATTACATGAACCTAAAGAGCCTAAACGCACAACCACTCAATTCCTCCAGACCAGTTTTTGAAATGTTAGTAGCGTACTAGCTTTAATTCTGACATTTCCCATTATTTATACGGTTTTCTGCTTTCTGGACAGATTTGTTGTGCTAGGCTTGTAGGTTCGGATAAATTTTCATTAGGTTCCTAGAGGTCTGTTTCAGAAAATCAAAGAAGAAACATCCAAAAGGTTAATGCAAGCATAATGTCCCATTATTTCTAGTCTGTGTCGTTAGACTTGCATGTGGTGGATCAAAGTGAACAGTGCGGTCAAGGGTATATGGAATGTTGTTTTGAGCGGTTATCCGAGATCAGGCAAGACCACGCTTGCGAAAAAGTTGGTTTCTGATCATCAGAATTTTGCGAGGATAGGCGTTGACGAGTTAAGAGACATGCTTTTCGGCACGGTTTGTCCATGTCGCGACGAGTTTCTTGTATATTCTCTTATCGCTGAAATACGGGATGCTCTGCTTGAGAGAAGCTACAGTGTTGTAATTGACTCAACCGCGCCGGACAACATTACCCGGGCGTTTCTGCTGACGACAGAGATAAAACACGTCAACCGTCTGCTCGTCGTATTCAATGTTGACAAGGATTGTCTGATCAGAAGGAATGTTGAAAAATTCGGCGATGCTAGCCCTGTTTTCGCATGGGACAAACGATGGGAAAAACCGAAAGGAAACATTCCGATTTTCAAGTTTAGAAACAACAGCATGGAAGAATTTGACAGTTACTATACTCGTCTAAACGAATTGTTGGAAAGCGAAATGCATCCATTCAAACCTGAATTTCACTTTGCCCAACCCTTGAGAGAAATAAGAAAGGCCCTCCAGAATTTTCTAAAGGCACCTTCTCAAGTGATAATTTCGCGCCGAGGCAGGCATGGTTCACCTCAGCAAATTTTGCAGAACCATGTGCAACTGCGCGCGTCGAATAGCTATTCTGCTAGGAAATTCCAATCCAGATGCCTAGGTATTCGCCAAAAAAGGCAAGAGCCGCGAAGACTATAAGTCTAGGTACAAAACTTAGGATTAAGAAAATTTTTAAAGGTGTTCTCAAGAGTCCGCAAACTAGCGAAAGCAGTTCTACTGGCAATACTGGGATAAGCCCAAATATTGTGTAGAGAACCCAACCCCATCTGTTCCATAAGCGCATGACTCCTTCAAGTTTTTCGGCTGATACCTTCTTTGCAACGTAAGGTCTTCCTAGGCCATAAGCTAAGCCATAGTTAATCATCATGCCGATTGTGAATCCTGTTGTGGCGATTAGGATTAGAGGGATTTTTGGCGCATCAAGAAGGGCTACCGCCGTAATGAGAGCTGGGCTTCCTAAAGGCAGGACGGTTCCAGCCAAAATGGTTGCAAAGAAAATTCCCGCCAGTCCGTATTGTGCAACGAAAGCCTTTGCGTCTGAAAACAGCGACGTGCCCCCTATATTGAAGAGGCGGACGAGAAAAATTATGATTAAAGCTATGGCTGCGAAAACTATTCCTAGTATTATGGCAGATTTCACCCAAGAAGTCTTGAGCAAGTCTGAAAATCCGTCAGAAGCATCTTTACCTTCAGCCCTTGACATTTCAACCTTCTCGGCAAAGAGGTCAGTATTCAACTCCTTTTCTGGCTTGAAGACCCTTTTTGTAAGGGTGCTTAACTTCCTTCATTTCTGTGACCAAGTCAGCCGCTTCAACTATTTCAGTTGGAGCATCACGGCCAGTCAATACAAGCTCAACGTGCTCGGGCTTGCATTCTATCAATTCCAGAACTTGTTCAAGCTTTATCAGCTTCAAACTTAAGGCAACGTTAATTTCGTCTAGAACAACAACGTCGTATTTTCCACTCTGAACGATTTCTTTAGCCAGTTTTAGGGCTTCTTCGGCAAGTGTGACATCTTCTTTTTCAGGAGGCTTCGTCATAACGAACTTTCCTCTGCCGAAAGCTTTCAACGTAAGGTTCGGAAGCTTATTCACTATGTACATTTCGCCGTAGTCGAATCCGCCCTTAATGAACTGGATTATGTAAACCTTTAATCCTCTGCCTATGGCTCTGAGCGCAAGGCCAAAAGCCGCTGAAGTCTTGCCTTTCCCATTGCCAGTGTAGACCTGAACGAGACCTTTTTCAAGTTTTGGCATCGCCTAGAGCCTTCTTGAGGATTTTTTCCGCAGCAGAGGCCGGGTCTATTTTCTTTTCAAGAATCTTCTGTAATAGCTCGTCAAACTTTCCTTCTCTTTTCAAGTCGTCTATTAACGAGTTTACCGCTTTTTCTTTTATGGCTTCGATGAGCTCAGCTTCGGCTTTGCTCTTTTGCAGAAGCTTTTTACATTCTAGATCGCCTTCTAGAAAACATCTGTGCTCTTCTATTTTTTCAATAAGTTCCGGAACGCCCTCGCCTGTCAGGGCTACTGTTTTTATAACAGGTGGCTTCCACCTGCTTTCCTTACTGTTTAGCTGCAAGTTCGCTTGAATGTCCATAACAGCTTTGTCTGCATTTTCACGGTCAGCCTTGTTCACGACGAAAACGTCGGCTATCTCCATGATTCCAGCCTTTATAGCTTGTATCTCGTCTCCTAACCCTGGCGCGTGGACAACAACTATTGTTTGTGCTACCTTGATGATTTCCACTTCAGACTGCCCTGCGCCAACGGTCTCAACTATGACTATGTCTTTTCCAGCGGCGTCCAACACTTTTACAGCATCTTTTGTTGCTTTCGCTAGTCCTCCCGCATAATTGCGGGTTGCCATGCTTCGAATGAATACGCCTTCGTCTGTGCTCAGTTCTTGCATACGGATTCTGTCGCCCAGAAATGCACCGCCTGTGAACGGACTTGTGGGGTCTACGGCGACGATTCCCACTGTTTTGCCCTTCCGCCTGTATTCGCGCACAATTTTTTCAATAAGTGTACTCTTTCCTGCGCCGCCGGAACCGGTTAAACCTACTATGTGGGCTTTTCCTGTGTGAGGATAAATCTGGGCGATTAATTCTTGGGCTTCATCTGGGCTGTTTTCAATTATCGTTATTGCCTTTGCTATGCTTCTGCGGTTTCCGGTAAGCACCCCCTTGGCTGTCTCTTCTATCTTCGTCAACGATCTTGCACATCTTCGTGTTTAGTCTCTTTTGGGAAGGTTGTTCAAAACGTACTGTATTATCGTTTCCGTGCGGGTTCCGGGTCCAAAAATTTCTTTTATTCCTTCCTTTTTCAATTCAGACAAGTCTTCTTCCGGAATTATTCCTCCAGCGAATACCAGTACGTCTGTCAAGCCTTGCTTTTTGAGTAGTTCCATGATTCTCGGGAAAAGCGTCTTATGAGCACCTGAAAGAATGCTTAAACCTATTACGTCCACGTCTTCTTGAAGGGCTGTTTCAACTATCTGCTCCGGTGTCTGTCTTAAACCGGTGTAGATGACTTCCATTCCAGCGTCTCTTAAGGCTCTGGCCACAACCTTGGCTCCTCTGTCGTGGCTGTCTAAACCTGGCTTAGCGATTAAAACCCTAATTTTTCTTGTTTTCTGCATCCTGTTCTCCTCCCTAAATCACAATCAGCTCCTTATATTCTCCGTAAATCTGCCGCAAGACTTCGCAGACCTCGCCTAACGATGCATAGGCTTTGACTGCTTCAATTATCGGGGGCATAAGGTTTTCATCTTTTTCTGCTGAACGACGAAGTTTACTTAATGCTTCCTCAACCTTTCTGTTGTCCCGCTCTCTTCTAAGCTTCTGAAGGTTGGCGACCTGTTCCTTTTCAACTTTAGGTTCTATCCTTAAAAGCTCTATTGGAAGCTTTTCCTCTTCGATTTTGTAGTCGTTCACGCCGACTATTACCCGTTTCTTCTCGTCTACTTCTCTTTGGTACTTGTACGAACTGTCGGCAATCTCTTTTTGGAAGAACCCTTTTTCTATGGCTGCTATGGCTCCGCCCATGTCATCCACCTTTTGAATGTACTCCATTGCTTTTTCCTCCATCTCATTGGTTAATGCTTCAATGTAGTATGAGCCAGCTAAGGGGTCTATGGTGTTTGCTGCTCCGCTTTCGTGGGCTATTATCTGCTGCGTTCTCAGCGCAACCCTCACAGCTTGTTCGCCCGGCAAGCACAGGGCCTCGTCGAAGGAGTTAGTGTGCAAGGACTGGGTGCCGCCTAGAACTGCTGCTAACGCTTGGATTGTGGTGCGCATAATGTTGTTTAAAGGCTGCTGCGCTGTGAGTGTGCATCCTGAAGTTTGGATGTGCATGCGCATCCACATGGATCTTGGGTTCTTGGCGTGAAATCTTTCTTTCATCAACTTCGCCCATAATCTGCGGGCGGCTCTGAACTTGGCTACTTCTTCGAAGAAATCGTTGTGAGATGCGAAAAAGAATGATAGACGGTGGGCAAAATCATCCACTTTCAGCCCTCTATCCAAGGTAGATTCCACATAGGTTATTCCGTCATAAAGCGTGAAAGCCAGTTCCTGCACAGCGTTTGCGCCTGCTTCTCTTATGTGGTATCCGCTTATGCTTATGGGGTTCCACCTCGGCAAGTGCCGCGTGCAATACTCTATTATGTCCGTTGTAAGTTTCACCGAAGGCTTCGGAGGATATATGCACAATTTCTGAGCGAAGTATTCTTTCAAATTGTCGTTCTGTGTTGTTCCCCCGAGCTTTTCTCTGGGCACGCCTTGCTTGTCGCCCACTGCAACGTACATGGCCAACAGTATGGCTGCAGGTCCGTTTATCGTCATGGAGGTTGTGACTTTGTCAAGCGGTATGCCCTCCAGCAGAGCTTCCATATCTTTCAGCGACGCAACAGCTACTCCACATATGCCGACTTCGCCTCTTCCCATGGGATGATCTGAATCATAGCCCATTATCGTCGGATAGTCAAAAGCAATGCTCAGACCAGTTTCGCCTTCCTTCAGCAGATACTTGAAACGTTTGTTCGTCTGCTCTGACGTTCCGAATCCTGAAAACATTCGCATTGTCCAAAAACGGCCGCGGTACATCGTTGCGTGTACACCGCGGGTGAAGGGATACTCGCCTGGAAACCCCAAATCCTCCAGGTAATCAAGTTTTTCAGTGTCTTCCGGTGTGTACAGACGTTTTATTGGTATGTCAGAAGTGTTTCGGAATTCACTTTTTCTTTCCTTGCATTGCTTTATCCAGTTTGGCAGAGTCGTTTGTTCCCAGCGTTCTCGTTCTTTTCTTACTTGGCTGATCTTTTTATCATCAAACATCCCTGCTTATTGCCCCCCATTAATGAACTGTATCGTCTGAGACAATATCAGCATTAAACCTTAAAAGATATTTTCTTATCGGTTCAAGATTCGCAATCTTATGGTTCGACTGAACCTGCTTCAATTTTTTGGAGAAGAGCAGAATGCACCGGGTAAGCAAGTTTTATTTGTTGATGACGGCAAGATTACGAGCAAACACTTGAGGTGAAAGAATGAAGATACTTGGAATAGTTGGTTCCATGAGAAAGACCGGTAACACCAACTTGTTGATGGAGACTGTTTTAAAATCCGCGAAGAAAGCAAACAGCCAACTTGAGACAAAGATATTACAGATCTCGGACCTGACGATTGAGCCTTGCCGCGCATGTTACGATGAATGTTCAAGAGAACCGTACAAATGTCTTATAGAAGATGATGACTTGCAAAGCGTTTTTGAACAGATGAAACGTTCTCAAGCAATTGTTATTGGTTCACCGCTCTATTACAAAATACCTTCACGCTTAACTGCGCTCATGGAAAGGCTTGCCTGCTTATCCTATTTCTACGAAAAGGCCGGGTTCAAGGAGCCGCATCCTCTGAACGATAAACCCTGCGGTCTCATAGCTGTTTCCGGCGGTGACGACCCCCGTCCCGTGTTGGAGCATCTTCTTAACTTTGCTCTTTCCCTTAAGATGAAACCTGTTTTTATGAAAACATATCCTTATTTCGGAGTTGGCGGAAAGGGCAGAGTTGAAGAGGACAAAGACTTTGATCCAATTGAAAACGCAAAGGTTCTTGGCCGATTGTTGGTGAAAGCAATGGAAGGAAAGCTGTGAAGTCGCTAGTCGCCTGCACGAGATAGATGCTCAAGGAGAAAACTGTCACGAAAAGCTCTATCATAATTGCGGATTATGATCCGAAATGGCCAATCATCTATGAAGAAGAGAAGGCTAAAATCCTAAGCGCAGTTGGAAACAAAGTTGTTGCAGTCGAGCATGTGGGAAGCACTGCGGTTCCCGGCTTGGAAGCGAAGCCAGTTATTGACATTATGGTAGGTGTTTCTCATCTTTCTGATGCAAGCGAATGCGTTGAACCGCTGAAGAACATCGGCTACGAGTACGTCCCAGAATATGAAGCTTCAATTCCTGAGAGACGCTTTTTCCGTAAGGGCCCTTCTGAAATTCCCAACCAACATTTTCATTTACACATGGTTGAACGGACCAGCAGTTTCTGGGAACGGCACTTTCTGTTTCGAGATTACCTGCGTACTCATCCCAGTGTGGCTCAACGTTATTATCGATTAAAGAAGGAATCAACTGCTAAGCACGGTTCGGACCACGAAGCTTACACTGAAGCTAAAACATCATTAATCGAACAAGTTCTTGCTGAAGCCTACGCCAGCAAGTCGCGTGCTCTTTCTCAGCTTTAGGGTGCCAGATCTTGACGTCGAGGTTTCATTTGCGACATATCCGCTTGCCAAATAATGTATTGGACTTGTATGATGAATTGATCTACAGGTCACTCCCACACACAAGATAAAACTTTACCTTCCTTCCTTCTGAAAACGAATCAAAACCTGAATAAAAAATGAGACTTGGTGTGGTTTTGCTTGGTTGTGGTGTTGTGATGTTGTGTGTTTTTTAATGGTAGGGGAACACACATACAAACATAAAAAACAATGGGAAAATACATGGAAAAAACATGAAACAAACTACACACTACACACGCTAGACAATAACAAAAGACAAACCCATACCATTCATACCACACCAACACCACACCAAATATATCACTAATGTACAAAAACGTGTATGACAGAACAGAAATGTAGAAGAAAGATCAGTCTAATATTCCTAAAAAGGCACACCAGATAGTACTGTTTTGCTCGGTTGCCAGTGTTGTGGTGTTGCGTGTTTTTTAAAGGTTGGAGAACAGATCGATCGATAATCTTAGCCGTTCAGAACTTCTTTTCTCAGTCTTCATATACTAAGTTGACAGTGACTAAGGGAGAATTTGGAACTGCCATATATTACCACGACAATAATCATTATGTTTTCGGTTGGTGTTTCACAGCAATAGACCCACCAAATTTGATTTACATGGTTGGTTCAATAGGTCTTCAACCCTTTTCAACTCAAACTTTCCCAATTACTCTAGGAGCAACATATACGAGTCTCAGAATTGAAATTAAGGTTTCAGAAGTTTATTCAGACCATATTGTCTTATTGGTTAAACCTACCGACTAGTAAGCCAAAACAAACGAATAAAAAAAGAAAGGTATTTTAGTATTAATTTAACTTGATCCTTTAGGCTGAATAGTGTCTTCGTGAGTTGCCAGAATTCCACAGATCTTCCATAACACATAAAGGTCTGCTATTGGAATAAAGCTTAGAATAAGCCATTTAAGTCTTGAGCCTCTTTTTACGTGTTTAACAGTTTCCATCATTTCTCCCATAGTAATCACTAAAACATAGTTATATCAATTAAGAGTTTATAAGGTTCTCATTAATCGATCGATCGATCGATCGATCGCTATCGCAAATTTTGACAAGTTCGAAATCTTGCGAAGCCCAACGGTTGCGCGAGTCTTCACATGGCTGTCATCATCCAAGCTTTTCACATCGCTAACAACAAACAACCACAACCAGAATAACCGCAAGACCACACAACAACCAAAAACAAACATAGTACAGAATGTGACAGCAGTACACGTGCAGGAACCAACAGTACAATATACCAAACACAGTACTGCATACTTCTGAACAGGCCAAACAGACTCTGAGGCTGATTTTCGTCGTTTTTGCAAAATGTTGACGTGTGAACTTAATCAAATGCCGAAACTGTCATTTTGTGTATTCCAGCAGGCTGGCGGCAGCTGAGAATCCCCATCCGTAACCAAGCATCAGAATGATGTCTCCTTCTTGAAGTCTGCTACCTGAAACTATTTTTTCCAGAATGAACGGTAAGCTCGCCCCGGACAAGTTGCCATATTCCTTAAGCACCTGATGCGATTCCTTCAGTTTTTCGCAGTCAATCCCGTGGTGTTCAGCTAGACCATCAAGTATCTTTTCGCTGCCTGTGTGAACAGCCCATTTCTTTGCAGCTTTCATAACGGTTTCAAAGTCATTTCGGAGCAATTTCCTGAGAACCAAACCAGTATATTTGACTCCTAGTCCTGGAATCTCCCTGTCAAGATGCGAGTGAAAGCCGAACTTGAACGGTTCATCCAAGGTTGAGAGCCTTGCGTACCCAGCCAAATAATCCTTCTTTTCAATGTTTGTGATTTCCGCAATTCTTCTGACAGTTAAGCCTTCGTCATTCTTGGTTGCAATTGCGGCGGCTGCTCCGTCTCCAAAGAGGAAGAACTCCATTGTTGCCACCCACTTTCTCAACTCTAGGTCTTTCTTTGCTTGGTCATTTATCAAGCCAATTTTGCTTATTTCCATAACGTTCTTCATTCCTCGCACCTGATTGTGGAACCAGTAAGAGCTTACGCCGGAGACACAGAGTAAAACATTATCTTTGGGATGCAGTGCGAGGTGGTTCTCCGCAAGTTCCAAGGTTTTTATGAAGGCTGTGCTTGCTATTCCTTGGGCGTTGACATATTTGATGTAAGGGTCTAGGCCTAGTCTTGGGATTAGGAGTTGGCTGAGACCGGGACTTAGGAACGGGTTCGCATCATAGGCTACAACAAGATAGTCTATGTCCTTGACCGACAAGCTGGCTTTCTGGATGGCGTTTTCACAGGCTTCTGAGCAGAGGTCAATCAGGCCAGTTTCGCTCATTATAGTTTCTGACTTCATGGCTGGATCTGCTTGTTTAACGAGGTACCGTTTTGAAACTCCTAAGTTGAGTACGTTTTGTTTAACGCCTTCTGGGAGTCTGCATGGAAAAGTTTCTATCAGTTTCTCAGTTGAATACTCATTTTCAGGCAGTGCGGTTGATAGCTGTATTATCTGCATGTCAGTAAGAAAGATGGAAGAAATTATAAAAAGATTCTTCAATCCTTTCTGAAATGACAGGTTCGATCGATCGTCAAAGAAGTGCTAGTTTCCGAGATTTGGCAAGTTTGCGGGACATCGAATAGTAAAAACAATGAATTTGCTATTATATAGAAGCGCGCGCTGATCCTCCAGCTTTGTTCCGTATGCTGCTGCAGCTGTCGAAATGTCTTGGCGGAGCAAATGGATATAACGCTACTGGCTTCTCCGAGCGTTATAGAATTCCGCAACGACCTTACAAATTCCTGTAATACTGAGTCGCACAGCACCCGGTTACTCAACGGTCAGATCAAGTGTTGTTCAAGACTCACGTCTTATTGTGCCATTTTCCTGTAAAAGTTCTTCATGTCTTCTTCCAGATCTCCTAGATCGTACTGTGCTGGTATCTTTTTCTGCCTGAAGTATTCCATCATCTCCCTGACAGATATGCCCGCTTCCATTGCTGCTCTTTCAAGTGTCATTGCGCCTTCAGAGTAGAGCTTCGCTGCATGTTCCTTCTTCCAGTCCACTACAGCCTTGTACAACAGCCTTCTCAACACCGTTGAGCGGTCTGTCTGCTCTGCATCCTCTATTTTCTTTATGTCTGAAACCAAGCCTTCAGGCAGTCTTGCCGCAACCATTTCTTCTTTCTTCATTCTATCACCTTCTTAGCCCGCTTGATTATTTCGGTAATAACATCTGTGCTGATCCACATCACCTTGGCAAGTTTGGCTAAACTGTCTATGAGTTCATCGTAGCTGATTAGCTTCTTGACAAAGGCTTCATACAACACCATGACCGTGCTCATGCATTCCAGATTCCAACTCTTTGCGATGGCTCTTGGCTCTTTATCGTCAAATATCGCCATCATTCCTCTGTCTCTTGCTAACGTTAAGGCCTCAGCTTCGCCGAGACCGATCCTCGTTTCGCCAACCAATCTTCGCGTGTGCAGACTCTGCTTTCGGGTCAACTTGACCACTTTGACCCAGCCTTCATCGATTGCCTTCTCTATTTCTAAAGCATCCGGCGCCGCGATCTCTTTGCCCCTGTCCACGCTCTCGACCCTTACGAACGGTGAAATGAACACTGTCTCGTAGAGATCCTTCAGCAGTCGAAGCCTTCCGATCTTAGCCAAAGCGACTACGGGTGATGTGTTCGACGTCACAGGCATGACAAATAATTGTCCTACAACTATATAAAAGTTAACATTTGTTAATTATGTAAACACACCACATTGCTCCACTCCCCCTGTTAATTGGACAACGCTCTTGTCGCAGCCAAAACTGAGGACGAGGTACTTGCACCCAATTAGGTGTAAATCCCCTCGGTTCTTTAATGAACATAATGAGCGATGTTTTCCGCAAAAATATTATAGTTCTTGAAATTCACTAACTACATCCTTCAAAATTGAGGTGGAAAGTTGAACAAAGTCGGAATAATCGCTGGAAGCATATCGAGATTTGACAACCCGCGACATACTTTGCAAGAAGAGATGTGTGCAGAAGCAGTCAGAATGATACTTGATGATGTGCCAGACCTTGAGCTTGGTGATTTCATAAGGAAAAAGTATGCTTGTTGCTACTCCTACTTCAGCGACATCTTGGAGCAACAGCAGTGCATGCACTGGATAATCCATGACTACTTGGGTTTGAGCGGCGTGGCAGCGTACAGAGTTGAATCTGGCGGCGCCACCCCCATCGACGCTGTGATAAATGCAGCTTTATGGATACGTTCAGGCATGTTCCCGTTGGTTCTTGTTGTCGGTTGGGAAAAAATGAACGAGTTGCCCATCCAAAAAGTAAACGAAGCCATAGCCATCGCTGGAGACACAGACTGGGACTTCGTGTCAGGCTTCACCTACAACGCTTTCTATGCAACAATGGAGGCCAGAAGAATGCACGTTTATGGAGACACTGAAGAGGACCTTGCTGAGGTGGCAGTGTTAAACCACAATAACTCGCTTGACAACCCTTACGCCCAGTGGCCTGCTCAGCATGGTTTCAGCAAGATTACAGTGGAGGACGTTTACAAATCGCGTTTGATCTCTTGGCCCTATAGAACTCATGAATGTGCAATGACAAGCGAAGGTGCTTCAGCCCTGCTCTTGGCAAATGAAGAAACAACTAGGAAATTTACCGACAACCCTGTGTGGATAACTGGTGTAGGATTTGGAACAGACACTATGAGAGCTGGAGACCGGCCTGACAACCCAGCTTGGAAAGGTTTGTATCCAGAAGACGAAAAAATATGGCCTAAAGACATTCCAAAGCCGATGTCGCCGTATCCTGACTTGCTAAACTTCGGTTCACTTAGAGTAGCTGCAAGAATGGCCTACAAAGATGCTGGAGTGAAGAACCCGCGGAAAGAGATGAGCCTCGTCGAAATCTTTGACCCTTATGCAGGAGTTGTTTTGGCAGGGCTTGAGGACTTTGACTTTTGCAAACGAGGCGAGGGAAAGAAGATGGTTCGAGACGGCGTAATTCAGCCTCACGGAGAACTTCCATGTCAACTCAGCGGAGCTTTAACAGCGCAGGGACACGCGGTTGGATCTACGTCAATCGCTCAGGTGGTTGATGTCTATTGGCAGCTGAGCAATCAGATTGGAAAGAAATGGGGCGCGCCTGGCAGACAGTTGAGCAATCCGAAGAAAGGTTTCATTCATGGGCACGGCGGCACAGGATGCCAAGCGGGTGCCGTAGTTTTGGAGGTGTAAACTGATGAAGCAACCTGGACCCGAAAGAGTTCTGAAAGAACAGAAGATTGATGAGAAATGGTGGGACGACTGGGAACGACGAGGCGGCTGGAGGCCTGAAGGGTACAAGATTATAGAAATGAACGATGGACCAACGCTTAACGAATTGAAGCCTGAAAAATTCCTAATCGTGCACAGACCACACGGCAGCATGTTTCACCACAGCTACGGTAAAGTGTCAAAGTTCTTCATGGGACTGTTGGAAGGAAAACTGTACGGGACAAAATGTCCGAAATGCGGACTTGTCTATTGCCCGCCTCGTGCACACTGCTTTAACCCTAAATGCAGGCTGGAAGAGACCCGATGGATTGCGCTTCCAAAGAAAGGAGAAGTCCACTCATACACGATTATGGTCATAGCTTGGCCTTCAATGGCGCACTTGCAGCCACTGGTCGGAGCAATGGTGAGAATTGATGGAACAAACACGTGCCTGCCGATGACAATGAGAGACATTGATCCGGAAAAAGTGAACATCGGCTTGAAGGTTAACATACAAATTGTCAAAGAGCCGAAAGGCGACCTGTTAGACGTTTATGCAACACCTGCAGAAGAACCCGTCGCCCCCAAGAGAACTCCCGAAGAACTGAAGCGTTTTAGAGAAGACATGGAAAAGACAAGAGCATGGGTCAAGAAAGCCTTCGGCCCAAAGTAATCTAAAGCGGTTTGGGTTCAAACCGCACCCCATTTTCTAGAATCTATTGTCATCAGCTCTTTTCATTAAGAAGTTTCATAATGACCGAAGAAATTTAAATACTGGCTAAAATACTATTTCTGTTTCTCAAATCAATCATGATCAAATGGGGAAGTTCACTTGAACGGAAAACCACTTGTTTCAATAGTTTCTGCTGGATTGTCAAAATTCGGAAAACTGGAAGGATTGTATGCAAGGGAAATTTTTGCAGAAGCGGCAAAAGAAGCCTTTGACCGCTGTCCAAGACTAGATCCTAAAAAAAACATTCAAGCCCTGTTTGTAGGACATATGGGAGAATCCTACGAGCATCAGGGGCACACTGGCGCTACAATTGCAGACTGGATTGGGCTGGAGTATGTGCCCGCTACAAGAACAGAAGCCGCCTGTGCTTCTTCCGGCGTAGCCTTAAGAGCAGCCATTTGCGCAGTGCTTTCAGGCTTAAGCGATGTTGTTATGGTTGGCGGGGTTGAGAAAATGACCCATAGAGCCACAGCAGAAGTAACCGAATATTTAGCCATGGCTTCAGACTATCCTTTCGAGCAGTGGCATGGCATGACTTTTCCAGGCTTGTATGCCTTGATGGCTACAGCGCACATGCACGCCTATGGGACGACTGAGCGACATCTAGCCATGATCAGCGTCAAAAATCATTATCATGGAAGTCTGAATCCAAAGGCGCAAATGCAGAAGGAAATAACCCTTGAAACCGCATTATCTTCGCGTGTTGTAGCATGGCCTCTCAAACTGTATGATTGCTCACTGATTACGGATGGGGCGAGCTGCTTAATATTGACCAAGCCGGAACTCGCAAGAAAATTCACCGACACGCCAGTCAACATTATTGGGAGCGGTCAGGCAAGCGATACTATTGGCTTGCATGAGAGAAAGAGTTTCACATCGCTTGCAGCTGCCAAAGTCGCTGCTGAAAAGGCCTATGAAATGGCAGGTGTCAAGCCTGAAGACATTGATGTTGCAGAAGTTCACGACTGCTTCACGATAGCCGAATTGATAGCCTACGAGGACTTGGGCTTCTGCAAGCCAGGCGAAGGCGGACAACTAGT
>Ga0315280_10004332_pt1 | contig 21061 bp, 16 predicted proteins | sample YL17G06_40_MG_FD_203697 | JGI IMG/M metagenome (GOLD analysis project Ga0315280, IMG submission 203697) | Sediment microbial communities from Yellowstone Lake, YNP, Wyoming, USA - YL17G06_40 | ecosystem: Environmental > Aquatic > Freshwater > Lake > Sediment | place: USA: Wyoming | collected...
CCGCGCGACGCTCCGCGTCGCTCCGGAGGCGAGGCGGAGCCTCGCCCAGTCGCTCCGGAGACGAGGCCGGGCCTCGTCCAGCCGCTCCGGAACGCGGCTAAGCCGCGTCAGCGGCTTGAGACGTGAATCTACTACGCGAGCGTCAATAATTCGCCAGACGACTGGGGCGCACCTGCCGCGGCATGAGTTGACGAAGAGCCAGGCGACGGCGCCTACCCGGCGCGGTCGAAGCTGGGGATGGTCATCTGCTTGCCGCCGGCGAGCGCCGATTGGTGGGCGATGATGCCGGGCACGGTGTACGCCAGCGCCTGGTAGATGTCGATTGCGGGGCGACGGCGGTTGATGAGCGCGTCGATGAACTCATGGGTCAGGAACGGCTGCGCGCCGTCGTGGCCGCCGCCGTGGCGCAGCGGCTCGGGCAGCAGGTCGGTCTGCCACCACTGCGGTTGGTCGTACGGCTCGAACTGCGGTAGCTGGCGCACGAAGCCGGCGTCGTCGGTCTCGGTCTCGGCGGCGGCGCGCACGATGATGGGGCCGGTGCCGTTGGGGTGCGCCATGAAGAAGCTCATGCGGTCGCCGTACCAGTTAGCGCGCTCGCCACCGCGCATAGCGCCCTTCCAGAAGATGTTCACGCGCAGCGCGTGGCCGCGGTCGGTCTTGAAGAATGCGGCCTCGTTCCAGAAGGGATTCCGGTAGGGATTGCCCTTGAGCAGAGGGTCGTCGTCGCCCCAGCCGATGCAGGAGACCTCGGTCAGCCGCTCGCCGGTGACGCCGACGAGAAATGCCGTGCAATGCGTGGGGTAAAGCATCGGCGGGAAGCCGTGGCGCCAGGTGGGCGCGCCGCCGAGCTTGCCGCCCTCGAACCACAGCGGGTGCAGGCCGGGGTGCAGGTACTCGGCCTCGGTGTAGAAGATGTCGCCGAACTTGCCTTCCTGCCAGAACTTGCGCGCGGAGATGGCGGATTGATAGTAGTAGCTGGTTTCGGCCATCATGTAGGTGCGGCCGGTCTGTTCGACCGCGGCGCGCAGGGCCTCACATTCCTCCAGGGTCGTCGCCGCCGGCACGGCGCAGAAGACGTGCTTGCCCGCCCGCAGCGCGGCGATGCAGTGACGCGCATGATCGGGGGCGCCGGTGAAGATCGCCACCGCGTCAACGTCGCCGTCGGCTAGCAGCGACTCGAGCGAGTCGCGGACATTGTTACAGCCGTAGGTCTTGACGAGGTTGTCGCGCCGTTCGGGGCACGGATCGGCCACCGCCTGGACGATGCAGTTGGGGTGCTCGTGCCAGTAGAACGCCGCCCCGAACCCGCCGCCGACGACGCCGATGCGGATTCGCTCACTCCCACTCTTCCTGGACATGTGCTTGGCCTCTTGCGCACAGACAGCAGCGAATGCATTCTATTCAAGCTCGCATATCTCCTTTACGCCGGACGGGGGAACTTGACGCTCGCTATTAGCGGTTTGAGACGTCAATCTATTACGCGAGCGTCAATAGGTCGCTGAGCGCACAACGTCAAGCAGCCGTCACGTCCTCTCCCTCGCGGGGAGAGGTTTACCCGCCTAAGGTCGCATCTCAGGTGAGGATGCACGGCGCGGCTTGCGGGCCTCAGCTTCGTCCTGGCCCTGAAAGGGAGAGGCTGCGCTCGGCCACGCCGGAGCTCAGTTTCTGGCATCGGTCGAGGCGCGTCTGCGGTGCCCGGTCGAGCGGCGGCAGGCGGTGATCGAGGAACTGCGGGCGCACCTGGCTGACCGCACCGAAGCGATAGTCGCGGATGCCCTTCGGCTTCGGGCCGAGCGCCAGGCCATCCGCGAGATGGGGCCCGGGTGGCTACTGGCGCTACGGCTTTCCGCGGCGAATGGCTGGAACCCGTTGGTGCACATCCTGCGCTCGCTGTGGGCGGCGGGGATCGGGCTGGAGGTCGCGATGGGCGCCGCGCTACTGCTGTCTGGGATCGCCGGCTTAGGTCGGGCCGCGTCGAACGATCTCCCGGCGATCCAGTTGACGTACATCACGCCAACTTACCTGCTGTTGCTCGCGCTTCTGTTCGCCTTCGGTTTTGCGATGGGCCGCGTGGTGCGGGGCTGGGCATGGGCTATCGTGCCCGGCCTGACGCTTCTATGGATTGCGCGGCAGATGCGCGGCGGCGATGCCAGAACCGATCTCGCGGCTGGCGCAACGCTGCTTGCTGCGCTGTTAATAGTGACTGCGGGCGCGCTGGGCCGGAGGAAGGCATCCCCCAAGCTTGGGTGGCTGGCGTGGGCTGCCGCGGGACTTGTCGCCGTGTGCATGCTGGCCTTTGGCGTCGTCGTCGCCATGGTGTTCGGCTCGGCGCCCACCGGCGCGCCCATACATAATCCCATCGCAGCGCTTGCCGCGGTAGCGCGAGAGACCGCCGCGATGCCGGAAACGGGGTTGGGATGGCAATGGCTGGCGATCAGCTGGTTCTGCTGGCTCGGGGCGTGGGCGATTGAGCGCTTCGGCGTTGCAGCGCGACCGGAGTTGGCGGATTGAGGGCGGAGTCTATCGAAGCTGTTGCATCATCGCATGCCGCGGGTCGGCCAGGAGGCCGACCCCTACATCCGCGCGCATCGTAGGGGTCGGGTTCCACCCCGACCCGTCCCTCGTTGATTCTGCAACGGCCTCTATAACCCCCCACCTTCACCCGGCCTCTGCCCGCAAGGGAGAGGAGTCCGCGTCCGCATTTCGGCGACATGCTCACTCGCGCCACGAGATCGCGACCGGGTAGTCGCGCACAATGAGGCGGTCAATGGTCAGGCGCCCGTTGTCATAGGACCACTGAGCGGGCTGCGTAATTCCCCAGTAGAGGTCGGTCAGGGTCACCTGTCGGGGACGCGCTTTCAAGGCGAGCGACAGCTTGCTCGGGTATGCTTTGACCTCTTCGTTGGCCAGTTCGGCGGTCCACACCAGCGCCAGCGTTTCATCGCTGCCGTCGCGCTTGAATGCGATGACCCTGGGATCGGGCGCGGGCCCATCGCAGGTATAATCGAAGGCTCGAATCGGCTCGACGTCGCTGACCACGCTGCACACGTTTTGCAGGGCGTACGCCATAGGGCGCCAACCGTAATCGCCCGGCGTAAGCACGCCCCAGTCCTGGCTCTTGTTGTCGGTGTAGAACGCCCACCAGGCGGTGCGCAGGCCGAGCCAGCCGCTGTAGATGTAGAAGCGCATGAGGTACTTCGCGCAGCCGTATTCGCCGATGCCCGGGTTATACGAGTAATCGAGCCCGGCGACATTGGTGCCCCACTCGTCGAGCCAGACACCAACCTCGGGCTTGCCGTGCTGCGCAAACGGCTTGCGGACGCCGGCGACGATGTCCTCCAGCCGGTTCCAGCCGGTCTGCTCGCGCGACTGGCTCAGGTTCTCGCCCTTGTAGAACTCCATCGTGCCCATGCCGCCCTCGGGCTTGTCGATGCCATAGGGATGAAACGCGTAGGCGTCCACATAGGGCGCGGCGCCTTCGCGCAGCGCGATCTCGGTGGTGATGGGCGCAGGCGCGGCAGTGCCGCCGAACACGACGGTGAGTCTGGGATCAATGGACTTGATGTGCCGCGATACCGCGAGCAGCAGCTTGCCGTATAGCTCCGGCTCGTGGAAGGGGTACCAGCCGTTCTCCTCGTTCCACAGCTCCCAGAACTTGACGCGGTCCCTGTACCGGCGCACGACGTAATCCACGTAGCGGACGAAGGCGCGGCGGCCGCTTGCGGTGCGCGGCCCCCAGTTGAGATAGAACGGATGGCCTTCGCGATAAATGGGGCCGATGTCAATCACCGGCTGCTCCGGACGGTCGTAGAGCGCGTTGCCGTAGTTCAGCCCCCACAGGATGTCCACGCCATTGCGGGCAAGCTCGCTGATCGCGGCGTCGGTCGCGGCGTCCACCGCGAACTTACCCTTCTCGCGCTCGACGGCGGCCCACTCGGTCTGATCGCCCCACTGGCCGACGCGCACCCACTTGACGCCGAGGTCGAAGATGCGCGGGAAGGCCCTGTTGACGGCTCCGGCGGTGTCCTGCCAGCCGGTGAAGACGTCGCTCGCGTCTGGGGTCGCGAGCGACGCTCCGGAATGCGGCGAAGCCGCATCAGCGCGCGCGCCGAGGCGCGAGAGAGCGAGGTTGCGGCTGCGCTCGTCGAGGATCTCGATGCCCGACAAACGCGCTTTGTACCCCTGCGAGACCTCGGCATAGTTGCCGCCAGCAAGCGGCAGGCGCTCGAAATCAATGCGCACGAAGCGCGCTTTCACGGCCTTGCCCAGCGGGAATGGCTGCACCATCTTGTCGCCGCGCCGCTCTCCGTGATCGACGAGCACATGGTTCTTGACGCATGAGAGCGTCGCCCACGTCTTTCCGTCCAGACTGGCGCGGATGGTGAAGCCAATGGGGAAGTCAGTATTGCGCCAGTACGGGATGAGGTTGACCTGGCTGATGGTGGCGGCGCGGCCAAGGTCAACCTGCGCCCAGGGCGGTTGGCCGGGGTAAGTGGATGAGTTCTGCTGGCTTGACCAACAGGTTTCCGGGTCATCGTCGATCAGATGCTGGGGCGCAAAGGGCGCTTCATAATCGCGCGACCGCGGCAGGTGGGTGCAGATGCCATAGGGGCTGTGCTTGATCTCGGCGGATGTCTTATGGGGCACCGGCGCCAGCGGCGCGGCGTTGCCCTCCTGGAGCGCCGACGGCCGTTCGAGCAGGCGCCAATAACCTGCGGCATCCGTCACCAACTCCTGCCGGCTGTGCGCGGAGGCCTTGTCGAGGACGAGAATCTTGTACGGCGCCTGAGTGGGCGGCGCGCCGCCCGCCGCGGTTGCGGTGACGTTAATGACCGCCGCGCCGGGCTTTTCCGAATGGAGATCCCAATCGATCCTCTCGTAGGAACCCCGGGGCAGCGCGCCTATCGGTTTGACGGGAGCGCTGGGCTCGATTGCGCCGCTGGAGGACAGGCGCAAAGAGACATCGGCGGCGTCCTCATCGCCGGTGTTCTCGACCCATGCGCTGAAGTGGATGAGATCGCCCGCGCGCGCCAGCGGCCTGTCGCACCAGAGATGCACCACCTTGACCTGCGGGCCGACGCGCCGGGCGTAGACCTCAATCGCGTCGAGCAGCCAGTCGCCGTCCCCGGTGGCGGCGGCGGCCTCGTTGACCCTGGGCGCGATAATGCAGTAGTCGGCTCTGTGCGCGGTGAAGTCGAACTCGAAGGAAGCCTCATGCCACCGCCCGTCCGCGACCTGCTCCTTCGGCGGGGAGAAACCCTGGCGCATGACCTCGGCGCCCGCCGGGCCGGAGACGCCGATAGCGTAGACCGCGAGGTTGGCGCCGCCGGCGGCCGATGCCAGGATCCTATAATGCAGGCGCACGACCCCGCGCGCGGCTGCGATAACGCGGCTGTTCACGCCCGCGATGTCGGCGCCCCTGGCGGCGAGACGCAGCGACCAGTTGCCCTCGAACGCATCCTTGGAGACCTCCACCGCGGAGGTAGGACGCGGGCGGTAGTCGGACCAATCGGCCGGCAGAGGACGCGCCGCGGCATCGAGGAGGCGCTCGAAATTGCCGTTAGACAGCAGGTTGCGGGTGGCGTCCATGCCCGGCGGCTGCGCGTCGCCGGGCGCACCGATGGCGCAAATCAGCAAGAGGATCAGTGAGAAAGCGGCGGCAACGTGAAGGGTCATGGTCGGTCTCCGCAGTGACGCACGAAAAGCGACGCGGCATCCCGGGCTAAGGGGACAGTTACCTATTTCGCGTCCACCGGGCGAGATAGGTAACTGTCCCCAGGCGCGACCTCGGCCCGCAGCAGGTCGAAGACCAGCGCCCCGACGTCGCGGCGCTCGGGCTGGAACTCGCTGACATAGATGGTATCCCAGCGGATGGGCGGCTGCGCATCGGGCGGAATCGCTGCGGTCACTTCGCGCCAGCCGGTCCAGTCAACGCGCGAGCCCTCGCCTGGCTCGCGTCCGTTTCGCGCCAGAGCACCGCCTGAGCCAGCGTCGTCAAGCGCGTCATTGGCTTGAGTCGTAGCCACTGATTGCCCAGGCAAGAGTGCCTGGGCTCCAGTCGCAGCCAGCGGCAGGAAATCGAGATTGAAGCTCTGCCCTTGCGCGTCGGTTATCTTGGCCCTGAGCCAGTGACCCTTGCCATCGCCATAGACCCATGCCCGCAGCGCGACAGCGCGACCGACGCTGCGCTTGAGCTCCAGGTGGGCGGCGCGGCTGGCCTCGGTGGTCGAGAAATCGTATTTCAGCCGCGCGGCGCGCTTGCCGTCGCGCACCGGCGCGGTAACCAGCGCGCAGCTCGCCGGCACCTCGCGCGGCCACGCATAGGCGGCGCACGTTCCGGTCTTCTCGAAGCCCTCCACCGCTACCGTCGTCGCGGCGCAGACCACCCGCGCCCTGGCCTCGACGCCTAGCAGGCGCGCCGTCACGTCGCCCGTCGGCCCCCGACCGACCGTCAGCGCGCCGCGCTCGTTGATTCCGCCCGCCGCCTCATCCGCCTGCCATTCTACCTGACCGGGATCGAACAGTATCTCGCTGCCATTATCGTCGAGCGCTCTTAACGCAAACTGCACGCGGCCCCCGGGCGCGGTCGTCGCCGTCTGCGGCGCCAACTCCAGCTTAGGCGGACGCGGATACACCGTCACGGGGATGCGCGCTACCATGCCCGCGCAGTAGACCTTGACCGCGCCGGTCACCGTCTGGCTGACATCGGCCGCGGTGAACTCGCCGTCAACCGAGATGGTTCCGATCTCTCCCTCGGTGCCCCAGCCCAAGCCGGTGACTTTGATATCGACGGGGTTGTAGTACTGGTCCTGCGCGGCTTTGACTTTGATGGTCGCGCGATAGCTGGGCAACGCGGCGATGGCTTGCGGGGTGACGCGCAGCTCTTTGGGCGGGCCGTGCGGCGCGCTGCTCGTCACGAGCAGGGCATCGGCGACCGGACGCTCGCGACCGCCGGAGGGCGAATTCACCACCTCTCCGCGCACCCACATGGTGGTCGAGCCGCCGCCGTCGAGGTTGACGGCGTCGCGACAGCCAAGGTCAAGCATCAGCCGCGCCAGCTCGGCCAGCGTCATGCCGATGCTGCGCATCTGGCGGCCATCCACGGCCACCAGCAGCGCGCGGCCGTCAGCCGCGATGCCGGCGGCGGTTCGCGGGTGCCGCCGCAGCGCATGGGTTGCGGTGAAATCCTCGGCCGCCCATTCGGCGACGATGCTGCCACTGCGAACGAGCGTCGGGCCGCCGCCAACGGCTTCGACAATCCGGCCCTCCGGCCGCGCCATCAGATCCACCTTAAGCTTCACGGCATCGCCCACCTTCAACCCCGCCAGCGCCTGCGCCCGCGGGCCCGGGGCTGACACGACGACCGTGCCGGATGACAGTTGCAGGCTGCCCACCGCCTGGGTCGAGGCGATGACCGTTGCATCGTAGAGCTTGCCCAACTCGAGCGGCTCGGGCAAGGCGCGCAGCGCCACCTCGCGGCCGCTGGGCGGCGTCTGGGTGCTGCTGCCGAAGGCGGAGGTGTAGAGCACGATGTTGCGCCGCCCGCGGGGCTGGTTAATGGCGTTGATAGCCACACGATTGCCGCCCGGCATCTCGAGCCACGCGTCGAGGGAAGGCGCGGCGATCGCCACCCGCCCGCCCTCCAGCAGCAGCAGGGCCGACCGGCCCCCGCCCGCCGACATCAGCCGCCCGCGGTTGATGTTGAGGCCGCACAGCATGCCATCGCAGTCGCCGCCCATATTGAAGTAGTCGCCGTTGACTGCGGCGACGGCATATGGGTTGTCATAGGTGTGGGCGGAGGCGATGTCGCTGACCTTGAGGCGGCGCGGAGCATCGCCGGCGGTGGCGCAGGCGAGGGATATGTACTGCTGCTTGGGATCGATGTCGATGATATGAATGCGCAGCGGGCCCGGGCGCTCCAGCGTGCGATAGGAGACCCCCGGGGCGATCATGCGCGGCGGGGAGTCGGCGCGGGTCGGCGGGATGGCGGCGAGAGCGCACAGCGCAAGTGCTGCGGCCGCGACCGTGAGGCGCGGGCGGGCGAGAAGACGCTGGCGGGTTGACATGGGTGCAACGATCACGGCTGTGACACTTGGCGGGATGGGTTGCGGGCCGCTATTCCTTTGACGAAGACTTCAGCCGGCGCAGGAGCGCGCCCAGGCCGGCCCCGGCGGCGCCGACGCCGAGCGCGGCGGCGCCGGCGACCCAGCGGGGATAGTCGGTGCGCAGCGGCAGCACGCCCCAGAACATGCCGTGGCGATAGCGCTCGTGCCCTCGCCGGCGCAGGAAACACTCGGCCGCGCCGCTCATCCATTCGACCGAGCGCTCATTCAGCTCGCGGCCAAGCTCGGCGGTGGCCGCCGAGGGGGTGCCGATGTGCCCCAGGCCGGCGACCTTGGCCTCGGTGCGCTCGCGCGACATCATGTCATTCGTCGTGAGGTGGGTCGGGGGAGCGTCGCGATACGAGTGATCCACCAGGTCCGGGCGCAGGTCGAGCATCATCGAGGTCTCCATCCACCCGGCGTGCACATCATCGCTGATCTGCGTCGTCAGGCGCTGGATCGGCTCGGTGAAGCCCTCGCGGCGGCGCTGGCGGAGCATGTCGCGCACGAAGGCGCCGACGGGGGAGATGGCAACCTCGCCGAAGCGGTGGTTGACGCGCTCGCATGCCTCTTCGACGGCGACGAGGTGGCGCGGCGCCAGGTGGCCCGCCAAGACGATGATATGCTTGAAGCCCCACGAGGCGATACCGCCGACCACTTCTTCGATCAGCGTGCGCAGGGTGCGCTGGCTGACCTCGAAGTTGCCGGGCAGGCCAGGGATGCACGACGTGCCCACTGGCAGCGTCGGACAGATGATGAAGGTGAAATTGGGGAAGCGCTCGGTGAGGGCGTTGGCGGTTGCGCGCTGCCACCATTCGACCTCGAAAATGTCGGTGCCTAGCGGCAAGTGGCGGCCGTGCTGCTCAACCGGCGCGACGACGATAAAGAAGGCGGTGTGGTCGCGGTCGAGCGCCTCGATCTGCGGCCAGGAAAGCTCGGGCAGGTTCAGTACGCGTTCGTCATTCGCCACTTGTTCGCTCCTGCGGGAGAGAATCCACGGACTGCCGAGGTTCGTGCATTAGGGGAATACGCCAATAGTCTCCGCTGCCCCGCGGACGAACCTCGTCCGTTGGGGTCTCGTATACCAGCCGCGTCCCTGATACACGAGACTCTATGGGGAGAACACAATCCGCGACACCTGCGCAACCTGCGCATGGTCACCGTCAGTATGTTATCCCCAGGAACGCCGCGAATCCGCGCGAGCCGGCGGTGCCGGCATCCATGTACTTGAACTGGCCAACGAACCGCTTCCAGAACGCGGCGCCCGCTTGCACTTCCCAACCGAAGTGGGCGCGGGTGGTCTCAATGGCGCCGGACGGCGTGTCGAGCTCGCGCTTGACCTCCGCCAGGCCGATGCCCGCCCCATAGTACCACTTGCCGCGCCATATGCGCATGCCGGCGACCGCGCCGTACAACTGCTGCTCGACGCCGGCGGGCGTTGACGCGACCACCGTGCTGCTGGTCGAGCGAGCGTAATCAACGGCTACATAGCGGGTCGCATGACGCCAGGAGTACTCGAGCGTCAGGGCGAGGTGGCCGTCGAAGTCGCCGTCCACCGGCACGAATGGCCCGGCCATGACGAAGACCCGATGGTTAACTATGTCGGAGGCGGGCCTTGGCGGGAGCGGCATCGCCGGCTGCGCGCCAGGCATGGCGCCCGACTGGGCACTCGTTCCGGCGGCGGCCGGGCTGACAGCCGGCTGCTCAGTGGTCGTCGCCGGCGGCGAAGCCGTCCCTTCGCACCACGCTGGCGCGGCGACGAGAAGACATAGGATCGCAGCGACGCCCGTGACTCGAATCATGTTCGGCCCTCTCTGCCGCGGCAGGCGGCCCACCGCCCGGCGGGAGGCGATGCCGCCCTCGCGGCGAAGACTATTGACGGCGAGCGATGCCGCGTCTCGCGCGAGCATGATCGCCAAACTGACACAAGGAGTTTCGCCGTAATGGACGCTCGACCTCTGAAGGAGTTTGCCCATCGCTGTGGCGCCGACCTGGTAGGCGTCGCGCCAGTCGAACGCTTCGAGGGCGCGCCGGCCGCCATGGATCCGCGCTATGTCTTCCCCGAGGCGAAGTCAGTCGTCGTTTTCGGCTTTCGCATTCCGCGCGGTTGTTTCCGCGGCATCGAAGAAGGAACCTACTTCGCCGCTTACCCTTCGATGGGCTACGCGCACATCAACCTGGTGTATGCGCCCAATGTTCTGCGCGAGGTGTCGCTTTACCTTGAGGACGAAGGTTACGAGGCGGTGCCGGTGCAGAACATGACCATCGTCGGCGGGGTCAACATCCACCACGGGACGCCGATCGAGCGCGCGGGGGTGCGGCCGGGGCTGCCGGCGCCGGATGTGACGGTGCATTTTCGTCTCGCCGCGGTCGCCGCCGGGCTGGGTGAGCTAGGCTATAGCAAGGTGTTCCTCTCCCCTGAATTCGGCCCGCGGCAGCGCCTGGCACTGCTCATCACGGATGCACCGCTCGATCCCGACCCGCTGCTGGAGGAGCCGATCTGCGACCGCTGCATGCGCTGCGTCGCGGAGTGCACCGGCGGCTGCATCAGCGCCACCGAGACGGTGCGCGTCAATGTCGGCGGCAAGGAGCTGGAGTGGGGCAAGCTCGACGTCGACCGCTGCACCTTCGCCTATTCGGGCGGGGTGAAGGAGTTCTCGCCGTTTGCGCCGCCGGACTTGCCGCCGCTGGACGAGACGTCGAAAGATGTCTGGAAGTGGCTGATGGAGGTTCCGTACAATCGCGCGGCGATGAACGTCTTCCATCACATGGGGGCCAACGAGGGCGCGCGGGGCTGCATGCGCGCGTGCATGATTCACCTGGAGCAAGAGGGACGCATAAAGGCGCGCTTCAAGGCGCCGTTCCGCAAGCGGCCGCAGTGGAGGATGGGGGGCATGCCAACCGAGGCGGCGCGCGGATCGGCGGGCGAGACGAAGGGGGATGGCGACGAGGCGGCGACGGGCATTCCCTGACCTGTGGGCGGCGTCGTGCGTGCAGGCGCGGTCGGCGTCACAGCAGCAGGCCGATCTTGTGCAGTCCCTTGGTCGCCTCGATGAGGACGATCAAGGCGCCAGTGTTCAGGAATGCCTGGTACTCCTTGGTGCGCCAGACCGGCTGCGTGCCCTTCGCGATCAGCAGTTGCCAACCGCGCCGCGAGAGCAAGGCGCGCGGAAAGAAGCGCGGGGTAGCCTCGCAGTACGCCGTGTACTCGTCGCCGAACCGCTGCACCAGAAACCGCTCCTCGGCCAAGACGGAGGTATAGTAGAGCAGGAACACCACGGCCGGGCCGACGACGAACAGCCACGTCAGTTGCGCGAAGAAGCACAGCCCGAATGCGATCAGCCAGTTGCCGAGGTAGAGCGGGTTGCGGACGATGGCATAAGGGCCCTGCGTCACCAGCAGCTGCGCGCCCAGGTCATGGGTGCGGCTGCGCGGGCCGATATGGCGCAGCGCCAGCAGCCGCAGCGCGTGGCCCGTCAGGGCGATGATGCCGCCCGCAAGATCGAACCAATCCTCCATCGGCTCGCCCAGATTGATCGCCGTCCTGCGCCAGGCGAGACACGTCAGGGCGACAAGAAAGAGGGCGATGGCGAGCTTGCCGCGGTGTCTATAGACGACTTCGGCTAACCGGTGCTGGTCCATCACTCGCTCCCAAGAGAGGAGACACCCGGGAAGGCGCTTGTCATTTTTCCTCCGCCGGCGGGCTGCTGCGGGGCTGCCATCGGAATCGCCACGATCTCACCCGCCCCTCTGCTCAGCCGACGCGAAGTCGGGCTGGACGACGACCTGGCGGCCCTCGGGCAGTGCGAGGCCGCGCTCGGCGAGCAGGGCGGTGATGCGCGGCCCGACGTTAGCCTCGAACGCGGTCTTGGCCGCGGGCAGCACCTGCGCGGCGAGCCGTATCACCGGACCGTAAGCCGCAAGGTCCAGCACATCGCGCACCACCACGGGACTAGCAAACAGCCCCTGCTCGGCATCGAGATCGGCAAGGATGCTTTGCGCAGCGTCGCGCGTCGGCTCGAGTTTGTCGCGCGCGGCGGGAACGGTCACGACGTAGGGCGCGGCTCCGGTGGGATAGCGCTTGATGCTGGTGATGGCGCCGTTGGCGAAGTATTGCACTGACCCGCCGGGAAGGATCAGCCGCGTCGTCCGCAGGCCGATCTCATCCACGACGCCGTAGAGACCGTTGATCTCGGCGCTGTCGCCGACGGCGAGCTGGCCCTCGAGGGCGATGAAGAAGCCCGACACCAGGTCGCGCACCAGCGTCTGCGACCCGAACGCGACCGCGAGCCCGACGATGCCCGCGCCCGCGAGGATGGGGCCGATATCGAGGCCGATCTCGCGCAAGATCATGATCGCGGCGATGATGAAGATGGTCCAGCGGATGACGCTGCCGACGAGGCCGACCGCGGTGGCGGCACGGCGGCCCTCGATCACGCGCGCGCCTTCCCCCGCTTGCGCGCGACTGGCCAGGCGCTGCAGCGCGCGGTTCGCCGCCAGGTTGATGACCGCCGCCACCACGATGATGGCGATGATCTTCAGCCCGTGGATGACAACCGCCGGGTTGAGCAGAACGCCCAGGACTCGATGCCAGAAGGACATGATGACGTTGTGGGGGCAACCCTTGCGGTCGCCCTGATCGGGGCAGGCACCAGGCCTGCCCCTACGACCGCCGATCGCTCCCGTCGGGCAGGCACAGAGTTTGCCCGCCTGCCAAAGGCAGGTGAACCTAAGGCGGGCCTGTCCCTACGGTTGCACGGGCTTCGGTTTCTCTGCCGGCGGCTCCTTCACCTGCGCGGGAGGGGCCTCGGCGCCTTTCGCTTCTTGCCCGGCGGGCGTCTCTTTCTCCGCGCCCGGCTGCTTGGTCTTGTCCTGGGCGGCCTTGCCTTTGTCCTCTTCCTTCTCCTCCACCATGAAGCGGCTGCCGATGGCGCCCTCCGCCTCCAGCCAATCGTCTTTCACGGAGATGGTGATTTTGTCGGCGCGGAAGGTCTCGCCGCGTTCGTTCTTCATCTCGACGTTGCCGCTGAGCACAAGCACCTCATCCTTGTCGTTATAGACCGCCTCGTCGGCGCGGCCGTCGCGATCCTTCTGCCGCGCGGTGATGCCCTTGTGCGCTACGGCTCGATGCTCGCGATAGAAGTATTCGAGCTCCGGGCATCGTATCTCGGTGCGATCCTGCCAATACTCGCGGAAGGGCTTCTCCTGCTCGCGCTTGCCGCTGCTCTCGGCGGCGTTCGCCTTGGCGCCATTCGCGGCGGGTGCTTCGGCCGGCTTGTTCTCCTCAGCGGGCATCTGGGCGGCGGGGACGGCGGTCGCCGCGGCTTGACCCTTGTCGCCTTGGCCCTCCGCCGGCGGCTTCTTCGGCTTCTTCTGCGACACCATGCGCACGTCGTCGGTGAACTTGGCGATGCGCGCGTCGAAATCTATCTCGAGTCGCTTCGCTGTCAGCACCGTCTGCTCGTTGGCGAACGACAGGTCGCCGGTGACGACGCCCTTCTTTGTCTCGCTGTTCATGACGGCGTTCTGCGCCCGCAGCACGCCGTCTTCGTGGCGCAAGACGATGTTGCCGGTCAGCGTATAATCCTTCGTCTTGTTGTCGTAGCGCACGCGGTCGGCGTGCTCGAGGACGACCTCGTGGGTGGTCGGCTCCTGGTCGGGCTTGGCCGCCGCCGCGGCGGCGGACGCCGATTGCGGGGCTTTCGCCGGCGCGGCTTCCGGGGCGGCAGGGCTGTCGGCCGACGCTTTCGGCTGGGCATTCGCCCCATGAGATGGCGCGCGATCGAGGCAGCTCGCGGCTGTTACCGCCAGCACCACCCCGGCCGCAATCCAAGGCCACACGCGCACTAAAGCTTCTCCTTTGGCGTCTTCTCCAGCAGGCCTTTCATCGCCCCGAGCGGCCCCTGCGCGCCCCTGAACTCGGCGCCCTCCGCCACCCGCAGCCGCATGCGGACGTCGCCCGCGATCTCGAGCTGTTGCGTTTTCAGGTCAGCCCGGAGCTTCTCGCCGACGAGTTGGTCATTGCCGTGCCTGATCCTGACTCCGCCGTCGCAGATGAGCTGCTCAGGCTGCGCCAGGTAAGCCATCCGCGCCGCTTTGACCCGGGTATCGCCCATGGCGATCTCGACCGGCCCGGCGGAGGCCAGGCGCTCGTCATGCGCGCGCCAGCCCAGGCTAGCGGTGCGCAGCACCAACCCGTCGGCGGATTTCACCTCGACGCCGCCGCCAAGCTCCATGTCGCGGGAGGGAGAGCGCAGCCGCGCCCACGCCGCGCGCGCGGAGAGCTGGGGCTTATCGCCCGCGAACAGCGTGGCGCGGTTGAGACCGTCGAGCCGGGTGAGGGTCTGGTCTTTGGACATCTCGATGCTGCGCGCCTGGAGTTCCCAGCGGCGATTGCCTTGGCCGCGCCCGCGCACGGTGATGCGATCGAACTTGACCTGGTATTGCGGCAGCGGCGATGCCTTGGGCTGGGCGTGCGGCGGGACGCGCCGCGCGGTGAGCCACAGGCCGCCGCCAGCAGCGATGAGAGTGAGAATTATCAGACTTCTGCGCGCCATTTTTCGGACAGTCCTGCGACACGGGCGCCCCGCCAGAGGTTTACCTGCCTGAGGCTCGCGGGCAAGCCTCGCCCATCAGGCGGCGCCGACACAGCCGGGGGCGGATGCGGCGGCGCCGCATGTCCGGAGCGCGGCTTGGCCGCGCCAAGCTGTGCCACATAGCCGGTTGGCGAACCGGCCCTACCTCTTCAGCCGCTCCTCCAGCGCGTCGATTCTGCGCCGCAGCTCGCGCAGTTCCGCCAGGGCCTGGGGCAGCTTGAGCAGCGCCGCTTCGGCCCGGAGCTGCTGGCGGTGCGGTCGCGCAGGATACCCGGAGACCATGGCCCCTTCGGGCACATCGCCCACGACTCCCGCCTGCGCGCACACTACTGCGCCGGCGGCGATCTCGAGGTGGTCGGCGATGCCCGCCTGGCCGGCGAGGATCGCGCCATCACCGATCTGGACGCTGCCCGAGATGCCGACCTGGCCGCAGATAATGCAATTGGCGCCGATCCTGACGTTGTGACCGACCTGCACCAGGTTGTCGAGCTTGGCGCCGCGGCCGATGACCGTCGCATCGGTCGTCGCGCGATCGATAGCGCAGTTGGCGCCGATCTCGACGTCGTCCTCAATGACAACCGTACCCACCTGGGGGATCTTGTAATGCTGGCCGCCCTCGACGGCTAGGCAGGCGGCGCCTGCCGCCGTGGCGGCCTCAGGCCTAGCCACGCGCACGAAGCCGAAGCCATCGCTGCCGATGACGCAGCCCGAATGGATGATGCAGCGGCAGCCGATGCTCACATCGTGATAGATGCTAACCTGCGGATAGATGATGGTCTCGTCGCCGATGACCGCGCCCTCGCCGATCGAGACCAGGGCATGGGCCTCGACGCCGCGCCCCAGGCGCGCGCCGTCGCCGATGGTGACGTGCGGCCCGAGATAGACCTGCGGCCCGAGCTCGACCTTAGCGCCCACGACGGCCGTAGGATGAATGCCTGGCTGCGGACGCCGCCGAGGAAAGAACAACTCCAGGGCGCGAGCGAACGCGAGGCGCGGATTCTCGGCGCGAATGGCAGGCTTAGCGCAGCTCGGGGCGTCGCGCGGGACGATGATCGCCGCGGCGCGGCTGCGCTCCGCCGCGGGCAGCAAGCGCGCGTTATCCACGAAGGTCAGGTCGGACGGGCCGGCGGTGTCGTAGCTGGAGACGCCCGCGAGGAGCAGGCTGTCGGGCCCGACTGCCTCGCCGCCGATTCTGGCGGCGACCTCTTTCAGAGTCAACGCGGCCAAGGGGGCTCCTGTTCCGGCGACGCTCCGGAATGCGGCGAAGCCGCATCAGGCGTCAGCGGCGCGCCCGGCATTGCGGCGTTAGCGCCGCGCGATGCGGCAGCGCCCATAGGGCGCCTATGACCTCGCGGCTCCGTCAGCCTCGCCAGTAAGCGCGCAGCCACTGCTGCGCCTGCTGCGTGATGTCTTGCTCACCGGGCGCTCTGGTGAAGGCGAGCCGCCAACGATGGGCGCGCGCGAGCGTTTGCGCGGTCAGCACGGTGTCGCGACGGATGGCATCCGCCAGGTTGCGCCGCAGCAGGGCAAGCGCCCGCGCGCCGCCGGCCATGTCGCGCGACCAGCGCAGGCGAGACGCCTGCGCTACCGGGCTTGCCACGGCGGCGATCATATCCTGACGCATAGCGCCCGGCCCGACGACCGCTGGCTCGACCTCCGGCAACTCGAGTCGCAGGGTCATCTCCTGCGCCGCCGCGGCCAGGGGCGCCATCAGGCGCTCCCGCTCGCGCGCCACTTCCTGCTCGACTTCGGTCTGCAAGCGCTGGCGGGCGGCGGCGATGTCTCGCCCCGCCTCGTCGGACGCCTGGCGCTCGAGGGCCGCGAGCTGCGCGCCGTACTGCTTCTGCACCGCATCGAGGCGAGCTGCCTGAGCCTTGGTCGCGTTGGCCAGCTCCTGCCGCAGCGAGTCCAACTGGGCCTGCGCCCGCGCCGCTTCGTCAGGCAGCAAGCGCGGGAATTGCAGTCGTACCTCCAGGTTGGTCACCTGCAATCGCAGGTTTTCCACCTGAGGCCGGAAATCGAGCAAGACCCATCGCCGTGCATCCCCCAACTGGCTCAGGATGTCGGCGCGGGGGCCGGCGATCCGCTCCTGGGCCTGGCGCACGGCATCTCGCGTGCGCCGCGCGAGCTCGATCTGCACGCGGGAGCGCAGGTCAGCGGCGATACGCTCCACCTCGTCGGAGGTAACTTGCTTCACCCGGTCGAGCACGGCCTCGACCGCAGGGGGCTGCAAGTCCGCGCCGCGAACGGGTGCAAAGGCATGGCTGGTCGGCGCCGGCACCTCGGGTGAAGTCTGCTTCGCCGCCGCGCGCTCGGAGAGCGTCCACTGCTCGATGGCGGCAAGCTGCGGGTAACCCGGGTGCAGCTTTACCAGACGGTCGATGTCAGCGTAAGCCGCCGCAAGCGGCGGCGCCGGCCGCTTGGCGCAGCCACTGACGGCTGCGACGATGAGCGCTACGGCGCACAACCCCGCCGTGGCCAGCACACCTCGGCTCGCGTCGCGAATACGCATTGTGCCATTCGCCAGGCAGCGCCCCGACGCGGGACTCATGCGCCGGCGCGGCTTACCATCATTTGGCCGGCGCCGGACTGAGCTTGGCCAAGACGTCGGAGGTCACGTCGCGCCCGCCAAAGAGAACGGCGTCCTTGGCCAGGATGTAGTCGAGGCGCTTCTCCGCGGCGACCGCGGCGAGCGCCGACTCAATCTTCTTATTGAGATTCTCCGAGAGCTCCTTGTTGCGCTTTGCGATCTCGTCGGACATGCGCTGCTGGAGCTGGCTGATGTCGGCGCTGCTCTTGTCCGAGAGCGCTTTCAGCTCGGCGAGGCGCTGCTTCTCGGCATCGGTTGGGTTGGTCGCGCGCGACAGGGTGTCGAGCTCGTTCTGCCGCGCCTCGGCGACGGCCTTCAACTGCTCGAGGCGCTGCTTCTGCTCTTGCGTGGGCGCGGTCGCGGCCTTGATGTTCTGGTATTCCTTGAGCTCCGCGTCGCTGAGCAGGCTAACGCTCATGCGATCCTGCAACTGCTGCTGGCGCTCGCGCAGGAAATCCTTGTAGATCTTGTCAGAGTCCTGAAACTCCTTGTATCCATCGAGCACCTTGGCCATGTCAACCACGCCGATCTTCGGCTCCGCGGCCTGGGCCGGCGCGGTCGGCGCCGCCAGCGCCGCGACGATGATGGCCACGGCCAGGATCGTTGCTACCCTTATCAACTCATTCTCCTTTCGTTCGGGGTCGGTGGTCCGAAGTCCGCCATCTGCGCCTGCCCCCGACTTGATGCGCCACGGGTGGGATCGGGCAGCCACCACGGACTGCGGACCGCGGACAACGGACTACGGACGACCGGACCACGCCCTAGAACGCATGCCCCACGCTGAAGTGCGTCTCCTGCCCCTCGTTGCTGATGCCATAATCGATGCGGATGGGGCCGATGGGCGTCACGACCCTGACGCCGAGGCCGTAGCCGAGGTGGGGCTTGAAGGTCGTGTCGCCGAGATCCTGGGCGAAGACGCCGCCCCAGGCATCGCCGGTGTCGACGAACACGACCAGGGCGAAGCTCTGCTGCAAGGGAATGCGCAGCTCGGTGTTGAGCAGCACCATCTGCTCGCCCGGGAAGCGATCGTTGCGAAAGCCGCGCAGCGTCTCGCCGCCGCCGATGAGGTACTGCTCGAGAAACGGCGGGCTGCCGGTGGTCGTGCCTGCAAGGAAGCGCATGGCCAGGATGCGCTTGTCGCCAGTCGCGGGCCAGTAGCGGCGCACGTCAATGCCGAACTTGTTGAAGCTGGCGCCGCCGAGCAATCCTGCGAACTCCAGGGAGAAGGCGTTGAGCCCGCCGTGGGTCGGGTTGGCGATGATGTTTCGCGTATCATTGCGCACCGTGAAGCCGATGCTGCGCACCTGCTCGCCGCGCTGGAGCGCGATGATCGTGGGCGGGGGCGCCTGGTCCTCGGCCTGCAACACCGATACCGAGTCGATGCGCAGCGTGCCGTAGAGGCGCGTCGTCTCGCTGGCGCCGAGCGGACGGCTGAAGGTGACGTTGCCGCCGGTGCGCTTCTCGTCGTAGAGGAAGCCCTGGTTGGTGGTGGTGAAGGCTTCGCGCAGGATGCGCTTGGCGTAAACGTCCAACTGCATGCTGGTGGCCGGGGCAGCGACCCAGGGGGCGAAGTAGCCGAGCTCGTAGCTCTGGCGGCCGCCGAATTCGGCGCGCGCGCTGACCTTCTGCCCAGTGCCGCGCAGGTTCGCCTCTGCGACATCGACAAACCCGACGAACTTCTGCACCGACGAGTAGCCAACGCCCGCCGACGCGAGGCCGGTCTTTTTCTCCTTGACGTTGACGTTGACGATGACCTTGCCGGGGGCGGTGCCGACCGTGGGCTGCGCCGACACGTCCTCGAAGATCTCGAGGTTGATCAAGCGGTCGAGGTCGCGGCGCAGGCGATCGGCGTTGAGGATGGTGCCGGGCTTGGTGCGCATCTCGCGTACAATGACATAGCTCTTGGTCTTGCGATTGCCGATTACACGCATCTCCTCCACTTGGCCCTCCACCAGGGTGACGACGAGGTTGCCAGTCTTGGCGTCGGTGGTGATGTCGGTGATGCGCATGAAGATGTAGCCGGCGTTGGCGTACTTGTTCTGGATCGCCATCAGATCATTGCGGATAGTGTTGTTGTTGGCGACCTGGCCCGGCCTGGTCTGCATGACCGCCTTCAACTGGTCGGCGGTGTAGACGGTGTTGCCCTCAATGACGATGTCCTTGATCACCGGGTTCTCGACCACGGTGATCACCATCTGCACGCCCTGCGGGGCGGGCTCGCTGGTGACGTCGACGTCGTAGAACCATCCCATGGCGCGCACCTTCTGCGCTTGCTCTTCGGTCAGCGCCGCGGTGTACGGCTCGCCGACCTTGGCCGTGATAGCCTTCATGATGTCGTCGGTGGTGATGTGCTGGTTGCCGCGGACGATGATGGCGGTTATGGGCGGCGCGGGGGCGGGCGCCGGAGCCGGGGTTGGCGTAGGAGCCGGGGTCGGCGCAGGAGCCGGGGTTGGCGCAGGAGCGGGAGCCGGGGCGGGCGCGGGTGCGGGCGCAGGAGCCGGGGTTGGCGCAGGCGCGGGGGCGGGAGCCGGCGCAGGTGCTGGCGCTGGGGCTGGTGGGGCGGCGGGAGGTTCCTGCGCCCACGACACGACGGAGAGCCCCAACACGAGGCAGCACAATGCTAACGCTTTGACCATGCTCAGCTTCCCTCCCGCTGCTTGCTGGGACTCGTGAACGTCAGCGTCATTGCACAGGCTGTTACATAAGATGGACGGGTCGGGGTGGAACCCGACCCCTACGGCGCGCGCTCGCTGGCGCAGGGGTCGGCCTCCCGGCCGACGCGCCGTGTGCAATTGTGCAGTTGCCCGTCCATCAACGACGCTTGAGCGCAGGCGCGGGCGTTGAGCCCATCCTACGCTTCGGGCATAAGATACACCGCCAACTGCTCTCGCAGCGCGGCACGCGCCCGGAACAGCCGCGCCTTGACGATCTCCACCGACACGCCGACGACTTCCGCGATCTCCTGGTAGCTCAGGCCGTGCAGGTCGCGCAGGATAACGACCATCCGGCCATCCGGGCTGAGGCGAGCGAGAGCGCGCTCGATCTCGCGCTGGAGCTCGCGCTGCTCCACCGCGCGCTGCGGGGTTCGCGTCCAGTCCTCGATATCGCGCTCGGGGCGGTCCTCGCCGTCAAGCATGATGCGCTCATCGAGAGACGGCCCGTGGACACGCTGACGCACGCCCTGCTTGCGGAAATGGTTCTTGCACAGGTTGACGGCGATGCGATAGAGCCAGGTGTAGGGCTGCGCCTCGCCCCGGAAGCGATCGAAGGAGCGCAGCGCCTGCACGAACGTCTCCGACGCCAGATCGGTCGCCTCCTCGTAATCGCCTACCAGCCGGTAGATGAGGTTGAAGACCCTGCGCTCGTAGCGCTCGAAGAGCTCATCGAAGCTTTCGGCGCGCGTGCTCTCGGGCGCACCCCGACCTCGCGCCCTCGACTCAAGTTCCCGCACCGGCTCTCACCTGACCGCGCCGACGCGCTCACGCCCACGTACCCTTAGACGAGCCGGAGCGCAAAAGGTTACGCGCCGACCGCCGGGTTGCTCGTGCCACCGCGCTTAGTCTAGCATAAATCGCGCCGCCCACACAACCGCAGCGTGGGCGGGGGCATGTTCGCCGAGAGTTGGGATGAGGCAAGGCAACCCCTCCCCCCTGCCAGGGGGAGGATGAAGGTGGGGGTGAATCGTGGGCCATCCACCCTCACCCGGCTCGCCGAGGGCTCGCCGACCTCTCCCTGCGAGGGAGAGGGGTTGGCACGCGCGTGGCCTATACCAA
>Ga0315280_10004333_pt1 | contig 21056 bp, 29 predicted proteins | sample YL17G06_40_MG_FD_203697 | JGI IMG/M metagenome (GOLD analysis project Ga0315280, IMG submission 203697) | Sediment microbial communities from Yellowstone Lake, YNP, Wyoming, USA - YL17G06_40 | ecosystem: Environmental > Aquatic > Freshwater > Lake > Sediment | place: USA: Wyoming | collected...
TCAGTGAAACCTGCCTTCTGGTAAAACAAGTTGAAGACATGCTCAATGAGCGTTTTAAGATCACGCATGTAACCCTGCAGCTTGAATTTAATTCATGCAAAGGGGTCAGCTTGATCAAGCCTTAAGGAGAAGGCGAAAATATAATGATTATAACCAAACAAAAGAGCATAGACGAAATATTGAAATACATTGAAAAAGATTCTACTGTTTTCTTGATTGGGTGCGCTGTCTGCGCCACTACCTGTAAGACCGGCGGCGAGAATGAGATAAAAAGTTTATCAGAGACTCTCGAAAAGAAAGGCAAGATCGTAGCCGGGTGGGATATCCTTAATCCGGCTTGTTATGTTTTTGAGTCAAAGAAGCTTCGTAGCCGTAAAGAGAAGGAACTTGCCGTTTCTCAGTCGATAATCAGTCTTGCCTGCGGCGGCGGAACACAAGCCATAGCGGAAGTCTTACAGAAGCCGGTTTATCCCGCTAATGACACGTTATTTCAAGGAGAGATCGTCAGGCTTTCTCCAAAAGAAGATCGTTTTGAGAAGAAATGCCTGATGTGCGGGGAATGTATAGTAGGTATGACCGGCGGTATATGCCCAGTTACCAGGTGCCCTAAAGGCTTACGAAACGGCCCCTGCGGCGGGCAGAATAAAGGAAAATGCGAAATCGATCCTGACCGGGATTGCGTCTGGATCCTTATATACAAAAGGCTTAAAGAGCTAGGTCAGCTTGAAAATATGCGGTTGGTGAGCGGGATAAGAGACCATAGAAAAGCGATCGATTGGTTATTGGTCAATAAACATTAAGGGGTAAAGGATTAATATGGAAAACACCAAAGTAGATCCTGCCGAACAGGACGCGCGACTTAAGACGAAGATGTCGCGCATAAAAAATAAGATTATCGTCATGAGCGGCAAAGGCGGTGTAGGGAAGACAACCGTCGCTGTCAATATTGCGCACGCTCTCGCGGTATCGGGATTAAAAGTAGGCATTTTGGATACTGATCTTCACGGGCCGAATATAGCCAAGATGCTGGGGATAGAGAAAAAGGTTATATTCGGGATCGATGCCGGGATAGCCCCGGTCGAAGTTATGCCGAATTTAAGCGCTGTAAGCATCGCTTTGATAGGATATGATCCGGATCAGCCCGTCATATGGCGCGGTCCTTTAAAGATGGGGGTTATAAAGCAATTCTTAAGCGATGTGATATGGGGAGACCTGGATTACCTTATAATTGACTCACCTCCGGGCACAGGAGATGAGCCTTTAAGCGTATGTCAGCTTATACAGGACGTAACAGGCGCGGTTATTGTTACAACGCCGCAGGATGTGGCTGTCCTGGACGCACGTAAAACCATCCTGTTTGCCCAGCAGCTACACATTCCGGTATTGGGCGTCATCGAAAATATGAGCGGTCTTATCTGCCCACATTGCAAAAAAGAGATAGATCTTTTTAAAACAGGGGGCGGAGAAAAGGCGGCTCGCGAACTTAAGGTCCCATTTTTAGGAAGAATACCCATAGAGCCGGAAATGGTTATTTCGGGTGACGAGGGTAAGCCGTATATATCGTGCGGGAAAGAAACCAAGGCGGCCGTGGCTATAAACGACATCATAAAGAAAATAATAAAGAAAAACGCATAAAGAATATTCTGTTAGTAGATATTTTTTATTATACGACTTAAAAGGAGAGATGGTGGATGCTAAAAAAATCGAAAAAGCGGTGCGTGATATTCTCATAGCCGTCGGCGAGGATCCGAAGAGAAAAGATATAAAAGATACGCCGCGGCGCATAGCCAAGATGTATAGAGAGATACTGTCAGGGACGAAGGCCGATCCAGAGAAAGAGCTGGAAGTGATATTTGAGAAAGAGCACGATGAGATAGTGCTTTTAAAGAATATACCTTTCTATTCAATGTGCGAGCACCATATGCTCCCCTTTATAGGTAAGGCGCATGTAGCCTACATACCGAGTAATAACAGGGTAACTGGTTTGAGTAAGCTTGTCAGAGTGGTAGACATATTCGCCAGGAGGCTTCAGGTCCAGGAGCGTATCACGACTGACATAGCTGATATAATCATGAAGAAATTAAAGCCCAAAGGTGCCCTGGTCATTATAGAGGCGGAGCATATGTGCATAAGTATGCGCGGAGTTAAGAAGCCGGGTGTTATGACGATCACTAGCGCTGTGCGCGGAGTATTCAGGAAGAACGAGAAGACCAGAGCCGAGGCGATGGCTCTCATAAGATGATTACAAAGAAAAATTTATGAAAGACATCCATGTTGTTAGATATTTTTCATCATTGATTACCATATCTAATGGAAAGGTAATCAAGGTAACGAATCCGACTATTTCGTATTGTCCTCTTGCGGGTTTTCTGTATGGAGGAATTAGGAAATCCGCCGGGCTTCATACGGCGCGGTTAAAAGATGAGATCAAAAAAACCATAGAAGACAAAATAACACGGTTTGGTTTCTGCACTAAAGACAGAATGCCTTGGAAAGATGACGCGGTCATACCGTATGGAGCTTCGGAGCTTCTATCGCACGGATTGAAGAATAAGGTTATAGACAGTGCCGTGGTAGTTTGTGACGGAGCGGGGACAGTGATAACGGCTATTCCTCAGGTTGTCCAGGGTATCGGTGCCCGGATGCACACCATGCTTAAAACTTCGTATATCCCCGAGGTCGCGATTAAATTGCGCCGGTACGGCTGTCATGTCTTAAATGAAAAAGGTTCAATCGACCAGATGGCAGGTGTTATTGAAGCCGCGAAAAAAGGCCATAAAAAGATAGCTGTTACAGTCAGCGCTTTCGGGAAAGAAAAGCTGGGGAGCATTAGAGCTATTGAAGACCGCTGCGGCATATCACTCACCATTCTTGTTGTATGTACGACAGGAATAGGAGAAGGCAGGTTAGACGAGATTGAAAAATATGCCGATATTGTTTGGGCATGCAACTCTAATAATATTAAAGATCGTTTGGGTAAAAAGGCGATAGAGACTTTATCCAGTGTTTCGCCTGTCTATGTTCTTACCGAAAATGGTAAAAGACTTGTTTCAACATATTTGCCCAATATATTTGGGATGAGAAAAGAGATCAAGGGGGGTGTTGTATCATGATTGGTAATCCGGAAGACGCATCAGTCATACCGGGGAATATTATCGATTTAGTGAAGGACAATAAATATTTCGGGCAGATGAATGATCCGAGCGGATCAGCATACATTAAGGGCATATGCGGTGATCAGATGGAATTTTATATAGTGGTTGAAAATAATAAAATAACCGATATAAAGTTTCACACCGACGGGTGCGTTTACACAACGGCCTGCGGGGCTATGGCGTGTAATCTTGCGATAGGAAAATCTCTCCAGGAGGCGCTGGGTGTATCAGCGGGACAGGTGATTATGGAATTGAAGGTTTTACCCAAAAGCCATGTTCACTGCGCGATTCTCGCGGTAAGCACATTATATAAGGCTATAGCGGATTATTTGCTTAAACCATGAGAAAAGTATGAAACTAAAAATTCTTGCCGAAGGTTCTACAAAATGGCAGCGTTTTATAAAACACTGGGGACTGTCTATCCTTATAGATGACGATATTCTTTTCGATACATTCGGTAAACCAGAGTACGTTCTAAAACAGTTAAAAAGATTTAACGTAGATTTTGACAAAATGAAGCATATCATCATTTCCCACGATGACTGGGATCATGTCACAGGTTTGTGGAAGATATTGGAGCGCGATAATGACGTTACCGTATATATATGTCCCCATTTCAGTCCGGATATTAAGGCAAGGATAAAATGGTATGGTGCGCGTTTTGTAGAAGTAGATAAGCTTACAGAGATCAGGAGTAATATTTATCTGAGTGGCGAGCTCCAAGGAGGATCAAGAGGCGGCGTTGCGCTTCCGGAACAGTATTTGGCAATAAAAACGCCGAAGGGTATGGTTATTATCACAGGCTGCGCTCATCCGGGCATAGTAGAGATCGTGCAGCACGCAAAAGCCGCCTTTAATTTAGATATTTACCTTTTAGTGGGCGGTTTTCACCTCAAAGATCGTACAATAGAAGAAGCTCATAATATTGTATTAAAGTTAAAAGCGCTTGGAGTCAGCCAGGTGATTCCTTTTCATTGTACGGGTCGAATCGCACAAGAGTTATTTATCAAAGAATTTAAGCGCGATTGCACTATACCAAGCGAAGGCCAAGTAATAGAAATTTGAATTCGAGGAGGATAGATATGTCTCAGACTAAAATGCATTGTTGTGAGAAATGTCAGGTGTATTGGACTTGTGAAACAAAGTGGTATAGAGGCGAAAAAGGCCAGGAGAACGTATGCTGTCCTGTATGTAACTATTACAGGATTTGTCTAGAGGGGCAAAAAAAGACAGTAAAAAAGAAAGGAGGTGTAGGATAAGATGGCGGCAAAAATAGATAAAAAGAATTGTACCGGTTGCGAAAAGTGTGTTGATGTATGCCCTGTCGCCGCAATAAAGATCGAAAAAGAAAAAGCTGTTATAAGCAATGATTGCGTTGAGTGCGGCGCATGCGTAGGCGAATGCCCGTCCGGCGCGATATCGATTCCAAGATAGGAATGTAAAAATATTATGGAAAAGCTAATCAGTAACTTTTTGGCTCAAAAGAGATTTATTGTGGCGGGATCATTCCGAAACGAATCAAAATACGCCTACAAGATATTAAAGATATTAAAAAATAAGGGATATGAGGTTTATCCCGTGCATCCTACTATTAAAGAGGTCGAGGGGCAGCGTTGCTATTCCAGCGTTAAAAATGTCCCATTCACGATAGATGTCGTTAATTTGGTCACTCCACCGTTGGTGACAGAAAGAATTCTGGTTGAGTGCAAAGATAAAGGCATAAGGAAAATATGGCTTCAGCCCGGCGCCGAAAATGAGAACGCCATACAATTTTGCAAAGACAATAATATGGAAATCATATATCAAGTCTGTGTCATGATGAGGGCGGTGTAAAATATAAGGAGTTACGATGCAAAATAAAACGGATATATTAGTAATAGGCGCCGGCCCTGCAGGGGTAGTATGCGCGTTAACCGCAAAGAAGTATTATCCCGATAAAAGAATAGTGGTAATGAGAAATGTAGAGAAAGGGGTTATCCCTTGCGGTATTCCCTATATGATAAAGAGCTTGAAATCTCCCGATGAAAACGTATTAGGAATGGCGTCGCTGGAGAAAAACGGCATCGAAACGGTTGTGGATGAGGCGATAACGATAGATCGTAAGGATAAGACTGTCGAATGTAAAAGCGGCAGACTATATCATTATGAAAAACTGGTTCTTGCTGTCGGGTCAACACCGGTTTTACCACCTATCCCAGGCATAGAAAAGAAAGGGATTTATCCTATATATAAAGAATTAGGATATCTTACCAAGGCCATAGAAGAGATCAAAAAATGTAAAAACGTCCTGATAGTGGGAGGCGGGTTTATCGGCATAGAATTCGCGGATGAGCTTTCAAAAATAAACGGTTTAAATACATATCTGGTCGAGCTTCTTCCCAACATTCTGGCAAATTCTTTTGATTTGGAATTTTCAACGCTCGTTGATGATAAACTAAAATCAAAAGGCGTAAAAATATTAACGGGCGCCAAGGTGCTTGAATTTTGTGGTACGGATAGAGTAGAAAAAGTGAGATTATCTACGGGTGAGCATATTATAATTGACGCGGTTATTTTGGGTATAGGCGCATGCCCCGATACGGTTCTTGCCCGCAAAGCGGGCTTAGATCTGGGTAAAGGTAAAGGGATATGGGTTGATGAATATATGCGCACAATAGATCCCGATATTTTCGCAGTAGGCGATTGCGCTGGTAAGCGAGACTTTTATACCCGTAAAGATATTCCGGTGATGCTGGCCTCAACGGCAACTGCGGAAGCGAGAATCGCGGGCGCGAACCTATATCAATTAAAAGTTATACGGGAAAATAAGGGCACCATCGCTATCTACTCAACCTATATTGATGGTCTGGTGCTAGGTTCAGCCGGCCTTACGCAAACAAGCTCGATAAAAGAGGGATTTGAAATCGTAACCGGCCAAGCCAGCGTTAAGGATAAGCACCCCGCTACATTGCCTTTGGTAAGTGATATTAAAGTGAAACTGGTTTTCTCGCGACAGTCGGGGATTTTATTAGGCGGTCAGGTTGCAGGTGGTTTTAGCTGCGGGGAGCTGATAAATCTTATCGGCGTCGCTATTCAGAAGAGGATGTCGGCTACAGAGCTTGAGACGCTGCAGATAGCGACTCAGCCATATTTGACGAGCGCGCCTACAATGTATCCGATTGTTGTAGCCGCGCAGGATGCTATAGGAAAGATGCATGGATAAACAGAATTATAAATATATTTATGGGCCGGTACCTTCATGGAGGCTAGGCAGCTCTTTAGGCATTGATCCCATATCGCAAAATGAGAAAGTTTGCACTTTTGATTGCGTTTACTGCCAGCTTGGTAAAACAAAGTGCCTAATCAATGAGAGAAAAACGTTTGTGCCCGCTGAAGAAGTAATAAAAGAACTGGATTCTTTACCGTCTTTGAAGATAGATTATATAACCTTTTCCGGAACCGGAGAGCCCACATTGGCTGAAAACTTGGGAGAGATGATAAAAAGCGTAAGGCAGATCAGGCGAGAAAAGATAGCCGTTTTGACAAATTCTTCCCTTATGCATAGCGATAATGTTATAAAAGACCTGTTCTTGGCGGATCTTGTTGTTGCCAAGTTGGACGCTCCTTCACAGGACATTTTCGAGCTGGTTAATCAACCAGTCAGGAATATCAGGATAGACGCCGTGATTCGCGCCATAAAGGATTTTAGGAGTTGTTATAAGGGGAAGCTGGCGCTTCAAATTATGTTTATGGAAGAGAATAAAATCTACGCGAAGGAGATCGCGCAGATAGCGGAAGATATTAATCCTGATGAAGTACAGCTCAATACATCTTTACGGCCATGCGGAGTAAAACCATTGACAAAAGATGAAATGGCCGCAATAGAAACATATTTCAGTTCTTTAAATACCATTTCCATTTACAAAGCTGAAAAAAAGGACGTTAACCCTATTAGCTCGAGAGATACCTTGAAAAGAAGAGGTAAGATCTGATGCGCAAACAAAAGTACCGGGCTTATAATTAATGAAAACGTATCTGGAATGTATACCATGTTTTTTTAAGCAAGCGCTCGAGGCGTCGAGATTGTCCGGCGCTAATAGGAAAATGCAGAAGAGGATACTGGATGAGATAGCGCTCGCCATACCAAAATTTCCCCTGACCTATAGCCCGCCTCAAATGGCCAGGATTATCAATGGCACTATCAGAAGAATTACTGGTAAAAGTGATCCTTACGTGAAAATAAAGGAAGAAAGTAATTCGCTTGCCCTGGGTGTTTATGCCAGATTGAAGAAGAAAGTGGTTCGTTCGCGCGACAGGTTGTTGACGGCAGTTGAACTGGCGATCGCTGGTAATATCATCGATTATGGCGTTAAAAATACCTTAAATGTAGGAGAGGAGCTTAAAAGGATTCTAGATAAAGAGGATAAAGCCATTCGAAAAGAGAATAGGTCGATATTTAACTACAAAAGTTTTCGCAGCGCCTTGAAAAGATCGAAAACTATTCTTTATCTGGCTGATAATGCCGGAGAAGTTGTTTTTGACAGGATTCTTATTGAAAAGATAAAAGAAACGTATAAGGATAAAAATATTATTTACGCGGTAAAAGAAAAACCCGTTATTAATGATGCCTTACGGGAAGATGCGGTGTTTGCCGGTATTGGGAAAAAGGCAACCATTGTTTCAAGCGGCGTAGATACCCCGGGAACCGTACTTTCCTTATGCTCAAAAGAATTCTTAAAAATATTCAAGCGTGCCGATATGATAATCAGCAAAGGACAGGGTAATTTTGAGGCGTTATCAGATTGCAAAAGGTCGATATTTTTTCTTTTTATGGCAAAATGTCAGGTCATAGCTAAGGATGTAAAATGCGGGCTTGGCGATGTGATTTTGCTATATAAGAATAAACAAGTCAAAGGAAAGGCATAGAAACATGTCGCCGATGGAAATAAAAAAGCATCCGGATAAAATATTACGAAAAGAGTGTGAACCGATTAAAAGCGTTACAGAAAAGGAAAGAAAGATTTTTGATGAGATGCTTTTTACCATGAGGCATTTTTGCGGCATAGGGTTAGCCGCGCCGCAAGTCGGCATATCCAGAAGATTGATCATTGCCAGCGCAGAAGATGTGGTTATAAAATTGGCTAACCCTGAAATTTTAGATACGAACGGATCCGATACTATGTCAGAAGGTTGTTTAAGCGTTGTTAATACTGTAATTGATATAAAAAGGCCTGCCACGATTACAGTAAAAGGGCTGAATGAGGAAAACGAGGTGATAGAGCTGAGAACAGGCGGGTTATTGGCCAGGGTCCTGCAGCATGAAATAGACCACCTCAATGGCAGATTAATATTAGATTATATGAGCGCATTGAAACGATTAAAATAAATCTCAGCATTTTTTTTAACTCGCACAGCAAAAAAACAAAGCATGTCATTTTTAATAAAGGTCTATGTTACAAAGCTTTTTCAAAACTAGGAGAAAAAGAGATGAAAAGGGAAGCGGTGAATAAAGGTATTTTGAATATCAGAAAGAAGGGAAGCGATATTTTTAGAGAGGGGCCTCATATGTTGCCGGCAGTTTCCTTAATGATCGCAGAGGGAGTTCTTAAGTCAGTCAAGGATTTAAAAAAGCCTTTTGTGACTATAGTAAATTCTTATACCAACCAGATCCCCGGCCACGCCCATCTTGATAAGTTAGGAGCTATTTTAAAAAAAGAGTTGGAAAAGGAAGGAATGAATGTATGGTACGCGAATATTGGTGGAGCGGTCGGCGACGGTATTGCCATGGGCCATTTTGGAATGAAATATTCTTTACCTTCCAGAGAGCTTATTGCCGATCAAATTGAAACTATTGTCGGAGCGCACCCTTGCGATGCTTGGATCGGGTTGGGCAATTGCGATAAGATTGTTCCGGCGATGTACAATGCCATGGTAAGGATTAATATTCCCGCTATTTATGTAAGCGGCGGGCCGATGCTGAGCGGATCGAACAATACCGATTTAATCTCCGTATTTGAAGCGGTAGGAAAATATAGCGCGGGCAAGATGAGTAAGGAGCAATTAGAAAAACTAACAGAAGGCGCCTGCCCCGGCTATGGAAGCTGCGCCGGAATGTTTACGGCAAATTCAATGAATTGTTTAGGAGAGGCGTTAGGATTTGCTTTACCGGGAAACGGTACAATCCCAGCTACTTACAGATTAAAAGACAAAAAAAGACAATTCCAATTAAATCCCGAAAGGATAAAACTTGTAAAAAAGGCCGCCAGGAAAATCGTCTTTCTCATGAAACGCAAAATCAGACCTTTGGATATTTTGACCAAAGCGTCTATTGACAATGCTTTCATCTTAGATATGGCCATGGGCGGTTCGACTAATACTGTTTTGCACCTTTTAGCCTTGGCCCATGAAGCAGGCATCAAATATAACCTTAAATTCCTTAATGAATTGGCCAAGACTACTCCTAATGTCGTGAAGGTTTCGCCCTCTCGTCCGGAAATTCATATGGAAGATGTTCACAGCGTTGGGGGAGTAGGCGCTATTTTACGGTCTGTTTATGATGGTAAAGGTTCCAAATTAAACCTTAAAGCCAAAACTGTTTATGGAACATTAGGAAGTTATGTTTTAAGGTCACCCAAACCCGATGGAAAAGTAGTCCGCTCTAAAGATAATGCTTTTTCTTCTGAGGGAGGATTAGCCGTCCTTTTTGGAAATATCGCAAGATATGGGGCTGTTATAAAGACAAGCGGAGTGGATAAGGATATGTTTAAGTTTAGGGGGAAAGCCCTGGTTTATAATTCTCAGGAAGAAGCATTGGGCGCTATTTTAAAAAATAAAGTTAAAGATGGCGATGTGGTTGTAATCCGGTATGAAGGTCCAAAAGGCGGCCCCGGAATGCAAGAGATGCTTTCTCCGACTGCGGCGATAAAAGGGGCGAACATAAAAGCAGCTTTGATCACAGACGGACGTTTTTCGGGAGGAACCAGGGGGTTATGCATTGGGCATATATCACCGGAGGCCGCAAGCGGCGGAGAAATAGGGTTGCTTGAGAACGGTGATTTAATTGAAATAGATGTCAATAAAAAGAAAATAAATGTTAAAGTTCCAGAAGAAGAGTTAAGGGCAAGAAAAAAGAAAACGAATCGCTTTAAATCAAAGGTGACAGGCGGCTGGTTGGCAAGATATATGAGTTTTGTTGAAAGCGCTGATAAAGGGGCGGTTTTATCTGTAAAAAAGAGTGGAGAATATAAAAGATGAAAATTCCGAAAAAAGTAAAAGATATTTTTATGAACGAACCTGTCCATCAACTTGCCACATCGTCTGCCGCCGGGGTTCCGAATATCTCTAACGTAGGAGCTAAATATCTTCTAAAATGAAAGAACTATTTAGGTATGGGTTTTAAATTTTGTCCTTCATGTAGATGCTACCTGCGCAGGAGACAAGTAGATGGCCGGAAGAGGCTGGTCTGTCAAAAGTGCGGTTGGGTAAATTATAAAAATCCTTTACCCGTAGCAGTTTGCGCGGTAAAAAACAAAGAAAATAAGATACTTATAGCCAGAAGAAGTCTCGCGCCGGGTAAGAATAAATGGGCATTACCCGGAGGTTTTGTCGAATCAGGAGAGGCTCCCGAAACTGCCTGTTTGAGAGAGCTTGAAGAAGAAACAGGCTTAAAAGGTACAATCAGAAGATTGATAGGTATCTATATTCAAAAAACCAGATATTACGGTTCGATCCTTGTCATCGGTTATGAAGTTAGTGTTTCTGAAAATGTATTATCATTGAATAGCGAATTAAAAGAAGCGGCATTTTTCAGCAAACAGGATTTGCCAGTTATACCGTTTTCATCTCACAGAAAAATAATAGAAAGCGTTTTTAAAATAAATGACAAATAATACGCTAGAGTATATAGCCAAAAAAGAAGATATAGATATAAATCGATTAAAAAGGAACATTGCTTCAGGTTTAACGGTTGTTCTGGCGAATAAAAATCACAAAAATATAAAACCCATAGCTGTGGGTAAGGATCTAACGGTTAAGGTCAACGCTAATATCGGCGCTTCTCCAATAGAGTTTAATTTATCAAAAGAATTAAAAAAGCTAAAGGCCGCTATTGAGGCGGGAGCTGACGCGGTGATGGACTTGACTGTGTGCGGCAATTCTGCTGATATCGATAAAGCGCGAAACGCTATTATTGAGAATTGTCCGCAACCCGTAGGAACAGTACCTATTTATCAGACGGTTATTGCATCCGGCAATCCTCAAGAGATGACAATAAAAACTTTCCTTAAAGTTTTTGAACAACACGCAAGAGAAGGCGTTGATTTTGCTACGATTCACGCCGGCGTTACAAAGATTTCTTTAGGTATGATTAGAAAAAGGTTAATACAAGTGGTATCAAGAGGCGGTTCATTTTTGCTTAATTGGATGGCAAAAAATAAGAAAGAAAATTTTCTCTATGAATATTTCGATGAAATTTTGGATATCGCTAAAGAATATAATGTAACCATAAGCTTAGGAGATGGGCTGAGGCCGGGCTGCATTGCTGATTCGACAGATAGGGCTCAAGTTTATGAGTTAGAGATTTTAGGGGAACTTGCCTTAAGGGCAAGGCATAAAGGCGTCCAAATAATAATAGAAGGCCCGGGGCATATTCCTTTAAATGAAATAAAAAAGAATGTGGAATTAGAGAAGAAAATCTGCCGCGACGCGCCTTTTTATGTTTTAGGGCCACTTCCCATCGACACAGCTGTAGGCTATGACCATATCGCCTGTAGCATAGGAGGCGCGTTGGCCGGTTATTTTGGAGCGGATTTCTTATGTTATGTAACCCCTAAAGAGCATATTGGATTGCCAGAGATTGAGGATGTCCGCCAGGGAGTCGTGATCACAAAGATCGCCGCTTCCATCGCTGATATTGCCCGGGGTGATAAGAAAGCGATTTTACAGAATAAATTGATGTCAAAGGCAAGGAAAGATTTAGATTGGGTAAAAATGCGTGAATATGCCATTGATAGTAAGGTGTTTGAAGAATTTCTTAGTGAAACTCCAAGATTAAAAAATGGCGGCTGTTCTATGTGCGGAGATGAATTTTGCGCATTAAAAGTTTACAGATAGTATTAAATTAGGCACTAAAAATATCCATTACGCGATTAGGTTGATAGGAAATAGAGGTTTTATAAAATGGCACGACAGATTTTAAAAGAATTAAAGGCGCATGCGCCTTTTACGATATTTGGCACGATTACGGGAATAGCTATTATGGCATTTTCTCTAAAATTGCCCTATAAGGTTTCGTATAATGTTTTTTATGTGCTTCATCCTTTGCATGTTTTCTTAAGCGCGTTAGTTACCGCGGCAATGTATAAACTTCATACGTGCCCTAGCATAGGCGTCAATTGTATCAAGGGAAAATGTAATTTCTGGGTTTTAACCATAATAGGCTATGTCGGCTCCGTGGGTATCGCGACTATTAGTGATTCCCTTATGCCTTACGCGGCTGAATCCCTGCTCGGTATGCCTAATAGAGGAATACACCTCGGTTTCATTGAGAAATGGTGGCTGGTTAATCCTTTGGCTATTTTAGGCATAGTTATTGCTTACTTTAAACCGAGAACAAAATTTCCTCATGCCGGCCATGTGTTATTAAGCACCTGGGCGTCTTTGTTTCATATGATTATGGCAAAGATAGAAATTTTAGGCTGGTTTTCATATGCCGCTATTTTTATATTTCTATTTTTGGCGGTTTGGATTCCTTGTTGTGTAAGCGATATAGTTTTCCCGCTATTATTTGTGAAAGATAAGCCAGGTAAATTTTAAAAGTATTATATGGTTAATCTACGAAAATTTATATTATATCTATTAAGGTGGCAGCTCAGTACACCTATTTTATGGCTTGTAGTAAAAAACTTAGGGGTAGGCATTTGGTCTACGGTATTGGCGAATCTTATCGGAGGCGCGATTTTTTTCTGGGTAGACAAATTTATATTCACCAGTTACGCGGTTGAGGTCTGGCAGTTTAAAGATAAAGGAAGATGCGACGAATGCGGAAAAGAAGAAAGCCTCTGGAGGCTTGTTAAGGCCCCCAACTATGATAGAAGTAATTCGAAACCACGATTTTTATGTATACAATGTTCCAAGAAGAAAACGGACGAATTAAGGGAGCGGGGAATTAAAATCAGAGGCAAGAGTTTATAAAGAGAGATAAGTATCTTTATGCATGAGACAAGGTTTGTTAATGAAATATTCGCTGTTTTGAAGCAAAAACTGGATAAAGATACAGTTTCGGGACGAATTTCAGTTAATGTTCGCTTGAGCCCTTTTAGCCATGTTGCCGCTGAAACTTTACGCGAATCTTTTAATGTGTTAAGGCAAGGAGAAAAATTCAATGTCGTATCGCTTAATATTCTTCCGTTGGAGCTTCCGTTAGAATGCAAAAATTGTAAACACATTACCCGTATTACTAAAAAAATATTCGAGTGCCCGTTTTGCGGCAGCGCGGATATCGATATTAAAATGGATAAGGAGTTTTTCGTTGAATCCATAGAAATTGAACGACTATAAAGAGAGGAGAGACAAAAATGGCGGCTAATATAAACGACAATAATTTTAAACAAGAGGTATTGGACGCGGATTTGCCGGTTCTTGTAGACTTTTGGGCCCAGTGGTGCGGCCCATGTCGAATGGTCGGGCCGATAGTTGAAACGATAGCGAAGGAATATAAGGGCAAATTAAAAGTATGTAAGTTAAACGTAGACGAAGCTTCCGAAACGGCGTCCAGCTATGGCGTCATGAGTATACCGACATTAGTGATTTTTAAAAAGGGTAAGATTGTGGATAAAATCGTAGGCGCGGTTCCTAAAACGGAACTCGAAGCCGCGATTAAACCTTATATTTAATATAGAAAAGATTGAGTTAAGAATAAATGGAAAACATAGAAAAGGACAATAAGGAATTAATCCACAAGACAGTTATAACCTGGAATGAGGAAAAGAGGAAGTTTTTATGTTCGATTGGCAATAAAACCATTGAAATAGTCGCTTCTTCGGAATTTAAAACGCATGATGATATGTTAACGCCTGAGGAGCTATTTGTAGATTCGATAGAAGGTTTTATAAAAGATGCCTTTATAGATTACGCAAAGCGGGATAATCTTGATATTCTAAAGTACGAGAGCGAAGGGCAAGGAATTGTTGAAAAAGTCGGAGATAAGTTTATGTTCACTGAAATTAAAATCCGTACTCAAATAATTGTTGCTACAAATAGTCAGATTGAGAAAGCAAAAGAGCTTATAAATTTTGCCGAGAAGGATTGTTTTATATCAAATTTTATAACGGCCAAGATTACCGTCACTTCCGAGATAAAGGTGGGGCTATAACATGATAGATTTTCAACAAGTTGATAGGGCGAGAAAGATATTGGAGTTGGGTGGAGACGCGACTTTAGAAGAGGTAAAAGACGCCTACAGAAGACTTAGTCTTCAATATCATCCCGATAGATGCAAAGAGAAAGAAAAGAAGCATTGCGAGGAGATGATGAAAGAGGTCAATCATGCCAAAGATATCGTTATGGCCTATTGCACAGGATATAGGTTTTCGTTCAAGGAGAAAGATGTGAAAAAAAATGTTATGGATAGAGAAACATATGAACATTTAAAAAGGTTCTACGATGGATGGTTTGGAGACTTGGATTTATAGAATATTTTTATGATTCTTGGCTCAAGAAAAAATTTTGTTGTTCCCAAAAAGATGTTTTTTACTAAAGGTGTCGGAACGCATAGAGCGGAACTTAGGAGTTTTGAGCTTGCGTTACGTGACGCGGGGATTGAAAGATGTAATCTCGTGCCGGTCTCGAGCATTTTACCTCCCGAATGTCAGATCGTGCCTAAAAATGAAGGTGTTAAAGAGATATATCACGGCATGATTACCTATACTGTTATCGCAAGATGCGCGTCATGCGAGCCGCATCGCCTTATTGCCGCGAGCATAGGATGCGCAGTTCCCGCCAACCCTAATGCGTATGGATATTTAAGCGAACACCACGGCTTTGGTCAGAACGAAAAAACTGCGGGTGATTTTGCCGAAGATCTCGCTGTAGAGATGTTGGCATCGACGCTGGGGCTGGAATTCGATGAGGAAAAGTCATGGGATGAAAACAAAAGTATATATCAATTGAGTGATAAAATTATCCGTACTACTAATGCAACTCAAACTACGGTTATAGGCCCGGAAGGTTTTTATTCTACGGTAATAGCCGCGGCGGTATTTCTGTTTTGATATTTTATATAAATCTTTTTATGGTAGAATAACAAACTATGAAGAAAATATCCTTAGTTCACCTTAAGCCGGATCATAAAGGTAAAGTTTTAGAGATCATGGGGGGCGCAGGCCTGCAAAATAGGCTGATGAGCATGGGCCTCTATGTAGGTAAAGAGATTACCAAGCTCAGCTATGTTGGTTTAAGGGGCCCGGTGGTGATAAGAGTAGGTCGAAGCGCCCTGGCCCTGGGACATGGCATGGCTGCAAAAATCATCGTAGAGACAGAATGATAAAAAAGATTTATTTGATAGGTAATCCTAATGTAGGGAAAAGCGTTGTATTTTCCCGCCTTACCGATGTCCACGTAATCTCATCTAATTATCCCGGTACAACCGTAGAGTTTATCAAGGGCTATTTAAGTTTAGGAGACGAAAAGATTGAGGTTGTAGACTTACCGGGAACATACTCATTAGAGTCGAATTCAAGCGCCGAAAAAGTAGCTGTTTCCATATTGAAAGAGTATCCTAAGAACGAAATTGCGGTGATTAACATACTTGACTCGACTAATTTAGAGAGAAACCTGCTCTTGACGTTGCAGTTGATCGAAGAAGGATTTCCTACAATCGCCTGCCTGAACATGTGTGACGATGCTGTCCATAGAGGGGTTCATATCGATATTAAGAAGCTGGAGGAAATTCTGCGTATTCCGGTAATTTCTACATGTGCCGTAACCGGAGTAGGCATAAAATTATTAATCGACAGGATAAAAGAAGTGGTATCTGTTTCGAGAGATAAGATTTCCAATGAAGAACGTTGGAAGGAGATAGGGCGTATCATTGAGTAGGTGCAGCATCTCGAGCATCGTCATCACAGGTTAAGAGAGATGTTAGAGGACGCGTCTGTGCGACCTTTAACGGGTCTTGTAATAACATCGGGAGTCATATACGTATCATTTAGAATTGTCAGGTTTATAGGCGAGTTTATCATCAATAAAATAACGGATCCCGTCTTTTATGGGACAATTCAGCCGTTGCTGGAAAGATTGACGATCCATTGGCAGGAAAAGAGTTTTTTATTCCATCTATTAATCGGCGATTTAATTAATGGGAAAATTGACTTTAAGCAATCGCTCGGTGTATTGACCACAGCCCCTTATATCGAATTTGGTATGGTTCTACCGTATGTTATATCATTCTATCTTGTCCTAAGCCTTTTAGAAGATATAGGGTACTTACCGCGCCTGGCAATATTGCTGGATAACCTATTGCATCGCCTGGGCCTGCATGGTTACGCTATTATACCGGTGCTTTTAGGGTTCGGTTGTAACGTTCCCGGCATATTATCGACTCGTGTCTTAGAATCAAAGCGCGAAAGATTTATTGCGTCGACCATTATCTCCATTGGTGTACCATGTATCCCGTTACAGGCGATGATCGTTGGGCTTTTAGGCGTATTCGGTGGGTTTTATGTAGGCGGGGTATATTTGGTGTTATTCTTCATAATCCTAGTATTAGGATTGATTTTAAACCGCGTACTACCAGGCCATAGCCCCGAATTCTTGTTAGAAATTCCCCCTTACAGATTTCCACCATTAGCAATCTTGGGAAGAAAATTATATTTTCGCGTTAAGGGCTTTTTGTACGAAGCGGCGCCGATCGTTTTAATAGGCGTCCTGGCCATCAATATCCTTTTGTACTTTAAGCTGTTTGATATTGTAACAGGGGTATTTGCGCCGATTATTCACGGCCTCTTCGGTCTACCAAAAGAAGCGATAGTCGCTCTAGCCATCGGTTTTTTGAGAAAAGATGTCGCAGTGGGCATGCTCGCGCCGCTTGGGCTTTCAGCCAAACAGCTATTCATAGCAGTGACATTATTGGCTATCTCTTTTCCATGTATCGCAACGTTTATTATTTTATGGAAAGAACTGGGCGTGAAGGGCCTGATTAAATCGACTCTCATTATGATAACGATTAGTATTATCGTGGGCACGGCGCTTAATTTTGTGATATTACGCTAAAACGTTCACAGAGGACTGTTATCTTCTCGGAAGTTGACATTTTGGATAACACGCCCCTTTTAGATATTAAGCCTTACGTTAAGCACTTTGATAGTCGCCATAATGTAAAAAATGGCTGGATTGAGAAACATTTTAAAAAAGGCCGAATACCAAAACGGGTTAAACCTAAAATATAAAAAACACAATTTTTATGATACAATTATTTCATGAAAACACATAGATTCAAAATAATTTTGATTCTTCTGACGGTTGTTTTCCTTTTTATGACCTTGGGAGCGAATGTATACCATAATCACGAAGACGGCGAATTTCATAATGATTGTCCCGGCTGCATTTGGCTCGTAATATCTACATTTATCTTTGTGGTAATCAGCGCTTGTTTAGGTATCTTACGCGTAAGATCGCTTTTTGTTTTTGTCGACCGCATTAAAATTCCCAACATTAATTTCAAACCAGAGAATTATCTTCGGTCACCGCCAGTTATATTCTCCCTGTAGTTCCTTCAATTTTCTAAAACTTTTAATATTTGCATTTTGCCTTAGGAGAAATACAAATGAAGAAAACAATAATGTTTCTAATTATAGCTGTTTTATTCATCCCCCTGGCTGTAACCGATGCAAGGGGAAATGAAGTTACGCAATTGCAGCAGGAGATGGCGGCGTTAAAATCTCAATTCAGCGAAATGAAAATGAGTTATGAGACGAGGATAAATCAGCTTGAAACAAAAATAGAAGATTTACAGAAGACCTATTCGATACGCGCGGAGAAGCCCCAAATAGCGCCTCCAGCTCCGCCTCAAACCACGTCGCTTGGCCGTTATTTCCAGAGCTTTAACCCGGACGTGAGCGTAATAGGTGATTTTACATACCACGGGACGGATAAAAAAGGAGAAGAATTTAGGAACCAATTCCAAATGCGCCAGGCGGAACTTGCGTTCTCGGCATCTCTTGACCCTTATGCGCGAGGCGACTTTTTCTTTCATGTCGAACAGGAGGATGGTGACTGGCATATAGGGTTATGCGAAGGATATATGACGCTACTTACTCTGCCAATAGAGGGCCTACAGGCAAAAGTCGGAAAATTCAAGGTCGATTTTGGTAAGGCGAATAAACTTCACCTGCACAATCTGCCATGGGTCGACGAGCCGAACATGATTACCAATTACTTTGGCGAGGAAGGGATGAGTGAGCCGGGTATTTCGGCAAGCTATCTAATACCGAATCCCTGGAATAAGTATATAGAGTTGACAGGTCAGGTAGTCAATAATCGAAACGGCGTCAGCTTCGCCGGTGCAGAAGGCACAAGCCTTGTCTATCTCGGACACCTAAAACTTTTTCATGATATCAACGAAGAATCGACCGCGGAACTTGGTACGAGCCTTGCGACAGGATCAAACGACTCAGGCCTCGGCAGATTTGGTAGCGACATGACGACGCTTGAAGGTGTTGACCTTACCTATAAATGGCGTCCGCTTCAGCAGGGTTTGTATAAATCGGTGAAATTCCAGAACGAACTCCTATTCAGCCAGCACAATAGGCCATTTTTCGATGACGGCACCGACATAATAGACGCGAAGAACATCAACTCATGGGCGGGCTACTCTTCACTGGAGTATCAGTTCGCGAAGCGGTGGACGACTTTTGGAAGATATGATTTTTCCGAATTTCCAGATTATTCATCGCGGCGCGACAATGCCTATTCTTTAGGGCTTACGTTTGCGCAGAGCGAATATTGTTTCTGGAGGATACAATTCAAGCATACAGATAGAAACTATAGTAAGGATGACAACGCAATTTGGTTGCAGTGTGATTTCGGACTTGGTCCTCACAGGGCGCATCAATACTAATTAAGAAAGAGGTGAAAGATGAAAAGAATTCTTATTTCAATATTGTTATTCTTAAGTGTTGTTCCGTTTTTATATGCCGAAAGTTCAAAGATAAAGATACTAACTACAACGGAAGATCTTAAATCTATCGCTGAATATATAGGCGGCGATAAGGTGACGGTGGATACTCTTGCCAGAGGGTATCAGGACCCTCATTATCTCGAGGCGAAGCCGTCTTTTATGATGAAGGCAAAGAATGCCGATCTCTTTATAAGAGTAGGGTTGGAACTTGAGATTGGATATGAAGAATTGATCATAGACGGTTCTAGAAATCAAAAAATCAGGATAAGCCAACCGGGGCACCTCGATGTTTCAGAAGGTGTAAGTTTGTTAGAGGTTCCCACAACCACGAAGGTTGACCGTTCAATGGGGGATGTCCATCCCATGGGTAATCCTCATTACTGGCTCGATCCCGAGAATGTCAAGATCGTAGCGCGAAATATAGCTAACCGGTTATCGGAACTTTCTCCTGAAAATACTGGATATTTTCAGGGAAACCTTATGGTATTTGATAAAAAAATGGATGAGAAGATGGCGGAATGGAATAAAAAAATGTCGCAGTTTAAAGGCAAGAAAATCGCTATTTATCATCGCAGCTGGCCGTATTTTGCAGAAAGATTTGGGCTTGTAATTGCATGTGAATTAGAGCCTAAGCCGGGCATTCCGCCATCGCCAGGTCACCTGAAAGACGTTATAGACATCATGAAACGTGACAATGTGAAAATAATACTCATGGAAGTATTTTATGACGAAAAACCGGCTCAATTTGTTGCAGCTGAAACCGGCGCCAAAGTAGTTGTGGTGCCGAATTCTGTCGGTGGCACAAAAGAAGCCAAGGATTATTTTTGTCTTATCGATACGATCGTGGATAAGATAGCGGAAGGATTTAACAATTCAAAGAAGGAGTAGACCATATGAATATAATGACCCTAATGGCGGCGCCATTTGCCGCATGCCTAATTTTGACAGGGATACATTGTTATCTTGGCCTTCATGTAGTAACCAGGGGGGTGATTTTTGTTGACCTGGCTCTGGCCCAGATAGCTGCTTTTGGCGCGGTCTTAACGTTGTTATTCGGATATGAACTATCCAGCTCACAGGCTTACATAGTGTCGCTTCTTTTTACTTTTATCGGCGCGGGTATTTTCGCGATAAGCCGGTTCAGGGAGAAAGTAATCCCTCAAGAAGCAATAATAGGAATAATCTATGCGGTCTTTTCAGCTGCGGCTATCCTTGTCCTGGATCGCGCGCCCCACGGCCATGAGGCGTTACAGACAATGCTCGTGGGTAGTATTCTCTACGTCAATTGGCCGGCTATTTTAAAGATGTTTTTAATTTACTTGGCCGTCGGAGTTTTTCATTATATTTTTCGTCAAAAGTTTTTTTTGATATCACAAGATGTGGATGAAGCGAGAAAAAGGGGGATTTCCATTGTCTTTTGGGACTTTCTTTTTTATATTACATTCGGTTTTGTGGTAACCAGCTCAGTGAAAATCGCCGGTGTACTGCTGGTCTTTAGCTATCTTGTAGTGCCGGCAGCGTGCGCGATGCTTCTATCAAAAGGCATCCTGCAAAGGCTTATTATAGGTTGGAGTATAGGGTTTTTAGTCAGTGTGTTAGGGCTCTTCTTTTCGGTGAAATGGGATCTACCTACCGGCGCATCGGTGGTGACTTGTTTTGGCGTGGCATTGATAATATCCGCGGCACTATCTTATTTGTTGCCAAAGAAGGTCGCGTAAACATTTTATAACTTGACACAAAATTGTTTT
>Ga0315280_10004335_pt1 | contig 21046 bp, 1 predicted proteins | sample YL17G06_40_MG_FD_203697 | JGI IMG/M metagenome (GOLD analysis project Ga0315280, IMG submission 203697) | Sediment microbial communities from Yellowstone Lake, YNP, Wyoming, USA - YL17G06_40 | ecosystem: Environmental > Aquatic > Freshwater > Lake > Sediment | place: USA: Wyoming | collected...
TATAAGGACACTTGAAGAATTTATTGACAGGGAAATAGGTTGGTATAGTGAGGAAGAAAGATATAGTAGAGCTACAAGAGAGCTTAGATTTGCAAAAGGCCTTTCTGCTGAAGGTGGGGGCATGAAGTCAAGGGCTGAAGTCAGAATCGGTGGTGAACTTATCCCCGCCGATTCCCTTGGAGCTAAAAGTACCGATATTGAATCCCTACCGGATATCAGAAGCGTCGGAGGATATGTATATAAACTTAAAGAACTTTGGGACCAGCACGATATTGATGCAGTAGTCATTAAACCGAGTGGCAAACAACCCATTAGACTCTTAATGCCTTTCGTTGTAAGTCTAAGAATTGAGGATAATTTAGTATGGTATTTAAGAAGGCGTATATTGCCAGCATTAACGGATACCTTCAAGGAAGGTAGCGGCATTAAAATCTCGGTAGGCAAGGTACTCAGCCCAAGACTTGGTCAATACCCATCGGATGCAGCAGCAGAGGGACGCTACGATAATGCTTTAGTGTTTGAAGAAGTTCCACTTCCTGAGCAATTCCCGCCTGAAAGATATACATGGAATCCTTACGCCGTTGGCTCCGAGATAATAGATACAGCAATAAATAGAGTAACATACGTAAACGTTGGCGGTCGTTGGCAACCGAAGGGCGGCGGGCTGCCACCTCGGCTTAGTTTTAGATTTTCTACTGGAGAGGAAAGCAGGTTTATTGACCCAATAACAGGTAACTCTTACCTATTTGCTCCCTTACTTGATATGACTCCACAGCAACTCAGATTGCTTGATAGAACTCTTGGGAGTGAACTTCCTAAAGGAAGGTATTTCATACTGGGTCTAGGAGAAGCACGAGTTGCCATTGCAAAAGTTGCTAGACTTACTGAAGATGAGATTGGCAATCTCGATGAACCTCTCAGAAGTAGATTGGATAGAGATCTTAAACAACATTACTTACAGGCAAAAAAAGTTCGAATTGGCACAAGGGGTAGATTAAGGTTATTAGGTCCAAAGAGTGGTGGAGTGGTTGTATTTGAATACTTAAGATTCACTTCCCACCCTTCAGAGATGTTTCATTCGGTTAGAGATGCTATTGCTGCAGCTGAAAGGGAAACAACATTTTCTTATCCTTTCGAATTGCCCCAAGATATGGAAATTGAAGCCCGTATTGAGCCTTTAGGAGGAGAGCTATATGGGGTGATCTTTAATGTCAAGGGAGGCAAAGAAGGCGGAGCGCAAACAGGCGTAGGGAGAATTTTAGGCTGGTTAATAACTCTGGGAGCATTACTTGGTTTTGGTCCAGCGGCACATGCAGTAGGAATTGGAGGAGCGGGAGCAAAAGCTATCGGTATTAAAGGAGCGGCAACAGTTGCTACTAAGGTGAGTTTAGGGGCAGCATTACTCCATTCGCCGATAGGCTGGATAATGGGAGGAGTTTTAGTAGCTGGTATTGGCATCTGGGCGATATCTCGCTGGGCTCCTCTTATAGGAAATGGTTTGAGGGAAGTAGAGCGATTTAGTTTACCTCAAGTGATAGGTCTTAGAGTGATACGGGAGGCTCCGAGGCCTTCGAGAGGGAGAGGAAGAAGATTTGTTGCAGCTATTCCTCCTCAGGAAAAGAGGGGAGAGCTCAGGATGGGCTGGCTTGGTCCACAGGAAGGATTGCCGGAGGAAGAGATTATAAGGATAAGGGAACTTGCTGGAGAGTTAGAAGAAGGGAAAGTAGTACCGCAGTTATGGGAGAGGAAGGGTCCCTGGGAAACTCCAGAGATTAATCTGGCGTGGGCAGGGCTTCCTGAGGAGATGGGAAGAGAGGCAAGAGGGATTGAAGAGTTTGCCAGGGATGTAAGGGGAAGATATGAGAGCGTTATTGTGATTGGAGAAGGAGCGGGGCTATATGCGAAATTCGGAGGTATGATAGGAGGGAAGAGGGGGTATCCTCGAGTATACATTTTAGAATCGAGACATCCTGAGGCAGTAAGGGAAATTGGAAGGAGGATAAATTTAGAGAAGAGTCTATTTGTTGTTTCTTCTCCAGAAGAGGGATATGAACATTTCTATAGGGAGTTGGTAGAATTTTATAGGAGAAAGGGAATCTCTGAAGGAGAGATTACTTCTCAGGTGGGGAAGCACTTTGTAGGAATAGTAGAGGCGAACACGCCATTTAGTGAGGAAGTGAAAGGGAGGGAGTTCTTAAGGATATTCAATATTCCTGAAGGGATAGGTGTAGCTTATTCAATATTTAGTAATGTAGGGTTAGTGCCATTAGCGTTAGCAGGTGTGAATATAGAAGAATTCCTGGAGAGTGGTAGAAAGGGAATGGAAATTAGTAGAGAGGGGAATCTGGAGGAGAATATAGGGGCTCAACTGGCAGTCTTCCAGGAAGCGATGAGGAGGGCGGGAAGGAATCAGATAGTTCTGGTATTGCCAGAGGAGTTGAAAGGATTTGGCGAGTGGTGGCAAGAGTTGATTTCGAGTCTGGCGAGAGAAGGTAAGGGGATTATACCGATATTGGAAGAGGAGCTTGCCAGTCCTGAGAGTTATGGAGAGAAGACAGCATTTATGGTGATTAACTTGGAAGGCGCTCTAAAGAGTGCCCGACCAGTCTTTGGTTGGTCGCCTTTCAGGGTGACGGCTAAATTGAGGGAGGCAGGATATCCTGTATTTGAGATTACTCTACCTGGCAAGGAAGGTGTTGGTGAACTATTCTATATTACACAATTTGCAAATGAATTGAGTCGTTATCTTATGGGAATTAGTCCAGGTAATCTGGCCTTAGAAGGTGTAGGCGCAACCTTTAGGTTGCGAGAGGGGTTATCGCCGGCTAAAGCCGGCGGCTACCAATATGCGGTCAAGGAAGGAGAGATAGAATTATCCTTAACTGGAGGAGAGATTAGCCAGAAAGAACTTGAGGAAGCATTGAATCTGATTGGAAGGAGGGATATAGCAGGAGTATATGGAGCGATATTGTGGCTTGCTAAGAGTAAAGGGAAGGGATACGCTGGGCTTCTACCATATGTATATGGTGGTGAAGGTGTATGGAGAGATTGGAGGAGAATGGTAAGGAAGGGTCTGGGGATGGGGAGTCTTGTGGGAAGGAGTTCAGGATTGGAGAGTCTATACAGGGAAGGTCCAGAAGGAGTATTGACTCTTATTTCTGAGAAGGGCTTGAGAGAAGCGAGAGTGGTAGAGGAAGCATTATCTGAAGCAGGGAGGATGTCTTTGAGGATAGAAGTAGAGAGGATGGATAGAAGGGCATTGAAGGGGTTAGAGAGGATATTCGCTGAGACAGGAGAGGTTTTAGAGAAATTAGAGAGTGTAGCCGCTCCGATTTATCGGAGCGAGGAAATATCGCCGGTTAAAGCCGTCGGCTACCAATCGGAAGTAGCAAAGAGTGAGCCATTATCAGAGTATCCAGTTAAGCCAGAGGCATTCCAGGGCAAGGTTACAAAGGTAGTGGCAGTTGACATAGATGCTCTCTTCGATATAGAGTCTGTTAGAGAGGCAACTCCTTCGAGGATGAATATTGAGCTTAAGGTTAAGCCGAAGAGTAAGGGAGTGTTCAACTTGATGGGGAGGATAGCCAGTGCAGCGAAGGAAGAGGGGAATCTGGGTAGGCTTAAGTTTGCCTTTATCTCTAATAGAAGGGATGTAAGTATAGGAGTTATGGAGCAGATGCTGAGGGACTATATGAGTGCATACGGTCTATCTCCAGAGGTTATAGCCAGTGTAGTAGATGGGGACTTGATAATTGATGAAAGAGCACTCAGAGAAGCTGGAGGTATAGTAGGGATAATGAGTCGGAAGATAAGCGCGAAGGCAGTATTCTCCATCATCAATGAGAGGCTTGTGGGGAGGACGGATGGCAATGGGACTGAGATTAGGATTATTACCGATACTATGGATAGATGGGAGAAGGATGGGACAAGGGAGATGGTGGAGAGGATTCTCTGGGTAGTGTTAAGTCCAGCGGAAGAGGGGGAGGTATTGTCTACGACAGCAGGATTGGTTGTAGCGATAGAGGGGAAAGTATCTCAGTGGCTGATAGAGTTCATAAAGGTGAGATATTCTGAGGAGGAGGCAGCAAGGCTACTACCTCAGATAACGAGGGATGGGAAGATAATTCTTCCAGCAACGCCAGTGGATAAGAAGTATCTTGAGGGAATTGAAAGTGAAGAGAGGATATATAAAGTTCAGGCATAAATAAGTGACAAGTCATAAGGCACAAGTCCCCCTCACCCCTCCCTCTCCCCTTGGGGAGAGGGTTGAGAGTGAGGGGATTGGAGTAGCGAAGCAAAGCTTCGCATCTATGGTAGTCCCGACTTATCGGGACAGAAACTCTGGGTCAGAGACGACCCAGAGTACCTATAGGGTAGTCCCGACTTGTCGGGACAGATTTTACTAAAAATTTACAATTTGCTTACACCATTGTGATGTGATGAGTATATAATATTACAAGATACCAATTTTCTCGACTGAGATTTTGAGATAATAGATTTTGTGGAAATGTTTGTAGGCACGGTTTCAACCGTGCAACTTTGAAATAACAAATATTCCGAAAGGGCAAACCCCGAGCAATCGGGGGGCGCAAAGCCTCGGGGTTACTTAGAAAGACAACATTGCAGATGAACTGGCCGGGCTGCCGATAACGAGAAGGGGAACCCGTTATGGGTAGTCCGGCTTTTTTTTATATTGTCCCCCTTACCCCTCCCTCTCCCCATAGGGGAGAGGGTGAAGAGTGAGGGGTAAAGGATACATTTTCTGGAGGAGAATTCGCGTGAAATTGCGTAAGATTTTAATTATTGATGACGAATTTCCTGTGGGGTATCTGATCAAGATCAACTTGGAAGCAGAAGGATATGAAGTAACTCTTGCCTTAGGTGGCGAAGAGGGTTTAGAGAAAGCCAAGACAAGCTCTCCAGACCTTATTACTTTAGATGTCCTTATGCCTGAGATGGACGGTTTTCAGGTGTTAGGAACTCTCAAGAGAGATGAGGGGCTAAATTCAATCCCAGTTATAATGATATCAGTGGTTAATGAGATCCGGAAAAAGAGAGGATTGAAAATGGGAGCGACTGATTATTTATTGAAACCGATCGATTTTGATAATCTATTAAATAGAATAAGATGTCTCGAAACGGGCAAGAGCCCACAAGGATGAAAGGAGGAGCGGAGTCAAAGAATGTAGCTGTCCCGATGAATCGGGACTAATGTAGGGGCGACATTTATGGCGCCCGTTAATGCGGGTTCGATGAATCGAACCCCTACAGGAAAAGCAAAGCTTACGCTTCGCTGCTACGAATAGATAATGGCACCATAAATGGTGCCCGACCAAAAGCAAAAGAAGATGGTAGCCTGGTGGTGTAGTAAGGCAAATAGAATATGGCTTAGAATTTTAGCACTGAGTGTAAGTAGCATATTTCTCTTCACTCAGGTAGTGGGAGCCTCTATGCCAGATAGGAGCTTCTGGGCGGAGAGGCGGAAAGCTAAAGAGAAACTCCTTGCTTCCCGGGAAAAGCCTCCCAAAGCGGATAGCCAGAAAGGTTTGGGAGAAAAGCTTGAAGAGAAAGATGTAGCAGTTGAAGTATCCTCTCTTATCACACCTCAAAAACTATTCACAATTCCTTCCGAATACGGCACAGTAAAAGAATTCCACACCGAAAAAGGGGACAGGCTGATTATTCATATCCAGGATGCCCATTCAAGTTCTGAATCTCAACTAAACAGTGCAAATATTTTAAGGTCTATCCAGAGTAATGTAGCACGAGACTCTACTCTACCACTTCTCATCTGTGTTGAAGGTTCCTCTGGTCTTATTGACACTACACTTCTCTCCAGTTTTCCTGAGAAGAAGGTGAAGGAGGAGGTAGCCAGTGAGTTTCTTAAGGAAGGGAAGATTACCGGGGAGGAATACTTTGCCATAACTGGAGGCGAGAAGGCACGAGCGATAACTATTTATGGAGTAGAGGAGAAAAGTAAATATGAGAAGAACTTAAGAGCCTTTGAGGAGAGTCTCTCTTCACGAGATAAGGTGAGGAATTACTTTCAGGAAGTTGGGAAAGAAATCAATCAACTGAAAGCCCGCCTATATAATAATAGATTGAAAGAGTTAGAGTCAAAGATAGAATTCTACCAGAAGAAGAAAATCTCACTTACGGAATACTGCCAGTATCTTTATGGTTTTTTGAATGAATATGGGGCGGGTTCGATGAATCGAACCCCTACAAAATTAGGTGTTGGGACGGCACAGCGGCCGTCCCCTACGAGGTTGGCTGTAGGGATGGCCCGCCGTGGCCATCCAAATGTAGGGGCGACATTTATGGCGCCTGATGATGCCCCTCTCCCCTCGGGGGAGAGGGTTAGGGTGAGGGGGAAATATCCCAATTTTGAGCTTTTTGTTGAGGCATCTAAATTTGAGGAGAAGATAGACTTCTCTAAGGTAGATTCTGAGAGGACAAAATATGTAAAAGAACTGAGCGAGAAATTGACTAATGAGGAACTATCAGACCTTTTGATTAGGAGCCTTGACTATAGATTAGGGAAGGTGACATCAGGTGAATACTACTCTTATCTTCAGTCTCTCTCTTCCAGGATGGGGAAAGGTGTGAGGTCATCCGATCCCAGAATACTGACTGAACTTGTGACTTCCAAGGAAGGGAAGAATGAGTATCCCAACCTCAACTTATATATAAAGTACAATAAGCTCTATGATAGGATAGACCAGAATAGACTATTCTCAGAGATTAGTGAGCTGGAGGAAGAGCTTAAAGAGAGACTATGTGAGAGGGAAGAGGAGAAGGAATTAGTAAAGCTCTCCAGGATGCTTGGTGTTTTAGAGAACCTGGCGAGTCTTGAGATATCCAATGAAGACCTCACATACTACTATAAGCATCGTGATGAGATTACTCCGGGGATGTTCTCAGATTTCATCGCCGCATACAATGTAGGGGTGGCCCGCCGTGGTCTCCCGAATTATGGGACGACACAGCGGTCGTCCCCTACAGAAACGGTTGTAGGGGAGGCCCGCCGTTGCCTCCCGAATGTAGGGGCGACATTTATGGCGCCCGAAATAATGGTGAACCTGTCCAAATTTGAAGAGTTTTACAGGATAGCATTAAATAGAAACGAATCATTAGTGGAAAACACGCTTTCCCGGATGGAAAAAGAAGGAGTGAAAGTTAGTGTTCTCATTGCTGGAGGTTTCCATACGCCAGGGATTACGGAACTTTTGCGTGAGAGGAATATGTCCTATGTAGTGGTTACTCCCCGGCTGGGAAAGGAGTACTCTTCTGAGCTTGAACTTTCTCCCAGGAAGAAGAGGACAGACCTGGAGAAAGCGATAGCGGGGATTATCGGGGCATTAAGGCCAGCCAGTGTATTAGGAGACCCATCATTCCAGACATTCTCAGTGATTCAACTTAATGGGAAGAGTTTAATTCTCTATTCTCAATTTTCCCCAGCAGAGATAGAAAAGGCATTTAATCAGTTAAGGGAGAATTGGGAGGATGGACTCAGACCTGAATTGAGGGAGGCGATAGCCGGTGTTGACTTTTTGCCGGTAGTCTTAACAAGAGGACAAGAGGCATTTGCTTTAGGAATTGCCAGGGGAAGAAAGAGAAGTCTGCCATTTATCTTTCGGTACAATGCAACTAAGAAAGAAGTTTCTGAAGTCATCTTTGGTGAAGATAAGTGCAAAGAATTTATCCTTTTAGGTTCCTTTGATAATGCTCAAGAAGTTGGTAGAGTTATTTGTAGCGAACTGCCGAGAGTCTGGAACTTCTTGACGGATGTCGAGAGCGAAAATATAAGGGTAGTATTTGACGTAGCCCAAAGGGAAGCGACAGCGAGGCAAGTTGGCGCTGGGATCGAGTCTGAAAGAGCGCGTTCGATGGAGCGAACTCCTGCAGAATCAACTGTTGAAAAAGCTGGTGCTCAACAGAGAAGGGAAAGAACTCTCGGCAGGAATGTAGGAGAATTGACGAAAGCCGGAATGCGTCGGGCTTTTGCTGAATTCACCAATTACTCCCGTGCGGCATTCGTAGATACAGACGTCTTGGTGGGACTGGCTGGATTAGGCGTTTTGACCTTATTGCTTATTAATCCGGCGACATTTTCTTTGGGAATGCTCGTCTTAACTATCGGGGGTCTATTTGGCTTATATAGACTAATAGGAAGAATTAAGCCATCCTGGAGGTTGCCATTTACTCCGTTTAAGAAATTGGTAGTCGTTTTGGGCTTGTTCTTTGTTATCTTTATTCCCCAATTCGTTAATGCACAGTACAATATCTATTATGCCCGAAAGAATATAACTGCTCCTCAACAGACTATATCGGATGACGATTATTTAAAGCGTTTTCCCCATTTAATAAGGAAAGGCTTGACTCTCATCCAGAAAAATGACCGGGAGATGTTCGATTTTTTGAAGAATAACCGGGTTCCCATCAGATTTTTTCCTATGACTCGAACAGGGGCGACGATAGCGGGCAAGAATACTGGAATAGCGGGAGTCATTCGACCGGGTGGACCCGCTATCTGGCTCAACAGCAAGCCTCGCCAGCCCACAAAGGAAGAACTTCTGGAAGAGGGCTTTATGGGTCTCTCTCGCCAGGAGATAGAATCCTTAACCGAAGAGGAGCTCGACCCACTCAGCCAGCGAAACTTAGCTTCCCTGATTGACCATGAAGGACAGCATATAATGGATAAAGGAGGATACTACTCCAATCTCCTTTCTCTATTCCTTTACCGGCACATTGAACACTTCCATTTTCTGAAATTGGAAAGAAGAGGGTACGACCGAATGGGTAGGTTTCTTAGAAGTGCTGGCTATCGTGTCTTCCCTCAAGAGACTTTTGAAGTCAATAGGCTTTTTTACTTGGCTAAAGTTCCTATTCAGGTTTGGGGGACGATTATTCCAGATGGTTTCCTCTTATATCTTCTCTGGATACTTCTCGCTCCTGTGAGGGCCATAAGGATCTTAAAACTGGGAGTCAAGGGATTCTTTGGAAGGGATACCGAGTTTGAAGAGTTTCTCCTGAGGATGGAAAAGAAGAATATCTACCCAGGCTTTACTCGGGAGGCGATAGAATGGCAAGAGCTAAGAGACATTTTAGGCATAGTTCGGAGCGAGTCGGATAGAGTTTCTCCTTTTGAGATAGGGGTGAGGCTTAGAATTCAGGTGGGAGAGGGGAGTTCGTCTCTCTTTGCTTCTCATGAGGACAAGGATGGATTATTCGATTTAATTCTCAATCTCTCCCTCGCGAGCGGTAAAAGTGAACAGCAAATCAGAAAAGAATTTGTTGAGGCAATAGAGATGGTTCGCCAGGCTAATAGAAGGAGGGTGGAACTGGCACGAGCGGGTCGCTCAGCAAAAGCCACATCACCGAGAGCATATGAGACAGAGGGAAATAGAACTCCTATAGAGTATGAAATAACAGGTGAGCCCTTCGATCAAGAGTTCACATTTGAGCTTTTTAGGAGGCTGGGTATAATCTCTGAACACGAAATTGTGCCTCCAGGAATAGATTATTTAAGAAACATAGCATCGATTTTCATGCGTCCTTTGTTAGGCGAAGACCAGGCTTTGGACACCAGAATCTATTCTCCTGATGCCAGAATTGGGATATTCTGGGGGCAAAATATGAATGTTACTGCATCTGCGGTGACATCGCCCCTGAATAGGGAAGGCAAGATTACTTCCCAGGAGATAGTGATAAATAGACATCTGTCCGAAGTCTTGCAAGAGGTATCGGAAGGAAAAAGAGTTCCGGAAGGAGTAGTTGAGCCGATTCTGGAATATATGGGAGATTTAGAAATGAGCAGGATACTTGAGGTGCGAGAAATTTTCCATGGGCTAAGGGAAGATTTGGAAGAGACCGTCAATGATAGAGATATTCTTGAATTTGCTGCAAAATTATTCATTGAGCACGAGATAATACATGAGCTGGTTGAGGCAAAACTTCAACAGATGAGACTTTGGCTTGAAGCACTGGGAGAGAAAGTGCCCGGAGAGGTAAATAGCGAAATTGTAGCTACACTTATTGCCAGAAGATATATCACGAGTTTCCTTGCCCAGTATGATGAGACCCATCCGGAGAAAACCGGCAGGTTAGCTACAGCTCTCCTTATTATTGAAGAGATGGTCAATCGCAAAGACCCTGATTATCGTGACGGAACCTATAGTTTAGCTATGAGATTCTTCCACAAGAAGGCGATTATAGAAGAGAGACAGGCAACAATTCAGGATGTAAGGGAATTTTGCAGGAGGCATCTCAGATATAGAGAAAGAGCGAACCATTTCGCTATTGGTAGATACCTTGCCTTTCTGGGAGTTTCAGATGAGGAGCAGGAAGAGCTCGGACTGAATAAGCGATTTGCCCTGAAGCCAGATGACCTCGTATTTCCTCAACTCGGGGGTAAGGAGCCAGAATCGAATCCACAGGCGACTGGGATTGCAGAGGAAGATAACGAATTAACTCTTATGCTCCAAAGACTTCCTCATTTTATAAGTGGCGACCTAACCCAGAGAGAATCGCGAGAGTTGGATTTTCTCTCATTGCTTTATGCTATACTTTCACTTCCTCCCGAAGATGGCCAGAGGGTGTGCGGTCGCTTGGTCCCTATGGATAAAAACCATAACAAGCTCTTAAGAAACGACTTATTAGGGAAGCTCATAACTCAATATCCCCGAAAAAAAGAGCAATTGACTCGAGCTTACGAAAGGTATATGTACCATTACTTGGGTAGAGTATATGAGGAAGTAATTAATCCCCGAGGCGAATTGCGTCAATTACCACGGGATATCACGGAAGGCTATCAAGGTAGAGTAAATGCAAGGATGTTAATTCGCTATCTCATTGAAGAGAGGAAGGGATACAGCCTAAATGAAATAAGACAGCATTTAGGTAAAGGTGAGTTTGATGGCAGCTTTTTCGCCAGAGAAAAATTGCAAGGGCTGCTTCATACAGTATACGCCGGTTCTCCTTCCCGGGCGATGATAGACTATCTGATGAACCATCCGTATGAGAATGTAAGAAGACAATTTCAAGGGCTAAGAATCTACCATTTTACTGAGGTGAATTTCTTATGGACAAAAGGTGGTGATGGTAAAGAGAAGATGCCCGAAGGTTGGGAATTCGTTAATGGGAAATGGCGAAACTATGGGGTAGCAAGACAAGCATTGGATGAACTGGTCGATTATCTAATGGATAATCCAGAAAGAAAACCAATGGATACCAATGAATACATCCGGAATATGGAACATATAATCAGAACTATTACCGACGAAAAACTCGATTTCACTGAGATAGGCTTCGGCCGAAATCTCGGTGGACTCAGGATGGAAGTTTATGATGGTCATACTGCTGAGGCAATTATAGATTATTTAAAGCACCACCGGTTGGGTGAAGTGAGAGAACACTTCAAAGATATTAAACCTCACCATTTCAGTAAGGGGGCAAATTGGGTTCTTGAAGATGGGAGCAAGAACTACGCACTTGCCCGGGAAGCGATGGGGGAATTGGTGAGCATATTAACTGATTCGCAAGGAGACTACAGGTGGAGCTATCAAGACTTACTTAGAAAGGTGACCCAGGAGGTAATTCAATATACGAAGATAAGATATGGTGCCACTTTAGGAGGGATGCTCTCCAGGGTATATAACGATTCACCTGCATTTGCGGTTATGGATTTTCTTAAAAACCATCCTGATGAGACGGTAAGGAGTGAGTTTAAAGACCTTAGAATTTACCATTTCCAGAATCCACCAAAAGGTACCTGGACACAGCCCGAGGGTAGAAGAAGGCCGGCGACGGGCTGGGTTAGGAGAGAGAGGGTTCGGACCATTAAGGGGAAAAGGGTCAGAGGCTCGGTATGGTTAAATTATGGATTGGCTGCAGAGGTTTTAGCTGAATTGGTGGACATTCTGACCGACCCTGAAGGAAAATATAGGTATGAACTGAGCAGTCTTTTTCAACAGATGTCACTTGAAATGTTGAGGCGGACAGAGGTCAAATACGGCGCTCACATAAGTGGGATGATGGATTCTGTTTTTGGCGATAACCCTGATGAGGCTATCGCCTGTCTTCTGGATAGTGAAGCCTTCCCTCAACTGCTTGGGAGAAGAAGCGATTTAAGAAAGGAAATAGACGAAAATTTTGGTAATCTAAAGGCCTTTAGGGAATTTGTCTTCACATCTAAAAGACTTGGGAGGAAAAGAAGATTTACTGAACGGCCAAAATCAACGCCAGGAGGGGCGGCGATTGCTGGACTGGCAACATTGGCGGTGGGAGTGGTGGTTACTTTATGGAGTTATTATACTCAGATGCCAGCAATTGTTCCAGTCATCTCGGGATTGGTTAGTGCAGGATTATCAGGGATAATGGTTCGTTATTCAATCAGGACAAATAAGATTCTAAATTTTCTGAAGGTTGCTCCCATCCGTGCTGGACCATACGGTTTCTTATTCGACTTTCGCACCATCGCTACCCTGGGGACGACACAGCGGTCGTCCCCTACAGAACTGGATGTAGGGACGACACAGAGTCCGTCCCCTACAATTCTGGATGAAAATGTAGGGGCTCAATTTATTGAGCCCGTTTCTGGGGGTTCGATGAATCGAACCCCTACAGGGGTGGTTGTAGGGGAGGCCCGCCGTGGCCTCCCGGTCAGTTACACTCCAGGCGTTAGAGAGAAACTTTCCTCTTTTGATAGATTCCTCACCGATTACCACGAATGGCTCCATTCTCTTCTCCATACCAGTAACCACTCCATAATATATCCAGTCCAGATTATTACACTGGCGACCACAATCGTTCCTATGAGTTATCTCGTCGGTCAATCTATTAGATTTGGAACCCAAGATAGTCCTCCCGAGCTCAACAGTGGCCCTGGCACATATGATTCAGGTTTCAACCAGACTGGAAGTGAACGCGGCAGCCACAGTGAGTTCTTTAGCCCTGAGGCAGGGGCAAGGGAGGTTAAACCTGCCGCCTCCAGCCCAGGCGAAGCATTGCAATATTACCAGTCAATTGTGGAAACGATGAATGCTCCAGAAAATGAATATAAACTTTTTGCTTTTGAAACTGAGCCAGGAGAACCTTTGGTAACGGTTTTTAGGCATCATGGAAGGGCCTATAATGTATGGGAGATTGGAACAATGCTCAAAAAATTAAAGAAAGGTTCTGTATTGATTCATTTTGATATGCACGATGACCTTACGGGAGACCCGCAGCATCCCTTGTTTAATAGGCCTGAGGATGTAGAAGAGGCGACAGGTAATTATATAAACTATGACGATGAATTCTTTATATTACCAGCAATTTGGTTTGGCATTATTGAAGAAATATATGTTGTAAAGCCAAAGCATAAAGGAACAAATAGCACAGTTAAATATAAGTTATGCTTATTTGAAGACAGGCATAAAACACAATTTTTAAGACTGGTTGCCGAAAATACATTTCAAGATACCGTAACACGTCTAGCAAGCGACTGGAGCTATAGACTTATTTCCAGCAAGGATGTAACTGTCCACGTTGTAACTGACCATGAGCATATGCCAGATTTTTCACAAGATAAAAGAACAATAATATGTGATTTCGATTTTGATTTTATAGATAACCGTCTGCACGATGAAGGTGACTCAAGATATGAAACTGCTATGCCAGAACAGATACTAAGATTAAGAGATGCTGAATTGGAATATTACCGCACTTATTTAAAAGTGATGAATAGAAGACCAGATGTAGTTACAATGGCTTTGTCAAATGATAAATGTTGTCCAACCGAAAGTTGTCCTCCTATTATGGAAGGAGTCATCAATGGATTTTTAGACATAGGAATTAGATTTGCCAGTAAGCCACCTGAGCTTGTGGAAATAACTTCTGAGTACATTAGTACTTTAATAGCCGCCGCCTCCAGCCCAACTGAGCCACAAGAAGACAAAGTTATTCCTGATCCAAGAGAGGTAAGGGCAAGAGGCTTTGAAAGTGTAGCTGACAGGTTTCTCGATGAAGCAAGAAGGGCCCTGGAAAGGCAAGATTATAGCCTTGCTCTTGCCAATTTCAGAGAGGCACAGCAACGGTATCGCGCTGTTTTAGAAATGTATATCAGCCCATCCTTCAGAGCGAGGATAGAAGGTAAAATAGCCGAGACCGAAGAAAAAATAGCTTTGGCTGGAAAAGGGCGTGAAGAAGAAAAAGAAGCCCCAAAACCGGTGGCTGCAAATCCTCAACTGCAAAATTACCCAGAAAAAGCACGTCAGCTTTTTGTAGCACTTCAAAATGGTTTAATTTCTCCCGATGAATATGATGCAGCAAAGGAATCTTTAGGAAGGGAAGCGCCGCAAGATCCTCGAGAGATTAGAATAGCGGGTAACTGGTTTCAATTAGCAGATATGCTGCGCGACAAAATGCGTCAAGAAGCAAAGCGTCAAGAAGAAGACCCTATGGCTAGCGTTACTCCATCAGAAAGTAATGATGCTATAGGAACTCTGATGGCGGGGAACGAATTAGTAACCATTAGAAAGTATCGGGAATCAGATAGGTCAGCGGTGAGAGCGATTTGTTGCGCTACGGGTCTTAGGGGCAAGCCCATTGATGGGGTTTTTGACCCAGAAATATTTGCCGCTTTAGATTGCGACCCCTATCTTGATCTTTATCCGGAAACGGTATTAGTAGCGACGACCCAAACAGAAGTAGTTGGTTATCTGCTCGGCTGCTTTGATACATTGAATCACAATAGATTAATGAACAGAGTTTACCTTAAGGCAGTAATAAAAATTCTAAAAAAGGTTGTTACATTTCAAACGTCCTTAAGACAGCTTTTCAATCTGATTTTATTTGGCATAAATTTGCGTCGGCCTGATTTCTCAAAGCGATACCCTGCTCATTTTCACATCAATATTAAGGAAGGCTACAGGGATAGTGGTATCGGTACAGCATTGGTAGAGCGTTTTGTGGATTTAGTTCATACAAGAGGAATATCTGGGGTGCATGTTTCGGTAATTTCGCCTCGCGCTGGTGAATTCTTTGAAAAATTAGGATTTATTAAACTCTATACAAGCGGCTGGCGTCATTTTGCCGGTGAAGAGTTCAAATTATGTATTTATGGGAAGAGGACAGACGATTCTTCAAGCGGTTATCCCTTCGCCGGCTCTGTGGAGGCACGTGAGCCGATTTATAGCGAAACTCCCCCAGTTCAGAGGTTGATGGCCCGCCTGAGAGAGCTACTTATTCCTTTCCCGTACAGGAAACTCGCCCTGGCACTAATTGCACCAGGAGTTAATCTGCCTCTATCTTTCTTCAGTTCAGACACCGGTGTTCCTTCTCGTCCCAGCCCTACAGGAAAGCGTATGTCAATGCCTAACCCTGAAATGCAAAGAGAAGATGATGTAATCGGAGGGATATTGACCAATCCCTCTAAAGAGGAAAGAGAGGATAGGAGGGCTAGTGATGAAATTTGGAGATTGAATCAGAGGTTGTATAAAGTTTCGGTTAGGCTGGCAAATGCTAAAAAGAAAATGGCAGATGAAACTGTCATCGGGACGCTCCAGAGCAATTTGGAAGAAATTGTAACTCAGTTAAGAAATACTAGAGCTTCCCTACCGGATTCAGTGTCCATACTGGTATTATCCAACCAGGTTTCTCCTGAACTAACAAAACTATCAAGGAGAGAATTGAATAAAGCCAGATTTAGAGAAGAAGCCAGAGATAAATTAGACCTGGCACTGCAGTTTATAGAAAGAGGAAATATCCCTGCTGCAAATGCGACATTGTTTGGGGTAACTAAAGCTTTAGAGAGAGAAATTGCTTATCTGGAATCTTTAAGACTTAAATGGGAGATGGAGCAGAGGTCTAAGTTTGGATTTACAGATATCCATATAGAGGAGGATGGGACAGTTCGTATATTCGGCAAGGTGTATACAAAAGATGATATTGCAAATACGCCCATCCCTGTATGGAGAGGAAAACAGTTGGGTAGCATACCTATTGCGAAAAGGCAGGCGATTCATACCAGAAAAGATTCTAATGATTATGAAATGGTTCTACTTTCCTCATATATAGACCAATTAAACTTGATTAGCAATGAGATTGAAAGACTTGGTGATGAGATGACAGAAGAGCAGAGAGAGACACTTTGCGCCTTCATCAGTCAAATCCTTATAAGTCCAAGAATGACCAGCCGGGTAAAAATTAGAGAAAAAGATAGAGCAAGAAATCAGCTTATAGAGGCGCAGGAATTCTTGCGCGAAGGTCTTTATAAGTATGCCCAGGGAAGGATTTCGCTGGCAATTGAGAATCTATTGGATAGACTTAATGAATTGCCCAGAATCGAGCGCGGGGTAAGAAGAAGGGAAGAATATTTTGAGATGGCTGAGATAGAGCTTTTGGGTATAAAGGAGTCAATACTAGATATTATAGAAAGGGCGAAGGCATATTTACAGTCTGGAAGAGCTCCTGATGCGCTGGGGTTACTCAGAAAGATTATACCTGGTTATTATCCAAAAGATTTAAAGGGAGCACCCGGACTTGTTTCTGCAAAACCAGTAATAGAGAAAGCGATTGGAATGTTAGGAAGTCTTCTTACTCAAATCGGCTCATTGAGGGAGGAAACTCAAAAGAGAATATCTGACTTAAAAGCTCAACAAAATAGTTTACAAAATGCAAATATAAGACTTCAAAGGAGATTAGCTGAATTGAGGAGGCAGAGAGGGAACTTAGAAAGGCTGGTTAACTTAAGAGGCATAATTCAAAAAGAGATGGAAAGAGTCAAAAAAGAGATTGAAGACCTTATTGATTATATGGAGACAAATAAGAGAGAGGATATTGCCAGAAGATTAAGGGCTTTAAGAAAGTCTTTGGAGGCTAGAGCAAATCTCTATACACCTCAACCCCTCCTGAATGCAAGAAAGGCCTTAGTAAATATCATATCAGATATACTAAGAGGTCCACAGAGAAAATATAAATTGGTAGCCAGAGGTAAATTATGGGAAATAGCAAATGGTTTAGAGGCTATGGCTTCCAAAGTCAAGACAAGAAGGATGCGGTTGGTAGAATTCTTCGCTTTGGATGAAACAACTCAAAAAGCCCGACAGATTTTAGCGTCTTCACATAACCAGCAGGTATTAGAGATAAGGTTGTCGCAGATAGATTTAGAAATTCATAGAGTTCAGAAGAAAATAGAAGCAAATGCAGATAAGATAAGAAATATAAAGCAGAGCATAAGAGAAACCACAGAGCAATTTAGAAAACAAATAGACATCCTCATCAATCCCTTAATGGGCTTATTAGCAGAAATAGAGCTTTATATAACAAATATTTTTTCCTCCCAGGCTTCTTATACCCCGAGACTTCCGCCTTCTACTTCCCATATTGATATTCAGCCTCAGGAAGGGATTCCCAGCAGGCGAATTGCCAGAGGTTTCATCACCCTGGATGGAAAAACCATCGGGCTGCCGCCAGAATTGAGTGAAAAGATAGACTCTGTGTTAGAAAGATTAAGACAGATTTATGGGCAGGGAATTCTCTTATATTTTGATTGGATAGAAATCTGGCAGAACCTCTTCGGTAATCGGTATAGAAGAAGTCTGGCTCATACGCAAGGGAGAGTCTTCAGGATAGATGAGAGAGCATTGGTGAATCAAGGATTACTATTTGACCAGTCAGGGCATGAGTCAATAGAAAGGACAATAGACCCCCAGCCTTTTAGACCATACTTGACTCAGATACCAGCATTAAAAGAAGCAGTGGCAGTCTTACACTCTCTCGTTTCGTTTATTACACTCAATTATTTTCTTAGATTTAGTTTTGCAAAAGTTGTGGAAAGTATAGATTTAATCGTGGATGGGCGAGAGCAAGAGAAATACAGGCAGGACTTGTTAACAGCGACGGAGCCAGGTAACAGAGAGGGCATCGATTCAGGAGGTGTTTATCATCGTTTACTAACAGCGCTAAACTCGTTGATTTCCGAAGGCAAAATGTCAGAAGATTTATCAACATTTGAAAAAGGCGAAATGCAATATTTGGCTTCTCTTGCTGGCAGGTATATCCTGGACAATCCTGATAGATACGGAGATTATATTGAAGATTTATTGAAATGGCGTATCATACACAGGAGAAGAGACGGTAGTTTGGATGGGGAGAAGTTCATAAGTTTGATTCCCGAAGCCCATAATTTAGTACCTTATTTCTTAGGGATGCTTTCTTTTATAACAGAGGTAGTGAGAGCGATGAGTTCACAAGAAATAATCAGCTATGAGCTTTATCTAACCAATAGAAAAACAGGAATTAATATTGATTCCTCAATTATAGATAAAGTTAAAACTTTCTGGGAGAACTCTTCGGTTGCCTTCAGTGATGAGGAAAGAGAAAGGGTAGAGCGTAACGCCTTTCATTTATTGGTTACCCAGATACGCAGGTTTAATAGACCAGAGTTAGATCTCTGGAAAGAATTAGCTAATGAACTACGAGAGGTTTTGACTAATGAAGAAATAGGATTCTATCTTAAAGCCACAGACGGTCAATATCTTGACCCCCAAGAGCGATTGCTAGCGCGTAATGTAGAAATGAAAATACAAAAGGTCCTGGTCAGGTTATACATTCCTTATGATTTGTTTGAAAAAAATAGTGGAGCAATCTTTACCTTTGTATATAGATTACCTGAAGAATATGCCGAGGCTGAAGACCTTAGCACCGAACGGCCTGGCGACCAATTTGGCTTTTACTGCGGACTGCCCGTAAATTCGGAACAGATCTGGCAGGTTCTAAATTCAGCGTTGCACTATATAGCAGCGTTAGCCGCTGGCGTAATCGGGTTTTTTGTGGCGATGGTGCGAGGAGGAGAAGGTCTCCAGAATGGGGAAGACAAACCAAGGACCGCCAGCCCAGCTGAGTCTGTATCAGGAGAAGAATTGAATTTGATAAAGCAATATGCTGAAGCACTGAGAGAAGCTATAGATTATCTGCATGAATTAAAAAAAGAAAGATTAATAACTGATTGTTATATCACAGGTAGTTTTTCAAGGGGCGAACTCGGTAAACCGCATGCTGATTTAGATTTATCAATCGCTCCTTCTTTTAGTGTTTATTACCGTAGAGCTAAAGAAATTGAAGAAGCAGTACGAAATATAGAAGAAAAGATAATTCGCTATTATGGCGTGCGAATCCATATAACTACTGTGGCATTCGGCACTGAATTTGTAATTGACGGAGAAAGAATTAAGCCAACAGGGTTAATCCGCGGGCAAGATATTGTTGATGCTATAAACGATCCACGAAAATTCAACGATAAATTAATAAGATTAACCGAGCATTATGGAGAAATAACGGTTGATGCAGAAGGATTTTTTATTAGACTGTACCGCATTATTAAGAAAACCGGCGACAGCCCGGTCGCACCATCAGGAAAATCTTTTGTAGTTACTATTGATGGGCCTTCGGGTGCAGGAAAGACTTCTATTGCGCAAGAAGTGGCTAAGCGACTAGGAGCCGTTTATTTTTCATACGGCAAGGTTTACAGGCTTATTACCTGGCTGGCATTGCGAGAAAAAATATCATTAAAGTTTGAAATGGATGAAAAGACAGTAAAACGGCTTGTCAACATAGCCACAAGCATTGATATACAGCAGTTTAGCTCAAAATATATAGACGGAGTTTTGCATTATTTTTATCAGGACAAGGATATTACTGACATATTATATTCTGAAGAAGTTGCAGACAATGTAGCGTTTGTCTCCGCCGTGCCGCAATTGAGAAAAATTGCCTCAGATAAATTGCAAACGATGGTAAATGCTTTAAGGGCGAAGGGTCAAAACATAGTACTGGAAGGACGCGTTACCGGTATTGAGATTGTGCCTGATGCCGAAACAAAAATATTCTTGACTGCAGATATACAATTGCGCTCTGAGCGGAGAGCAGAACAGATGATAAGGAATACAGGTCTTTCCGGTGTCTACAGGAGACTTTTTGGGGTAGCGGAGAAGATTTTCCAGCAAAGGGTTGCTGAACGAGGAGAAGAAAGTCTTACTCAAGAAGTTATTGAGAGAGTCAAAAGAGGTATAGAAGAAAGAGACCTCTTAGATAGAGAAAGAAAACATATGCCGGCGACGGTCGCCTTAGATGCAGTAACCATTGATTCTTCATCAGCAACTATAGAAGAAATCGTAGATGAAGTGCTCATGCTAGCGCGCCGTAGCATTAAGGAACGGCAGTTTATCTCCGGGAGAATTAGCTCCATACAGGATTTAAAAGATGCTGTCGCCGAAGGCAGGCTGCAGGAATACGTGGATAGTTCGGAAGAAAAACAAAGAAGCGACGAAGGAAAAATTGCCCGGGAGGTTATGCAGTTGCGGTCAAGGAGCATTGTCTTACTTTCGGCGCCGTCTTCTTCAGGCAAGACAACCTTATTGGAGAGAATCATTAGCCGGTTGGGTAGAGAGCGTGTGGTAAAGCTTAACCTCGATGATTATTATAAAGACCGCGATGAGATAAAGCCTGATAAATACGGCAGGATAGACTTTGATTCACCCGAGGCGTTGGATATAGACCTCATCATCGCCCATATAAAAGCATTACTGAGTGGACAATCTATTGAAGTGCCGACATTTGATATGCGAGTGCAGAAAAGGACAGGTGAAACAAAAAAACTTAGTCTTGACAAAGACCAGATACTACTCATAGAGGGTATCCATGCATTAAATGAAAGAATAGTCAATGCAATTGACCCGGAAAGAAGGTATTCCATCTATGCTGATGCGGTGCCGGATCTTCGGCTTTCTTCCGGAGAGATATTCAGGTCATACGATTTAAGATTATTGAGAAGGATTGTGAGGGATAGGAAATTCAGGGCATACTCTGCAGCGGAAACGATCAGGCAATGGCCATTGGTTAGGCGCGGAGAGACAAGATATATTTTACCCGGTATTGAATATGCCCAGCTAAGCGAAAATACCTATCTGGCATATGAATTATGCGTTTTGAAATACGAAGTTATGCCGTTATTAGAACAGGCGATGCAACAGGCGCAAGAGGAGAATGATGTTTCCACGATGCG
>Ga0315280_10004336_pt1 | contig 21046 bp, 17 predicted proteins | sample YL17G06_40_MG_FD_203697 | JGI IMG/M metagenome (GOLD analysis project Ga0315280, IMG submission 203697) | Sediment microbial communities from Yellowstone Lake, YNP, Wyoming, USA - YL17G06_40 | ecosystem: Environmental > Aquatic > Freshwater > Lake > Sediment | place: USA: Wyoming | collected...
CAATAATGAGGCAAACAGATTCCTTATTACGAATATGCCTAACACTTTTACTTGTGTATTTGAAATTCTTGTCTCTAAATGTAAAATTATATGCACCTTTAAAATCTCTGCTTTCGCGGGAATGACAGCACATGCGCAATTTATTATGTCGTTATGTATAAAAAGGAGAATAATGAGATGATTCGAAAACATGGTTATCTTATCATTGGTTTTTTCCTTTTAGGATTTTTTCTTTCAGGGTGCCCCAAGAAAATTCCCGGGCCGGTTATTGAAAAACCACCTTTCGAGAATCCAGTAGTCAAACTTCTTGAAACCTTCTCTTCGGTAGAGTCTCTTCAGGCAAGGGCCTCGATTCGAATTGAAACGGTGAGGATGGGTGAAGGGATGAACTTTCTTCTCAATGGGTACCTCCTTTATCAAAAACCGGATAAGCTTCGACTCCTCGGTTATCACCCTTTAGGAATGGGTTTATTCGATGCCCTTTACCGAAATGGAGAATTCTTCCTCCTCATCCCCATTCAGAAAAAGGCCTATACCGGAGAGGTTTCGGAATTTGAGGATCTGATCGAGAAGGCCGGTGCCATTCAGATCTCCTCGGAGAAAAGTGAAGGGAGTGAAATTCCGAATCGGATTCGGATTGATGTGGTGGAAAAGGAGACCCGTATCGAACTCCGATTGAAGGAAATCTCCATCAATTCTTCGTTGCCCGAAGACTCCTTTCAGTGGGCAGTTCCTGAAGGGGTGGAAGTTAAACCCCTGGTAAAACTTTTGAGGGGAAAAAAGCCGAGATGAGGATCACTTTTATCATCCCCAGATGGCCAAAGGACAGTTTCTGGGATGTGATCGCATTCAAATTTCCTCTTCTCTCAACCTCCCTTCTCGCAGGGCTCACACCCTCCCAACATGAAATAAAAATTATCGATGAAAGTCTCTCAGAGATCGACTTCAATCAGGATGTGGATCTTGTCGCCATCACTGCGATCACACCCCTCGCACCCAGGGGATATGAGATCGCAGATCAATTTCGACAGAAGGGGAAAAAGGTGATGATGGGAGGCATCCACGCTTCTTGGCTCCCTAAAGAGGCCAAAGGTCATTCGGATAGCGTCGCCATCGGCGAGGCGGATGAAATCTGGGCCGAAATTTTAGAGGATGTAGAGAAGGGGGAATTGAAGCCCTTTTATAGCCAAAAAGAGAGAACAGATCTCCATCGTCTTCCCATCCCAAGAAGGGACCTTTTTCCTCAAAAAGGATATCTCTTTCATAACTTGATTCAGACCACAAGGGGCTGTCCTTATGACTGTGAGTTCTGTTCTGTAACCGCTCTTCATGGAAGGTCTTACCGGATGAGGCCGATTTCTGAGGTCGAGAAGGAGATACAATCCTTAGATCGATCGAAGGCTTATATCTTCTTTGTCGATGATAATCTTGTCGGGAACCTCTCCCATGCCAGAGAACTCCTCACCATGCTCTCCCATTATCGGTTGCGATGGGTGAGTCAAGGACCCATCCATATCGCGGAGGATCCAGAACTTATTTCCTTGATGGCCAAAGCAGGATGCCATGGACTCTTCATCGGATTCGAGAGCCTTCGTGAGGAGAACCTGAACCTGATGGGAAAACGGATCAATCGAATTGAAAGTTATGAGAAAGGGATTCAAAGGCTCCATGATGCGGGCATTGGGGTCTATGCCTCCTTTGTCTTCGGCTATGATTACGATGATCCATCGGTCTTTGATGAGTTTTTGGAATTTGCTGAACGAAATAGGATTGACGGAGCTTTCCTTCCTATCCTTACCCCCTTTCCTGGGACTCGAATCTATCAAAGGTTAAAGCAGGAGGGAAGGATTCTGACAGAAGACTGGTCGAAATATGATATGGCCACAGTCGTCTTTCAACCGAAACGGATGACCGTTGAAGAATTACAGGAAGGTTTCTGGAAGGTGAACCGGTCTTTTTATTCCATTCCCTCCATGCTGAAAAGGATCTTCAACCCCTTTCACGTACGAAGGAGTCTGATTATCTTCGGCCCCATGAACCTGGGCCTCTGGCCGGCTGTTAAAAAAGCAGAGCGTTACTCCAAGAACAAGAAGGTTTTTAGATTCCAGAAACGGACTGAAAAGGTGTAACAAGGGAGAGGTGATGAGTTTTATATAGATATCGTATGATCCTTTCAAAAAAGCTCTGCATAACCCTTATCAATCTTGCAACCAAATGGTTGTGGTTAGAATTCTTTGTGGAAGAGAAAGGGAAGAAAAAAATTTCATACTTCAGATGACAATTTACGGGTAAATGAATATTTATTACTGGGGGGAGGTTTAGGAAATTTATTATAATGTCAATATGTTAAAATTGTAAAAAATAAATGGCATAGTTGTTGCTTGATGAAGTCGTAAAAAGTAGATATTTCTCCAGTTTGTCATTCCTGCGGAAGTCCCGCACCCCGCGGGATTATTTCAATGGGTTCTGGACTCCGGCTTTCGCCGGAGTGACGGATTTCGGACTTTTTACGAGATCATCTTGTTTGAATTCTTCATCAAAAATTGCCTTGCAAAACAATTCACAATGTTTTAAAAATAACGGTGTGGTGAGTGACTTCTGCTTATCGAATAGCATGGGGTGATTAGAAGGAGGTGATTGATATAGATCGGCTATAAGTTCTATCTTATCTTTCTGACCCGCTCGTAAAAAAATTAAGTTTCTGAATCAAATCAAAAAGGAGGAGAAAACCTATGTTTAAAAAGATGTTAATCGTTTCGATTCTTTTTCTTTTAATTGTTTCCTTTTCTAACACTAGTGAGGCGACTACAGTTAATACCCCATATGGATATTATCAGATCGTTGGTGGAAAGCTCAAAATGAGTGTAAACTTTACAAATTTTATCAAAATGACCATCGAGTTGCCAAACTTGGCGTCAATATCAGACTTATTGGGGGGATATTTTGTATTTTATGAATGGGAATATTATCCCGGTTACGATTATACCAATGGCCCTTTCGCCTTCTACCTTCCGCTTGACCTGACAAGCATCATACCTATCACATTAACAAGCCAGGCACAACCTCTACAACAAGATGATGGTACCGAACCAACGATCGTAGGTGAATGGGACATGACAGGATCTACTAAATTCACGATTACACCGGCTGATGAACACGGAAACCCTGTCGATATAGCACAGACTATCAATGCTCTACTTGCAACGCAGGAATATCCCCTCAATATGATAACCGCTCAGGTCACAAAATATTCCTTTACGGGATCGGTGAATAAAGACAGCTCGCTGAAGTTAAGCCTCAGCTTGGGAATTTTAATCGATGCCTTTATCACCACCGGAACAATCAGCCTGACCGGCTCCTTTACGACTGGTCTGCCAACTTATGAACTCCCAGAAGATTCTTTTATACTGTCAAACACCATGTCAGCGCCCAATGGAAACATAAAAGGATCTTCCAAAGATATTGCAAATTGGGTCGTTAAAATCCTTAAGATGCTTCCTCTTAAGAATGCGATACCTGCTCATTAGGATCCGGAGTTTCAATTGAAAATCGTCTCCTCTTCCTCTCTCTCCCGTAAGTTTATGGGGGAGAGAGGCTTCCTAATCGCTGTTTTCATCTGCGGGTCCCTTTTATTGGTCCTGGTTCCTACCGGTGCGTTTACATGGGGAACAGCCACTCACGCCTATTTTGCAAAAGAGCTGGGCCAGGAGAAATTGGATTCTCAGGAGATCTATGGTGCTACCGCTCCAGACCTATTTAACCTGAAGTTCGACTCACCTTATTATGATTATATAGTGGATCAGACGCACCGTCACGAAACAAGCGTAAAAACGAAGGCACGGAAGATGGGATTGGATACCTTTGCCTTCGGATTTGTCAGCCACAACGAACGCTGGGGTGCAGATTATACGGCCCACCGCAGGGGTCGTACGACAAAAGAAGGTTACGTCATTACAAAAAGCAGTGGATTAGCCCCGAAGTTAAAATCCCCTTTACAAGACATTCTGGAAAATGCAGGGGTTCCATCGGCCTCCTTTCTCGCCGGACTCATCGCCCCTGAATTAGCTCACCCCTTAATAGAGACGGCTGTCGATCTATTGATCAAGCGGAATGAAGATCCTTTCATTGGGCTTGAGCTGTTCCATTCAGCCCAAGATCGCGTGAGCTCTATCCCTGACTTGCTGGTTTCGGCCTATGCAAAGGGATTGGCGCGGTATCAGAAGTTGTCTTATGACGAGGCAAGCCAAATCATCAGGGAAGCTGAAGCAGAATACCAACAGATGATGATTCTTTATGGGGAGGTATTCACCCAAGAGGAATCGGAGATCATCCAAGATCTGGCGGACCAAGGAGCTACCCTGATTGAAGGATATATCAAGTCCGCCATCGGTAAAGAGGTCGATGTACCCTCGGATGTTTTGGTTGACTTTATTCATCTTGCCCTCCAGGAGGTCGAAGGAGACTATAGTCAGGAGATCGCTTCGACCCTTGCCTACCTGAAACATCGACCGGGCATCTCCAGTTTTCTTCACCGTATCCTGAAGACGTATTAAAGAATCCTTGCAAAAACTCTGAAAATTCTATAATCTAAAAAATAATCTCAAACAGGGAGGAAAACAATGACCTTACTTATCATTCTTATTATCATTGCAGTCGTTGTATTGAGTGTGATCGCCATCTATAACAAACTCGTTCGGCTCAGAAATACGGTGAAGTCCTCGTGGTCTGACATCGATGTTCAATGTAAAAAACGATACGATCTCGTGCCCAATCTGGTGGAGACGGTGAAGGGTTATGCTTCCCATGAAAAGGCTGTTTTCGAAAAGGTCACCCAGGCAAGGTCGATGGCCATGCAGGCATCCTCTCCTGCGGAGATGGCAAAGGCTGAAAATATGCTGAGAGATACCCTAAAGAGTCTGTTTGCAGTGGCAGAGGCCTATCCCGAGTTAAAAGCCAATGCCAATTTCCTCCAACTTCAATCGCAACTTCAGGAGCTTGAGAATAACATCGAATCCGCAAGGCGATATTATAATGCAGTGGTTCGTGACTATAACATCCTCATCGAATCATTCCCCTCAAACCTCATTGCGTCGCAGTTCGGTTTTAAACAGGAAGAGTTATTCCAGCTTGAAGCACCCGAGGCCGAAAGAAAGCCCGTAAAGGTAAGTTTTTAATGCATTTCGGAATTCGGATTGCGGAATGCGGAATCGAAGAAACATTATAGAAAACCGATGAAAACCCGTTCCAAATTATTCAGGTTAGTCTTATTTTCCATCCTTAACCTCAACATCATCCTTATCCTATTTTCTTCTGTCACCTATGCACAGAACTTCACCATCGATAGGTTCCACTCCGATATCATCATCCATGAAGATTCATCCTTTATCGTCAAAGAGACCATCGATGTGAAATTCCATCGACCCAGACATGGGATTTATCGGGAAATTCCATTCAAATACAGAGATGAACTTGGCAAAACGATGGAGACACCCCTAAAGGTGCTATCGGTTACAGATGGGTCGGGAAAACCCTGGAAATACAAAGTGGATAGGACGGGCCATGTGATCAATATAAGAATTGGCGATGCGAACAAGTATGTGAGCGATTCTCAGACGTATGTGATCACTTATCAAGTGGAAAATGCAATTCTCTTCTTAGGTGACCATGATGAACTTTACTGGAATGTCACGGGCAATGACTGGAAGGCCCCTATTCGAGGGGCATCCGCGGATGTGATCCTATCCGTAAAGAATAAGAGTAAAGATTTATGGGCGGCAGGCTACGAAGGACGCTACGGTTCCGAGGAAGAGTGTAGCTATGAGACGCATGATAATGACGCTAAGTTTTCTACAAAGAGGAATCTGAATGTAGGGGAGGGGCTCACCATCGCCTTTGGATGGGATAAAGCACTTGTCTTTCCTCCCCCTTCATGGAAGAGGTTTTTGTGGGCCATCAATCTAAAAGAGAACTGGGTATTTTTGTTTCCTTTCTTTTCCCTGATCTATATGGTCAATCTCTGGTACCAAAAAGGGCGAGATCCCAGGGTGAGGGAATCTGTTACCGTCATGTATGAACCTCCCAAGTTTGATAAACGACCCCTGACACCTGCAGAGGTAGGGACCCTCATCGATGAAAAACTTGATCCAAGAGACATTACTTCTTCGATTGTCGGTTTAGCGGTCAAGGGATACATCAAGATCGAAGAGACAAAAAAAGAAGGATGGATCTTCGACACCAAGGATTACTATCTCAAGAAGGCGAAAGAGCCTGATGCGGATCTTGGCCCTTTTGAGATCGAACTGATGAAAAGCTTATTTTCAGGCTATTTGCCAGGGATCCTTGTCTCTGATTTAAAAAACAAATTCTACACAAATTTAGATGAATTAAGAAAGACCCTGTATGGGGAACTGATAAGAAAAAAGTATTTTGTCAGTAACCCTGAGAAGGTGAGAAAATCTTATGTTGTTACCGGGATACTCATCATGATGTTTGGCGGTTTTCCACTTGTTTTGCTCACATCCTTTTCCATAGGTAGAAGCATTCTCGCTTCCATACTTGCGGGGGTTCCTGTGCTTGTGTTTGCAAGGTTTATGCCTGTAAAAACAAGGAGTGGGGCTTCTACCTACATGGATATTTTAGGTTTTCAGGAATTTATGAATCGGGCAGAAAAAGACAGACTCGAACGAATGGGGGATAAGGATCTGTTTTCTAAATTCTTACCCTATGCCATCGCCCTCGATGTTGCAGATAACTGGGCTAAGGCATTCGAGGGGATTTATCAGGAACCACCTGATTGGTATGTTTCCTCAGGAGGATTCAGGACCTTCAGTCCCTACGGTTTTTCGCATTCCATGAATGCTGTAACGTCCAGTCTTTCCTCTGCTATGTTCTCCTCACCGAGGGGAAGCGGCATTGGAGGGGATGGAGGAGGTGGTTTTTCCGGAGGCGGCTTCGGGGGGGGCGGCGGAGGAGACTGGTAACCAAGCCCGATTTTATGTGTAGCTATTTATTTTGACTCCATGGACCTCTGTTTTTACAATGCGTCGGAGTAAAGAAGCAGGTCTGACTTTAACCGTCCTTGTTGACCTGTTATAATCAGCTCCCGACCTACCAACAAGCTTTTGATTAAACTTATACTTAGGTATTACACTTACAGCTTTGCGCCATGAGACGGTGCTGTAAGTTGATGATGATGGATAGAAATGTGCACTATCCAAAAGGAATCCCCTAATGCATGATCGTTCCAAGCCACTGTTGTTCCAATTTCTGAACCTCTCCCTGAAGGAACATCTGTTCTAACCAAAGATTAAGCCAGTTTAGGAAGATCTGGTCTCCCAGTCGAATCATATAGCCTTTTGTGCCAACGGTAAATGTTGTCTTGGGATTCACTGCTACTAACTCCGGAAACTTCTGGGCATAGTAGAGGGCTTCCACATTATCCGTGATCCAGACATCGGCCGCTCCGTCCTTCACCTTTAAGGCAATCTCCTCGTTCTTGTTATGACGCAGGATGGTGGCCTGTCTCAGCAATGGAGTGAAATATCGGTCATTGATGCCCCCCCGGTTGAGGATCACCTTCACCCCGGGTTTATCGATGGCTGCAAAATCGGGATATTTCCCCTCATCCCCTTTCCGCACAAGCGGACAGGTTCCAAAGGTCATATAGGAATTGGAGTAAGCGAGAATTTTCCCACGTGCTACGTTGCGTCCAATGCCTCCCATAGCAATGTCAAATTTGTCTGCCATTAAGTCTGCATTGAGCTCGGGCCACTTGAACCGAACAAAGGTCACCTTGGCCTCCAAGGCTTCCCCTAATTTATGAGCCAAGGCAATGTCCATCCCTTCGTATTGGTTCGTCTGAGGATTCAAATAGGAGAAGGGCGGATAATCTCCCGAGGTACCCACCCGAATCTCCTTTTTCTGAATGATCTGGTGCAAACGAGATTCCTGAGCCCAGATAGAGGGTGTTGATAAGAGCAGAAAGAGAATGAATGATAAGAGAGACAAATGGAATAAGCGACTGCCCACATATGGAGATCTCTTCTGTTTCATTGAAATTTCCTCCTTCTAAATTGGAAAAAGCACCTTAATCATAAACCAAAATTCCTTTTTTGCCAAGGGAGAAAATGGTAAGAACTCGCTTTGGGTTAGGCAGTGCATACGAGGGTTGATATATTCATATTTGTAACAAAATCTAACCTTACCTGTTATAGGAATGATCTGTCAAAAAGGTGTGTGTGAATTACTCCTAAATTAGCCAAGATGAATCAAAGCCCTATCCCTATCAACGGGATGTCAATTGTTGGTTCATCAGGATCATTGGAGACTATTCTTAATGTAGAAGCTCTTGATCCCGCTGATGTAGGCTTAAATCTCACTTTAAGGATCAAGAATTTGCCCGGCTTGACCGTCTTGTTTCCACTGCCACTCGTGATCATAAACATCGGTGCATCCGGCCCAATGATCAATGTCGCTATCGTAAGATTAGTTTTACCATTCTTCTGGACTCTAAAGGAGGCTGACTTGCTCTTTTTCACCTTCACATTCCCAAAATCATAAGTCAATGGGTTGACTGAAATATCGGGAGCATTTGCTTGGGTAAAATTAGCTATGACTGCCTTGCTTCCACTGATTGTCAGCGTGATCGGATTCGTCGAACTGCTCACATCCCCGCTCCAATTGCTGAATATATAACCTTGATTGGCTGTAGCCGTGAGTTGTACTTGCTCTCCGTAAACATAAGTCGGTTTATCCGGATTCTTTGCGACCGAGCCTGAACCTGCAGGAACGATATTCAAGGTCAGGGAGTATTGATTCTGGGTGAAATTGGCTGTTACCGTCTTATTCACATCCATAGTCAGCGTGATCGGATTTGTGCTTCCAGTGGCATCCCCAGTCCAATGGCTAAAAGTGTATCCAGAATTAGGACTTGCCGTTAAGGTGATCGCTTCTCCATTGGTATAGATCGATTTGTTTGGGTTCTTGCTGACCGAGCCTGCTGCACTTGAGGGAGCTACAGTTACAGTAAGGGTATACTGATTGGATAGAACCTGCTCTACCTTTGTCGTCTTTGGCAACGAGATGACCGTCGACTCGTTCATCGCATACACCGTTACCGTATATGTCCCCTCGATCGTAAAACCACTGTATATTCCTTCATACTTACCGGTTTGCTCATTCCACGTGAGATCAAAAGACGGAAGATTTGTTATCGGGATATCTGGTGTGTGAACAGAATCAGGACTATAGACGACCCCCCATACCTTTGTTATTTTCTCTGTTGATACCACCTCTACCGTAATCGTGGCTGAGGTCTGACCACTCAATCTCTGATCCAGACTGATGGTACTGATGGTAGGAATATCTCCAGCTGTGGCGAACCCTTTGCCTATGTACTTGTTTCTTGCTAAATCCCCATCGTTCTTCTCATTGCCTATGCCATTGCCATTGTCGTCTATCTGGGGATTCTGGACCTTCCCTGCGCCCACTGCTACCCCTACCACATCCTTCGCCATAACATAGGCATCATAGATTTTTGCGCCCCCAAAGATCTGGCTCCAAAAGGGGTAGGAAAAGGATAATGCACCCTGGCTCAAAAAATAGGCAGGCTCCCCAGGGGATGTGCTCGTGATCGTGATCCTTTGCTTCCCTGAGGCGGAACAAGCTTTGATACAAAACTCCCTGATTCACAGGCATCGTAGATTATGGTTACTAATCCAGGTATGGTCTGTTGTAATGCATTCAGCCATGAAGCGAAGTCTTCTGCTTTGAGGATCTCTGTCTCCGACATCCTGAATGTCTTATCTCCTCCATGGCCTGTCAGGTAGAGGACAAGGCTCTCTGCATCCTTCGCCCACTGGGTGATCGCACTCTGAAGATTGCTGTTCGTTGCATCTGCCTCCACATCGGGTTTACCATCACCGTTGAGGTCAAGGTTCCTGTCTGAAGAGAGGTAGTAAATCGTATCGTTGGTGTATCCCTGATAGATCAATACGCGATAGGCGTAGTTTGCGTTCATCTCGGTGGCTTCCCAGAGATTGTTTCCCTGATACGGACCGCTCCCTGCCACCACGATGGCTTTCATAACTTTGTTGCTCGAAACATAGGAAGCCGGCTTAAATACCTGGATACGGTTATTACCGGTATCCGAAACATAAACCTTGCCGTCTGAATTTATTGAAATTGCATGTGGCCTTGAAAATTCACCTGCATTACTGCCAAGGCTTCCCCACTTGGTGATGAACTCGCCGCTTGAGGTAAATTTCTGGATGCGGTTATTAAATATTTCAGCAACATAGATGTTGCCGCTGCTGTCTAAGGCTATGCCCCATGGCTCACTAAATTGTCCCTCCCCGATGCCCCCACTTCCCCACTTGGTGAGAAACTGTCCGCTTGAGGTAAATTTCTGAATGCGATGGTTATCTGTGTCAGCGACATAGACGCTGCTGCTGTCTAAGGCTATGCCATATGGGCTATTAAACTGACCGTCTCCACTGCCTTGGCTTCCCCACTTACTAACAAACTGGCCATCCGACGTAAACTTCTGGATGCGGGCATTCTTCGTGTCTGCAACATAGACATAGTTATTGTTGTCTACGACTATGCGCTGTGGCCAATTAAACTCACCGTCGCCGCTGCCCCCACTCCCCCATTTGGTCAGAAGCTGCCCGCTTGAGGTAAATTTCTGAATGCGATGGTTATCTGTGTCAGCGACATAGACATTGCCGCTGCTGTCCAAAGCTATGTCAAAGGGATGATTGAAATACCATGGCTGCCCTAATACAGGCCACATCTGTTCATACTCATAAATCTCCTCTGAAGAAGAGATAAACGGGAGAGTCAGGACATAAAGCAGAATTAGGAAAGTATTGACGAGTGTTTTTGCTATCACCCTATCCCCTGAAATGGTCACAACAGAATCCTTTTCGATCCCTCATGCGTCAGAATGAGAGGCTTTCGGGTGAACCACCTGGAGTAATATATCAAGAGGCGTTGGATCTGTCAAACATTTAATCCATCCCAATTCCCGATTTAAAAATAGAAAACCTGTTCCTATTCCGTCATGCGAGGTCGCATCGACCGTGGCAATCTCATTGAAAAAGCCGAGATTGCTTCACTACGTTCGCAATGACAATTCTCTAAATCGGGATTCGGCTGGATATATCGATATTACATATCCCGGATGAATCTGGTATAATCCAGTTCAATTCTGTTATTTCAGCTTTTTTAATTCTTTTGAAGGGGAGGCATGTCGGATAATAAAAGGTGGGATGCCATTGTCATTGGATCCGGGATGGGTGGATTGACGGTCGCGGCACTCTTGGCCAAGAAGGGGTTAAAGACCCTTCTCCTCGAAAAAGAGAAACAGGTCGGAGGCTATGTGGTCTCTTTCAAAAGGGGCGGATTCACCTTTGATGCTACAGGAGCCTTTGTCGGTGGGTGCCAGGAGGGAGGGGAATTTTTCCAAATTCTTAAGGAGATCGGGGCACACGAAGAGATTGAGTTTATCCCTATTCACCACATCCAAAATATCTATCCAGGATTTGAGGTTCATCTCACACAGGGTGGATTTCATTCCTATACGGAGGCCCTTCTGGATCTCTTCCCGGAAGAAGAGAAGGGACTAAGGACCTATCTCTTCTTAGTGAAAAGAATTGGGGAGGAAGTAAAATCTTATTCTGAGATGACGTGGATCAGGAAAGTCCTCTTCCCTTTTTACTTCTGGAATCTCATCCGTTTTCATGGAACAAGCCACAAGGCGATTTTGGATAGACTCTTTCGGGGAGGGGAGATCAAGATGGCCCTCCACACCTTGCCGGCGACAGAACCTCCTTCAAGACTCTCTTTCCTTTTCGTGGCCACACTGATCAACAAAGCCTTGATGGAAGGGGTTTTTTATCCAAAGGGAGGGATGGGAAAGATTTCCGAAGCCATGAAGAATTCGTTTCTCCGCCTTGGAGGAGAGATCCATCTTCAAACAGAGGCATATCAAATTTTAATAAAAGATGGGAGGGTTGAAGGAGCCCTTACAAAGGATGAAAAAATATTTCAAGCACCCCTCGTCATCTCCAATGTCAACCCAAACCTTTTGGTGAGGATGCTACCCTTTGAATTTCAAAAATGTTTTGCAAAAAAGATTGGGCGTTTAGAATATTCCCATTCCTGTTTCATCCTCTATATCGTTACTGATTTAGACGTGAAAAGAATGGGTCTCCCTTATTTCACCTATCTCCGTTTTCTCTCCGACCTGGAAGAAGAGGAGAGAATATTTCGAAAAGGCGAAGTTCCAAAGAATCCGACCATGATGGTGTCCATCCCCACACTTCTGGACCCTTCAAGGGCTCCAGCGGGGCAACATATTCTGAAAATCCTTGTTGTCGTCCCTTATCATTACCAGGGGGGGTGGGGAGGGGATGATTCTGAGAGGTATCGCCAGATCAAAGAGGAATTTTCACAGAAGATCCTCCAGCAGTTGGAATCGAAGTTAGTCCCTGATCTGAGAAGCCATCTGCTTTTTTTTGAGGCAGCCACTCCGTTGACCTTGAAGCGATATACGGGAAATGAATGTGGGGCGATGTATGGCCTCGCCTCCACACCTGAGCAGATTGGGAATTTAAGGGCTCCCCATCAAACTTCTATTCCTGGCCTCTTTCAAGTCGGCCACTATACACGTCCCTCTCATGGCATTGTGGGAGCCAGCCTTTCCGGCCTCTTCGCCGCCAGAGCCATCCTCCAACATGAGGCATAAAGTTCAAATTTCAAAATCCAAATGTCCAATGAATGTCAAAGTTCAAAATTTATTGAATTTGACATTTTGATTTTGGATTTGATTTGACATTTGAAACTTTGACATTTGAAATTTAATGCAGGGTGGGGTTGAAATACTCCTTTAGGACATTTTACAATTGCCCAGATGGAAAGATTGGACTGCCTTTTCCTTCACGTCCCCAAGTTGAGAAATTACTATCGACCCATTGATCAGTTTATCTGGATTAATTTCCTGCCGATGGGACTCCTCGGATTAGCCGACCTCCTCCAACGTCAGGGCATTTCTACCCAAATTGTGCACATGGGAGTGGAGTGGATTGAAGATCATCATTTTTCCATTTTCGAATACATCAAGGAGAAGGCCCCTCGGATCGTTGCCGTCAGTCTCCATTGGCACCATCAGAGTTTCGATGTGATGGAGGTGGTCAAGAAGATTAAGGAGACTTTTCCTCAAATTTATATTCTTTTAGGAGGGTTCACCGCCAGTTTTTTCCATGAGGAGATCATGAGGAACTTTGATGCGGTCGATGGCATCATTCGGGGTGAGGCAGAGATTCCCATTTTGGAATTGGCCAATGCCATTCTACAGGGAAAAGAAGACCTTTTCTCCATCCCGAACCTCGCCTGGAGGAGGAAGGGGAGGGTTCTTGTCAACCCCCTTTCTTATGTTGCATCGGAGAGAGACCTGAATAACCTCTCTTTTACCAACTTTCCGTTGTTGAAGAATCACCTCACTTACATCCGTTACATTGGACAACCCTTCTATGTGAAGGGGGTCTCTAAGGAAAAGAATTTCTGGATGTATTCCTTAAAATCGCCTATCTATCATCTCAACGTGGGCAGGGGCTGTCCTGTCCGATGTACTTGGTGTAGTGGTAACATTCCGTCTCAGGAGACGATTACAGGTAGAAAGGAGGTGACCTTCAGGGGGGTGGAGGAAGTCCTCCAATCGATCAAAGAAGCCATCTCTTATGGGTATGAGACCTTTCACATCTGCTTTGACCCCTATCCTCAAGACCCGGAATACTTTCTCAACCTCTTCTCCCGCATCCGTGAAGAGAAGGTTCGGATGGAATGTTTCTTTGAATCCTTCGGATTGCCTACGATCGATTTTATCAAGTCTTTTAAAGAAACCTTTCCCGGGCCTAAATCCATGATCGCCCTTTCACCGGATGTCGGATCGGACCGGGCGAGAAGGATTCATAAGGGACATCCTTATAGCAATCGGGCCCTGATGGACTGTCTTGACCAGTTGAAAGAACAGGGGGTGTTTTGTGACCTTTTCTTCACCCTCGGTGTTCCATTTGAAACGGAGGAGAATCTCCAGCAAACGATTCAACTCCAGAGGAAGATCCGGGATCGATATTCCAATGTGAAGGGGATTCGCACCTTTACGATCGAGATGGAGCCAGGTTCCCCTTGGCACCTCGATCCTGAGTCATTCGGTGTGAAGACCTCCCTTCGAAATTTTATGGATTTTTATCACTATCATTTCGGAGAAGAAAACGCATTTTCTTCTTTAGGATATTGGATTCCAAATTACTTTAAAGGAGTAGAGGATGAGGTGGGTTTTAAGGAAACATTACAAAAGGTCAAATGCCGTCATTTTTGCTTCATCCACCCCAACGCCAGAAAGTCATCAAGCCCCTTCTTGGGGAGAAGGCTCTGCGATCTGTCGAGTCTTTTTTGGAAGGTGAAGAATTTGGCTAAGAAGCAAGAAATTGATATATTCCAAATATTGTAAGGAACCATTGGAAGCCATTTCACAATGGATCCAGGAGAAGCCACTTACGCCGCAAAACTTCTCGGGTCGAAATATGTGATCCCGATGCATTACGGAACCTTCCCTGCTTTGACCGGAACGCCTGAGGAGTTCTTGAGATTGATGAAGGATATTCCGCAGATAAAAGTGTTGGTATTAAAAATAGGTGAGACCATTCAATAAGTTGTTCAAGGCCCTGAAGTAGACCACCGGGGATTGGCCACTACATCTTTTCCAGTCTATCCGTGATAACCCGTTTGAACGCTGTCACCACTTCGGGATCGAACTGCTTGCCAGCTTTATCTACGAGTTCTTCGAGTGCTTCCCAGGGCGGCATGCCCTTACGGTAGGGACGGTCGCTCGTCATTGCATCAAAGGAATCCGCCACGGCAACAACGCGAGCGCCCAACGGTATTTTAGATGATTCTTTTTCATCCGCCCCGACTGTATCCACGAAATATTTGTGGTGGGCGATCACAATGGGCACCACCTCCTTCAGCACTGCCCCTACCGCGGAGAGAATGTAGGCGCCTTTGACAGCATGCGTATCAATCATTTCGCGCTCTTCCGTACTCAGTTCAGCGGCTTTGGTCAGAATGTCGCCACTGATCTCAATCTTTCCGATATCATGCAGCAACCCGGCGACGCGAATGTTTTCCACCTCCGGCCGGGGCAATTCCATGGCAATTGCAGTTTCCATGGCCAATTCCGATACCCGGACGGAATGGCCTTTGGTATAGCGGTCTGTCGATTCGAGATATTTTGAGAGGATTTCCAGGATGCCGATGTACGCATTTTTCAGGTCGAGCAATCGGCGTTCGTTCTGTTCGTAGAGAGTCCCGACCGCGACGCTCGCCAGGATGAGAAACCCGCTCCAGGAGGAAAGCCGTACGATGCTGTGCCAAAATGTCCTGTCACTGAAGAAATGTTGTGGTAAAAGCAACGCGCAGACCACCACTGCCAGAACCGAGAAGACGGCCGTGAGAACCCCTAATCGGCGTCCGAGAAAATAACTTGCTACAATGACAGGGAGATAATAAAAGTTGAGGACAATCGACTCCTCTTCGATGAAGTATGTTCCGATGAAGGCAGCGACGAGAATGATACCGACAATAATTTTCTCAAAATGTTGCACGATGAAGTATTTGAAACGGTCCATTATCTTTTCTCCCTCCTCTTAGTCCTCTGCAAACCCATCACATCTTTTCCCTTCACAGCCGTTTAGGGGAAAATTCTCCCATCCGTTATCTATTTTAGGATTAGTATACATATAAGTATTAGTCTCTGTCAAGAAGTGCAGGAGAGCACCCAGAAAAACTCCCCCCTTTTTTTAATCGAGGTGGGGAATACCTCTATTTGAAATCGAGCAATGCTGCTCCCTTGACCGTGTGCCCCTGCTCTAAGGCATTCTTTAAGGAGGTAATGAGAAGACTTAGGGGCAGGTCCTGTGGGAAGATGGATTGAGCCTCCTGAAATTTTGACAATGCAGCATCCATACGTCCATTTTTGAACAGATCGATCCCCTCCGCCATGTTGGGTTCAATCCGATCCTTAAGATTTCGCACTTCCGGCGAATCCTGGTCATACACCTCGATCACACCCACCGGCGCTGAACTACCTCTGACCGAAACGTCGCCCAACTTTCTGAATCGGTGGGTGTGTCCATTTGGGAGTCGATTCGCTACATCTTCCGAAATGAGCATCTCCACGCCCAACGGCTTTGTTACCTCTTCGAGACGCTTGGCCAGGTTGACGGTAAGACCCAAAACGGTGGAGTCCATCCGGTCGAGAGAGCCAATGGTTCCCAGGATGACTGGTCCGGTGTGGAGACCGATGCCAATCTGGACCACTTGACGGGTGGGTCGGTTTTTCTCAGCATTGAGAGACTTCACCGCAGCCAGCATCTCCACCCCGCAGGAGACCGCCCGCTCGGCCGAATCGGTTCCTTCGAAAATACATAAGACCCCATCTCCGAGGAACTTGTCGATCACCCCTTGTCGTCCATTGACCACCCGAGTGATTTGTTCCAAGAGCCGATTGAGAAAAGCCACCAACTGGCTCGGATTGAGCTGCTCGGACAGAGAGGTAAACCCGCGGACATCACAGTAGAGGATGGTGACCCGTTGTTGATCGGCCTCCCCCAAACGTATCGACCCCAAACCTTCGGTGGCGATGCGGCGGAGATAAGCAGGAGGCACGAAGCGCTCGAAGACGTCCCGGGCCTCGCGAATAGACTGTTCTAAGGTCCGAAAATGGAGTGCGATGGCGACGGTCAAGAAGATCGTGAGCCAAAAGGAAGTAAACCACAGCACCTGGGTTTTAATTAAGATGGCTACCCCTGCAGAACGTATCGCATCGTGGAGCCCGCCCAAGAACCAAAATAACAGCCCGAGGCCAACGGGCAGTAGGTACACCGGTCGCTGGTCTTTGAAACGCCATAATCTTACAGTGGTTCGTAGGAAGTAAAGAAGACAGACCGCCAAACAAAAGAAATGGATCAGTGGTCTGAGGAGCTTCGATTGGGGTCGAAAGATATCCGCAGCAATCTGGTGGGTCTCCAGAGGAAATCCCAAAAGATAAGGCCCTTGACCCAAAAGAGCCAAAGCAGCGAGGAAGAGACTTATCCCGGTCACGGCCCAGGATAACCAGCCTGGTCTCTCGTTGAAAAGGGCCGAGACAAACCAGACCCAGCTCGCGGCCATGAGGGTCAATGCAGCCAGATCGATTCTGTATCCTAAGAGGATGGATTCCGGTGATTTCTGAACTCCATAAATAACTCCACCCAAGAAGAATAAAGTCGAAAAAAGGTAGAAGAAAAAAAGACTCCGCAGAGGATGGTAATGGTGGTAAAGAACCAAGATCACTAAACATAAAACAGCCATGACTGCATGGGCGGCGAAGCCAAAGAAAGGGCCAACACTGTAATGGGGAATAAACTCAGGTAGCATTTAAACCCGCTTCACTTCTCCTCTCTCCTTGGGGAGAGGCTCACCTGCCTGCTCATCCTCACCGAAAATGGAGACCGAAAATATTTCATCTGGTTTGGAGATGGGTATTTTCATTTTCCCCTTCAGTCTGTTAACGAGTAATAATCTTTTCCTTCTTTTTCCCTTACCTTGACCATTCCTTTATCTTTCAAAATCTCTAAATGGCCCAGGGCTTCGGAGATCCCTAAAAAGACTTCAAAGGGGGGGAGCTCCGAAAACAGATCCATGGCGATCTCAAAAGGAGTCTTTTCGCCTTCGGACAAGGAGGCCAAGACACGATCCATTCTTTCTCGGTGATGAGCAAAGACATTTCGGATTAATTCTTTTGGATCATGAATCTTCTCTCCATGGCCCGGAAGAATGAGAGAGACCTCCAACTTCTCTATCTTTTCCAAGGAAGTCAGATACTCCTTTAGACTGAGGTAGCGGAAAGGCGGTCTGTTTTCCTGGACATTTAAGATTGGATTAGGAGTAATCTCCTTTAGGATGTGATCGCCTGTAAATAGAATCTTCTTCTCCGGCCAATAGAAACAGATCAAGCCAGGACTGTGACCCGGACAGTAAATCGTCTTCCATGTCATCGATCCAAAAGGGATCGGGTCTCCGTCGTTTAAGAAAAAGGCCTCTTCAAGGGGGTCCGCCAGGTTCTGTGCGGATTCGATATACTGAATCGCTTCATTCACCCAGGTTATTGGAATTCCATTTCTCAACATAATTGACTTCAAGAAACCCAGGGAATGGAGGAAGGAGCGAATCCTTCCATATTCCTTTGGATGAATATAAATTGGAGCACCGGACAGAGAGGATAATCTTTTGGCTTGGCCATAGTGATCGATGTGGCCGTGCGTGATCAGAATCCGTTCAATTGAATGGAGGCTGAAACCAATCGTTTCCAACCCTTCTTTCAATGCCTTGAAACAAGACTCGGTTTTAATCCCTGTGTCGACAAGGGTTCTTGGAGGTTCGTCAACAAAGAAGACGTTGGTGGTCTTAAGGGGAAAAGGGATGGGAAGTTCAATTTTATAGATTTTATCAAACACCTGATGCATCATTACTTTCCCGCTCTTCCTTGTGCCATCAGAATGGCAGCCTGGGCAAGGGTTGAGATCGTATCGATCACCGGTACCGAAAGATCTCCTTCTTTTAAAACGAGAGGGACCTCTGTACAGCCAGCAATGATCGCCTGGGCTCCCTGATGAATCAATATCTCAGAAGCTTTGAAGATGAGGCGTTTCGAGTCTTCTGACGGGCCGACGGCTTTGATCCCACCCTTTCCGTAGATTGCCTCCATGACCCACCGTTTCTGAATTTCAGGGTTTGGGAGAATCAGTTCGATACCGGTAGGGGAGAAGGCCTTTTGGAAGAGGCCGGTGTGAATCGTTCCCGTCGTGGCGATCAGACCGATTTTTTTAATTCCTTTCCACTTATGCTTAACGTACTTCACTGTTTCATCCACGATGTGGAGAATGGAAATCCTTATTCTCTTCTGAAGAGGTTCGTAGTAATAATGGGCGGTCACGCAGGGAATGATAATGAAGTCAGCACCAGCCCTTTCCAGCCCCTTTGCACTTCGAACCAACTGGGGCAAAGGACTGGGGCCCTTGCCTTGGATGGCTAAGGTTCGGTCGGGAACTTTTGGATTATTGTCGATGAGAATTCTGAGATGGTCTTGATCTTTCCTCGCCTTCGTCCCTTTGACGATCTTCGTGAAAAGATCGATCGTCGCCTCCGGCCCCATCCCACCCAGAATGCCAATGATCTTTTCAGACATGTCTACCTCATATAGAAAAAATGTGTCCGTGTCGCGTGTCCGTTACCCAAAAATTAAGGATAACAGGTCAGGAAACAAAAATGGATTGGATCACTTCAAGACCTTACTTAAAAAGATTCAGGGCCTCTCCTCCCTGGGATGTTCGAAGAGTTGCCCCGGAGTGCCTTCTTCGATGATCTTTTTTTAATATTATAAATTTTTAAATGAGCTGTCAATGATTCCGAAACGATCGCATCTTTTCACTAATTATTCCGAAACAGAAGGAAAAAATACTTGACTAAACTTTCAAATTGCTATAATAGATACTTTTTAGGAAGGGGGGATAACATTCAAACCAATAGTGAGAATTAATCAAAATCATAAAACAATCAAAGGAGGTGGGCTTATGAGAAAATTGTTTATCATTACTTTTTGCTTTTTCTTAGTTATGACTCTCATCGGCAGTGTGGTGCTGGCCGATGAAACCATGGACCGGATCGAGAAGACCGGGAAGCTCCGGGTGGGCTTCCGGGAGGATTCCATTCCCTTCGCCTTCATTGATCCCAAGGTTGGAAAGCAAGTGGGTTTCTCGGTCGATATGACCTACGAACTCGCTCAAAAGCTCTCCGAGCACTTTGGCAAGAAAATCGAGGTCGAGCCCTTCACCGTGACCAGCAAGACCCGGATTCCTATGGTGGCAAACGCCACCGTTGACGTGGAGATGGGCTCCACCACCTATACGCAGGAACGGGAAGACGTCGTTGATTTCAGTCTAATCTTCTTTTTCTCGGAGACTACCTTCCTTGTTCCCAAAGACAGTCCCATCAGAACCATGAAGGATCTCAACGGCAAGAGGCTCGGTGGGGCTCGAGGCACGACCAATCTGAAGGCTATAGAGGATCAGGCTGCCAAAGGGCTCTACAAGCCCAAGGAGATCGTTACGGTGGAAGGTCACGCGCAGGGATTCCTCGCCCTGAAGACCGGTAAGATCGACGCCTACTCCACGGATCGGAGCCTTCTCGAGGGTCTGAGGATGAAAGACACCAACCCTGAAAACTGGAGGACCTGCGATTTCGCCATTGCCTATGAACCTTACGGCTACATGATGCGAAAGAACACTTCGGATTTCAGGCATTTTCTGAACGATACCGTCCGTTGGTCCATCAAAACCGGCAAATTCTTCGAGTTCTACGACAAATGGATGGGTCCCAAAGGAGTCGTCCCCATTCCCATCTCCCCGGCCTATAGGAGCTATCTGGAAGTGATCGTCTATCCAATGCAAGACAACTGGTGGAAGAAGAAGTAAGCGGAGAGGTAGGAGAGGGGGTTCCTCCCTCTCCTATGGGAACTCGTTGGGAGAGGTTCGATGGGACTTGCCTATAAGTTCGATTGGGGAGTCCTCTGGCGCCAGCCTTACGGTGTCTGGTTGCTCAAGGGCGTCTGGCTCACCATTCAGTTAGGTCTGCTCGGCTGGTTTATCGCCATGGCCCTGGGCATTTTTATCGGGACCATCAGGATTTCCCGGTGGAGGTGGCTCAGGTTTCTCGGCACGGCCTACGTTGAAGTTTTCCGCAATATCCCCTTTCTTGTCCAGCTCTTCTTCTGGTACTACGCCGGTCCCATGCTCTTCGGTCACAGCCTGCAGTTTCGCATAAACGCCATCATTGGCCTCAACTACTATATTACCATCATCGCTCTCGGGCTCTACACGGCTTCCCGGGTGGCCGAGCACGTGCGCGCCGGCTTCGGCTCCATTGCTCGGGACCAGTACCAGGCGGC
>Ga0315280_10004337_pt1 | contig 21044 bp, 26 predicted proteins | sample YL17G06_40_MG_FD_203697 | JGI IMG/M metagenome (GOLD analysis project Ga0315280, IMG submission 203697) | Sediment microbial communities from Yellowstone Lake, YNP, Wyoming, USA - YL17G06_40 | ecosystem: Environmental > Aquatic > Freshwater > Lake > Sediment | place: USA: Wyoming | collected...
GGGTGAGCGAACTCAGCAAGTCCTCCCAGAAGATCGAGGAGGCCCGCATCATTGTGTCTTGTGGACGAGGGATTGGGAAGCAGGAGGAGTTGAAACTCGTCTCCGAGTTGGCAGAGGCGCTCGGTGGGGCTGTCGCGGGTTCTCGTCCCCTAATAGACTGTGGTTGGTTGCCGCATCAGCAGCAGGTGGGCCAATCAGGCAAGACTGTCAGTCCGAACCTGTACTTTGCAGTAGGAATCTCAGGAAGCATTCAGCACAGAATCGGCATGCAAAGTTCAGACATCATAATTGCAATAAACAAAGATCCGGAAGCACCGATCTTCAATGTTGCTAATCTGGGAGTCGTGGGAGACCTATTCCAAGTCCTGCCGAGACTTACGAACAAACTGAGAAACTTGAAACCAAAATAAGGAAGCTGGAACGATTTCCTGTCGCAAAAGCCAAAGCCTCACGTGATGTTCTGTTTTTTCAGAGAGGACGCTATCTTCTTCGAAATCCGCCGAGGTGTCGAAAGAGTGATGAAGAGACTAGGAATACATCGAGACAAGACTGATGGGCCTTCTTCATATGGTTGGTACAGCTGGCGAACCATTTCCCCTGCAGTGCAGGAGCAGACTTAGTGACAACGGACCGTTCCTAGTCTGTAAACCACTTCAACGGTTCTTCGACCGCGAATCATAGGAATGATTATGACTATGATAAGAAAGACAACAAAGACTATGAACGCTGCCTGAGAGAACATGACGATAACTTGATCAGCGATCTTCTCCACGGTCGTTCTCATCGTTGTTGTGACCGTTTCGGTGGTCATACCGGGAGGGATTCCTCCTATTGAGAGTCTCAGGGACAGCTCAACTTCGCCTTGGTCAGAGACGACTCGTACAGTAACCGGATGCATGCCCGACGACTTCGATATGAGCATCCAATTCAATATCCAACGGGCTCCTCCCTCTAACGTTTCTCGTGAGAATGACGTCTTCTCTGAAATGATGACAGTATCTGATGGCAAATTCAGAGTTGCGATCAGATTGGAGGCATCTATGTCTCCAACATTGGTGACAGAAATGGCAAGTTCAGTTCTGTCAGAGAGGACTTTTTGTCCGCTTTCTTGAATGAGTATCTTGGTAGGATTTGCTCGTTTTAGGCTTATGTTTCTGAAATATGCAACGGCCGGGGGAGGTACAGAAACGGTGAATCCTAGTTCCAATGTTACCTTCAATGCTGTAAGATGGAAGCTCTCTGGATCCGCAGCAGAACTTTTGAAGAGCTGAAAAAGATTCAGTTTGATGTCTTTCCAGCTGGAGATTCCTAACTCCCCATGTGTCTGCCCAATAACTGTGAAGTTCAATCCTTTTCCTTTTGAATCATTTGTGTAGAAGGTAATGACTGACCTTGCGAAATATGCGTTTGATGGTAGCTCTTTACGCACGCTGTAGGACAACTCAAGATAAAATGAGAGATCAGGTCTCCGAACAGTCTGTGACAGTAATCCTTCGCGAAGGATCTTGACGCCCTCTGCATCAAGAAAAGCCACACCCTCGATTTTCCATTCTCTCAATCCGTCTCGGAAATCTCCGTTCTGCAGTAGTTCGACCGGACCACCGAACGATGGCACAGTGGATGCAAGCATCATCCATGCTAAGACCAGCATGTAAAACGCCTTCCGGATCAGCACTGGACGAAGCCGCACAGAAGGCAACAATCCTTGGCCTCCGCCCGAGGACTCGGATGCTGCACTTCTCAATCACCCAATTCCTCACTTCATGATTGTCTGATCAGAACGACGAGCTTGTCAAATCCATGGTCGACAGTACTGCCGTCACTGCTCGACCAGTTCGAGAACGTGTTTCCCTGTTGACTTAACGTGAACCCAGCAGTGAACTTTCCGATCCCCTATGTCACTCCTAATCTTGATCACGCCCTCTGTGATGCCAATGTCTCTTGGATTGAATCTAAACTGCCATACTCGAGTCAACTCTCCAGGGATTTCCGACCATTGTTCTTCGTCGACGCTGTAGTAGAACTTTGGTGGGGGCTCCTCCTCTCTGCGGACTGTCAGAGAGATCTTGGGAGGCTCGACAGCGCGGGGGGCCTTCTGTTCACTCCTTTCAGGTGGCGGGGCTGATACAACGGTGATCTTTTCTACACTCTCAACGTTCGGAGTTATAGCTCCGCGCAGTGTGCGCTCCCACGCCTCCCTTATCTCCTTCTCGTTTCTGTCATCATCTTTGCTGGCGATGGTGACGAAGATCATTCTTTTGTTCGCAGGCCTTTCCAAAAGACTGCACGACCTATGCGCGAGACCGGAATTGTCCTCCTGAGTACCTGGTATTCACTACGGAATGGTATTTTTAGCTTTGTGTGATCGCGCTCTTACATCCAGCCTGACAGGTGATCTCGTCATCGGCTGCATCTTGAACCGTGCTGACCGAGTATTTCGAGCAGAGCGGACCTGCCTTTGATTTCGAACCATAACTACTGGCGGGCCCGAGGGGATTTGAACCCCTGACCGTCAGGTTAAGAGCCTGCTGCTCTAGGCGAATGCAGTCTCCTTTCATCACTACCTGGCTGAGCTACGGGCCCTTTGACTGAAGCTTCTTTTCTAGAAAACGAATCCACCTAAATAATCCTTTGGTGCAATTTCGTCTTGCCTTCTGCGATGAACCGTAAGTAGAGCGGTGTCTTGTGTTTGTCCAGCGGAAGTTGGCCTTGAGAATTGGGGCGGCGCTTCGCATCCATCGGTATCGAAGTCTAATTGTCTCCACATTGAGGCCTTCCGACTGGGTAGGGGGTGGGGGGACATTTGTACACACATCCGCTTGTCTCTATGAAGGCGTCTTCATTCAGTGATCAGAGCGAATAGGCCGAACAGGGGTGTGTTGTCTCTTCTAGCTTCCTCCCAGAGGACAGACGGGGCAATGCTTGATGAACAATCGTTGCTGATTGCCAGATCAGTAAGGAATAAACCTGCAACAGGAGGTCTATGCAATGAAGCGAATTCGACGTTGAGTGAACTTGCGTTTATTGGGCTTGGCCTGAGTAACGAGCGAAGCATATCCCTACAGGGGCTGGATTTGGCTAGGGAATCGGACTGCGTTTTCGCTGAGTTCTATACCAGTCTGATGCCTCAGCTCGATCTGAAGGAACTAGAGGAGTTGGTTGGGAAGCCTATTGAGCTCTTGAAGAGGACTGATGTGGAGGAATACGCTCAGCAGAGAATACTGGGGAAGATCCGAGGAAAGAAGGCGGTTCTTCTTGTTCCGGGAGACCCGATGATGGCTACGACTCACATAGACCTCCGCCTTCGCGCCGAGAAAGCTGGAATCAAGACTAGAGTGATTCCTGGAGCATCAATCTTCTCAGCCGTATGCGCTGCTACAGGCCTTCAAGCCTACAGATTCGGCAGGACAGTGACTGTTCCACATACTGAATCAGGAAGGCCTCCGGAGTCACCTTATGACCACATCAAGACAAACCTTGGAAATGGGCTGCATACTCTGACTCTACTGGACATAGTAGCTGAGAGAAACTACTACATGCCAATCAGAGAGGGGCTCGAATACCTCCTTCAGATCGAACTCAACCGAAAAGAGAGCGTGATTCATGACAATAGAATCGTCGTCGGGGTTGCTAGAGCGGGAGCAAGCGATGAGACAGTCAGGACCGGGGTCATAAACGAGCTTCTAAGATATGACTTCGGGGGGCCACCTCATTGCTTAGTCGTGCCTTCCAAGCTTCACTTCATGGAAGCCGAGGCTCTACAGGTTCTGACAGAGGCCAAGCCTGAGTTGCTCAAACCATACATGTTGACTTAGCCTTGGCTATATGACAATGTAGAGACATTGATGATTGGACTAAACAAGGAACTGTCTCAGCTATGTATCAATTGCTGATCCCTATGTCGGGTCCTGCCACATCTTGTAAATACCTTCGTAGGTGGGATGATCGTGAGTGAAGTGCCAGAGGAAAGAGCGAGGAAGTATGTGATCTCGATTGAGAAAGTTCTGAACAGAATGGAATTCACCGAAGCCCTTTGCGCTGACGAGAAGAGTGTCCGACATGTTGTCGATACCGTTCATTCCTATGTTGATGACGCAAAGCATTACCTGCAAGACCGGCCTTCAACGGCCCTTGCAGCTATTTCATACGCTGAAGGTTTACTAGATGCCCTACGATTGTTGGGACTAGTGAGATTCGCGTGGCCCGACGCCAGAGATGATGAGCATTGAAGAGGAAGACGGTTCTGGCAACAGGAGCCTTTGACCTTCTTCACTATGGCCATCTAAGTTTTCTCCAAGAAGCAAAGAAGATTGGGGGAAGAAACGCGAGGCTCGTCGTGATAGTTGCGAGAGACAAGACTGTTGAGGCACGGAAGGGTAAGAAACCGATTGTGCCTGAGGATCAGCGACGTGAGTTGATTGAGGCGCTGAAACCTGTGGACGATGCTATATTGGGATTTGAGGACATGAACTACAGTGCCGTCATAGACAGGATCAAACCTGACATAATTGCCGTAGGATACGATCAATCCGACATCAAGAGATCAGTTGAAGAATTGATTGCCCGAAAGGGGTTAAAGATCCAAGTATTTCAAGCGAAGAGATTTTCTGTCGATGACTTAGATAGTTCAACGAAGATTAGGAAGAGAGTCATCGAAGTTGAGAAAAGTGGCTCCTAAGAAGCTCAATGTAGCAAGATTTAGGTATACTGGCATTCGAGTGCGAGACCTGAAACGGTCGCTCCTGTTCTACAAGGAAGTCATGGGGATGCGGGAAACCGTCAAAGGAAAAATGAATGCTGGTGGAGTATTCGTTCAACTGGAAAGTCCAAGGGCACGACGTTCGAGTCGCCGCCAGATGCTGGAACTGAACTACTATCCTCCTAAGGCGAAGTATTATGAACGCTACGACTCAGGATCAGAGCTGGATCATCTCGCCTTCTGGGCAAGAGATGTCGATGAGGAGTTCAAGCGAATTGTCTTGATGGGTGCGGAAATCGCCGTAAAGCCATTCTCAGAGACTGGGTACAGACTAGCGTTCGTCAAGGATCCTGATGGAATTTGGATTGAGTTGATTGGTGTTGACAGAAGGAAGCGGAAGCGGCAACGTTCCGACTAGCCAACGAGACTGATCCTTACAGTGTCTCCATCTTTCAGCTTCAGTTTCTTACGTAGGTTGACTGGGGCCAGAACCTCGATTACGTCTTCTCCGTAGTGAGTTCGCAAAGGCGTGACGACCCATACATCAGCTTCTCCGTTGATGGTTGCTGGATAGCATTTCGATGGTCCGAAACTTCGTGTTCCATTCCTGAATCCTTCGATCTCAACGCCGCTGACCGATTCCATGAGGTTTCGATCTTTGAGATGCTCCTTCTTCAGTCGTACGTTCAAAGTGCCGATGAATGGTTTGAAGCCTAGCCTTTCTTGGAACTTCGACAGGAATTCTGGTTGGCCTACGTAGTAGGCCCCCTCCCCTAAACCTGTGAACACTACTCCCTCAAGTGTCAGCGGTTTTTTCTGCGCCTTCACAGCTCTGTGAAGAGTGAGGTGCATCTTGTAGAGTTCGCGGAAGCCCTTCTCAGCTATCCTAATGGTTGTTCCTCGTGTCAATCTCTCTCTTCTGATCATGTCTTGGTTCTCTAGTTCGATCAACTGTCTCGACACTGTTTGCTGTGACAGGCCGAGTTTGCGAGCGATTTCAATCGTCGTATGTGATCCGGTTGAGTCCAGGGTGATCTCGGCCAGCTTATAGAGAGTGATTAGTAGTCGAGGCTTCATGAAGCGGTTCTCCTCATGATGTTGGCGTGCGTGTGGGCTAAGGTAATAGGGTCCTTGGATCTGATACGAAAACATTGTGAGACTATTCTGACGGAGTCTCGTAGGGAGATCTTGTGTCCCACGCTAACGTGCAAAGGCCTCCCCGTTTCTCTCTTGACAATCGCGCCTATGGTCTTGCCTCTATCCTTCAACTTCAATCCACAGACCTCTCCGCATAGTCTACTCTTTGCGACACCGATGGTAGGAGCCTCCAAAGCTATCCCCACATGACAGGCCAAGCCAAACCTTCTAGGATGAGCATATCCGTGTCCGTCAACCAGATACACGTCTGGATGTCGCTTCAGCTTCTTCGCCGCCGCTATCACGACTGGGGCCTCTCGGAAGGCAAGAAATCCGGGAACATATGGAAACCTCATTTCTTCCCTTGCGGTCTCAGTCTCTACAGGTTCCATTGTTTCATAGTCAAGGGTCACCGCGGCCCCAAATGCTTGGCCTCCTTCATACGCTGAGTCCAGACCAGTCACAAGACGGATCCTGCCTAACTGGTTGCTTCTACGTGAGACTATTCTGCTGAATCTCTCCTGCAGTTTCATAGCCTGCTGTAGGGACAGGTCTTCAGGTGGTCTAGCCAAGAGTCTCCTGTTCAATTCCAGAGGGATTCGTTTCATTCACTACATACCGTCGAGCATAAGTTGTCAGATTCAGGTCAAGGTAGAGCTCCTTTTCTTGACCTCGGCATTAAGGGCCCTGATAGCCTCCTCCAAGGACATCCTCCGAATCTCAGTAATAACGTCGCCTCGGGTGGATTCGATGATGCGTCTAGCGGCATCAGCCTTGACCCGGAAAGTTGGGACAATGGCGGTGTGATCTAGCGTCAGCACATTCTCGTAGAGCTCTTCCATGGTCTTCAGTGTCTCGTCAGCGTCGTCGGCCCTACCTCTCCTGAGGTGGTTGAGGGTAACTCGCCGCAATTCACCAATGAGGTCTAGGATGCCTAAGACGTATGGCGTTGATTCGACGCCCACCTCTCTCAATGAGGCTAATCTCCTTTCTTTCAATAGGCCGTGAAGCAGCATGGCTTCCGCATACTCTTGGTGAGCGACCACTACGCTGCCAGATTGCTTGAGCTCAGGGGCTTTCTTGAGAAGGTCGTCGATTTGCGCTAAGTTGTCTCTCACCTGTCTAAGGGTGTTCTCCGCATTCTCAACCTCGTTCCTATGCATCTGAACGATCGACCAACCCGATAGCTTGGTAGCGACTCTTGAGACATCGAACACCTTGTCACGCACCTCATCAAAGCAGGTGAGATCCTTTTGGATCTTCTTCAGATCCTTGTCCGAGATCAACACAGGTACACCTTGTGGCTTCTATTGATACTGATCCAAGAGTCATAAACGGTTTGTTACAATATCGATTTGCATATAAGCGGTCAGTTTCTGTTCTCCGGCATCTTCCTTGGAGTTCCTATGGTCGCGAGTCGTGGCAGTCTGACTCCAAGCGGCGTCGATGGGCCAGTCGTGCCAAGCGAGGCCTGCCGATTCAGTTAGCCAGTCAATCTCTTCGCCTTTTCCAGTCTACTCAGCAGAACTACTCCAGACGTCTCGGCTTCGTCTATTATTCTGTAGCTCGTTAGCTTTGCGAGGTTCTCCGCGAACTCTCGTATCTCCCTGTGAAATGGCATAGCGTTCCAGGGAAGACGCTTGGTGAAGAAGCCTACTGCCATCGCTGCTTTGGGCTCAAGGTAGGTTGGATTTGCCTTCTCAATCAGTCTGGCATAGCCTTCTGGGTCTTTCAGATTCACGCCTTTGGTCAAGGTCATCCTAATGACCGTCGGACATGAGAAGCTGCTGAGGTATTCCAGAGTCTCGTTGAGTTTCCTCCATCCATCAGAGACGAGAGGTCGACATGCGGATCGGTACGTGTCCTCGTCAGGAGCTGAAACGCTGACGTAAAGTTGCGACGGCTCCCTCCCCATTCTAGAAAGAACGTCTGGTTGCAGGCCATTCGTCACTACGAGAACCGTTTCAAATCCGTGCCCAAAATACTCGTCGATCAACTCTCCGATCCTAGGGTAGAGAGTCACTTCGCCTTCAAGACTCACCGCCACATGCGCGGGTTTCAATGCGAGATCCAAGAGGGTTTTGTCGACTTTACGGTTGCCTTTGAAGCCGATGAGTGCTCTCCGTTGGGCTTTGACAGACTCCTCAACGATGAATGAGGGACTCTCAGCCTCTTCTTGCGGGAACTCTGTCTCATTCCAGTCGATTCCGAGATCGGAGCTTGTTGCTCTCCAGCAGAAGAGGCAGGCTTGGAGGCATCGCCCTAGGCTCGGCGTCATCTGAAGGCATCTTAGGCTTCTGATTCCATAGAACTTCTGTTTGTAACAGTACTCCTGCTCATGTGTGCTGAGAGCTCGTCTAGTCCAATGACAGGTCTTGACGGCACTGTGTCGACCTACGATTTGATACTTCTGTCTCTGAAATACTCGAAGCAGTTCCTCCGGGATCGGCAAAGGATCTACCTAACGTTCGATTACTTGTGTGTTCGAGAGGAGTATTCATCCAGTTTGCGACTGAGTTCATCTACAGTTGGGATGTCGCCTACGAAGAGCGTTTCTTCGCCGACAGAGAAGGCGGGAGTGGACGAGATTTGAAGCATGAGGGCTGAGTAGTAGTTCTCTTGATCTGATATGTCAAGTATCTTCAGGTTTACGTCTTTTCTTCTCCTCGTCAATTCGTCGGCTACGGCCTTTGCTGCCGGACATTTCGGGCATTTCGGCTGCACGAATAGCCTGAGTTCAAGCATATGAAGCACCTGTCCAGTTCTCAGGCTGGGTTCTGATCAACTGTGGCTTTCGGAAGAGATGGGCCCAGCTTTCAGTTTCGCACAAGTTCTACGGATTCTTCTTGGACTCCGTCCTTGGTTATCGTCAGAATGTCCAGTCCTTCTCCGCTGCCTATGTCTCTGGCGATTGCCGTCTTCACTGCCCTTTTGACTAGATTCCTTGCCTCTTCTGCCGTCATGTCTTCTCTGTACTCTGCCTCAAGCAATCCCGTCGCGATCTCTGCGCCAGTTCCGACGGAGGCGTATTTGTCTTGGATTAGAGAGCCTATTGGGTCGAGGATGTATAGGCTGGGCCCCTCTTCGTCAACTCCTCCGACGATTGTCTGAGTGAGAAGTGGAAACATCCTTCTCTCGAACAGTAGGTTGGCCATGACTTTTGCAGCAGTCTTGACGGATGCGGCCCGTTCCCTTTCATATGAGTATAGAGCTACGTACGCGCCTACTTCCCTTATGAGGATCTGCATGTCTGAGACTAATCCAGCGCAAGCAGTACCGATTCTGTCAGTCAGTTTGAAGATCTTCTTCGCTGTCTTGCTCATCACAAAGTAGCCGTATGAGACACGCCTTTCTGAAGCAAGGACAACGCCGTCCTTACACACGACTCCAACAGTGGTTGCGCCTGGTACGTAAGCCATCTCTTCGCTCATCACAACACCAGCCGGATCACGTCTAGATTGATCGGGAATTTATACTTACTGCGACCAACTGCTATCCGAGAATCAGGGCTCTGGTAGTCTGAGATCCATTTGCTTCATAGGTCGGCAAGTGTTGAATTGTGAGATCTGCTTGATCAGTAATGATCCCTGAGACACCTAGGGTGTTTCTTCTTCCCGCAGCTCATAGGTCTGGAACTCTTCCACCTCTTCTGGAGTCATGAATCCAAGGGCTTCCCGTAGAAGGAGAATGGCGCCTTGAGGAGGTATTATCCCTCTCTCAGTTACGATCAGATCAATGTATTCTGGAGGTGTCACGTCGAAGGAAGGATTTGCGACTGAGATGTTCCGATGCCTCAGCTCTGATGCTGGAATCACCTCAGAGACATCTCGCTCCTCGATCCTGACCAATTCTCCAAACATCGTTTCAGGGCTGAACTTGTAGCTTTCCGCCGCCACAAGGAAGGGGATCCTGAATTCCTTTGCTGCTAGGGCGATTAGGCTGGTTCCGATCTTGTTGACGACGGCTCCGTTTGCGCTCACAGCATCGGCCCCGACGATCACCTTATCCACCGCATGCATGAAGTGTCGTGCAGCCGAGTCAATCGTCAGAGTGACAGGAATTCCCATCTGACCGAGCTTCTCAGCCGTGATCCTTCCTTGAAATCTCGGTCTCGTCTCTGTCACGTAGACCTTGATCTTCTTTCCTCTTCTCCAGGCCGTTTCGATTACTTTGATGGCGGCTGAGCTGTTACAGTGTGTCATGATAGTGTCTCCGTCCGTGATTCTCTTGGCGCCTATCTCACCTATTCTCTCGATAGCCGTCTTCGAGTTCTCAATGAACTCTCGGCATGTATTGACTGCGGTCTCTTTGAGGGCCAAGAGGTTTGCGCCCGAGAGGTTCTTCTCTCGAATCCTGTGGATCACATACCGCATCGCGTTCGGCAGAGAAACTGCGGTCGGCCTAGTCCTCATCATCAACTTGGCCGTTTCCTCCATTTCTTTGAGAAATTCCTCTGAGTTGTGGGTTTCCGAGTCTTGGGCCGTAACGAGCAGCGCTTCCACAGCTGATCTGGCTATTTCGCCTGCGCCTCTTATCCTCATTGTCTTGATGTCTTCTGCCATTGTCTGGACGCGTGCCTGAGTCGATTCCCGCATCTTACTCATCTCCCAAACAGTGATCTAGGTCAGTCTTCCTTAATTCATCAAGGTGTGTCGAGGAATAAATGCGTGGTGTAAGGGTACCGGAGGAGCAGAGCTTATCTGGTTGAATCCTACGCGAGTTCAATTGGGCGAACTGCTTGCATCCGTTGAGAAGCATCCTGAACAAGATTTTCTGGGACAAGAGGGAGAGTCCAGAAGACTATGTCCTATCTTTCATCCACAGAGGTGTCCCGGGAGACGTCAAGACCCTCTCGCTGAAAAAGGTGGGCGAGGTCGGAGGTTCTTGGTTCACGTATCAGGATGATTCTGGAAGAAAAACCACGATTCCTTTTCATAGGATTACATTGCTCAAGAATGTGCGGACAGGAGATGTGCTGTGGCGTAAGAGAGGAGTCCCGTCCTAGGCCTTTATGGGTTGCTCCGGAGACCCAGTCCTTGGCTTTTGATGGTTGCCGGCTTGCCTTCCTCGCCTTCAATGGCGAATCTTGCGTTGATGAGGTTCTCGATCACCTTGATGCACGTTACCGTGTGTAGTGTGAGTTCCGTGACTCTTATCTCGGAAGCCCCTTCTGCCAGCGCCATCCATACGGCCAGTTGATCTCCCAGATGCTTGTCAACTGGTGCAAGCTTTCCCAACTGCCCAGCCAATGATTGGGCCGCCTCCTTTCCTACTGCCTCTGCGGGCTTGCCGGGTGCCCCAAGCGCGTCGCCTGAGATGACCCCTCCCCGTGAGAGTTCAGCCACGAGAATGATTCCACACCCGGGACTCACTGCGCATTTTGGGTCACCTGCCTGCAACGTTTCTCTTTCAATTGAAAAGTCTCGATATCCAGAGCCTCGGAGGAGTGCTCCCGCCGCAGAGGCCATCCTGTCTGCCACGTGTGAAGGAAGTCTGGAACTGTAGGCCAAGCCTGAGATTCCGCTTACGTCACCGAATTCCGTCAAGGCAATCGAAGCGATTCTCTGCAATGGTTGGGTTCTAACCTTGATTATTCCTTGACCTTGGGGATAGAATCCTCGCCTGACAAGTTCCAGTGAGATGGACAAGTTCATCTTTCGTAAGACTGGAAGCAGAACTTTCTCCAAGAAGTCCACTGGCGGAGCCATCGGGTTGTTCGTTCCTCCCTTGATGGCGACGGACACGGGGCCTCTTGCATAGGCCATCGCGGGCATCATGGCTTGAAGAACGAGAGTTGTTGATCCCGCAGTCCCCACATCTACCTCAATGTCTCCGGCCCTCGGTGAGCCGGGGGCGAATTCGACTTCTCGGGAACCAATGTCAAGTCCACCTGTCCTCGCGTTGACAAGTCTGGCGACTGCTTCGACTGCTTTGAGGTGCTGAGGTCTCAGCCCTGGGTTGGAACGTTTTGCTCGGATATTGAAGACTTTGATAGGAGTTCCGGTGACTGCAGAGAGTGCCACTGAGACCCGTAATAGCTGACCCCCTCCTTCCAGCATCGATCCGTCAATCTCAATCATGAGCATCTTGTCCGGCGATCTTTTCTTACAGAGACCTGTGTTCTCCTAATCCTTAAAACATGTCGAGACAGAGAGGAGAGCTTCAAGCTCGAAAGATATGTAGGAGCTGACTTGAGGACGTTTCAGGCCGGCTCCAAACGGATTCGGTTGATGAGAAACATGTGGCGAGAGTGGAGGCACATAACCAAGCTAGACCCAGACAAGAGAATATCAGATGAAAATCTGAAGGCTGTTGCAAGAAGTGGAACAGACGCCCTTCTCATAGGAGGAACCCGCGACGTTACCCGGGAGAAGGTCAGAGATCTCCTCAGGCGTCTAAAACCGCATGACATTGTGAAGATTCAGGAGCCGTCAAACCCAGCCAATGTTGTCTTTGAGGACGTAGACTTCCTCTTCATTCCTTCAATCATCAACAGTGCCGATCCCAAGTGGGTAATTGGCCTCCATGCGGATTGGGTTAGAGATTTGATGTCCAAGTATGGAGCCCTTCCGTGGGACAAAATCCAGGGTGAAGCATACATAGTCTTGAATCCCAAGTCGGCTGTTGCGATAGAAACAAAGGCTAAGACTGACCTATCGATTGAGGCCGCGGTGTCCTATGCGATCTGTGCCGATCGCTATATGCATTTTCCGATCGTGTACATAGAGTACAGCGGAAGATATGGGAACCCGGAACTGGTGAAAGCAGTCAAAAGCAGTCTCGCGGAGGCCCATCTCTTCTATGGCGGCGGCATAGACAACAGGGAGAAAGCGAGGGAGATGGCAAAGCACGCCACCATAGTTGTGGGAAATGTGGTTTACGAGGACCTGGAGAAGTTCAAGCAGACGCTTGAATACGAGTAGAGGGTCCATCACGAGACTGCTCCCACAAGGAAAGCAACAATTCCCAATGTCATCGAGAGCTTAATCAGCCTGCTTGTTCTGGTGGCGTTGTCCGGCCCGAGTTTAGCAGATTCACGGATGACTGCTACAACGACCAGATCCGCAATCAGAATCGAGACTCCATATAGCCACCCCGCATAGCCCAACAAGAAAGGTGCCGCACTCAGAGGAAGTACGACTGTATAGAGGACGACTACTGAGAAGCCAGCAACGCGCGGCCCGTACCTTATGGCAATGGTTTTGCAGTTCCTGGCCTTGTCCCCAGCAATGTCCTCCACTCCCTTAACAATCTCTCTTCCCAGGTTCAACAAGAGTGCACAAGCCGCAAAGATTACAGTGATCGGAAGAAACCAGTCGACCGTGAGGCTTCCATAGATGAAGCTCATACCTGTGCCGGAACTCACCAGAATGTTGCCCGGTAACCCTGTGGGTTTCAGCCATGCAGCGTAGGCAAAGAACATCGCTGCATAGAAGAGTGCCACGACAAAGCATCTTATGTTTATTGAAAGCGCGAGAACGAGAGCCAAACCGGCCAGTACCAGCGATATTTCCCAAGCATCTCTGACCGACAGCTCCCCTCTCGGAAGAGGGCGATCCGGCCTATTGACTCGGTCTGCTTCAAGATCGAAGACGTCGTTTATCGCGTTTCCACTCATCAAAATCAGTGATGCGGAGACAGCTCCAAGAACCACTTCTTGGCGCAAGAACATCTCCGTAACGGTGGCGGCGCCAGATATCACGGCGAGGAAGGCTATTACCGCGTTTACCGGTCGAACGAGCTTTATGACGCTACCGAGCCCCAACATCTCCCTGTCCTCACGTCAACAGGGAATTGGAGAGCTCAAAGCAAGCTAAAAAGCATAGCCACAATCAATACACGAACTATGAAAAACGATGGCTCCGCAACAGTCTGGGTCAGGAAGCTAGGTGATTGTTGGTTCGCCGTTGCTCTGAGTAATGAAGGGAAACTCGTTGGTTCCACTTTCTCAAGGATAGGCGAGAGCGATGTCAGAACCTCGCTTGACTATGATCTACGAATGTATGATCGAGTGGAATCTCAACCAGATCCGCACGCTGACCGACTGATCCAAACCCTTCACGAAATGTACCAGGGTAAGCCTGTCTCACTTGATGTGGAGCTGGACATGAGGTTCGTAACACCGTTTCACCGTACAGTCTATCGCAAGACAGGGCAGATACCTCGAGGACAAGTGACAACTTATGGCCTCATTGCACGGAGCCTAGGGTCAGTGAAGCTCAGCAGAGCAGTTGGCCATGCGAATGCTGCGAACCCCTTCGTGCTTGTGGTCCCCTGTCACAGGGTCGTTCCCTGGACGCTTGAAGTGGGAAACTACGGTCGTGGTCCGCAACTGAAAAGGGAACTATTGAAGAGAGAAGGCGTGTCGTTTGAGGGGATGAAGGTCTCAGAATCGTCGATCTGGACGCCTCCTCAAGGATGACGCAATCATAATTATCAGGTTCGCGATATGTTCCTCAGGTTGTCGGGTGCTTCGATCATGGTTGATACAGGTCTATACGTTGGAAGATTCCAGCCCTTTCATCTCGGTCACCTTGAAGCCATCAAGTACATTTTGGGAAAGGTTGACCGAGCAATCATAGCCATTGGGAGCGCTCAGCATAGTCATACACTAGAGAACCCGTTCACGGCCGGGGAGCGGGTGGCCATGGCGAGACTCGCTCTGGACGAAGCCGGGATTTCATCTGAGAAATACTTCTTGATTCCTGTAACCGACACGAACGTTCACAAGCTCTGGGTGGCACATGTGGTCTCTCAGACCCCTGCGTTTCAGGTAGTCTTCTCGAACGAGCCGTTGACCGTGACTCTCTTTCGTGAAGCCGGATTCAAGGTCGAATCAATTCCTTTCTTCAGCAGGGACATGTACTCCGCCACAGAGATACGTGAACGCATACTCAAAAGCCAAGAATGGTCGTCCTTGGTTCCACGTTCGGCGGCACTCTTCATCAAAGAGATCAAGGGGGAAGAACGGCTGCGCTATCTCAGCGGCTCAGACAAGGTCAAGAACTCTTAATCGTCAGCTTTGAACCCGGCCTAACGCCTATCGCCTTTGAGGCGTTTCTCATCTTCATCGCCATTTCCAGGAAGCCGTGACTTCCGATCAGGCACCCAATGGTGCCTTCAGGTATCTCATCATAGGTACGCACAAACATGAGTCTCAACTTCCTTCGTCCGACTAGGAGGGTGGGCCTCTTTCCGGATGTGAGATCAAGCCTCTTGATACTCGAGAAGTCAGCGTTCGTTATTACATTGCCAAAGTCGTCAACGTGCAAGACTTCGCATCTCATGACACCTGCGTTTACGATTGGCTGTCCGAAATCCGGCCTCACGAAGTCTGTGACCGGGGATCCAATATTGGATGAAGGGACTCCATCCGCCAAATCCCCAACAACATGGGCGAAGAGGTCTCTTCCGTGAAACGTTGCTGAGACAGCTGAACTTAGGTATCTTTGCTCGTCAATGCAATACACCGCTTGCAGCCCTTCTCTGATTGCAGCCAACATCAGCAGTCCATTGTCAGGCCCAACGTAAAGCGACCTCTTGGACTGCACAACCAGAGGCATACGCTCTGACCCTACCATTGGGTCGACTATCGCCAAGAAGACTGATCCTTCTGGAAATGATCGCGCTGCTGATGCCAACACAAATGCGCCCATGCGAACATCGAACTTCCGAATCTCGTGGCTTATGTCTACCAGTCTTGCCTCAGGGCACCTTGACAGTACCACTGCTTTCATCTCAGCGACATATGAGTCTCGAAGTCCGAAATCTGAGAGCAAACCAACAATCTTCATCTTGTTGCCCAGAATAGGAGACTGGGCAATGGCCTAATAGAGGTCTTGGTCAGATTTCCTCTTTCCAACGCAGATTAGATTTCAAGGTCTTTTGTCAAACCTTTTATCTCCAGAGTCGCCGTTGATGATTCGGAGTGCGTCAACTTGAAACTGTTCACAGTGGGACCAGTCGCATGCTACCCTGAAGTGCTTGAGGCGATGGGGCAACAGATGTATAGCCACAGGAGCAAGGAGTATTTTGCCCTGCACTACGAGACTGTCAAACTGCTGCAGAGTTTTCTCGAAACCAAGAATGAAGTCTTCCTTTTCTCTAGTACAGGCACGGGGTTTATGGAGGCGTCTGTTCGAAACTGTGTTCGGAAGAGCATGCTCTGTTGTATCAACGGTAGTTTCGGGGAGCGATTCGCAGAGGTGGGTGCAGCCAACGGCAAGGCAGTTGAGAAGCTTGAGCCCCCTCTCGGTGAACCGATTCTTCCTGACACGCTAGATGGTGCCTTGCGAAAGCATCCCGAGGTGGAGGCTGTCGCGATCACTCATAATGAGACGAGTGCAGGTCTAATCAACCCGTTGCGGGATTTGGTGACTGCTGTAAAGGATCATGACAAGTTGGTGTTTGTCGACGCAGTTAGTTCCATGGGTGGAACGGAGATCAAGGTTGACGAGTGGAACATCGATGTCTGTTTTTCAAGTTCACAGAAGTGTTTCGGGGTTCCTCCGGGCTTGGGCATTGGCAGTGTTAGTGAGAAGGCTCTGAAGCTCTCGGAGACGGCGGTGGACAAAGGTTGGTATTTTGATTTCAAAGTCTGGGAGGAAGACCAGAAAAAGGGTGTGGGGACCCCAGTGACTCCTGCAATACCACAGATCGCAGGGATGAACACAGCTCTGAAAATGATTGAGAAGCGTGGGGGAAAGAAGTGGTATTTCGATCTCTACAAGGAGCGAAACATGCGGATAAGACATGGCGTTGAGAAGCTTGGAATGTCTACCTTCCCGAGGCGAGGCTATGAGAGCCCGACAGTGAATTGCATAAAGTGCCCGGAAGGGCTCGAAGGTCCTGCGGTATATGAGAAGATGCGGGAGAAGGAGTTCGAACTTGCCCAAGGGTATGGCGCGCTTAAGAAGCGGACCTTCAGAATCGGGAACATGGGGTACATCGAGATGAGTGACATTGACCTCATGTTGAGGGTTCTCGGAGAGGTCGTATCCTCTCTCTGAACCGTACTCCAAAACACAGCCGTAGTGTAGGGGCATCGTAACGCAACCCGCTCTCCTGATATCTGCAACACGATCTTAGACGCCACTTTGAGCCCATCAGTCAGAGAGCCGATCGCGAGGCCGATCTCATTGACGGGCCACCAGCTGTTTCTCTTTTGTTTCCATTGGATTGTACCGGCCACTGTGCAGAGGTTGAAGTTGTGGCAGAACAGCTGACCTAGCTCCATGCGCGAACGTTTATCTTTCCGAGGCCATGGCAGAACATGGGAGAACCTTGATTACATCCGGGTACAGAGATCGGGCCCTCGCAGCAAAACTGTCGAATCACATACATGAAATTGCGAGGGATAGGAACTATCTGATTATGCATGTGTGCGGCACATGACCGAGGACTCAGTTCTCGGCCAGCCGAGACACGAAGCCACAATCGTAGAACATGGACTGAGAAGTCTCTTTCCCGAAAACGTTGAAGTTCGATCTGGTCCTGGCTGTCCGGTCTGCGTCACAAGTCCGGATGAGATAGATGCGGCCGTCGAGCTCTCGCAGCGCCACGATACGGTCGTGACAAGTTTTGGTGACATGCTGCGGGTTCCGAGTAGTGATTGTTCTCTGGATGATGTCAGAGCAAGGGGAGGGATTGTGCAGGTTGTGTATAGCATACATGACGCAGTCGAGCTTGCAAGAAGTGATCCGAGCAAGGAGTACGTTCATTTTGCCATAGGATTCGAGACAACAGCTCCAACAACGGCAGTAGAGCTTCTTGGGAATTGTCCGAGGAACTTCAGCGTCATATGCAGTCACCGACTAATTCCTCCCGCTATGGAGCATCTTCTCAAAACTGGAGAGGTTGGGATCAACGGGTTCATCTGTCCCGGACATGTCTCAACGATAATCGGCAGCGAATCTTACCGGCGAATCTCAGAGAGATATCGCGTTCCTCAAGTCATTGCAGGATTTGAACCAATGGATGTTCTGATCGCAGTGGCGATGATCATACGACAAGTGAATGAAGGTCGGGGAGAGGTCCAGAACGAGTACACCCGGTCAGTTAGATCGGGGGGGAACGTCAAAGCAAAGGAAGCGATCGCGAGAGCGTTCAGTGTTTCCGATTCGGAGTGGCGCGGAATCGGTACGATCGAAGGATCCGCCTATACCCTAAGAGATGATCTGTCTGACCATGATGCCTTCAAGAGGTTTGCTCTGAAGCGCCGAATCACATATGAAGTGCCGAAAGGCTGCATGTGCGGTGAGGTTCTGCGCGGTTTGCTCTATCCTCAGCAGTGCCCTCTGTTTAACAAGGCGTGTACGCCTCTTCATCCCGTGGGGCCTTGTGCGGTGAGCAGAGAAGGAGCATGTCACATAGCTATGAGGGCATCTGAAGGCCCGAAGATATCGCGTCTCCAATAGTATGTGCACGCGTTCATGAAGGCGACCGCTTGTGAACATTCGTTCTCCACAGTGCGTACAAAAAGCACGCCGCTGTAAGAAACCAGATCTTTGTTGCAAAGTTGAAGTTAACGGGGATTCCTGCGTGTTCGTGTGTTGTGTTCGCGATCATGTCGAGTGAACCGCCTTGTCGCATCCAAGCAGTAAACCATGCAAGGAAGTTCCATATGGCCTCGTACATAGAGATGAAGGCGGAGGTCGCCAAGAAGACCTGCGTCAAAGGCCTCGACATCCATCTGCCAACCTTGTCGCTCTCAACCAGAATCGCCCATAATGCGAATCCGAAGATCACTAGAAGAGTTATCGGCTTGAAGCTCTGGATGACGAAGAACGGAAATACCAGAGGAATCTGATCCTTAACGTAACGCTCCCCAAACATCTCTTCGTACGGATACTTAACGATGTAGAAGACGATTATGGCGATGATCGTGGCGGCGAGCAGTTGCCCGCAGATTCGCAGCCTCCTGTCCATCATTGGCTTGCCCTCAAAACAGATCTGTGTCTGAGGTCTTTAGCTTTCTTGAAGGATCTCTCTCCAAAGTCTCAGAGTCTCAAGAGCCTCCTTTTCATCCAAGATTTCGATTGCGAAGCCAGTGTGCACAATCACATAATCTCCAACCTTGACGTGTGACAACAGATTGACCAAAATCTCCCTCTTTACGCCACCAAAGTCAGCGACCGCTCTGTCCCCGTTGATCTCTAGAATTCTTGCTGGAATTGCGAGGCACATCCAAACTCGCCTGAACAGAAGTTGCGCACCTATTTAAGGGTGAGACGAAGAATTCTCTTGGTGCAGAAGCCATTAGCAAGTTCGACTGTTCGCGTTTGTCTCAAAATCGAGATACGGCAAATTGCAGCAGAAATGCAAATGGCTGAGTTCAGTCGGAGGGTAGGTCGACGAGGGTCTTTGGGTTTGCCGACTTTCATGGACGCATCGATGTGGTCAATAGAGCCTCTCATCTGGTCATGGACGAGAACCCTGATGTGGTTGTGGTCGCTGGTGACTTGGCAAATCGAGATCTGCACGCAGCAGAACACATTGTTAGAGAACTCTCGGAGACGGTTTCAATGGTCTTCTTCGTTCCAGGAAACATGGACAATCCTGTGCTTGCCGATTGGACTGGCACAGACAGAATCACTTGCCTCCATGGAAAGAAGGTGATTCATGATGGAGTCAGTTTCATAGGGTTGGGAGGAGCTGTGACAGGCCCTTACTGGGATCCTTTCGAATATGACGAAGCTGAGGCTGGCAGAATCTTGGGTAACGCGATTGGATCCGGCTCTCCTTACCCCATGGTTCTTGTTTCTCACTGTCCTCCTAAAGGGACGAAGCTTGACTTGGCTTCTGGACACTGGCATGTGGGAAGCAAGGTGGTGCGCGAATTCATTGAGGAAAGGGAACCTGTGCTCGTTATTTGTGGGCACATTCATGAGGCGCAGGGCATTGATGAGATAGGAAGGACACTGATCGTCAATGTTGGGGCCGCTGCCCACGGCCATTATGCTTCCATTTCTCTTGAGAAGCAGGTGAAGATAGAGCTTCGAAAACTCTGATGGGCGTCGGCGACGGGATCCGGGCTGGTTCGAAAGGCTATATAAGACGGGTTGACAACCTAAGCGAAACACATCTCATCAGAAGGGTCAATTAGTCATGTCTGTCAAGAAGGGCGAATTCATCCTGATGAACATGACGTGCAAAGTTAAGGAGAGCGGAGAGATCGTAGAGACAACCTTGGAGAAAACAGCAAAGGAATCTGGGCTTCACCGAGAAGGCACAACATATGAGCCCAGGTTCGTGATCGTGGGTGAGGGATGGGTTCCACAGGGGCTCGACGAGGGTCTTCTCAACATGGAGGTTGGACAGCCCAACACAACCGAGATTCCCCCGGAGAAAGGCTATGGAGCACGAGACCCCTCCAAGATGCGACTCGTGCCACTGAGAAGGTTTAGGACTGAAGGCATCACTCCACTTCCGGGAATGAGTGTCCAGCTGGAAGGCAAATCAGCGATCGTAAGGTCTGTTGGCGCCGGGCGAGTTCAACTCGACTACAATCATCCGCTTTCAGGAAAGACTCTGATCTATGACCTGACGGTTGAGAAGAGACTTGAGTCTTTCGAGGAAAAGATCAAGGCGATCCTGCATCGTGTAATAGCTGTTGTGGAACCAGAGAAGTTCACCACAAGACTGGTTGAGAAGGAGCTGACTGTAGAGATTCCTGAAGAAGGATTCTTTCTTGAGGGCCTGCAGGTTTTGAAACAGGCAGTGGCAGCAGACGTATTGAAGTTTTTCCCAGGAATCGAGAAAGTGTCATTCGTTGAAGTGATCAAGAGGAAGGAACCCGCAGCCCCAGAGAAACCTGCGGAAGAGAAGGCGGCAGAGAACTCAACTGAACACAAGTGAGTACAACGGCTTTCTTTGTAGAGGCCACACGTAGTTTTCTCTTCGTTTTTTTCGGCCAGCAACTGTTCTAGACTTGATAGAAAGCTTAAAATTGAGGGATCTAAGGTAAGTCCGCGAAAGCGCTGACGGTTCTCATGTGCGCTTGTTTGAATTTCCGTCGAAGCTTTTCGAGGGTTGTGCGATGAGTGTTCCAATGTCTGACAGAATTCCGAAATACGTCTTGAGGGGTACAACTACGATAGGTGTGGTTTGTCGGGACGGGATAATATTCGCGACAGACACACGCGCTACGATGGGCTACTTTGTCGCCCACAAACATGCCAAGAAAGTTCTGAAAGTAGATGACCACTTG
>Ga0315280_10004338_pt1 | contig 21041 bp, 23 predicted proteins | sample YL17G06_40_MG_FD_203697 | JGI IMG/M metagenome (GOLD analysis project Ga0315280, IMG submission 203697) | Sediment microbial communities from Yellowstone Lake, YNP, Wyoming, USA - YL17G06_40 | ecosystem: Environmental > Aquatic > Freshwater > Lake > Sediment | place: USA: Wyoming | collected...
GGGCAAAAATGCCGCCGGCGTTACCCGAGGCGTACGAAATGATCGTCGCCGCCAACTTCACGAAGCACAGCAGGAGCATCAGCTTCAGCGGGAGTCCCCCGTTCAACGCTTGATCCACGTATTCGTACCCCACACCCATGACTTGGGGGACGAAGATCAGGACAACCCCGATGATGAGTCCGCCCATCGCCGGCTGGAAGACGGTGGTCGACGCCCGCATCCGGAGGAAAAACGCGCGGGTACGCAGCAGCCCTTTGCAGAACGACACCGAGATCATTCCACCCGCCAGGCCCAGAGCGGCATAGGCAAGCAGTTCGGCCGGGTGAACGAGATGGTATTCAGGTACGTGAAAGAGTGGCTCGTTGCCCAGGATCGAGCGCTCCACGATGACCGCCGTGACCGACGCCACGACGGTGGAACCGATCAGGGCGGCATTCATGTCGCCGATGATCTCTTCCAGCGCAAACAGTACCGCCGCCACCGGAGTGTTGAACGCAGCCGACAGAGCGGCCGCGGCCCCTACCGGAACCAGGTCCTTAACGCGCGTCGGCGAGAGGCGTAACCATTTTCCCAGGAGCGAAGCTAGTCCGCCGCCGATTTGCACGCACGGTCCTTCGCGCCCCATGGAATGTCCGGATCCGATGCAGAGTACTCCGGTCAGGAACTTCCCAAAGGGAACGCGGGCTGGGATCACACCCTGCTGAAGATGGAAGGCAGCCTCGGTCTGCGGGATTCCACTGCCACGCACGTCCGGGAAAAATCTTGCCAGAAGAAAACCCGTCCCCAAGCTAACCAGCGTGGGCACGATCACGAATCGTAGAGAAGAAGGTTCAAGCCCGAACAGAAGATGTCTTGTGCCTTCGATGGCCAAGGAGAAAAGGACAGCCGCAAGTGCGCAAAGGGCGCCGAGAATGATCGTCAGGGCGAAGAATATCTGGTTCTCACGCAGGCGAAGTCGCTCCCCGAGGGCGAACCTGATAGTACGAATCATTCTGCGTTCCCGTGTTTGCGCGCAATGAGCAGCAAGGCCAAGTCCACGCCGGCCGGATAGCCGCAGTCTCGTGCGGTGAGCTCTTCGACCTCGAAGACCAACTCCAGGGCTTGCATCAGGAGGTCGGAATTCCGTCGAAGAACCGTTTCGCGCACCTTGGGTCCAATCTGCATCACACGAGGATAGGCGGTTTGCAGGTCGGTCGCCGGTTGCTGACCCTCGAGCGCCTCCCCGCGTTTCAGGGCGCAGGCGCGGATGCGTTCCACGGCTTGCTGGTAGGCGAACACAACTCGACGGGCGCGAGTTTGGGCGGAAAGCCCGCGTTCCAGGGGATCAAGGGAGAGGATCAGGTTCGTCATTTCCAGACGTTGCGCGGCGGGCGCATCCTGCGGGTTTAAGCGCACGGATCGTTCAAGGTAACGCCGGGCATCGCGGTAGTTGGCCATCCGGAAGGAGGCTTCGCCCGCCCCGGTTAGTGCCGTCTGTTGTCTTGGGTCAAGATTGAGCGCCTGGCGGAAGGCGCCAAGAGCCTGGCTATAATCCTCCGCCTTCAGGAGCAGCGTGCCCACATGAGCGTAAAGGCCGGCGTCTTTCGGCAGGTCGGCCGCGAGCTCGATCAACGTCGCCTGGGCTGCCTGTCTCTCCCCGCGGCTCAGCAGAAACTCGCAGAGTTCCAGTCGGACCTGGCGACGTTGATTTTCGGGATCCTTTTCCCAGACCCCGTAAATCGCGTTGTGAAAATACCGATTGGCTTCGGCTGCGTCTCCCTTTCGCGCGGCCAAGTGAGCCAACTCCAGATTCACGGTTCCGTTTCCCGGCTCGTGCTGCCAGAGGTTTAGCAAGTACGGCCGGGCTTCTTCCACCTGATTGGCGGCGAGCAGTGCCTGGGCCAAGCGCAGTCCGTAGAGCCTGTTGTCGCGGGAATAGAAAAGAGCGCGGCTGAAATCTCCAATGGCCTTCCGGGCTTGGCCCGCCTTCAGATCCGCCCCGCCTCGGTGGTACCACTCCTCGGCGAGTGCCCTCTGCTTGGAATGATAGATCTTGCCGGCAAAGCTGGTGATAACAAACAGCACTACCAGAACTGGAATGCAGAGAAGAAGGGTAGTCTCACGCGGCAGGGATCGCCAGAACGTTCCGGGCTCGACACAGAACGGGCACTCTACCTCACCCCAGGGAATCACTTTCCTACATTGCGGACACCAACGTTCTTCTCCCATGAGAACCGAACCTCCCACTCGCCAAGCAAAAGGATAATCTCATCCAGCCTGGCAAAGGTACGTAACCTACCGTGCAGAACCCTCTTCTTCCTTCCGCCCCCTCACGACGCGCTGAACATCGAAAGACTGACTCGTAGCCTGGGCTGTGCAACCTCCTCCAGAAGAGAGTCACCGCCAGCTTAACGCCGCTCTTCCAATGGCGATCCAACCTGGAGAGCCGAGCCGACAGCCCTTAGGCTGCCTGAGCGTCCCATGTTCGCGATTCCGGCTCTCAGACAGGACACTCGACAACACGGCAACAGGTTTTGCCACTAGTATACATACGGAATAAACTTTCTGGTCTTTTCAGCATAAGTGACGAATTCAGATCCGTAGCGGTTTCTCAAGTGGTTATCCAGCATCGGGATATTTATCCGCAAGAAAGAAACCGCCATAAGGGCCGGCACAAGTAGCGCCCAAACACTTCCCGTAATCATCGCAAACCCTGCGAATAAAACCTCATCCCCAAAGTAATTGATATGCATCGAATATCGAAACAGTCCGCGCGTGTAGAGCTTTCCCTGGTTCTCAGGTTGTTGTTTCCAAAGGTGCCTGGAGTACTCCGACCCCGTATTTAGAAATGATCCCACAACGTATAAGATAACCCCAACAAAAGTTTCGATCCCGATTGAGGCTGTGTTCGTTCCCCCCAAGAAAGCGAAACCGAGGTGAATGATGTAAACCCATATCGAAATGACGCCCGCTTCTGGCCATCCCATTCTTCTTTTGAGGAAAGAGAAACATGTAACACAGACTCTGGCAAAGTAAATGCCCGAGCAGCCGGTCAAGAGAATTCGCCTTACAGAGTTTCCCGGATGCAAACTAACTCCGAGCCAGCCCGACGCAGTCTGAAATCCATCTGCAACCATCAACCACGCAGCCAAGCCCACAGCCACCAGATGATTGATCGTCAAGAATGACTTCTGGGAGAGTGATTTGCTGTATTCACCGTAACTGCTGATCCTGGACATACCGTTTGATCTCCCGAAGGAGTCCGACGCGAACCGACGGAGGTCCGGATAAGCTTTTCAACATACTGGGCGAGTAAGGATCAACTCCGAGCGAAATCCAAGTTGTGAAATCTGCTCCCGGATGTCTATTCGCCATCCTTCCGCAAGGAGAAATTGAGCGAGGTCTACCGGCCGGCATCCACCCACGAGGCCCGGCAGGTGAACATACAACCACATCCAGATTCCTTGGAGCAGTGGGCTTTGCCTGGCCATAACCAGGAGCACCAAACGGCCAGTCGGTTTCAGGGCTCGCCGGAATTCCTTCAGAGCCAGGCGGATGTCGCTGTCGGAAAGCAGGTCCATTAAGTAGGAATTCAAGATGAGGTCAAATGTGCTGCTTGCGACGGGGAGAAAGCGGACATCGCCTTGGCACAGCGCGTGGCGTAGGCTGATTTGTTTGGGTAAATGGCGCTGTGCGCACGAAAGCATAACTCTGGATAATTCAAGTCCGACACGACACGTCAGGCCGTCAATCCCTGCAAGTTTCGCAAAAAGTAGGCCTGTACCTATGGCCACTTCAAGAACTGACTCTCCGGGCCGCGCGCTGGCGACATTCAAGGCACGGGCATGACCTTGGGATTCTGTTAGCCCACACCACAGGTCATAGACCTTTGTGCACAGAGGTGAGTCGTAAATCCAGGTAACCTTTCTCGTCTGCGGGGGCCCTGAAGCCCGACTCTGGGCTAAGGAGTTCAATGCATAACTCCTCGCAATGCTCCGCTGCGCTTTTGGGCTAGCGAACCTGGAAAGTGCTGAGCCTAGCCCGCAAGGGAATTGTAAATCCAACCAAAAATGGCGCCACCAACCGCACCGTCTGCTAGCCCGTAAAGTCTCCCGATGACTACCTGGCCGAAGCTGCGGGTTCCGTGGTAACCCGGGTACACCGAGGCCATCACCTGAAGGAACTCCCGGCCATAGCTGGGCCATATCAGATTGGCTAAGCCGGTCAGCAGCATCGCCAGAATTCCCCAAACCAAGGCAGCGACGAATGCTAAAGCCCTCACATTGAGTTTCATCAGCGCACCTCCGAAGGTCCCGCGCTACATACAAACCGGAATCTCAGATTTCGAATTCGAACTCCAACAAAGCCGTGCGCGGGCTGACTTTCCCCTGCAAGTTGAATTGAAGAAAGCGTTGGTTCACTCGTCGACCTTGCTTTGTGCTCCGAACCGATCATTCATTCTCACACCTTGGCTCCGCTTCTCCACGTAAGGACCCGTGTCGAAGGAGACAAGTCCGTCCGGTCCTCAAGGATTCCCGAGCAAGTGCAGAAACAGACTCAAATACCGCTTGGCGTTGCTCGTGATGAGGAAGTGCTCGCGAACGTGCTCATGACCTTGCTCGCCAAGTTTCGCAGCAATAGCCGGGTTTGAAAGCAGAAAACGAACCTGGTAGGCCGTGCCCTCCACAGAGTGCGCGAGCATACCCGTGTGTTTGTGGATGACCTGCGTGGGAATGCCGCCCACGGCGGAGGCCACGACGGGCTTCTTCTTCCACAAGGCTTCTGTGACCGTGAGTCCAAACCCTTCACGCAAGCTCTTTTGGATAACCATCGTGGATCCGCGCTGCAGGGCATTGATTTCCGTCGCGCTCCAGGGAGGAAGGTTCAAGATGTGGATGTCAGCGTCGTTCGCAGCAACCTCGCGAGCCTCACCGAGCACCGCTTCGCCTTCGGGATCGTCACTTGCCCCACCGCCGGCCAGAACCAACTGGCAGTCGAAATATCGCTTCACAATCTGGTAAGCCCGTATGACACCGACCGGGTCTTTCAAGCGATCGAAGCGCGAGATCTGGGTGAGGATGGGGCGTGACGCGTCGATCTCAAAGCGCTCCAGTACGCCCCGGACAAACTCCGGCTCAAGATCGCGGTTCTTTTCGGAGAGCGGATCGATGCACGGGTAGGAGAGGTACTGAGGGATCGGAAGTTGGCGCGCGAACTCGGGCGAAGAGAATATCGCGCCGTCGTATCGATCGACCCAGGGTTCGAGGAATTGCCAGACCGTGAGGTTGGGGTGGGACAAATCGATGTGGCAGCGCCAGATCCAATGCCCCGCGTGGTCGCGGCGCGCCCGGATGAGCGCGGCAGGTTGCGGATCGTGAATCACGGTAAACTCGCCTTCCATCTGCAGGCGTGCGAGGTTCTGCTCGTTATAGGCGAGAAATATCTCGAAGCTTTCCGGCGGCATCTCATAAGGCCCGCCGTGCAGAGCGTTATGGAATGCCTTGGTGATTTCGAAAAAGTCGTTGCCGCCGGTGATCACGTCCCACCTGATGGCAAGGCCCAACTCCTGGAGGATAGGAACCAAGCGATTCAGGATTTCGGCGACGCCGCCGCCGACGGCTGTGGAGTTGACCATCTGCACCGTGCGACCCTGAAGACGGGCAGCCAGAGCTCGCAGTTCGGCTACTTCCGGCTCCCCGAGAACGGAAGTGTAGTCGTCTAGGCGAATCAGGCGCGGCAGTGGCATCGTGGTGCTCATCGCACCAACTCCTCTTCAACGAGGGCGACGAGTTTTGCGCGGGCGCTCTCGAGGGTATTCGTATAGATGTCGATGCGATTGACCCGCTGTGCAAGGGTACCCAGGCCCAGACTATTCTCCAACCAATGCGAGAAGTCGTTCGTGCGCAAGTGTAGCCGCAGACGCGAGGCAATAAAGTGGTAGTGGAAAGAAGCGTGGCTCAACCTTTCGAGTCCCCGACGAAATTCCTCAAGTGTCCAGGCTTCCACTCCCAGCGGCACGGCCACCTCAATGGCCTCACAGAAAAAGAAGGGCTCGAAGGCTTCCTGCTTGGCGTAGTGGGGGTTGTTCTCGGAGTAGTCCTTCACGATGCGGTGCAGGTCGCTTCGTAGCTCCGCCAACGAGAGATAATCGCGGATGTCAAGGCTGGCCAGTTGTTCGGCGAGTTCCGCGCGGTTGCAGGCCGCCAGGACCCACTGTGCAAAATCGTTCGAGAAACCTTCCGTAAGAAAGTGGTGACGACTCAGGGTCTGAAAGGTGTGATAGAAGACTGAAGCGTCGCTGCAATTCTCGATTCCTTGGCACAACTCCGCAAGGTTCGCGGTCTTGCAGTTGCTGATGCGTGTCAGGTAAGAAGCGGTGACGAATTGGAACGGACGCTGGGCAACCTTCATGCGATTTCACCCTCCAAACGATGTAGGAAGGTCATGACCTCATCCGGGTCGCGGAGGTAGAAGCGCGCTCGGGTTCGGCGGGGATTTCCCACGCGGATCGTGATCCCGCAGCCCAGTGCGGCGAACGCCGACTCGTCCGTGGTGTCGTCGCCCACAAACACAGGTAGCGCCGACCGGGGGAACCCCTCGAGCACGGCGCGCACCGCGGGACCCTTGCCTTCAATCATGCGCGGCAGCAATTCCCAGATCTTCTTCCCATGGAGCAAGCGAAGCTGCGGTGCGAAGATCCTCACGGTTTCCAATACCATGGGACGCGCTTTTTGAACTGCGCTCGGCACGGCACCGCGGTAATGGACAGCCAACCCAAGGCCTTTGTCCTGTACCCAGACGTGCGGCAGGTTGGCGAGGCGCTCTTCCAGCAGCTTTCTGGCTCGCCCGAGGAGCCTTCGTTCCGCGCGCAGGGAGGGCACCTTACGCCCTTCCCAGCCATGCATGCCCAGAAGGCGCACGCCCCGCGCCGTTGCCCGCTTTCCGAGATCGGCAAGATCCCGTCCGCTGATAATGTACACCGTGATCTGCTGGTGACTGGCCAGCCGGCGAAGCAGAGCGGCAAGAGGTCTGCCCAGCCGGACCTCGAACGGCCGGTTGCTAAGAGCGACGAGGGTGCCGTCGAAATCCAGGAACAACACGAGTTGCTTCGCGGAGTGGAGACGCTCAGCCACTTCCGGCCAACGTTTAAACAAATGATGCGAGCCGCTTTGGCTCCGTGCCCGAGGTGCTCGTCTACGATCGTTCGGGCCCGTCCCGGAGCGGCAGGCTCGCGGCTCATTCCGGCAGGGCATCAAGTCAACCTTTCTTTTAGCTTTCGCGAACCCCCCTGGGAGGACTCAGTGCGGTTGGAGCTCGCTCTTCTCGAGACGAATTTCCGAGAGCTCCGTGATCAAATTCCCCGCCCAGCGGTAGATGTTGTGTTCTTTCACGATCCGGCGCATGCGCTGCATCTTCGCCCGCCTTTCTTCCGGGTCCATCTCCAGGGCAAAACGGATGGCCTCAGCCAATTGCTCCGTATCGTAAGGATTGACGACCAGCGCATCGCGAAGCTCTCGGCACGCGCCCGTGAAGCGACTGAGGATAAGAGCCCCTTCCTCATCCTCACGCCCCGCAACAAATTCTTTAGCCACCAAGTTCATGCCGTCGTGCAGGGACGTGACAAGGCATAGATCCGCGGCCCGGTAATACTGGTCGATCTCCTGGTGGGTGTGGTGCCGATTCAGGAAAACAAGGGGTTTCCAGTTGCCGGTCTGGAATCGCCAATTGATGCGGTCCACTTCCGATTCGACCTCCCCGAGCAGGTCATGATAACGCTTAATGTGGGTCCTGCTGGGCGCCCCGATCTGCACCAGGGTAAACTGGCCTTGGTAGGCGGGGTATTTTTCGAGAAAGCGCTCGATCCCCCGGAAACGCTCAAGAATTCCTTTCGTGTAATCCACGCGGTCCACTCCGACGCCCATAAAGGTCGCCTGCACACCCAGTTCTTTGAATAACGCCGCACGCTCCAGATAGACCGAGCCTGGCTTTGAACTGGGCTCAGCCGCTGCTTCGGGGGTGGCGACGCTGATGGGAAACGGCCTCACCAATGTGAAGTGGCCCCGCCGGTTCACTGCAGACCGTTCCCACTCGATACGCGACTCGAGCGCCCGGTCGACTGTTTCCAGGAAGTTGTTACAGTGCGACTGAATGTGAAAGCCGATCAAATCGGCGCCCAACAACCCATCGAGCAATTCGCGCTGCCACGGGCAGATCCCGAAGGCCTCCGGATTGGGCCAGGGGATGTGCCAGAAGATGGCCACACGGGCGTCGGGACGTTTTTCTTTCACCAGTCGTGGCAACAGCGCGAAGTGATAATCCTGGACAAGAACTCCAGGCTGATCCGTCCCCTCCATCTCTTCCAGCAAGGCCTGGGCAAATTTGCCATTCGCCTGCTGATAACACTCCCAGTCCGAAGCGCGGAAGGTCGGGCGGGTGTGAGCAATGTGGCAAAGGGGCCAAAGGCCCTCATTGGCAAAACCGAAATAGTAGCCTTCCTCTTCCTCTTTGGTGAGCCAGACCCGCCGCAGCGTATATTGGGGATCATCCGGTGGGACGCGCAGGCGGTCTTGTTCATCCACGGTTTCACGGTCAGCATCCCCCCCACCATGGGCAATCCATGTCCCGTCGCAGGCGCGCAGGATGGGTTCGAGCGCGGTCACGAGGCCGCTTGCCGGAATAATGACTTCCACCATCTTGCCTCGGTGGACGTGCATGAAGGGCTCGCGGTTTGAAACCACTAACAGGGGCCTTTCCTGGAGCTTGGTGCGGACGTGCACGCGCAGCCGTTCCGGCGTCCAGAGCGATTCGGCGGCCTCCCGCAGCCGAGCCTCTTCCTCCGCCGCAGCCCGCGCGGCCTCCAGGCTCTTCGCGAAGCGTGTCACCTCCTGCGTCAGGGGCTTGAACAGATCTTCTTCTAGCAGCCTGGGGCGATCGGCTGTCTTGCCCGTGCGCAATTCGCGCATCCATTGTGCAGTCTTGGCAACAGGCCCGACAACACTCCAACGGATGATGAGCAGGGTGGCGAGTGCAATAAAGAGAGTCTGCACTAGGACGCGCAGAAACGCGTTCCGCCATAGGCGGGCAGTTTGCGCGTCGATAAAGCTCGCGTCATGAAAGATCGCTAGTGCTCCCGCCACATGCCCTTCGCGCGCGAGTGGGACGGCATAAACGTGCGTGGGGGTCCGGCCGAGTGTTGAGAACTCGCCACGACCCTCAACCTGAGCCATGGCTTGTGCGGCCACGCCGGGACGGTTCGCCAACCGCGCCTCCAAACCGGGGGTGGTGGCGAGCGGCCTGCCGTCCTCATCGTAGACCGCGACACCCGCCAAGCGTTGCCGGTTTCCAAACCGATCGACAAGACTCTGGAGTTCTTTTCGGCTACGCTTTTGAAGGAGCGGTTCAACACTCTGGGCCAGGCTGTCCGCCAAGATCTCAGCCCGCCTTTCCAGGTCGCTCCTCAGCGCTCGCTTCTCCGCCTTTACCTGGAAATGGGCAAAGAGCAAAGTGACCAGCGTGACACCCAGAATCAGCGAAACAATCAAGCGTAAACTGATCCTCATCGGTCAACCTTTACGTGCAGCTTTCTCGGAGCAGTCCGAGCACAATCCGGTTCTCGTGTTCAGGACTCAAGTAGTTCCAGTGCTTGAGGACCGTCCCTTCAAGGTCAGTGACCAAGATCAGCTTCTCACCGACTTCTTTCCTCAACAGCTAGATATGGCGCATCGGGTCCTCAACCTCAGGATGCGTCTTGGGACGGAATTGCGACTGCAGCAGATCACGGGCGAGATCACGCGCGCCCAGTCCAAGCGCAATCGCGGCAGCAGCTACTACCCCTCCGAACAGGATCGCAAACGTGACGATAATAGTCGTGCGGCTGATTCCCAGTTCATCGAGCACAGCGACGACCGTGAGCGCAATGACGAAGAACCGGGTCAACCCGGCCAGCAACCGTGCCGAAGGCATGTTGGCGTTGACCGCAGCGATAAGCACGCTGCGACCCAGGAAACGGCTGACCAGCGCTCCTACCACCAGGACCAAGAAGGCCGCCAGTAGGTGCGGCAAGTAGAGGAAGAACCGCTCCACAAGGTTCCTGGTCAGCGGCGTGCCCAGGGCGTTCAGACCCGCGAGCAGTGCCGTGAGGATGATCAGGCCCTGCACAATTTGGGCCGCCAGATAGGAACTAGACCGTGCTAAGCCCGTGCGTTCCACTACCAGCCCCACGCCTATCCGGTCACACAACCGGTCGAAGCGTAAGGCCCGCAAGATCCGATAGATGATTTCCTTGGCAAGCCATCCCAGCATCAAGCCCAGCAGGATGAGAACCAGCATGCCTATCAGGCTCGAAAGGCCTGCGACGGCCTGCTGGCCAAGATCGCGGAGCGGCCCCAGCACGGTTTGCTCCCAAAATGCTCTCATGACTCCGACCTCTTTTCTCCGGTCTGGAGCGGCCACTGGTTGATCAAGTAGGGCTTCAATTGCTCATAGACCAGGCAAAGTCTCTCGATTCGATCATCAACTTGAGTAGGTGTCTCGTTTTCAGTTTGGTGCACGAACGACGTTACCCAGCCCAGATAGAGTGGAGTGAGCGACTTCACGAGGTGCTCTCGGTCAAGCACCCGTCGGTGGTAGGCAAGCGCAAAGCTGTAAATAACTGCCACCCAAAGTTCGTCTTCCAGGACGAATTTATCAATCGGCTGGGCTGCACACGATTCAAGTTCTCTAAGTTGCTGAAGCGTCAGCACCTTCTCGTAGATAGGCCGAAGATCTCGAACGCCTTGCTGGAATGACGCAAGCGTTCGCTGCACATTGATGGGCACAGGTTCCAGGCCCACCTCGAAAGGGAACCCCAGCAAGGGTGCCGGTAATGACCCGAGCACATTGCGCCACACTGAGTCATAGGTCTCCATCAAACTGAAGACGGACCCAATTACCTGAACGAGCATGCCACTTAAGTGGGAACCAGGATCCTTCGGATCGTGGATTTTAGCACCCAGGTACGACTGGCAGACTTTGAAGTTTTCGGCGATGGCGGTTGTGGTCATCCAGATGTCGATGCCGTAGCGAGCCACGTCCGTATTCCACACATCGCGCGTGAGGAAATGGCCTGCCAGACGCCCAGAAATCCCAAACTCACCACCGATAGGCTGGCGAATACGGCGCCCGTAGAGTGCCCGGGTGAACGGATAAACGATACTGTTGGTAATCGTGCCGTCGTATTTGTGGCGCTTGTAGAAGGGGGCCACATAGTCGAACTCTAGTGTCAGAATCGGTTGCAGCAAAAGATTGAACCATTCCGGTGTGATACTCCGGAGGTCAGCATCCACGACTGCTAGGGCATGGGCGTGTGCCAGTTCAGCAATGCGAAATAGCGTCCGGAAGGCACTCCCTTTGCCAGGCAGACCATGATAGGGCGTCGTGAGGCGGTGCACAGGGTAGAGCGGATGGCTCACGAGCATCAGCGACTGTGCATCAACGTCAGCCTGTTTTACCACTTCAGGTGTCCCATCATTCGAACCGCCGTCGGAGTTGACGATCAGAGCCTTTCGATCAGGAAAGTAGTTGAGCAGGCCAGCCTGTGCCGCTTTCACGACGTGGCGGACCGTCTGGGCATTATTGTAACTGGGAATGCCGATGAGGATCTCAACAGGCCCCACTGCACTGACTTCTTCTTTCACGGCTTCTTTCAGGATTTCCTCAGCCAACTTGCCCTTCCTCAGGTGTTGTCAATTTCCACAGCCTCATTCAGTCGTGTGAAGATATCGGGTATTGCAGCAACACCCCTGTTCCAGTTGGGGATGAGCGGCGCGCCCAGCGGGTCAGCGAGGAAGCTGTCCGCTGCCAGACGCAGGGCGCGCGCGAATGCGTGAACGGCGTCTTCTTCAGTGTGCCGGTCGAAATTCAGACCATTAATTCTGGCGTCTGCGTAGTAGCGGGTGATCGTATCTTCGGCGGAGCGAACGTATTGAGCCTGGAGGGTCCGAAGGATTCCCTCCGAAAGCACCACACCCTCCGCGGCGAGCGTTCGGAACAACGTCTTGGCAATGTCCACGGTCATCCGCATCAAGCCCTTTTGCGGGTCATCGGGGGAAAGGCTTTGATGCTTGTGCTCGTAATTGTCAGCGATATCGACCTGGCAGATGCGCTTGACTGAGAAGTTCCGATAAACCTCGGCCAGCACGCCTACCTCTAAGCCCCAGTCACCCGGGATCCTATTGATGCGTGCCATGTCCGCGTACATGCAAAACTCCCCCGCCAGGGGATAACGGAAGCTGTCCAGGTAGACAAGGAAGGGGTAATAACCCACGAGGCGCTCGAGCGACCGCACCAGTGGCGAAATCAGCAGGCGCGTCACCCGGCCGTGCATGTGATCGGTGACGCGGGCGTAATAACCTTTCGAGAAGACGTAATCGATGCTTAGGTCGGCTACTGGATAGCAGAGCCGCGCCAGCATTTCGCGCGAGTAGTTGACAATATCACAGTCATGGAGAGCGATGATCGTCGCGCGACCACTGGCCAGCACGTACCCATAGGCCATCCAGCAGGAGCGTCCTTTCCCGTCCTCGCCTACCGGTAGCCCCCCAGCCTGGAGGTCTGAGTAGATCTTCTGAATGCGTGGACCGTCGTTCCAAATTACGCGCACATGCGGATGGATTCCCGCAACGCGACGCCGAGCTTCTCGAAATCGTTGAGCGTCAGCACGCCCAAGGGTTACCACCACTTGGCTCAAGTAGGAAACACGAGAAACTTCTTCAAGGATGCGAGGCATGGCCTCACCCTCGAACTCCGAATAGAGGGCAGGCAAGACCAGAGCGACGGGCTGGACCCTCGCGAAGCCGCGAAGTCCCTCTTCCAAGGATTCCAGGGAATGAGCACCCAGCCGGTGCAACGTCGCTAGAACCCCTGTCTGATAAAAATCGGACATATTCAACCTCCGTCCGGTTCCTGCTCGTAGCCAGTCAGTACGGGAAGAAGCCCCTCATAGGGAGTTGGAGAATCCCGCCACACGGCCTTTCCAGTTACATCATGTTCTGTCCAACAACCTCCACAAGATTGCTTCGTTCCAGCCGCGGGGCCCTGGCGCGCTCGTGAGACGGGCCGTGGGAATCTTGCGAAGCAGGTGCGTTGTGGCGCCCCCCGCAGGATTCCGTACAACGATGGAATATCGACCTGCTGCAGAAGGGAAAGGTCATTGAGGCTGTCCCCCAATCCGACCGCTAGCAGTCTACCGCATGCCCCCTCGTAAAGCGACCTTAGCATCCGGATGCTTAGCCCCTTGTCGGTCACCCCCGTGAGGTGGTGATAGCGCCCTCCCCTGGTGCAACGCAGGCCAGCGTCGTGCAAGGCGTCGAACAACCGGCTTCGCGTCGCCGGGCTGATACCCAAGATTCGGAAGGGTTCGTCGTACTCACGCAGCTTTGCCAAGCGGGCTTCCGTGAGAGAGAGCTTGCTGTCCCGAGCTACCTCTTCGACGGACATGTCGCTGAAACCCACGACGCTGATCCCGAGTTCGCCGGATATGCGATGCAGACTCTTGACCAGTTGCCAGTAAGGCGCGCCGAACTCAATCGCTTCGTAGCCCTCGATATTCCGTGTGCCCTCTGGTGTAAAAGGGAAATACCCTTTGAGGATGAAAACAGCGCCACCGTTCTCGCTGATGAATGGATGTCGGAGCCGGACGTCAAGTTGGATGAGTTCTATCTCCGCCCGCGTCTTGCTGGAGCAAAGTATTAAGGGGATTCCCTTACGATTGAGGAGATCCAGCGCTTCCGTGGCCGGAGTATACGAGTAGGTCTCGTGGTCCAGGAGCGTTCCGTCTAAATCGGTAAAAACTACTAGGCGTGCATCTGCCCTCATTTGATAAAGATCGGCCATATCCAAACTCCTCCCCCCTACTTCCAGTTGAGACCGGAGACAGACTCAGCCCTACAGGCCTAAGTTCGTGGTTCTTTGCAGTATTGCACAAAAACCCTCTCTAATTCTTCCAGGCGCGCGCGTTCGCTATTTCGTAGCCGCCGGGAGAACGATTCGGGAACGCAGCGCTGGACGTGATAGTGCAGGATCTCATCGCCCACGCCCTTGAGTGCCGATTGCACAGCAGCGATTTGGATGAGTAAATCAACGCAGAGACGAGGTTCCGCAACTATGCGCTCCAACCCTCGTACCTGGCCTTCGATGCGGCGCAAGCGGAGAGTTAAACGTTTCTGAGCATCAGCCTTTAGCATGAAATGTCCTCCCGTGCAGATCAATGGGGGTCCTGGCCATATGCCCCTACCCGGTATGCGTATATCAGATTACAGCTCTCCTGTCAAGGCGAATCATAGCTTTCAAGGACGTGACACCGGAGGCGTTCGCGGCCCAGGTCGCCGCGTCTCCACCGCCGGTCGCCGTCCTATGGAGGAGTCGACTTATGCCTGGAAGTCACACTATGACCCGTATGCAAAACGGGGGCAGGTCACCCTAGCCTACTGAGGGACTCTTCTCCCGTACTAGAGTATGCACCGGAGTTACGAGACTGTCTTGCAGGGTTTACGAATGTTCAGTTACCGACTGTAGACCACTTCATGTACTGCTCCAACGAGAATATTGGCCTCAGACCTGGGTGTGGCTGGACGTTCAATGCACGTTCTCCGCTCAGAGAGACGATTACTGTTGCAGCGGTCGATGAGGGTGTCCACGGACCAACAGATCGTGCGGAATATCGGATCCATCCGGAAGAACATCGACAGGAAATCTTCTTGGCCGAACATCTGGAAATCGCCAATGATTGCCCTTACCTGTCTTTCTTTTTCTTCTGAAATCGCCGGTCCCATCCGGAGTGATCCTCAGGCTTCGCCACAGCTCGGTTGATCCATTCGATTACTGCGGCATATCCAAGGCTTTCCGGATGGTGCGCCAAGTAGCCCGGCACAACGGCCAGCACGTGGAAACCATGCCTGAGTTGGAAGCTCAATGTAGGTCCCTGAAGCTCCCCGTTCACCATCTTAATTACGTACTCCTCGGCGCTCATGCGGCGGGCGTAAGGGTGGTAGCCACGCAGGCGCGCACCAGCGCGGATACGGAGCAGACCGAGCCGTTCCACCAAACATCTCCTTGCCAAGTACAGCTTCGAGCCGATGCCCCTTCGCTGCGCGGAGGGACGGACCATAACTTCCGCACCGTATAGTGTGCGGCCTCGCTCCGGATCATGATTGGTGAACATTCCACCGTCGGTGAAATCCCGCCAGTGTGTCATCAGCTCGTAGTTGTCCCATCGCACGATGAGGCTTGCAGCTATACCTACGACACGCTGCGATTCGGCCTCTACGGCGACGAACTGACCCTCCGGAAAGAGGCGCAGGTGGGACGCCAGTTGCTCAAGGGTCTCCGACGGGCTGGTGGGATACACCTCGCGGCCGATCTCGATAATCTCCTCGAAGTCTTCCTTGCGTGTGTTGCGCACGGCGATGTTCGGCCGCCCTTTGTTCACGACGCCACAACCTCCGAGCGCGCGGCGACTTCTGGCGTACGGCGACTGTCCAGCAACGGAAGAACTGTGCCGCTCGAGCGCGATTCCACAATCGTTCTGAGGTTGAGTTCGCCGATTACCATCATTTCCTGGTTTGGATTCCCTTCAGCCAGGATGCCGTCGGGGGAGAACGCAAAGTCGCTGGGCGTGAGAATGGCCGCGAGTCCATAGCTTAGGGAAACCGCCGGCACCATAGGCAAGGACCCAACCGTGTGCGACAGCACCACGTACATCTGGTTCTCAATGGCACGGGCCTGTGCGCAGTAACGCACGCGCAAGTAACCCTGGCGGTCATCGGTGCATGACGGCACAAGGAGAATATGAGCCTCCTTGCGTGCCGCGGCGCGCGCAATCTCTGGAAATTCTACGTCGTAGCAGATGGCGACGGCCATTCGTCCGAATTCCTTCTCAAAGAACCTCAACGCAGAGCGGGCCGAGACTTTCCAGTCCTCCATCTCGAAGCGCGTCATGTGAAGCTTGCCTTGCACCCCAAAGCTACCCGAGGGGCCAAAGAAGAAGGCATCGTTGTAAACCGGTCCTGATGAGTCATCCATCACCGGGATCGTTCCGGCCAGGATGTAAAGGCGATGTTTCCGGGCCAGGAAAGTCATCTGCTCGACGAACCGGGGTACCTGCTTGGCCAAGTCCCGGGTCTGCTCGTTAATCGGCCGCTTCACATTGCCTAGCGTCAGCAACTGGACCGTGAAGTATTCGGGAAACACCAACAAATGACACCTGTAATCGGCCGCAGTTTCGACCAGAGCTTCCACCTGGTCGCGGAACTGCGCAAAACTCTGCACCGGCCGGATGAAGTACTGGAGCGAACCAACGCGAATCCTTTCCATCACCAACTCCAAGCGCGCCCAACGTCGCAAGGACAGGCCTATTGAGTCTCGCCTGTGGTTCCCTTATAGGTTCATAGCCCTACACAGGGACAAACAGATCCGCGACTGCGAGCAACGTAGCCACGGCCGCCCTGGACACGGCAAACTAAGGTGAGTCTAGCCTTTCCTCGCATGCCAGGCATAGATCAGTGACCAGTAGGTGCCTATCTTACACATAGCACGGCGGATTCCAGAATGGTCCACCCTCATTACACCTCGGCTCGTTTTCGTGGCGGCGACTCCGGAACCGTTGCCGTCGCTTGCATGAGCCCGTGCGGGTACAGATCGACGTCGCGCTGTGGGAACGGGATTTCTATCCCCTCCTGGCGAAAACGCGCGAAGATACGCTTCCGCAATTCGTGCTGTACCAAGTACTGATCGACGAAGGCATTCGCCCGGCAAATCAAAGTGAAGTCCAGAGAAGACTCGCCATAACCCGGGATGAAGCGCACGAAGGGTGCGGGCTCGCCCCGGAGCCCTTCAAGCTTACCGATGGCCCGAGTGGCTTCTTCCACCAATATGCGCTCGACACGCTCGGGATCCGAACTGTAGCTCACGCTGACCGGGATGAGTAATGACATCTCTGGCTCAGGCAAGGAAAAGTTGGTGACGATGGCCGAGGTCAGTTTAGAGTTCGGCACGACAACAACATTGTTCGGCAGCGTGCGAATGCGCGTTGACCGCCAGCCCATTTGGATCACGAACCCTTCCTCACCGCTGTCCAGCTTGACGTAATCCCCCAGGCGAACAGGGCGATCCACCCTCAGGTACATTCCAGCGAAGAAGTTGGAGAGCGTGTCCTGCAAGGCTAGTGCCACCGCCACGCTGCCCACACCGAGAATCGTCCATACGGCAGTGAGTGAGACACCCAGATTGTCTAGCACAATCATGCTTCCCAGAACGCCGAAAAGGAGTCGCGTCAGGAATCGAACCGGCTCTCGGACCGTAGCGGGCGAATCCTGCCTCGCCAGCCACCGATTCACGAAAAGCTGCAGCACCTTGGAAATGAAATAGAGCCCTACGATCAGCGTCCCGAGATACAGTAGACGGTTCGTTACGGCCAACAACCGGATCGATAGCGGTAGCAGGTTCTACGAGACAGCTACAACCGCCAGTTTGAGGATGGGTGTCAAGGCGTGGTCAAGGAGGGCCACGAGTTCGTCGTCCAGAGCACTCTCCGTCCGTTTGGCGGCCTCCCGCAACCAGCGGATCGCGAACTTCCGCAACACGCAAGCCGCCAAAATCAGCGCGAAGATTTGACCAACATTTTGGAGCCACAGATTCTGGAACCACCATTCAAGCCAACGTCTAAACATTTTCACTTCCCGCCTTTCTTGGCCAGGTGCTAAGTCCAACCGGTAAGAACAAACAAGCCTTCTGGGAAAAACCCACACAAGTCTTATTGTCCGCATTGCTCCCTGCGAGCGGTCGAACACAACTAATCCGATCCCGCATATCCGGACCTCTCCTGGGCTGTGCCCGTGCACTCAACATTTGGGTACCAGTACCCCCTACGGGTATATTGACAGGGCCAGCCGACCGTGTCAAGAAAGTTCGCGAGGCGCTTTGCGTTTGGGTCGGGCCCCAGATAGAGTGGTATGCACCGTGGGCGTTGGTAGCGAGCAGGGAGCCGAACTACCATAGACGGGGATACCGTCGTGACCGGAGTCCTCCGTCCCCACCACGCCTTTGCGAGTTTCCGTATTCAATAGCCGTGACCGCGTCTGCGTTAAGCGGAAGATCAGACGTTATGGTCTAGTCGAGCTAGAGACATTAAACTAGGATTGCGCAACTACTATTCCCTTCGACGTGGATCAAATCATTGCCTGATTCTGGAAAGCTGCTTTTGGAGTTGTTTTTGATGTTCTCGGTGGAAAAACTGCTCGCTGAGGCTCTGGAACGCCTCCGTCAACCCGCCGCCTCGGTGAAATCCTGGCGGGAGTCCTGCTTGGCCCCTCCGTCTTCGCTCTCATTCATCCCAATGAGATGCTTCAAGGCTTGGCGGAGATCGGCGCGATATTCTTGCTTTTCACGATTGGACTGGAAACGAAGCCGCGCGAATTGTTGGAGGTGGGCTCGACCGCCACGACGGTAGCGGTGCTGGGCGTGGTTGTCCCGTTCGTCATGGGTTTTGTTTACATGAAGTCTTCGACCCATGCGCCGGTGGAGTCCATTTTTGTGGCTGCGGCCATGGTTGCGACGATGTGGGGATCACTGCGCGGGTTCTAGCTGATGCCGGTGTGCTCGCTACGAAAATGGCCCGAGTGATTCTCGGTGCGGCAATCCTTGATGACATCTTCGGCTTGATTGTGCTGGCCGTCGTCAGCAGCGTTTCCACAGGCGGAGTCAATTACGTGCAGCTCGGAATTGTCGCGGCGGAGGCGATCGGTTTTTCACTCTTGATAGTCTTTTTGGGCCCCCGTATGGTGCGAAGCTTTGAGCCGACGGTCGCCTGGCTTCGGGCCCGTAATTCCGCCTTCATCCTGTCGATCATCATGTGCCTGGGACTTTCGCTGGCTTCGGTCTACATCGGCATGGCTGCGATCATCGGAGCTTTTCTTGCGGGATTGGCAGTGGCTGATCATAGCGAACAATGGCGCTTACGAGAGAACGCTCACCCTATCATTGAACTCCTGACTCCGTTCTTCTTTGTGCTCTTGGGCGGCCAAATGAATATGAATACTGTGGCATAGCCTAGCGTTCTCATCACGGTGTCAGTCATCTGTGTCCTGGCCATTCTGAGTAAGTTGATTGGTTGTGGACTGGGGCTTCATGCTATCTCTACCGCCATGTACAGCGTGGTCTTGCTGATGAGCATCGTCACGACCCTCTTCGCCCCGCCCGTGCTGTGGCTTACGCTCCAGCGGCCTGCGAAGAAGACCGAATGAGAGGGGGCTGTGGGGGCATCGCATTGGTGAGTCACACGGTACTTTGCTTCGCAGGGGGTGAACGATGAACGCTTATACCTGCCTATTTCTCGTGCGGGGCGTGGTTACTATCGCCTTCGTTGGTCTGCTCATGTATCGTTCAAGTCTCGGAAGTCAGGACAGGGGCTGGTGTTCGATGACCGATGATGAGCACGAATGCCGCGCTACCCCGGCCCAAACGATTATTGAGATGAAGGCCCGCAGACTGACCTGTCCCATCTGCACACTAGTGGGCTGTTACATAAATAAGTGAAACATGAGCCCGTGTATGGTATAAGGGCTCATGTTGGCTTCCCAACAACCTTTGTGCTTGCAGGCTCGGGAGCGGGAGAGCCTGCAGGCGGTGATGCGCTCTACCCGCTCGCCGGCGGGATGGGCCCGCCGGGCCCAGGTGCTGGTGCTGTTGGCGGAGGGCCTTTCGGTCCGCCGGGTCAAGGCCCAGACGGGGATGAGTCTCCGCCGCATTGTGTACTGGAAGAAGCGCTGGCAGCAGCAAGGCCTGGAGGGCCTGCTGGATGCGCCTCGCCCGGGAAGGCCGAAGAGGCTGACGGCGGAGAAGGAAGCCGTCATCCTGGCCGCGACGCAGAGTCCTCCGGCGCGACCGATCACCCATTGGTCGAGCCGACGCTTGGCCCGCCGCGTGGGCGTCAGCCATGTGACGGTGATGCGCGTCTGGCACAAGGCCGGACTGCAACCGCACCGCTTGCGGCGCTACATGGCCAGTCCCGACCCGGACTTTGAGCGCAAGGCGAAGGAGATCCTGGGTTTGTACTTGAACCCGCCCGAGAAGGCCGTGGTGTTTTGCGTGGATGAGAAGACCGCCATTCAAGCCTTGGACCGTACGCAACCGGCCTTGCCGCTGCGCGCCGGGAAACCGGAACGGCACAGCGTCGAGTATGTGCGGCACGGGACGGTTTCCTTGCTGGCCGCCTTGGAGGTTCGCACGGGCAAAGTTCAGAGCCGCTGCGTGCAGCGTCACACCAGTGTAGAGTTCGTGCGGTTTCTGGACGAGGCGGTGGTGGGCCGACGCCGAAAACAGATTCACCTGATTCTGGATAACCTCTCGGTGCATAAAACGGCTACGGTGCGGGCCTGGCTGGAGCGCCACCCTCACGTGCAGTTGCATTTCACGCCCACCTATTCCTCCTGGTTGAACCAAGTGGAGATCTGGCTGGGCATGATCACCCGGGATTGTATCCGTCGGGGGATCTTCCGATCCGTCCCCGACTTGGTGAGCAAAATCCTGGGCTATGTTCGGCTCTACAACCGCAACGCCCAGCCCTTCCGCTGGACGTATCGCAACCCGAGAAAGCGCATCCATGTTTCACCTATTTCGGTAACGCGACACTAGGCGGTTTATCCGGGGTCTTGGTGCCGGTGATTCTCGGCTTCTGGGTTTACAGGGGGATTCCAACCCTACCGACGGAACTGTGGTTGGTGTCAGGCATAGCACGAAGCGCGTCTTATGAAGGTTCAGATCAACAACACCTACCCGGGTGAGGGGAACTACCACGAGCGCAAGAAGACCGGCTCGCTTTACGGCGTCCGCAACGTCTACAAGGCGTTGGTGAGCGACAACGAATGGTTCCAGTTGCACATCCTGGTCCGGGCCAAGCAGGTGCGGGCTCGGCTTCAGCGTCACCAGCGATGCGGCTGCTGAGGAGTTCCGCAGGAGCATGAAGGGTCAGCCCGTTTTCGTAGCTATGCAGGGGGAAGGCCGGGAATGGGTGAAGCTGTTCCCGAAGG
>Ga0315280_10004339_pt1 | contig 21039 bp, 16 predicted proteins | sample YL17G06_40_MG_FD_203697 | JGI IMG/M metagenome (GOLD analysis project Ga0315280, IMG submission 203697) | Sediment microbial communities from Yellowstone Lake, YNP, Wyoming, USA - YL17G06_40 | ecosystem: Environmental > Aquatic > Freshwater > Lake > Sediment | place: USA: Wyoming | collected...
TGATGCTAACATCCTCCCCATGCCGCAGCAACCGGTTCGCCCCGCCGCGGTGGCCGGTTCGTGGTATCCGGGCACCGCGAGCGCGCTGCGCCGGGAGGTGCAGCGATATCTGGATGCGGCCGCGCCGGGGCCGCAGGGAGACGTGCGGGGGGTGATCGCCCCGCACGCGGGGCTCATCTACTCGGGGCCGGTCGGCGCGTTTGCCTACGCGACGCTCGCCGGCCGCCGCTACGACTCGATCGTCGTCGTCGGTCCTTCTCACTACGTGCCGTTCGAGGGCGTGGCAATCGTCGCGCGCGGCGCCTTCGACGTTCCCGGCGGTCCGATCCCGATCGCAGAGGCCGCGGCGGCCGAGTTGCAGCGCGCCAGTCCCCGCGTCCGCGAGATGCCGGCGGCTCATGCGCGCGAGCACTCGCTCGAGATGCAGCTGCCGTTTCTCGCGCAGGTTCTGCCCGGCACGCCGATCGTTCCGCTGGTCATGGGACGGCAGACGCGCGAGACGATCGTCGATCTCGGGCAGGCGCTGGCGGCCGTGTTCGCCGATCGCAGCGTGCTGCTGGTGGCGAGCAGCGATCTGTCCCACTACCACGACGCCCCAACCGCGGCGAGGCTCGACCAGCGTGTGCTCGAACGCATCGAACGTTTCGATCCGGAGGGGTTGCTCGACACGCTGGAGCAGGAGCCGGAACACGCGTGCGGCGGCGGCCCGATCGTCTCGATGATGCTGGCCGCGCGCGGTCTCGGGGCGCGCCAAGCCCGCGTGCTGCGGTACGCGGATTCCGGCGACGTGTCGGGCGACAAGAGCGCGGTTGTCGGGTACGTCGCGGCGGTCGTGGGCGTATTCGAGTCTTAGTTCCGGATCAGCCGTGACCGGACGGGGGGCGAGATGGCAAGCTTGACGCTCACGAGCGACGAACAGCGCGACTTCCTGGCGCTCGCCAGGCAGTCGATTCTCGCGCATCTCACGCGCGGGCCGCGGCCGCGCCTCGAGGGTCCGGCCGCCGCAGCGCACCTGGGCGCCTTCGTCTCGCTGCACGTCCACGGCGATCTGCGCGGCTGCATCGGGTATCCGCCGGCCGATCGCCCGCTGGGCGAGGTGATCGCGCGTTGCGCGGTGTCGGCGGCCAGCGAAGATCCGCGCTTCCCATCGCTCACGCTCGACGAGCTCGCCCTGGCGCACATCGAGATCTCCGTGCTCGGCCCGATCGAGCCCGTGCGCGATATCGGGGAGATCGTCGTCGGGCGCCACGGCCTGATCGTGTCGCAGGGATTCAGCAAGGGGCTGCTGCTGCCGCAGGTCGCAACCGAGCGTGGATGGGACCGCGAGACGTTCCTGGGCTACACCTGCCTGAAAGCGGGGCTGAAGCGCGATGCGTGGAGGTCGGGCGCGCAGATCGAGAAGTTCGAAGCGCTGGTGTTCGCGGAGCAGGCCGCTGCGAGTTGACCACTACGTTCTCAGTCTCCTCAGCGTCTCCAGATTCATCGCATCCAGCGGATCCACCTCGGGCGCGCGCGCGCGTCGCTCGGTTTTGGGTGTCTCGAGCAGCATCGGCAGCATCGCAAAGCGCGCGTCGTTCAGCAGGCGGCGGAATGGCGCCGGGCCGATCTCTCCCCGGCCGATGTGCTCGTGGCGATCCACGCGACTTCCGAGCGGTTTCTTCGAATCGTTCAGGTGAAAGACGCGCAGGCGGTCGAGGCCGACGATCCGATCGAAGGCCCGGAAGGTTGCTTCGTATCCGCCTGGCGAGACGATGTCGAAGCCGGCGGCCAGCAGGTGGCACGTGTCGAGGCACACGCCGATCCGTTTCGAACCGCCCGCGCGGTCGATGATCGTGGCCAGCTGTTCGAAACGATGGCCGACGCTCTTTCCCTGGCCGGCCGTCTGTTCGAGCAGCACCATCGTCTTCGTGCGAGGCCGCTGTTGCAGCAGTCCGGCGATGGCGGTGGCGATGAGCTCGAGGGCGCGTGCCTCTGTGCCGCTCGTACAGGCGCCGGGGTGCAGAACGACACCCAGCAGTCCCAGCGCCTCGGCGCGGTCGAGTTCTTCCCCGAACGAGGCAATCGACTGCGCGCGAAGAACTGGATTGGCCGTGGCGAGATTGATCAGGTAGCTGGCGTGCGCGACGGCGGGAAAGATCCGGCTGTCGGCGACCGCGGCGCGGAACTCGGCCACCTCGTCGGGAGGCAGGGGCCGTGCCCGCCATTGGTTCGCGGACTTGCTGAAGATCTGAAGCGCCTCGCAGCCGTGCAGCACGGCGCGCCGCACGGCACAGGGAACGCCGCCCGCGATGGACATGTGCGCGCCAATCCGGCCCATGTCCGCAGATTACCGTATTCCGCAGATTCACGCAGAGGGTACCGATCCACAGATTCACGTACATTCACGCAGATTCAGATGCATCAACCGACCCGCCGTCGCTCGCGTGTACGGGCGGCGAGCCATGGCGAGGCCTCGCCGTAGCTGTGCGCCAATGTCGACCGCGCAGCGGAGGCGGGTTACACCGATTCTTCCAGACACGCGAGGGCCGCAGAAACGTCCGAGGCACGCTTCGACCGCCGCCGAAGGCGGCGCGAGTGATGGGTGCGGCAGCCGCTCACGAGAGTCCGGTGATCAAGAGACTTTCGTGAACGGCTGCCGCACCCATCACTCAGGCGAGACCGCTTCGCGGTCCGCCGTCGAAGCGCGCCGATACGTCTATCTGCGTGAATCTGCGTAATCTGCGGTGAGGTAAGGACGCGCCCGAGCCGGTGCGTCGCCGCATTGCGGGGGAGAGGATCCGTCAGTGGCCGTTCAACCGGGTCTTCTGTTCGTCCCGGCCGTTCTCGCTTGTCAACCCGAAGCGCCTGCCCGGCCGGTTCTCGAGGTGGGGGAGGACTTCCAGCACGAACAGCGTGAGCACGGTCGTGCCGATGGCCGTCCAGTACAGGCCGCTCCCGAACCCGCCAGGCCGCCTCATCGGCCGCCGAACGGTCGCGCATCAGGCGGCCGGAACGTGCGCAGCCGCGTGCGTCCCTGGGGGACGTCGATGTCGGTCAGCCACGTTTCGGGCGTGCTCGCACCTGCCGGCTTGACGCGGACATCGTAACGGCCGGCGGGCACCGCGAAGAGCAGATATCCGGCGCCGCGCAACGCCGTCGCGACCTGACGCGTGCGGTCGCCGGCCGTAAACGCGGCCGCGTCATACTCGACGGCGCCGCCAGTCTTCAATTCCAGCGCGCCATACTGCGCGTTGAAGTTGATGATCTCCAGGTGATATCCCTGTTCGTCCGGGTACCGCTGAATGAGCAGGTGCTCCACGCGGCGGATGCCGGCCACTTGTCCGCCCCGCTCGCGAATCGCCTGGACGTCGTAGAGACCGGGCGCCAGCGACACGCGTCCGGCCGCATCGGGCCGCAAGCCGTTCTCGCTGCGCCCGCTCGGATACACGATGACGCGCGTCTCGCGCGAGATCTCGTTGCCGCCATCGAAGACGCGGAACTCGCACGTAATCGACCCGGACGCCTGCGTTGCCACCGCTGCCGGCGACGGCGCGGCCAGCCAGAACGTGATGAACAAGACGCTCACGTCGACCATCGGTGTTGCTCCTGATGCGATTGACGCTGCCCGCCCGCGCTCGCGTGGCCTTCAGGCGAGGTGGGCCGAGGTCTCGCCGCAGGTGCGCGGCGAACGGCGGGCGCAGCGGAGGCGGATGATTATAGTGCTATCGTAGCCATGATGGACGTGTACCTCATCCCGGCGGGCGAGGCCCGTTACGAGCTGTATTGCGAGGTGGGCGAGGAGGCCGAGACGCGGGACGAGCAGGCGACCCGCGGGTGGAGGCGTCGCCTGGGGGACCAGTTCACGACGGTCGTGTCGGCCGTCGAGGCGGCGAGACACGGTGCCGCGCACCGCCGTGCGACCGGGGCCGCCCGGCCGTTCAGCCGGCGCCTGCGTGACCGCACGGTGTGCTGGCTCGCGGAGAAGATCGCCGAGCAGCGGTTGCTCTGGCACCTGCGGGGCAAGCGGGACGTCACCCTCTGGGTTCCGGACGATCTCACCGGGCAGGAGGCGGTCGACCGCGTGCGTGCGATGCTTCGCACGGATGCCGACCGCCACCTGCGCTGGGTGGTCGTCGATGGCGTGGGCCTGATTGCCTCGCTGGCGCTCGTGCCGATACCCGGACCGAACCTGGTCTTCTATTACTTCATCTTTCGCGCGGGCGGTCACTACCTGTCGAGGCGGGGCGCACGCCACGGCGTCGAGCACGTGGAATGGCACGCGCGTTCGTCACCGGCCTTGACGGAACTGCGCGCCGCGTTCGCGCTCGACCCCGACCTGCGGCGTCGCCACGTCAGCGAGATCGCCTCCCGCCTGCGCCTGCAGCATCTCGCCGCGTTCTTCGAACGGATCGCCTTGCCCACGCCGTGATATACTCGCGCGCTCGACCGCGTCCCGGCGCGCAAATCCCCCGCAGATGACGTGATGAAACAGGCGCACACGCCGGCCCTCGTGCTGGTCGCCTTCCTCCTGTCGTTCCCGTCGGTTTCCGCGGCCGGCGATCCGCCGGACGGGCCGTCGACGCCCCGCCGTGCCATCACGGCCGCGATTGGCCCGACTGCGGTGCAGTCTTCCAGCGCGCCCGCGGCATCCCCCTTCGCGTGGTTGACGGACTACCGCTTTCACCTGAGCGCAGCTGCGATTCGTTTCGACGATCCCCGCTTCGACTGGGAGGCGCATTTCGGCGGCGACGTGGATCTCCTCGATTACCGCGTCGGACGCCTCAACCTGCTCGCCGATTACGCGGTCATCATCGGGTCCGAGTTCCGCACCATCGACCCGAACCAGGGCGCCTATCACCTGGCTGTTTCCGCGTCGCTGCGTTCCGGGCCGTCCGAGCTGCAGGCGGTCTTCCGCCACGTGTCGCGTCACCTGAGCGATCGCGCGAACCACACCAGCGTATCGTGGAATGCCGCCGGCGTCGCAGCCACCGCGCGTTGCCCCGGTGGAAAGACGATGACGACGGTAACGGTCTACGGCGCGAAAGTCGTGCAGGCGGCGTTCGTGGACTACACCTGGCAGTTCGGCGCGGGCGTCGACACCGCGCATCCGCTGTCATCCGCCGTCGCGCTGGTCGCGCGCGGCGACCTTGCCTCGATCCTCGTCAATCGATCCATCGCCGGGCGGAACACGCAGACGGCCGGAAAGCTCGAAGCGGGCGTCCGGTTGCGCGGCAAAGGCGCCGCCGTCGAACTGTTCGCCGCGTGGGAACGCCGCGTCGATCCGTACCCGCTCGAACGCGCCGTCGGTTCGTGGGCGCTGCTGGGGTTTCGGCTCATCAGCAGATGACCATCGCCCGTAGTTGGTAGACGGTAGTCCGTAGTCGGCCTGTCACGTGCGCACAGTGTGCTGCAGGCGGACTACCGACTGCCAACTGCCAGGCGCGAACTGGCGCTGTGCCATAATCGGAGAAATGCCTCGCCGCCCCTGGCCGCTCGCCGTTGCCGTCGCGGAACTGTTTCTCCTCTTCACCAACGCACCGGATGCCGCCGTTCGTCCCCCGCGGCTGCAGTACAAGGCGCTCGAGCTGGACAATGGCCTGACGCAGGGGCTCGAGGCCGATCGGATGGCGTCGCTGCGGATCGACAAGGACACGTTCGAACGCGAGCGCGAGGTGGTGAAGGAAGAACGCCGGATGCGGGTCGAGAACCAGCCGTACGGCCGCGTCGCGGAAACAACGACTGTCGATCTGCGGCGGCGCGCGGTCGTCGGCGGCGGGCGCGCGGTCAGACCGGTCGCAGCAGGTGGGGTTGTGGACCAGCAGCAACGCGAGGCGCAGGCCGTGCTGCGGCGCGCCATCCGGGCGAAAGGCGGCGCGGACAGGCTGCGCGCGGTCAGAACGGTCGTCCTGAGCGGCACGATGATTGTGCAGACGCCGCAACCGATCCACGCGCAGATGACCAGTTACATCGAGTACCCGGACAGGTTCCGCGTCGACGCGAAGTTGCCGAACGGCGACCTCACGCAGGTGCTGGCCGGCAGCGACGCGTGGATGCGGGACGCGGCCGGCGTTCACGATCTGGCCCCGGCGGGGCGCGACAACCTGCGCAGCAATGCCTCGCGCGAACTGGTGTCGCTGTTGCTGCGCGCCGCCGAGGGCAAACTGCGGACGAGGCTGGTTTCGGCCGAGCCGGCGCAACAGCCAGGGCAGATCGACACGCTGGAGCTGTCGGGCGACGGCCTCGCTCCGGTGGACTTGCTCGTCGACCGTTCCACTGGCATGATCGCCGGCGCGCGCTACATCGTCGAGCAGCCGGGGGCGATCGGCAAGGTGCCGACCGAGGAATCCTACTCGGACTATCGGGCGGTTGACGGCATCCAGGTCGCGTTCAAGACCGTCGTCCACCGGGGTGCGGCGGTCATCCTCGAGCGGACGCTGACCGACGTGAAGATCAACGTCCCGATCGACGAGTCGCTGTTCAAGCGCCCGACATAGCCCGTGGCGACCTACCTCCTCTCGTGCGGCGAAGCGTCCGGCGATCTGTACGCCGCTGCGCTGACCTCGGAACTCGCGCGGGTCGATCCCGGTTCGCGCGTCCTCGGCCTCGGCGGCGATCAGTTCCGAGACGCAGGCGGACAGCTGCTGGCGGACTACCGCGGCCTGGCCGTCACGGGGCTGACCGAGGCGCTGGCGGTTCTCCCGCGTTCGTGGCGCACCTACCGGCGCCTGGCACGTGCCGCACGCGACGATCGGCCCGACGTGTTCGTGGCAATCGATTTTCCCGATTTCAATTTCCGGCTGGCGGCGGCGGTGCGGCGTCTCGGGATTCCGGTCGTCTACTATATTTGCCCGCAGGTGTGGGCGTGGCGGCGCAGCCGGCTGCGGACGCTCAAGCGCCTGGTCGACCGCGCGCTGGTGATCTTCCCGTTCGAGGAGCGGATCTACCGCGAACAGGGGATCCCGGTGACATTCGTGGGGCACCCCCTTCTCGATCTCGCCCGCGCCACCACGCCGCGCCCGGAGTTCCTCGCCGGCCTGGGCCTCGACACCGACAAGCCGACGGTTGCGCTGTTGCCAGGCAGTCGGCCCAACGAGATCCAGGCGCTTGCGCCCGTGCTCGCGGCCGCGATGCCGCTCATCGCCGCATCGGTGCCCGGCGTGCAGTTCGTCGTCGCCCGGGCTCCGGGGCTGTCGCCCGAGCTGTTCGCGCCGCTGGTGAATCTTGCCAGCGGGCCGGCGATCGTCGAATCGCAGGCCGACAACGTGCTTGCGGCATCCGATGTCGCGCTCACCTGTTCGGGCACGGCGACGGTCCAGGCGGCCATTCACGAGCGGCCGATGGTCATCATGTACCGCCTGTCGCCGTTGACCTACCGGCTCGGCAAGCGGTTCGTGCACGTCGATACCTACGGCATGGCAAACCTCGTCGCCGGCGAACGCATTGTCCCCGAGCTGATTCAGGACGATCTCACGCCCGAGCGGGTTGCCGCCGAGGCGATCTCGTTCCTGACCGATGCCGACAAGCGGGCGCGGACCGTTGCCGCAATGCGTCTGGTCCGGCACCGTCTCGGCGAGCCGGGAGCTACGGGTCGGGTGGCGCGTCTCATCGCCGGCATCGCCTCCGCGTCCGCAGATTCATCCAGATTGGCCGAACCACGGACCCGCCGTCGCTCGCCTGTATAGGCGGCGAGCCATGGCGGGGCCTCGCCGTAGCTGCGCGCCAACGTCTACCGCGCAGCGGAGACGGGTTCACGCCGATTCGCGCAGATCGGGACCGATCCGCAGATTCACGCAGATTCAATTCGGTTCGTCCGCCGATTACGCCGATTACGCCGATTACGCCGATCGACGATCGCGGCAACGGGGCGCGATGACTGCCCGTGTTCGTCAACTCGGCGAGGGCCACAACGCACGCACGTCGCGCGCTTCGACAGCCGCCGGCCGTTCGCCGTCGAAGCGCACGACGTCGCCAATCTGCGTAAATCGGCGTAATCTGCGGATCCGTACGTGACGCGCCCGAGCCGTTCGCCGCCCCTGCCTTGGATTTCCGTTGCCCGCCGTTCGAAACGCTGTATAACTGAATCTATGCGATACAAACGGCCAGTTTTCGTGGTCGCGCTCTGCGTGCTCGGGCCACTGCTCGCCGAGGCGACCGTCGTCCTGCCGCTCGACTTCAGGCAGCTGACAGGCAAGGCCACGGCGATTGCGCGCGGCCGCGTCGTCGCGTTGACGCCGCAATGGGCCATCAACGGGCGGGGGATCGAAACGATCGTGACCGTGCAGGTGGCCAATTACCTGAAAGGCGATTTTGGTCCGCAGATGACGTTCCGGGTGCCGGGCGGGAAGATGGGACGCTTCCGCGCCGTCACCGTCGGCGCTCCCGTGTTTCGCGAAGGCGAGGAAGTGATCGTCTTCCTCGGCGCCGACGGACCTGCGATTCCGCACATCGTCGGCTTCAACCAGGGCGTCTATCGCGTCGCCGTGGACCGGGCGTCGGGGGTGCGCGTCGTGACGCCGCCGCTGCTGTCCTCCGATGTGACTGCGCCGACGCCGATCGTTCGCGGCGACCCCTCACGAAGGCCGATGCCGCTCCAGCAGTTCGAAGCGCGCGTGCGCTCGATGCTGCAGCCGGATCGCGTCGATCGCGGGTCGCGTGGTTCAGGCATCCGGAACATCAACAAACGCCCGCGATGACGAGGCCTTCGATGATCGTCGCCTGTTCGCCTGTTCGCCGCCGGCGCCGGCCGGCACAATCCGCCTTCGTGTTCCTGTTCTGCGCCGCCGTCGTGCTGGTGCCGCTGCACGGCCGCGCGTACCAGCAGTACGGCGTCCAGCTGGGCAACAAGACGATCAAGCTGAAGTGGAACCAGCTGCCGGTTGCTTACTACGTGCAGAACGCGGGGGTTGCCGGCGTCAGCGTCAGCCAGTCGCAGGCGACCATCGCCGCGTCGTTCGCCACCTGGCAGAGCGTGCCCACCGCATCCCTCTCGACACAGTTCGCCGGTCTGACCAGCGCGTCGGCCGATGCCCTGGGCGACGGTTTGTCCGTGCTCGGGTTCGTCTCCGATCCGGAGGAACCGGATGTCCTCGGCTCCACCAGCTGGATGATCGATGACGTTACCGGCGAGATCGTGGAGTCGGACATCTTCTTCAACTCGATCATTCCGTGGTCCGTCGCGTCCGGCGGCGAGACCGGCCGCTTCGACCTGCAGTCGATCGCGACGCACGAGATTGGCCACTTCTGGGGCCTCGGCCACTCGGCGCTTGGCGAGACCCAGCAGGTGACCGGGGGCCGCAGGGTGATCGCCAAGGCGGCGGTGATGTTCCCGATTGCGTTTTCACCGGGAAACACGCTCGACCGGGCGCTGCAGCCGGACGACATCGCCGGCATCTCCGACCTCTATCCGGCCGGCGGCTTCACGGCCGAGACGGGCAGCGTGACGGGGACGGTGACGAAGAACGGGCAAGGCGTGTTCGGCGCGCACGTCGTCGCCTACAGTCCCTCGGCGGGCACGCTCGTCGGCAATTTCACCCAGGACGACAACGGCGCCTTCACGATCAGCGGCCTTGCGCCCGGTCCGGTCATCCTGAGGGTCGAGCCGGTGGACGACGCGGATCTCGACAGCTTCTTCGACGACCCGTCCGCTGTCGACGTGAACTTCAAGATCACGTACTACCGCCAGTTCGCGATCATACCGGCGGGCGGCAACACCGCGACGATTCAGATCCAGGTGGCGCCCAAATGATGCGACGCGATTCAGGCTTGAGAAAGTGCGCCCTCGCGCTGATCGCCCTGGCGCTGTCGTGCCCGGCGATCGCAACGGCCGAAGAGCCGCAGGCGCCGTCATCCCCGGCGGCCGGTGAACCCGATCGCGCGCGCTCGTTCGAAATCGCGGTCGGCGCGGAGTTCCTGACACCGCAGGGCCTGGGCACCCGCACCGCGACGATGACGTCGAACAACCAGGCGGGGACGCCGTACAACTACTTCGTCGTGACGGGCACACGCGCAGCCGCGCCGGCGTTCCGCGGTCGCCTGGGCTACAACCTCACGTCGATGCTGACCGTCGAGGGCGGAATCGTCGTCAGCCGAGGCAATGTCGAAGGCGCGGTGTCTGCGGACGCCGAGGGCGTCTCGCCGCTCACCGTGGCCGAGCGGATGACGCAGTACTTCGTGGATCTGTCGGTGCTGGCGCACCTGCGACACATGGCGTTCTCGGCCGGCGCGGGCGTGCCGTTTTTCGAGGCCGGTGTCGGCTACCTTCGACAGGTGCACCAGGACAACGCCGCGATCAACACGGGGCAGATTCTCCATTTCGGCGGCGGTGTCACCTACATGTTTTCCAGCCGCCCGGCGAGCAGGCTCGGCCTCGGGTTCCGCGCGGATGCGCGGATCTACGTGCCGCGCAAGAGCTACACCTTCGGCAGCTCGCAGCAGGTGTTTGGCGCCGTTGGCGGGTCGCTGGTGGTCGCGTTCTGATTCACGAGATGCAGGCACCATGAGCAGATTGAACTCGTTCGGCACGCGAAGTGAGATCCGCGTCGGGGACCAGACCTACGACATCTACAGCCTGCGAGTGCTCGAGCGCTGGTTTCCGCGCATCGCACGGTTGCCTTACTCGCTGAAGGTCCTGCTCGAAAACCTGCTGCGCCACGAGGACGGCCACGCGGCCAAGGCCGGCGACGTCGAGGCGCTGGCGAGATGGGATCCGGCGGTCAGGCCGCAGAAAGAGATGGCGTTCACGCCCGCGCGGGTGCTGCTGCAGGATTTCACGGGCGTTCCCGCCGTCGTCGATCTCGCCGCGATGCGCGACGGCATCGTCCGCCTCGGCGGCGACCCGTCGCGTGTGAACCCGCTGCAGCCGGTCGAGCTCGTCATCGACCACTCCGTGCAGGTGGACCATTACGGCCGGGCCGGCGCCATGCAGCTGAACGCCGACCTCGAGCTGGCGCGCAACAAGGAGCGATACACGTTCCTGCGCTGGGGCCAGCGCGCCTTCCGCAACTTCCGCGTCGTGCCTCCCGACACCGGGATCGTCCACCAGGTGAACCTCGAGTACCTCGCGCGCGTGGTCTTCGCCGACACCCTCGACGGCCGTCCGACCGCCTACCCCGACACGCTCGTCGGCACCGACTCGCACACGACGATGGTGAACGGCCTGGGCGTCGTCGGATGGGGCGTTGGAGGCATCGAGGCCGAGGCCGCGATGCTCGGGCAGCCGATTTCGATGCTGATTCCCGAAGTGGTTGGCTTCCGCCTGAGGGGCAAGCTGCCGGAAGGCACCACGGCGACCGACCTCGTCCTCACGATCACCGAGCGCCTGCGGCATCACGGCGTCGTCGGCAGGTTCGTCGAGTTCTTCGGCGAGGGGCTGGAGAGCCTGACGATCGCCGATCGCGCGACGCTGTCGAACATGTGTCCCGAGTACGGCGCGACGGTCGCGATCTTCCCGATCGACGCGATGACGCTCGACTACCTGCGCCTGACGGGACGCGACGAGCAGCGGGTGCAGCTGGTCGAAACGTATGCGCGGGCGCAGGGAATGTTCCACGAGAAGGGCGCCCGGGAGAGCGAGTACTCGACGGCGATCGAACTCGACCTCGCGTCGATCGAACCGAGCATTGCCGGGCCGAAGCGCCCGCAGGATCGCGTGACGCTGCGCGATGCCAAGATGGGGTTCGCCAGGGCGCTCGAGGCGGTGACGGCCGGAGAAAAGGGCGCGCCCGCAGTGGTCTCGCGAGCGGGCGCGGCGGCGGTCGGCGTCCAATCGATCGACCACGGCGCGGTCGTCATTGCCGCGATCACGAGTTGCACCAACACCTCGAACCCGAGCGTGATGATCGCCGCCGGCCTGCTGGCCAGGAAAGCGGTGGAACGCGGCCTGCGGGTGCAACCGTGGGTCAAGACCAGCCTGGCGCCGGGATCGAAGGTGGTCACCGAGTACCTCGAGAAGGCCGATCTGACGCGTTACCTGGATGAACTCGGCTTCAACCTGGTCGGCTACGGCTGCACCACGTGCATCGGCAACAGCGGCCCGCTGCCCGGCGAGGTGGCGGCGCAGGTGAAGGAACGCAACCTGGTCGTCGCGTCGGTTCTCAGCGGCAACCGGAACTTCGAAGGCCGCATCCAGCCGCTCGTACGCGCCAACTACCTTGCCTCGCCGCCGCTGGTCGTCGCCTACGCGCTGGCCGGCTGGATGACGGTCGACCTCACAAAGGAGCCGCTCGGACGCGACCAGGCCGGACACGACGTGTACCTGCGCGACATCTGGCCGACCGAGCGCGAGATCCAGGAGACGATGTTGCGGTCGGTCAAGACCGAGATGTTCAGGCGCGTGTACGCGGAGGTATTCCGCGGCGACGAGCGGTGGCAGGCGCTGCCGGTTCCCGAGGGCGATCGGTACCAGTGGGATGCCGAATCGACCTACATCCGGCACCCGCCCTTCTTCGAGCACCTCCAGATGACGCCCGCGCCGCTGCAGGACATCAGCGGCGCCCGGGTGCTGGCCTTGCTGGGCGACAGCGTCACGACCGATCACATTTCGCCGGCCGGCTCGATTCCGGCCGACGGCCCGGCCGGCCGCTACCTGATCGAGCACGGCGTCCAGCCGCGCGACTTCAACTCGTACGGCGCGCGGCGCGGCAACCACGAAGTGATGATGCGCGGCACCTTCGCCAACATCAGGCTGCGCAACCAGCTGGCGCCCGGTACCGAGGGCGGCTGGACCACCCACGTTCCGACCGGCAAGGTGGAGACGATCTACGACGCGTCGATGCGTTACCAGCAGGCCGGCACCCCGCTGCTGGTCGTTGCCGGCAAGGAGTACGGATCCGGTTCGTCGCGCGACTGGGCGGCGAAGGGCACGATGCTGCTCGGCGTCCGCGCGGTCATCGCCGAGAGCTTCGAACGCATCCACCGCAGCAACCTCGTCAACATGGGAATCCTGCCGTTGCAGTTTTCGCCTGGCGAGAGCGCGGCGTCGCTGAAACTGACCGGCCGCGAGTCCTACGAGATCACGGGCGTCGCTCAAGGGCTGCAGCCGGGCGGGCAGGTGACGGTGCGGGTAACAGGCGAAGGGGGCGCGGTCCGCGAATTGCGCGCGACCGCACGCATCGACACACCGGAAGAACTCGTGGCGTTCCGCAACGGAGGCATCCTGCCCTACGTGCTGCGGCAGCTGGTGCAGAAGAAGTAGTGAGTAGCGAGTAGCGAGTAGTGAGTAGAAGTAGTCAGTAGACAGTAGTCAGCAGGGCAGCAGGCTGGGCGATTGGCCGTCAACGTTCGCCAATCGTGCATTCCACCACCTACTGGCTACCGTCTACTGTCCACTGTCTACTTGTTCACTGTGATGTCCCTCACCTCCTCCGCCATCAAGGCCCGCGCCCTCGAAGTCGGCTTCGATCTGTGCGGCGTCGCAGCGGCGGGCGACCTTCCCGAACTGGGATTCCTGCGCGAGTGGATCGATCAGGGCCACGCGGGCGAAATGCGGTACCTGGAGCGGAGCGCCGCACCGCGCGCCGACGTTCGTCGCGTCCTTCCCTCTGCCCGGTCGGTCATCGTCCTCGCAACCCTCTACAACACCGATCGCCCGTACTCGACCGAGGTCACCGACGAGGGACGCGCCGAGATATCCCGGTATGCGTGGGGCGACGATTATCACGAGGTGCTCGGCCGCCGGCTCGGGCAACTGCTCGAATGGATGCGCGCCGAGTCCGACGAGCCGTTCGAGGCGAAGTGGTACGTGGACACCGGTCCCGTGCAGGAGCGGGTGTACGCCCGGTACGCCGGGCTCGGCTGGATCGGCAAGAACACCTGCCTGATCAACCCCACGCTCGGTTCGTGGCTGTTCCTCTCGGAGTTGATCGTCAGCGTGCCGCTCGATGCCGACGCGCCCGGCCTGGATCGATGCGGCAGCTGCACGTTGTGCCTGGAAGCCTGCCCGACCAGTGCGTTGGTCGGGCCTCACGTGCTCGACGCCGCGCGGTGCATCTCCTACCTGACGATCGAACTGAAAGGAGCGATCCCCGAGTCGCATCGCGACGCGATCGGCAGGCACGTGTACGGGTGCGACATCTGCCAGGAGGTGTGCCCGTGGAACCTGCACGCGGCGGTCAGCATCCGCACGGAATGGCAGCCTCGCGCCGAGTTCGACCGGCCGCGCCTGGCCGAACTCTGGCGCGCCTCCGACGACCGGCTGCGCGAGGCGCTGCGCGGCAGCGCGATGACCCGCGCCAGACTCACGGGCATCCGTCGCAACGTCGCCGTCGCCATCGGCAACAGCGGCGACCCGCAGGCGGCCCCGGCTTTCGACGAGACGGGCGGCGCGGGCGATGCGTGCTCTGCCTCTCGGCAGGACCCGACGGTCAGGGAACACGTGGAGTGGGCGAAACGCAGGCTGAAGAGAAGAAGTCGTGAGTAGCGAGTAGCCTGCCCTGCGCCCCTCGACGAGCTCGGGGCTCCCTGAGCAACGTCGAAGGGAGCGAGTGGAGCGAGTCGAAGGGCGGTCGCCAGTAAGCAGTAGGGCCGAGACGGTGCGTGGTGACGTCGCAGTCACGGGCGGCGCCGGCACCATTGCCCTGAAGTCGATCGAAGGGAACGTCGTCCTCGAAGGCGGGGTCGGCCGCGCCGAGCTCAGTGCCGTGAACGACGGCGTGCGCGTTGCTCGTGCTCGGAACCGGCGCTGCCCGCCTGGATCTGGAAACCTTCTTCGGTACGATCAGCCTTCGCCGGCCGGCCCTGCCCGAGTGAATCGGACGACCAACAGCTGCTGGCCGAAGTCCTGCGCCGGCGCCAAGCTGAGCCGTCGTGGGCAAGCTGAGCCGTTGTGGGCAAGCTGAGCCGTTGTGGTATTCCGCTTGCTTCCCGCCGTCGGTGAGGGAGCGTGAGCGTCCGAATGCAATCCTTGCCGACTTAGCTACAGCGCCTTCCTGTATTGCAATGCTGCACAGCCACGACATGCACCAGTACCCGATCACGCCCGGAATCCGCGCGTTCCTTGCCGCTTTGTCCGTGCTTCTGCTCCCGCTGTCCTCGGCCGGGCAGCCACAGTCGGCGAACCCGACGCGAGGCCTCGTCCTCGTCAGTCGGGAGCAGGCGATCGAGCTCGCGCTCCAGCGAAACCAGTCGCTGCGCGCCCAGCGATTGGCTATCGATCAGTCGCGGGCGAACGAGGTCACCGCCGGCCTGAAGCCGAACCCGGTCGTCACCTCCTCGAACGCGGATTTTCCCGTGTTCGCGCCGTCGCAGCTCACCCTGTCCAATGCCGCCAATAACCAGACGTTCACCCAATCGGTCAGTTATCTCTTCGAGCGGGGAAGCAAGCGGGAGCGACGTGTCCAGGTGGCCCGCGACACGACCGAGGTGACGGCTCGTGGCGTCGATGACGCCGAGCGGCAACTGCGATTCCAGGTGGGGCAGGCGTTCATCAACGTGCTCCTGGCCAGGGCGAACCTGGCGCTGGCGGAGGACGATCTGAACGACTTCGCCCAGGTCGTCGATTTGAGCCGGCGGCGCGCGACGCAGGGTGACATCGCCGAGGGCGACTATCTGAAGATCGCGCTGCAGAAGCTGCAGTTCGAGCAGGACGTGTCGGCTGCGCAGGTAGCGCTCGTGCAGGGAAAGGCGGCGCTGCGCCAGCTGCTCGGCTACGAGAGCGTCGCCGAAGACTTCGACGTGGCCGGCGATCTCACGCACCAGGCGGCGACGGTCACGCTCGAGGCGCTTCAGCGCGAGGCGACGGCGGCGCGGCCCGACCTGCGCGCGTCTCGCGCGAACACCAAGCTGGCCGGCAGCACCGTGGACCTCGCGCGGGCCAATCGAGTGCGCGACATCACGTGGGAAGCCGAATACGACCGCAACGGCCCGGTGAACGGCATCGGCGTTGGCCTGTCATTCGAGCTTCCCGTCCACGATCGCAACCAGGGCGAAATCGCGCGCAGCCAGGCCGCGGTCAGGCAAGCGCAGCAGGCCGAGTCGGCGACGCAGGTCGCCGTCCTGACCGACGTCGTCAACGCGTATGCCGCGCTTCGTACCAACGAGCAGGTGGTGTCGCTCTACGAATCCGGGTACCTGGAACAGGCGCGGCAGTCGCGCGAGATCAGCCGCTACGCCTACACCAGGGGCGCCACGGCGCTGCTCGATCTGCTCGACGCCGAGCGCACCTACCGCGCCACCCAGCTCGCCTACCGCCAGGCCCTGGCCGCCCACATGACGAGCGTCGAGCAAATCAACTTCGTCGTCGGAAAGCAGGTAATCCAATGAACCGCCCCCGCGGAACGATTCTCGCCATCTTCCTGCTCGCGCTCGTTGCGGGCTGCGGCCGTGGCACTGCCGGGCGGGAGCCCGTTCAACCGGCCACCGGCGCCGACCCCGCGCTCTTCACGGTCGCGTCGCAGCAGCTGTCGCAGCTTCGCATCGCGCGCGTGCAAGCCGTTTCGTGGACCGCGGAAGTGGCCACGACGGGAACCGTCGACTGGGACGCGGACCACACGACCCAGGTCATCACGCAGGTGAGCGGCCCGATTGCCCGCATCGCCGTCGATCTCGGGTATCGAGTGAAAGCCGGCGATCCGCTGCTCTACGTTTCGAGCCCCGATCTCGCCACGGCGGTGTCGACGTACCGGAAGGCGGCCAACCGCCTGGACCTCGCGCGACGCTCGCTCGAGCGCAACCGCGACCTGCTGGAGCACAAGGTCATCGCGCAGAAGGATTTCGAAGCCTCGCAGGCCGACTACAACGATGCCTTCACCGAGGTGCAGAACGACCTGGACGCGCTGCGCATCCTCGGTGTCACCGCCGCGGAGATCGAGGAGGCGGAGCGGCAGGGCGTGGCCGTCCGCCCGGAACTCGCCGTCCGATCCCCGCTGGCCGGCGTCGTGGTGCAGAAGCTCGTCATGCCGGGGCAGCTGATTCAGGCCGGCGCGACGACGTGCTTCGTCGTCAGCGACACGTCCACGATGTGGGTGCAGGGACACATTCACGACAACGAACTGACCGCCGTGCACCTCGGCGACCAGGTCGACGTGAGAAGCGCGGCAACGTCCGCCGTCCTTCGCGGGCGGGTCAGCTACCTGGGGGCCATGCTCGACCCGGCCACCCGCACGACGCCGGTCCGTGTCGTGACCGTCAACCAGAACGGCTGGTTGAAGAAGGACCAGTTCGTCGATCTCGTCATCCACGGCTCGACCCGGCGCGACCTGCTCACCGTGCCGGCGTCTGCCGTGCTCTACACCACCGAGAATTTTCCGTTCGTCTACCTGCAGGTGCAGCCGGGACGCTTTGCGCGAACCGTCATCCGCGTCGGCGCGCAGCGAGGCGAGGAGTTCGAAGTGCTGTCGGGGCTGCACGACGGCGACGCGATCGTGGCCGAGGGCGCGGTCTTCCTGCAGTTTGCCGAAAGCTACGAGCGCTGAAGCATGGTCAACCGCATTGTCTCGTTCGCGCTGTCGCAGCGTCTGCTGGTGATCGTCGGCATGATCGCCCTTGGCGCCTGGGGCGTGGTGTCGTTCGGCAACCTGCCGATCGACGCGTACCCGGATCTGTCGCCGCCCCATGTCGAGATCGTCACGCAGTGGCCGGGCCACGCCGCCGAGGAGGTGGAGCGCCTCATCACGATCCCGGTCGAGGTCGAGATGAACGGCATCCCCAGGCTCGAGGCGCTCCGATCCATCTCGCTGTACGGCCTCTCGTCGGTCACGATGAACTTCGACTACGACGCCGACCCGTACTTCGCGCGCGAGCAGAGCTTCGAGCGCGTCGCGAACGCGGAGGTGCCGTCGGGCATCACGCCGGTCATCTCGCCGCTCTTCAGCCCGAGCGGCCTGATCTACCGCTACGTGCTGCAGAGCCCGGACCGGTCGCCGCAGGATCTCAAGACAATCGAGGACTGGGTGCTGGAGCGTCGCTACCGGGCGATCCAGGGGGTGGCGGACGATTCCGGTTTCGGCGGCGCCACGATGCAGTACCAGGTGCTGCTCGATCCGCGCAAGCTGTTCGCGCAGGGCGTCAGCGTGCCGCAGATCGTGCAGCAGCTGTCGAACAACAACGCCAACGCCGGTGGCGGCTTCTATTCCCAGGGCGGGCAGCTCTACTACGTCCGGGGCCTCGGCCTCGTGAAGACGACCGGGGACATCGGCAACGTCGTCGTCGCGGCCCGCAACGGGATCCCGATCTACGTCCGCGACGTCGCCGAGGTGAGCATCGGCCACGCGCCGCGGCTCGGCGAGTTCGGCTACATGGATCAGGACGATGCCGTCGAGGGCGTCATCCTGATGCGGACCGGCGAACAGGCGCAGGTGATCCTGCGGAAGGTGGAGGAAGTCACCAGGGATCTCAATGAACGGGTGCTGCCGCGCGACGTGAAGATCGTGCCGTACTACGACCGGCAGTACCTGTTGCAGGAGACGACCAGCACGGTCGAAGGGAACCTGTTGCGTGGCATGCTCCTCGTGCTCCTGGTCCTCGGCCTGTTCCTCTTCAGTATCCGGACCGCGCTGATCGTCGCCGTCACCATTCCGTTTTCGCTGCTGTTCGCGTTCATCTGCCTCGACTGGCGCAACATTCCCGCCAACCTGCTCTCGATCGGGGCCATCGATTTCGGCATCATCGTCGACGCCGCCGTCGTCATGGTGGAGAACATCTTCCGCGAACTGGCGGCGCGACACGGCCAGCGGTACGACCTGATCGAGGTCGTCCGGGCGGCCGCGCGCGACGTCGATCGCCCGATCTTCTACGCGATTGCCGTCATCATCGCCGGCTACCTGCCGATCTACGCGCTCACCGGGCCGTCCGGCCGGCTGTTCCACCCGATGGCCAGCACGATGTCGTTCGCGCTGGTCGGCTCGCTGCTGTGCACCCTGACGCTGCTGCCCGTTCTCTGCGCGTACTTCCTGCGCAAGCACGTGAAGGAGCCGAACGTACCGCTGTACGAGCGCGTGCGCGACGCCTACGACCGGCTGCTGCGCGTGTCCCTGAATCACCGGGTCGCGACCGTCATCGTGTGTCTCGCCGTGTTCGGCGCCTCGCTCCTGCTGATCCCGTTCATCGGCGCCGAGTTCATGCCGCACCTCGACGAAGGCGCGTTGTGGATCCGGGCGACCACGCCCTACACGATCTCGTGGGAGGAAGCGTCGAAGCTCGCGCCGCGGATCCGCCAGATCCTGAGAAGCTTCCCCCAGGTCACGACCGTCGCCAACGAGCTCGGCCGGCCCGACGACGGCACCGATCCGACCGGGTGCTTCAACGACGAGTTCTACGTGGGGCTCAAACCGTACAACGATCCGGCATGGAGGAGAGGCGCCATCAGAACCAAGGCGCAGTTGATCGACGCGATCGACGAGAAGCTGGCCGTCTTCCCCGGCGTCATCTTCAACCACACGCAGCCGGCCGAAGACGCCGTGGACGAAGCCGAAACGGGTCTGAAGAGCGCGCTGGCGGTGAAGATCTTCGGCCCGGATCTGGTCACGCTCGAACAGAAGGCCGAGGCGGTGAAACGGGTGATTGGCGCCGTGCCGGGCATCGATCATATCTCGATCGCGCGGCAGCTGGGACAGCCGAGCCTCATCATCGAACCCGATCGCGGGAAGATCGCCCGTTATGGCCTGAACGTCAGCGACATCAACACCATCATCGAGACGGGCATCGGGGGATCGGCGGCCTCGCAGGTCATCCAGGGCGAACGACAATTCGACCTGGTGGTGCGGATGCAGGAGCCTTTCCGGCAGAATGCCGACGCGATCCGCAGCCTGCTGGTCACCACGCCCGACGGACAGAACCTGCCGCTCGGCCAGTTCTGCGACATCCGCGTCGACAACGGCGCCTCGTTCATCTACCGGGAAGGCAACACGCGCTACATCGGCATCCAGTTCAGCGTCGAAGGACGCGACCTGGCCAGCGCCATCGGGCAGGCGCGCGACGAGGTGGCGCGCCAGGTGAAGCTGCCGGCCGGCTACCGGTTCGACTGGGGAGGCGAGTACAAGGACTACCTGGCGGCCCGCTCGCAGATGATGTTCATCCTCCCGATCACGCTGATCGTCATCCTCATGATCCTCTTCGCGCTCTATGGCAACCTCAAGTTCCCGCTGATCATCGTCTTCAGCGTCCTGGTGACCGCGCCCGTCGGGGGGCTGATCGCGCTCAAGCTGACCGGCACCAACTTCAGCGTCTCGTCGGGCTTGGGCTTCGTCGCCTTGATGGGTGTGGCCGTCCAGACCAGCGTGATTCTCTACTCCTTCATCAACAAGCTGCGGCTGGAAGGCAAGGACATCCTGACGGCGACGCACGAAGCGTCGCTGCTGCGGCTGCGCCCGATCATGATGACGGCCCTGGTCGCGTGCTTCGGCCTGCTGCCGGCGGCCATGTCCACCGGCATCGGCAGCGATTCGCAGAAGCCGTTCGCGATTGTCGTGGTCGGCGGGCTGATCTCCCGGCTGGTGCTCTCGATCTTCATGGCGCCGGCGCTCTACGCGCTCATTGCACGCAAGGACGATGTGCTGAAGGTGTGAACGACGATCACGGGTGCTGAGTGCTGAGTGCCAGGTGCTGCGTGCTGGATGCCAGGTGCTGAGTGCCAGGTGCCAGCCAGGTGCTGAGTGCCAGGTGCCGGGTGCTGGGGTTGGTGCCAGGTGCTCTCACCGAGGAGCGGGCCCCGGCTGCGGAGCCGGCTCGGTCGCTGGCGCCTCCGCTTCGCTGCGATGGCGCGCGGTTGCCGAGCGCGAGCTCCTGTCCGGGTGAGGCTGGAACTGACGTGAGCGCAGCTTTTCCGGAGCGCTGGTACGTCTCGTACGCACTGCTTGGCGCGACGGCGGCGGGCCTGGGGCCGATCCTGCTGCCGCTCACCGTCGGCGCGCACGCGACTGCCACGGACGTGGGATTGGTCATGGGCGCGTTGAACGCCGGTGGGCTCGTCGGCCCGCTGGCAGGCGACCTCGCGGATCGACGCGGCGGGCAGGCGCTGCTTTTCGCCGGCGGCTGCCTGATGGTTGCGGCCGGCGCCGCCGCATTCAGCTACGTCGATTCATCGCTCGCCTACATGGGCCTGGCATTGCTGCAGGGAGCCGGGACCGC
>Ga0315280_10004340_pt1 | contig 21033 bp, 17 predicted proteins | sample YL17G06_40_MG_FD_203697 | JGI IMG/M metagenome (GOLD analysis project Ga0315280, IMG submission 203697) | Sediment microbial communities from Yellowstone Lake, YNP, Wyoming, USA - YL17G06_40 | ecosystem: Environmental > Aquatic > Freshwater > Lake > Sediment | place: USA: Wyoming | collected...
GATTCACGTAGAGGTCGAGGATTGACTGTCCAGCCCGTAGGCGCGCGGCTCGGCCAGATGGCTTTCCGAACGACCTGCGCATTCCTTCTTGAAGTCTGTCGGCGCCTGCAGTGGCAATCATACGGTTTTCTCGGAGGATGATGTGCGGATAGGGTCTCAGGCGGACTACGTAGCCTGTCTCGCCGAGCACGTCAAAGAGAACCTTGTTCGCGGAAACACGAGCCGCCTCAAGCGCATTGTGGCGAACCTGGATAGGAGCCTGCACGACAAGACTGACCTTGTAGTCATAGACCGCTTTCGTGTCGCCCATAGTGAATTTTGAAATCCTCAGCGCAGGTGAGCCGTGGATATACTTGCCACGCGTGTAGGGCTGACCGCTGGGGGCTCTGTAGTTGCGACCTTTCAACACTCTTCACTCGGCGAAGCCATACGCTGACCCAGACTGCCACTAATATCTATTGCTCAGTAAAAGTTCTCTACAGATTCATGATCGATCTAGTGCCGAGCAAGCAGATCGCTAGTTGTCAATCACGAAAGCGAGTTCGAAGGGATAATATTCCGCTAAGTGAGTAGGGACAAGAGCTGATGCGCGGGGGTACCCGAGTCTCTGGCGAGTCAGACGAACCAGGCGGGAACCAGGTCTAAGGGGCAGGACCGTGCGAAACCAAAGTCGCATGGTGCCAAGCTTAGGTGATCCCTCGAGATCACTGGGGATCTGGGAAACCCTGTGGCGTAGGCCTTCGTGGGTTCGAATCCCACCCCCCGCACTTTGAGCTCCACCCCCTGTAGCGAAGTTCGACATATCCAAAAAATCGAACCCAACGTCCTTTCCGAGATCCTCCAGCTCGCATTCTGGATGCGCAAAACAGGCTACAGAAACTCCACAGTCCAAACCTGCGTCCGGGCGCTGAAGGGGCTCGCGAGAAGAACGAACCTGCTCGAACCGGAGTCCGTCAAATCCTACCTAGCCAACGCGCAGCTAAGCGAGAAACGTAAGACGAAGCTACTGGAAGACGTGTCACGCTTCTACGGCCACCTGAAGATTCCATTCGACCGACCCCGATACAAGCGAATCGAGACGCTGCCCTTCATCCCGCTCGAGAGCGAGATCGACCAACTCATCGCCGGCGTAGGCCAGAAGTCAGCCGCGTTCCTTCAATGCATCAAAGAAACCGCAGCCCGCCCGGGTGAGGCATGGTCCATCAAATGGACGGACATCGACGCTGCGCGCTCCTGCATCACCATAAAGCCCGAGAAGAACAGCAACCCCAGACAACGGAAGATTTCACCGCAGCTGATGACGATGCTCGGCGGGCTTCCACACCGTTGGGTCTACATCTTCCATCGTCCGGAAGCTGACCCGATAGAATCCCTGGATGACTTCCGCAGAGTATTCAGCGATCAACGGAGAAAGGTAGCCCTCAGTCTACAGAACCCGCGAATACTGAACATCAATTTCAAGACGCTCCGCCACTTCAAAGCCACAATGGAATACCATCGCACGAAAGACATCCTGCACGTCATGCAACTGCTTGGGCATCGAAACATCAGGAACACGCTCGTGTACACGCACCTTGTTAGCTTTGAAGGAGACGAGTACATCTGCAAAACTGCACGGAACGTTGATGAAGCCAGCGCGCTCGTTGAAAGCGGATTCGAATATGTGAGCGAGATTGACGGTGTCCAGCTGTTCAGGAAGCGAAAGTGAGGAGAGACCTCCTTAACAGTCAGGTCTGCAAATTCTCAGCCTCGTTTCAGCGTTATTCTAAGAGAAATGCCGGTTGAATCCGAAACCACTTTCGCCGAGGGAGTTGCGAAAGAAATCATAAACATCATTAGAAGTTCTCGAAAATCCTGATCCGGTACCGAAGACGTTGCGCACACTCTCTGGCTCTTTAGTAACTCTGTAGGATTTAGTAACTCTGTAGACGCTTTGTCTCTGCTCTGTTTTGCCCTGTATCTTCTCTATTCGTATTCTTTCAGAGCGTTTTGATTCTTCTGAGAATCACTGCTCTTTCTGTGGTGCTTTAGAGCAGTCTTCGTAGAGTATTTTGGCCTCGATCCGCGCCTTCAAGGCAACACACGGACAGGTCATGAAGGGACCATGAGGAATTTGTGGTAAGCGGAGCCTCTGCAGTTATGCTCTACACGCGTTTGTGAAAACCCTCTGCCACCATTCGACTCTAGCAAGACTCTCGCGGAGCTCTCTCTCCTCTCTGTTCATGACCCTTCCAGATTTTCAGGGCTGAAACCGGTTCTATGCGCGGCACGATTCCTGCTTTCGAATAACTCACGGGCTCTGTCCGTTCTTCTTTGGCGCATAGAGGTCGAGGACGACCACACGAGATTCAGGACAAAGGAGGTGAGATTATGATAACAAATGCCATACGCGAATGCTTGTTCGAAGAGCCCCTCGAAAGGTTCGCCCGAGATTTCCTACGTTTCACGCTCGACAAGTTGGCCGTTGATGGGGATTCGCCGTGTGTTGGGCTGCTCATCATGCCAGACGATGATTCGTGGAGCAGGCTATTGCGTGTAATCGAACCCCATTGGTCGCGCCACTCTGGGGACGCGAAGGCCGTCGCAATCTATGTTCCTTTAACCCTGGAGCAGCGTGTTAGGCTGGCATCTGAGCTTCAGCGCGTTTGTCCAGGCGAGTATGACAGGTTCCTCGACTATGATGCCTTGATCTGCGTGCCTAGGCCGGAGTTTGCTGGAAGCAGGTTGCATTTCATAGTTGATTTCTACTACGCGATAGCCGCATCCTGTATGCGCTTGGCGATCATTGTGAAAGCTGGCAGCGGGGGAGTCAGCGTCGTCGCCCGCTACGATGGGCTGGTGGTCAGCGCAATGAACGATTTCTTCAACAGGTTGACAAATTACGAGATCGCGGCGCGTTACGTGCCCGAAGTGCGCTGGCCTAAGTCGGCGAAGAGCGAAACCATGTAGCGGCTTCAGACGTGTCTCCGTCGTCAGCTGCTTGGGTTGCTGCCATTCTCGGGATCCCTAGGTTGCCGCCAGCGGCGAGCATGCCGGCCAAGAAGTTTGGAGGAATAGGAGGTGAGAATTAATTTGGGAATACAACTTGTGACACTCGAACGAGTCAAGGAGCAAGCCTTCGCGCAGGATATTCTAGCCTTCGCGACAGCCAAGTACAAGGCAGCCACGACAAAGGGCTGGAGAGTGATGGTTCAGCATGTCTCTGATCCTGTGCGATGGATGGATCTGTATGATGCTGCCCGCTACAGCGGCCAAGACCCGGCAACGTGGCCAACATGCGACGCTTGGAGCATGGCGTGGGATGAGCCCGTCGCTGGAGGCTGGGTTCACACTACCGATCCAAGAAGGAGGAAAATGCTCGCGAGAAGGATGGAACTGGAGAACGTTGATCCCTTCTGGGCGACTGATGAGAGCACCACCGGAACTTTGGCCCTTGCGCAACCCATTGCCTGTTTTGCAGCTCTCGAGCAGATCTTGGTACAATTGAAGTCGATACTACAAAGCTGGCAATAGAATGCTTTCCGAGCTCATCGTCGCTGTCTCTCACAACCGGCGCCATCGCAATAGTTGTGGTTCGGAGGTCTCACGTGCTGAAGCGACAACCAAGAAACGCTTCTCAGTCACTTCGACACACATTCTCGCTGTCACATATTCGCCATTCCAGAAGAGAAACGTTGTTCGGAAATCTTAAGTATGTAAAGGTCCCTGCTTGACAACAAGCAGTGTTTGTTCTTGACAGACAGCGAAAGAGCATTACAGAAAGTCGCGGATTCCGTCCTATCGTTTGAGCCAGACAACGTTGTTGCATCCACTAGAGAGGCACTTGAAGCGGGAATTGGGAGATCGTGAACTGCTCACAGCTTGACACGGAGTCAAGGTTCTCATACTCGGTGGAGACTGTGCATAGGTCGTGCAGATCCTACGTTGTTGCTCGACATGTCCTTGGGCTATGAAAGAGGTTGAATGAATTGCCGAGAAGGGCCCGGGCATTCGACAGGCCTTCGAGATCTCTTAGCCCCGAACGAGCTAAGCGAGTCATGGCCAGATATCCGAGAATGCTGGTCGTGTACCCCGGACGTTGCACGGGATGTGGGAGATGTACCCTGCACTGTTCGTTTGCTCATGGCAAGGTGAACAATCCGGCGAGAGCAAGAATCCATGTAGTTCGACATGAACCGTACGTCGATTCTGCCGTAGTCTGCTGGCAATGTGGTATATGCATTCAGAGTTGTCCGATCGAGGCAATCAAGAGAAACAGACGTACAGGAGCCGTCGTGATCGACGAAGAGAGATGCAATGGTTGTGGCCAGTGTCAGCTGGTCTGTCCGATCGGTGTGATCACTATGGATCCAACGAGGCTTGTAGCCCTGAAATGCGATCTGTGTAACGGCGATCCAGCTTGTGTCAAGGGTTGCCCGTACAATGCATTGGGCTATGAGAAACCGGAGAATGGCACGTATTACAGGAGACTTGAGTCAGCTCTTGTTTTGGGTCGGAAGGAAATGCGAGGAGTGTGAGAGGGACGTCCTTTGGATTCGTTGGGAGAATCGCCAGGATAGATCTGTCAAGCGGAAAGGTCAAGAAGGAACCCACAGACGAGAAGACTGCGAAGAGATTCGGAGGAGGGGTTGGGTACGCTGCAAAGATACTCTGGGATGAGCTCGAGCCCGGAGTCGACCCTCTTGGCCCCGACAACAGACTCATAATGGCGACCGGCCCTCTGACCGGCACATTAGTACCCAATTCCGGTTCGTATGACGCGTGTTTCAAATCACCCTTAACAGGCGTTTGGGGAGAAAGCCGCTCAGGCGGACGATGGGGAGCCTTTCTCAAGCACGCAGGATACGACATGTTGATTCTCGAAGGGAAGTCTGAGAAACCCGTCTATTTGACGATTCTTGATGGAGAGATCGAGACAAGGCCAGCCGAAGCCGTCTGGGGAAAGACGGTCTCTCAGACTGAGACGATCATAAAGGAAGAGATCAAGGAACCTAGGTCGAGCGTAGCCAGCATAGGTATCGCGGGAGAGAATAAGGTCAGGTTCGCGTGCATCATGAACGATCTTGACAGAGCCGCTGGACGATGTGGAGGCGGAGCGGTCATGGGCTCGAAGAACCTGAAGGCTATTGCCGTCAATGGACACGGCGACATAACCGTAGCCGAGCCTGATAAGTTCATCAAGGCTGTCAAGGCCGCTGAAGAGGACATCAAGAAGCATTCTCAGAGCGCTGGATTCCTTGCAGGAACAATAGGCGGCTTCGCGACAGCGAGCTACCTCGGGGATCTACCAACCAAGTACGGATGGACTGGAACTTGGGAAAAGGCCGAAGAATTCCTTGATGCATACTTGAACACCAACTATGTGAAGAACAGAGCTTGCTGGGCCTGTGTGCTGGGCTGCGGACGGTACTCAGAGTCAAAGGGAAAATGGTCGACCCCACCTCACGGGGGCCCGGAATACGAAACGGCAGGATCTATGACGGCGTTCTGTCTTGTCGAAGACAACAACGCACTTATCAGAGCGAACTATCTGTGCAACATGCATGGCCTTGATACCATATCGACTGGTCACATGATCGGGTATGCGATGCTGTGCTATGAGAAGGGTCTGATAACTGAGGATGACACAGACGGAATCGAACTCACTTGGGGAAAAACAGAGGCGCTGTTGACCATGATCGAGAGAATCGCCAAACGAGAGGGCTTTGGCGATGTTCTGGCTGAAGGAATCAGGGGCGCTGCCAGAAAGATCGGGAATAATGCAATGGATCTTGCCCTGCAAGTCAAGGGCCTTGAGATGCCTATGCACGATCCAAGGTCAGGAAAGAGTCTGGCGGTTCAATACGGAACCGCAAACAGGGGAATGTGCCACATACACCCTCAGGAATCATCTGCCTGCGAGGGTTGGGGGTATGACTGCGGTCTCAAACCGTATGGACTGCCAGTCGTCAAGGATAGATCCGCAGAGAACAGGGACAAGGGATTCATGGTCAGACTGCTCCAGGACTTCGGAGTGGGGCCAGACATCCTTGGGACCTGCAAGTTCCCGCAATTTGCTGGCTTTACCCTCAATTTGTATGCAAGGCTCCTCTCGGCAGCGACTGGGTGGAAGATCAGTGACAAAGAACTCCTCAGACTCGGTGAACGAGTCAACAATCTGCACAGATGCTTCAACGTACGTGAAGGAGTAAGACGAAACGACGACATGATCCCTCCCAGCCTGAAGCAACCGCACGCGACTGGAACAACAAAGGGAATTGCCGTAACAAACTACGAGCAGATGCTTGATGATTACTATGATTTGCGAGGGTGGGACAAAGAAACGGGCATACCAACAAGAAAAAGACTCAACGAGCTCGGTCTCTCAGATGTTGCAGATGAGTTAGCCAAACATGTGGAGCTCAGATAAACCAACTGACATGAAGGAAGATTGATGTCAACAGTGCCCTTTCGATCGTAGAAGTTGATTCCAATTGCAGACAGCTTACGAGCAATCTGTGACCAGATGCTTCGCAAGAAAGGCGCCAGGGCATCTCTCAAAGCATCTAGCAAGACCAGTGTTCCGGGATGTTGAGAACGGTATGGAAGCACAAGGAGAAATGCTGCTGACCGAATAAAGGCGGACCATAGAGAAACGCATCAGTTAGTTAGAGTCGCTCAAAGCGAATGGGCTGTCGCCCAGGTTGAGATTAATTGCAGAACCGGAGAACGAACCAACAATTTGAAATCTCACTTCTGGAGACTATGCTTGAGATAAGACGCTTCGAGGAGGCAGCAATCAAGGCATACGGTGACCTACTGATTCCAGGAGTCCTGCACTCGTCTATTGGTCAGGAAGCAATCGCAGCTGGCGTGTGCGCGAACCTTGGGCAAGATGACTACATCATAAGCAATCACAGAGGCCATGGCCATTGTCTTGCAAAGGGCATTCGGCCAGGGGCACTAATGGCTGAAGTTTTCGGCAAGTCTACCGGGTGCTGTCGCGGGCTTGGCGGTTCGATGCACATTACCGATCCGGCGAAAGGCGTTCTTCTCTCAACAGGGATCGTCGGGTCAGGCATTCCGATATCCCTAGGAGCCGGGCTCTCAATACAATTACGCAAGACCGACCAGATCGTAGCTTGCTTCTTTGGCGATGGGGCCTCAAATACAGGGAGCTTTCATGAATCTCTGAATCTCGCCTCATTGTGGAAGCTCCCTATCGTATTTGTCTGTGAGAACAATCAGTATGCTCTATCGCAGAACGTCAGGAGATCAACTTCGGTCGAAAGGATTTCAGCTCGTGCCGCATCATACAGCATACCGGGTTACACGGTTGATGGAAACGATGTCATGTCGGTCTACGACGCGATGAAGAAGGCCAGAAATCGCGCGAGCCAGATGAATGGACCGACACTGCTGGAATTTATGACCTACCGATGGTTCGGTCACCACATGCTGGACCCGACGACAGACTACCGAGATACAACAGAAATCGAGGAATGGAAGAAGAGGTGCCCCATAGAGAATTTCAAGAATCGACTGTTCTCCCAGGGCCTGCTGACCGACGTTCAGTTCAGAGAGATGGACAAACGTGTCCAAGAGGAGATCAATTCCGCGACAAGATTCGCAAAGGAGAGCGCGAACCCAACGCCAGATATCATATCGATGCTCGTCCACGTTGCTGAACCCACGAACTACATCGAACCGGGGGGTCCATCACGAGATCTCACTTTTTGTGAGGCGCTACGTGATGCTCTAAGAGAAGAAATGCTGCGAGATGAGAGAGTCATACTCTTAGGAGAGGATATTGGACGATTTGGCGGCATCTTCAGGGTCACAAAAGGGCTTTTCGACGAGTTCGGACCGCAAAGAGTTAAGGACACGCCAATCTCAGAGGCCGCAATCTTGGGCACAGCACTCGGAGCAGCTATGACAGGCTTCAGGCCCGTCGCCGAAATCATGTATATGGACTTCCTTAACGTCTGCATGGATCAGCTCGTGAACCACATCGCCAAAGTGCACTTCATGACCGGAGGACAGGTAAAGGCACCGCTTGTAATCAGGACCCAGAGCAGCCTAGACAGATTCATGGGAGCTCAACATTCACAACTCTTCCCTTCATGGTTTCTCAGTGTGCCGGGTTTGAAGGTTGCAGTCCCTTCGGATCCGTCAGACGCCAAAGGTCTATTGAAAACCGCGATTCGCGGAGAGAATCCGGTCTTGTTTATCGAAATGGGAAAGCTCTACGCAAGGAAGGGAAAGGTTCCAGACGGGGACTATACAATTCCTTTCGGCAAAGCTGCGGTCAAGCGAGAGGGCAAACACGTGACCGTAGTAGCCCTGCTTGACATGGTTCATAAAGCGTTGAGCGCCGCAAACGAGGCAGCCAGAGAAGGAATTGACGTTGAAGTAATAGATCCCAGGACAATAGTACCATTGGACGAAGAATGTATCATTGGATCCGTGAGAAAGACTAGGAAGCTAGTAATCGCGGAAGAAGGTCCGAAGAAAGGGGGGGTCGGAGCAGAGATCGCGGCCCTCGTCAGCAACGAAGCGTTCGACGATCTGGATTCACCAATACAGAGGGTTGGAGCAATGGATTCGCCGGTTCCTTTCTCGCCGGCGCTTCAGGACAGGTACATCCCGTCGCAGAACGACATTCTAGAGGCGGTCAGGGTCGCGGTCTTGTAACGCACCACTGTTGTAGGTGAGAGCAAATCCGTCTTCCCCAAGGGAGTGGCTAGAGACCGTCCCGGCCAACAAAATAATAGGATTTGGTGGGGACTCCCTATTCGCTGAAGGGACATATGGTCATTCTGTATTGGCAAGGCAGAACGTGTCTCGCGTGCTCTCCGAAATGGTGGATGATGGCTGATGGAAGCCTCAGCCTCAGGGGGCCGCATCACTTGCGAAGAAACTATTCAGAGAGAATGCTCTTCGACTTTTCCGAATAGGCACGTGAACGGTCAAGCGAAACCACTTGGCTCGAAGTAAGCTGCGCCCCTCGTCACCAGCATGATCTACAAAACGGTGTGCGCGATGAAGGTCTTTGACCACGGAGAATACGACAGGAATCGCAGCTGTGCTTGGGGACCTAGCCAGAAAGGAAGCAAAGAGATAGTAGCCTCGATGACCTAGAGCAAGCAGCAAAGAAAAAGCGAGAGTTCCATATGATTACTCTTTCAACACTTTTGTCGGAAGCTTCGCCGGCGGCATTCTCTTTGTCTTGAGTTCAGGATACTTTTGGACAATAGGTTTGTATCTGACGAAAGAGCCGGAGGGCATCTCTTCTGGATCTGTCAGGATATCCAATATCGCGGGTGTCCCTGAGGAGAATGCTTCTTTCAGAGCGTCTTTGATCTCAGTTGGACGTTCCGCTCTCTGCCCGAATACGTGGCATGCCTCAGCGAACTTCATGAAGTCCATGTTGTAGAGATCGACGCCGATGTATCTCTCGGGCGGGTACAGCCCCCAGCCATATTTCTGAGCTTGCTTTATGACGCCAAAGATTCCGTCATTGAATATGCACCAAATGACCGGTATCTCGTAGGTTGCAGCCGTTATGACCTCCTTGCACGTCATCTGGAAGCTCCCATTACCGCATATGTCCAGAACCTGTCTCTCAGGTGCGCCAAGTTTCACTCCGATTGCAGCGTTGACACTCCATCCCATATGCGTCAATCCGTCGGCCATGTATGTCCTGGGATAGTAGGCTTTCATGTATCTCTCAGACCAGACGAAGTTGTTGCCGCTGTCTGCGAGCACTATTGCTTCCCTATCCAGGAATTCTCGAATCTCCTTGAGAGCGCGTTGAGGTTTTATCGGGATCGCGTCCGATGAGATCTCAGGCTCAGAGTAATACTTCTGTTCGCCCTTGTCGTGCAGAATTCTTCTCAATCTATCTTTCTTGTCCTCGTCGAACGCGGCAAACTCTGAGGGCTTCCTGTTTGAGAAGGAGTTCTTTATTTGAGCAATGAGTTCGCTCAGGATTGCTTTTGCATCTCCAACTATGCCGATCTCAACCGGGTAGTTCTTGCCGATCTCAGCTGGGTCTATGTCAATATGTATTATCTTGTCTGCCCCGAAATCCTTCTGATAGGTCGACGTAGTCACTTGAGAGAAGACACAACCAATTGCCAATAGAACATCAGTTCTGCCCCTCTTTAGGACGGTGTTGGCAGCATCATGCCCCCACAGGCCCGCTACCCCAAGGGCAAGTGGATGATCCTCTGGAAATGAACTCTTGCCCATGATGGTTGTTGCTACCGGGGCTGCTAGTAGTTCCGCCAGTTCGAGCAGCTCTGGTGAGGCGCCGGAGATGAGGACGCCCCCGCCAGAAAGTATAGCTGGGCTGTTGGATCCTGCCAAGAGCCTCGCAGCCTTCCTGACCTCTTCCGAATTTCCGCTGGGTGGCCGGGTCGGCCTGTAGGCATGTGGAGGCAGCATCTCCGTCGTAATCTCCTGTTTTGTTACATCCCACGGAAGATTGATGTGAACAGGCCCTCTACGCCCTGTCATAGCTATCCGCAAGGCCCTTGTGACAATCTCTGGAAGTCTACTCGCCATGTTGGCCATGATACTCCACTTCGTGACTGATTTTAGCATCTCAACGAGGTCGAAGGTTCTCGGCTCCCAGCCACTTGAATCCTGGATGTAGGATTTGCCGTGAATAGATGCTGGTTCGTTCGTAGTAAGAGCCAAGATCGGCACCGAGTCGGCGAAGGCTGGAAGCAACCCGGCTGCGAGATTCGCAGCGCCTGGAGCGACTGTTGACGTACAGAACCCGATGTTGCCGCTTGCTCGAGCATATCCATCTGCCATGAATCCTGCTCCTTGTTCATGTTTCGGAACGATCAACGTAATGTCAGGAAAATCGTATAGTTCGTCGAAAAGAGCTCTTGAAGCGCCTCCAGGAATGCCGAAGACATACTTGGTTCCTTCGCCTTTCATGTATTCAAGAAGGCACCTGCCCGCTGTCATACTTGCCACGGTCAACACCTTGTAAAGCGACCTTTAGAGAGCACGCCGGTCATGCCTACTCACCATCATCGGCGGACATTCATAGAACTCGTTGGGTTGTTTGAAGTACAGCTTTCGTGCTTTTCCTTGCGAAGCATCTGGTCGTAGATTGCTCGCATTCTGTCTGCAATCGGGCCGGGTTTCCCTTCACCAATGGTTCTGGAATCCACCTCCACGATCGAAACGACACCCTTGAGAGTGGAGGTAGCGAACACTTCATCTGATGTATAGATATCGTAGGGTGTCAGCATTCTTTCAGAGGCTTGAATCCCTTCGCTTCGAGCGATGTCAATGATTGCTTGTCGAGTGATCCCCTCGAGTATGCCCACGTAGCCCGGCGGCGTCTCAATCCGGCCTTCTCTTGCGACGTAGATATTGGCGCCGCTGCACTCGGTCACGAAGCCATTCATGTCCAGAGATATGGCGACATCCACACCAGCGGTGTCAGCCTCCAAATCAACCATTATGTGGTTGAGATAGTTGTTGTGCTTGACTCTTGCCTCGACTCCGCACCCCGGGGGTATGCTTCGCGCACAAGCTATGATTGCCCTTAGACCCTTCTCTTCTTTGTCTGATTTGGTCAAGGGTCCCAAAGATTGCCGGTCCACTTCTATGACGAGCACCGTAGGAGGAGTCTTGATGGTTCTGCGGAACCCCATGCCTGCGCCAATGCCCGCAGTGATCACGATTCTAACAAGCGACTCTTTGTAAGCGTTGAGTCTCACAACCTCTGCGACCGCTTTCTTCAATTCCTCTCTCGTCGCCGGTATGGCAAGGTGGATGGCTCTTGCGGATCTGAATAGCCTGTCCAAATGCTGATCTAGCCTGAAGACGAATTGATCGCAGGCCCTTAGTGTCTCGTAGATTCCGTCACCATACAATAGGCCATGATCAAATGGTGAGATTCTGGCTTGGGACTCTGGAAGAAATTGTCCGTTGATATACACGATCGTTTCTTTTTTCATTAGATCTTGGTCTCCCTCATGTGAGTATGAGAATCTAGAGCCGGACCCAACTTACGTGCAGTTCGCCTCTTGTGCGTCATCTACAACCTGTCTGAGCCCACATATGGTGTCCTTGTCATAGGGCGGCGCTTCCTGCTTTTCCAGTATTCCCTTGGCCTTGTCCCTAGCGCGCTTGACAATATCCGTGCTGCCCATTTTCGCCCACATTGTTCGCGAATCGCGTTCTATGATACTCGGAATGAAGTATTCCTTTCTGAAGTGTTCGCGTGTATGTTTCTCGGGGAGGAAGTAGCCCCCCGGACCAATACGCGCTATGACATCACTAGCCAAGGTTTCAGCGCTCACTTCTATCCCACGCATTACCCTACGCATCATGCCTATGATTTCGTTGTCGATGACAAGCTGCTCAAGGCTCAAGGTTAGATGACTTTCTATCTCTCCACAACCAGATATTATGTCTGCGCCAGCAAGAAGCGGTATGACGGCATTAAGTGACCTTTCAAATCCAGACTGCTGGTCAAGCACTTTCGAGTCGGTGTTCAAGCCATGAGAGTCCACAGGCAGTCCAACATGATGACCGATCCGAGCCAAAGCCGCAGATGCTAAGCCTACTTCAATCGCTCCCAAAGTAGTCACGCCCGATCTTGGATTCAAAGGGGTTACCCGAGACCCATACACAATGGGAAGTCCCGGCTGCACGATCTGGGCCATCAGAATACCTGTCATCATCTCGGCATGCGACAACATGAGAGAGCCGGCAAGTGTTGCTGGCGTTGTCCCTCCTGGTACAGCCATGGAGACCATGTTTATTGGAATCCCGTTCTCTGCACATCCGATCAAGAGTTTCGTAGCCTCTTCTGATAGCTGCAATGGGCTAGTTGGTGCCACGAACACGCTTAAACGAGGCCTATTCCTGCGATCCGACTCGTCTTTTGACAACAGCTTCGAGAATCTGACAAGAGAATTTAGGCTTCGTGACGTAAAGGGGACCGTCGTCACATGCTTTTCGGTGTTCTCGAGGAGCACCTCTGTTGCGTGTATGTCTCTCGTCTCAGGAGGCGCATCGCTGGGAAGTATCATGCATCCAGTGTAGTCAATCTCATTTAGCGCGTTGAGAAGTCTTGCAGAGTCCTCCAGATCTTTCTTGGTCGCCTCTCTCCACGTCCCACTTTCCTTGTCGATGAAGTATGTGGGACCGGCCGGAACTCGGAAGGCAGCCTTGCCATGTCCCACGTGCACGTCGTGATCAGTTGTCCTGCCGCCGAGAATGAACTCCCTAGGGGCTTTCTTGATACCGTCCTCAACGAGCCGCGGTGGTAGCTTGGCTATCCTCTTGTCGAAGTCTACCTCTGCACCAGCATCTCTGAGTAGTTTCAGTCCCTTGGCCTCATGAACTGCCATTCCACAGCGGTGGAGGAGATCCAGCGACGCAACATGAATTTCATGGACTTCTTCATCCGTAAGGACTTGAAACCCAAACTTCGACGTGTTCATACGCTATTGCTCCCGACAAGTCTTGTGGCTTTGTGCGCGCCGTCAACCGCGTCGGCGCCGTATGCATCAGCCCCTATCTCTTTTGCGTAGTTGTCCGTAACGACGGCGCCGCCCACCATGATCTTGACCTTATCTCGAAGGCCGTCCTGTTTCAACTCTTGTATAACGGTCTTCATCTCAGGCATCGAAGTTGTTAGTAGCACTGACATCCCCAGTATCTCGGGAGACAACTCCTTCACCTTCCCAACGAATACGCTGGAAGAGACATCGACGCCCAGGTCGATCACATCGAATCCGGAGGCTTCGAGCAATGATGTCACAATCTGTTTGCCCAAGTCGTGAATGTCTCCCTTGACGGTTCCAATTACCACTCTTCCGATGGACTTCTTGGCCCCTTTTGGAATCAGAGGTCTTAGCGTGTCGAATCCCGCCTTCATTGCGTTGGCTCCGGCAATCAACTCCGTAAGGAAGAAATCTCCCTTCTCATACTGTTCACCGACCATTCTAAGCCCCTTTGCCAAACCCTCCTCAATCACGCGCATCGGTTCAATTCCCGCTTCAAGTGCCTCTCTAGTGGATGCAACAACGTTGTCTGGCTCAAACGATAGGACGGAATCCGCGACTTTCTGTAATGCTCTTTCGCTGTCTGTCAAGAACAAACACTGCTTGTTGTCAAGCAGGGACCTTTACATACTTAAGATTTCCGAGCGAGGTGATTCTGATATTTCCGAACGTGGGAACTCGACGTGGAGCCTTGTTCCAGACAGAACTGCTCTATCATCATTTCGGAACGGGAGAGTCTGACTGGCGGCGCGATCTAGCTTTTCCTAGCTTTTCATTAGTACAGGATGACAATCGGTGTGCTAATGAGAACAGGGGTCGAACTCTGGGCTATCCCGCGTCTGACATTCATTCGGAGAGGGTTGTCTTTACAGCCTTTCTCGGGGCGGAGCCGGGCCGTTCGGGCACCTATTCCACTTGTCCTCCTTCTCGAACTCTTGAGAAGACAATGCTGGAAATCCTCGATGGGAGAAGCTCCTTTTCCTGCGCTGTGAGTGGGACTTTGAGGTCCTGCGCACTTCTCACGATCATCGCCTTGCATTGTCGCTTGTCGGGACAGATCTTGCACCGTCCCAAGTTGTGCCGGTACCATACCCGTAATCCCTCTTCGGCGTCAAGGACGATTGTTGTTTCGGTTTCAAAGTGCCTGCTCCAGCCAAACAATATCCCCTTCGTAGTGTCCACATACCTGGGTTCAACTCCGTTGAGCTTCGCAGCGTCGTACAAAGCGGCGGAGACTCTTTCAGGAATGGTTTGCGCTGACTGGTTTACTGCTTGGCGGCTTATCTTCAGCCTTCTTCCTATCTCGCTCTGTGAGACCCCGCTCCGGAGCATGTCCCAGACACTAAGCTGTCGACCGGTGAGGTACGCACTATGCAGACTGACCAAGTTTGACACCAAGGCTGACTACGGGGGGCACTGCATTTCTCGTTGGCTACTTCACGAGACTGAGGTATAAGTGCTATGCTGTCAACCGCAGCCGATCATTGTCCAGAAGCGGACTCACTTCTCACCGCCACGTCCCAAGGCGGAACGGCGATACGTCGCGCGATAGGTCGCAAGTATTATATAGTGTGCGTCAAGTCTATTTGTTGACGTGTAAAGCTGGCCGCTTGACGCAAACCCTATGTGGAGAGTTGAGAACACGGTATGACAGACGGATGCGTCAGAGTGAGCTGGCTGTGTCGGAGTTCTGCAGAATGAGTCCAAAACAGGTATTCGTTAGAGAAGCGACCGGACTGGTGCGCGAGATCAATCTCAAGGGTGCGACGGTCTACAACATTCTGTTCAATGGATTTCCGATGCTGCAAGCGACGACTATTCTCATACTCGTACCATTCATGTTTCCCGCTGGCGACTATGTTCTTGCATGGATTGTGGCAGGAGCGGGCCTGACTTTCAATGGTCTGGTATACGCGTACATGACCGCCGCAATGCCGCGGTCGGGGGGCGAATACGTCTTCATCAGCAGAGTTCTTGCGCCAGAGATCGGCTTTATCGTCAACTTCGCCTGGGTGTTCATCATTGTATCGTGGCTGGGTTGGGATACGTCAATAACTGTGGCCGTCATATCCAGTTTCTTCAGCGTCCTCGGGCCGGCCACAGGTAGTGCAATAGCGTCCAGCGTAGCCTCTACGCTTCTATCTTCGGTAGAAGCTAGAACCCTTGTGGGCGTCGTGATCGTCCTGATAAACGTAGGCCTCGCCTTGATGCCTGTCGGAAAATACATGCGGGCTATTTTTGTTGCGGTCGTGGTCGGATTCATTGTTTCAACGGCTATAAGCTTCGGCCTCTTCCTAGTCGCAACTCCCTCATCTTTTGCGGCACTGTTCAATCAGTACATGCGGGCATACTCGGCCAGCCCGGATGCTTACAAGGCAGTTCTGGACGCAGCCTACGCGGCCGGATATGGTGGTGCTCAGCCATATTCACTCACAGCGACAGTGCCAATGATGGCGCTCGTCTGTGGCTACACAAGTGCCTCGTTCATGACGACGTATTTCGGCGGCGAAATTCGAAGAGGTGGTGAAGTCCGTCGCCACATGATCTCAATGGTGGTTGGGGGCCTCTACTGTGTCGTCCTGCTGCAGATCGTGCTGTGGAGCTTCATGAGTAGGGTTCTAACGCGTGAGTTCGTGGGCGCCGCAGGATACTTGTACTTCACGGGTCAGTCATTCATACCGACAGATCCGCTCTGGTACTTCTACACGTATGTCCTTGCCATCAATAGCTTGCCGCTTCTCATATTGCTATTCGTGGGCTACATGTTGATGGCGGTACCAAAGATGAGCGGCGAACTCCTGATGCCGTCTAGGTGCGCGTTCGCATGGTCGTTCGACAGGCTGGCTCCTGCCAAGTTCTCGGAAGTGAGCGAGAGATTCAGAGTACCAATATACACGGTTCTTGCGGCTACAGTGGTAGGGTTCATCTTCCTTGCTTGGATGACCGGCGACGCGTCCTCGTACATCACGATGTCCTCAATATCTACGTTCGTCATCTTGGTTCTGTGGGCTGTTGTTGCGATAACCGCGATAGTATTCCCATACAGGAGCAGGAGTACCTTTGAGGCCTCACGTGTTAGCACCAAGATTGCAGGTATCCCCGTTATTTCCATTGTCGGCGCTATCTCACTGGCTTTTGTCAGTTGGCTGTTCCTGACGTTCTACCTGAATCCTGACTTCACGGGATACACGTGGTTCACGTGGGTCATCATGTTGGTAATTTACGGAGGGGCCTTAGCATACTACTATCTCGTTGTGCACTACCGGAAGACGCAGGGAATAGACATCGCGCTGGCCTTCCATGAATTGCCCCCGGAATAGCACGAGAGTCCGATCCCGCCCGACGATGAGCACAGCCCTTGGCGTGCTCATGGTCTCTCTTTCTCTCCCCTCGCCCTTTATGGCGGTCGTGAGGCTGAGCAGTCTTCCGCAGTTTGAGCATGGATGCACCTGAGGTAAGTTCTCATGCTTCTAGACGGTGCAAGAGTTCACTGGCCCATCCATTTGTGGGTCCTTGAGTTTCGGGAACGTGCTTGCTAGTCTCAGACCCACATGTCAACCCGAAGTGCTATCTCATTTGCGCCTGACTTCGCTTATAGGGTATGCAAACGGAAGAGAGGTAATCAGCTAGGTGAATCCGATGGTAGCCAATTCGTCCGATGCCGCGATAAGGAAGGCCGTTGACGAGATCGTACTGATTGACACCCACGAGCACCTAGTGTCGGAGGAAGATCGAGTGGCGCAGGACGTCGACGCCCTGTCCACTCTCTTCAGGCAGTACGCATCATCAGATCTAGTCTCGTCGGGAATGAAGCGGGAGGAGCTTCAGACAATAGTCGATGCCAAGACATCTCTTGAGGAAAGATGGAGGATATTCTCGCCATTCTGGGAGAACATCAAGCATACAGGGTATGCTAGAGCTCTGGACATAGCAGCGCGGGATCTCTATGGGATCGATGGAATAGAGGAAGGAACGTATCTCAAACTCTCAAGGAAGATGAAAGAACTCAACCGGCCCGGCCTCTACAAGTGGGTCCTGAAGGACAAGGCGAGGATAGAACGATGCATACTCGATCCCATTGACGAGTTAGGCAGAGCCGTTCGAAGGGATAAAGTGGACAGAGAACTCTTCGTTCCTGTCATGCAATTCGACGACTTTGTCATGGTGAACAACATATTCGACTTGAAGAAACTGTCCACTCGACTTGGGGTCGCCATTCACTCCCTTTCTGATCTTGTCAAGGCGCTTGACATTCAATTCGAGAAAGCAGCGAATCGGATAGCTGGCGTGAAGATAGCGTTGGCCTACTTCAGAACAATTCAGTTTGAGAAGACTGGCCAGGCCGAAGCCGAGAAAGCGTTCAACATGATATTCAGAAGCCAGCCGCTCGACTGGCGCCCCGATTCCATCCTGGGATCAGCGTTGGCATACGGTCCCTCACTTGACGAGGGAAAACCTCTCCAAGATTTCATGCTGCACAGGCTCGTTCAGCTTGCGGCCAAGCACAATCTCCCGGTGCAAATCCACACAGGTCTTCAGGAAGGCTTCGGAAACATACTTTCAAACTCGAATCCGATGAACCTCCTTAACCTGTTCGTGGAATATACTGATGCTTGTTTCGACGTGTTTCATGGGGGTTACCCATTTACCGGCGAATTGGCCACGCTGGCGAAGAACTTCCAGAACGTCTACATCGACATGTGCTGGCTTCACGTCATATCGCCATCGCGAGCCAGAGCAGCGTTGTCCGAGTGGCTTGAAACCGTTCCAGTCAACAAGATCATGGGTTTTGGGGGGGACTATGCGTTTGTTGAAGGTGCTTACGGGCATTCAGTTATCGCAAGAGAAAATGTCGCCAGAGTCTTGTCGGAGAAGGTGGATGATCAAAGCATGACTATTGACGAGGCGAAAGTCGTGGCGAGAAAGCTACTCAGGGAGAATGCCCTGAGGCTCTTCGGGCTCCGTCTCTAAACTCCCCTTGCGCGCTTTTGATTAGGACTGTGAACTCTTCGATGTGCAGACCACATGAGTTTAGTGTAAGACATGCAATAGGGAAGAGGTGTGATCCTGATTGTCCGACGAGTATCTCGTTCTTTGATTTGTCGTATGTGAAGATCTCTGTGAAAATGGTAGGTTCGCCTGATAGCCTTGTGAGGAATAGTTGTGCAACTGTACCCATTAGGTCACCTTCGCTACTCACAACCACACCGCGCTCGAATACTGATGGCAGGTACAGGCAAGGTCTGCATTTCAGTACAGCATGGAGTTCGTCGTTGGCATCACTGACGCTTATCGCACTTAGGTTCAGCTTCTCGACAATCTTGGCGAGTCCAAGAGAAACCCGAACAGCGTGCCTGAGTCCTTCAGAGCTTACATCGTCCGATATCTGCATTCGTTTCAGATCTCGGATGTACGCTTTGACTTCTTCGTCCTTCACTGTGGCCGACGAAGACGCCTAGCGGAAATCCGACTGAAGGTTTGGGTCTGCAGTCCAGTCTAATGAAAGCCACGCGGCATAGGGCCGTTCAAGTCAATTTCAGGGTGAGCACAAAGTGGCTGCAAATCATTAGCATGTTGGCTACGCTTGAAGGCCGGAGTTCAAGCGCCCTGATGCGCGAACTATGAGAAAGGCGTCACCCATCGTCTTTATCTCACGGCCGTTGTGGCGGGCGACTATTGGGCGAACGATCTTTCTGTGCTGCTCAAGTAGTCCAAGAGCCAGCCGCTCGTTCTTCTGTGTTAGGGAGCTGTACCCGACGATGTCTGTGAACATTACTGCTGCTAGTCTTCTCTGCTGGTCGCTCATCTTACCCTTCCTCTCGAAGAACCGCTGCCTTCAGGCTTGCAACTGTCGCATGAGACTCTTCGGCAGCAAGACTGTCACGTTTCGACGACTTAGCTCTTTCCAGTTCTCGTTTGGGTTTTCCATAGTGATGATGTCGTAATTTGGGCTGTCGATTGGCGTCGTTGAGGTATTTGTGTGTGACCTTATGAAAGATGTCTGTCGCTGAGGTTCTTGGCTGGCTAGTCCATTGGTGCGCACCCGCAATACGGGAGTAGGATCATCCTAATCTTGAAGAGACGCATCATTACTGCCTGCGCGTGGTTTGTTGACCGAGGACAACGAGGGAAGCTTGTCCAATAACAATCATCCTGTGTCCGCGGAGCCAAGCACAGGAACTACGGTGAGTCCGAATCCCACCCCCCGCACTCTCCACTGAACCCTGTGACCTATGACAACTAGACGTCCTAGCCATTTGATTGCTGGGATTATCGGCACTTTTTGTGGGCTGCTCGTTTCTTGCTATGCGGCATGATGGTTCTGATGCCGCTCGACCATACAGGCCGGGGCAGGCACTTGGTACGGATCGTCATGAAGTCTTCCTTAGCTTATCAAGAAAGCGTTTGCGAAACTTCGCGACCTTAGGATTGATCACGACCCGACAATACGCTTGATTGGGATTTCGTTTGAAGTACTCCTGGTGGTGAGCCTCGGCCGGATAGAACTTCTCGAATGGCTTCAACTCCGTCACGATTGGAGCATCCCAAACGTGTGCCGCGCCAAGGTCCGCGATCACTTGTTCCGCAATGGCTCTTTGCTCTGGCGTATGGTAGAGGACCGCTGACCGATACTGCGTACCTACGTCAGGGCCTTGACGGTTCAAAGTTGTTGGATCATGAATGGTGAAGAAGACTTCCAGGATTTCCTTGAACGAGATGATCCTCGGGTTGAAAGTCAGCTGCACAACCTCGGCGTGACCGGTGGCCCCCGTGGAGACCATTTCGTAGGATGGATTCGGCGTCTTCCCGCCGGAGTAGCCTGAAACCACATCCTCAACACCACTTAGCTCATCATATACTGCTTCCAAACACCAGAAACAGCCGCCAGCCAGTGTTGCGATCTCTTTGCGTTGAAGCAGAGGAGTCGCCTGAGACTTTTCTTGCACCATGTACACTTTCCTCTTCACTTCCCCAAATCCGGATCTCATCCATGACGCCCAAGCGATTGATAGTTACAGTTGTTGAGAAAAGCGAGTTTCTAAACCGACTGCTCAGGTCGCTTCAGAAAGCGCAGAACTTCGGTCGTGAAAACTTCCGTTCCAGTGTCCATTGCCGCATGCTGCTGTCCAAGCATTGCAGCAATCTTCGCGTCTGGCAGTGCTGCATAGACGGCAGCGCCAGCGACTTTCAGGAATCTTGGACTATCGCCGCCCACAAGAAGGAGCGTAGGCGCGGTGAGCATCTTGAATCGTTCCGGATCGAAGAGGTAGTCTTCGTCCGATCGTAGCTCACGGGGAATCGTGTGTGCAGCCGCCACTCGCGCTTCCCAGGCACGAAGCGATTGCAGCATCTTCAAGTCATCGGGACGCACCTTCGCAATTTCACTCATGTAGACATGTAAGAGTGTCTGGCGTTCTTTCTTCTGTGGGCCTGCTGACCTCTGCATCTTTCTGACCTTGGAGGTCTCGACTCATGAATGAGGCTTTGCCTTGAGCTGCTGTCCAAGTGA
>Ga0315280_10004341_pt1 | contig 21032 bp, 20 predicted proteins | sample YL17G06_40_MG_FD_203697 | JGI IMG/M metagenome (GOLD analysis project Ga0315280, IMG submission 203697) | Sediment microbial communities from Yellowstone Lake, YNP, Wyoming, USA - YL17G06_40 | ecosystem: Environmental > Aquatic > Freshwater > Lake > Sediment | place: USA: Wyoming | collected...
GAATAGTGCCACTCTTGGTGGGTATGTGATAAATATCAGGGCGGTTTGAGACATAAACGTTTTTGATAGCCAGGGTATCAAAGATTTCGGTGGTAGTTGCCCTGCCGATGGCGTTGGGCAGGTCGTGGTTGCCAACAAGAAGAAAAATTGGGATGCCTCTGGTGGAGAGGCGATTGATTCTCTTGGCAAACTCCCGCTGGTGGGTCTGGGTTGGCTCGCGGCTTCTATAGGCATCACCGCAGAAGAGGACAAGGTCTACCTTGTTTTTTATGGCATAATCCACCACCTGGTCTAAGACGTTTAGAAAATCAAGCAGGCGTGAGGACAAGCCAGTAGACGGGTCAATGCGCCCGTAGGTCTCAACACCAAGGTGAAGGTCGGCAAAGTGGAGGATTTTCAAGTTTTGACCTCACCCCCTGTATCGACGTTGTTTTCAGTTTCGCTCTTTTCCCCGGGTTCAAGTTGCTTAGCCTCACCACCGGGGGGTAGAACTTTCAAATAAATACGCATCTTGCCTATTATAGATTTGCATTCATCGTAAGCGTTCTTTACCATAGTTGCTCCGCGATTCACCTTATTTTCAAGCTCGTTATCGAGCTTTTCAAGATCTCTCTCCATCTCATTAAGGTGAGCCTTCAGCCTTTCTACATCAACTGATTGTGAGTATTGCGAATGGAGTTGATAAAGAGTAAGGAGATAAATAATCGTCAGGCTATAGGGCATTACGATGACCCTGTATTTATGAAAAGCACCTGGATGAACATCTCTACATACAGCAAACACGGAATCAGGCACGGCAGCAATTCCCCACGGGACTGTAATAGATGGGTCTATATATTTGGTAACCTCTTTCACTTTGTCTAACAAAGCTTGCTCTATTTGCTTAGTGATTGCCTCTCGTTTTGCTGGGTCACCTTCCGATTCTAAAGTTTTGATAAGCTCTGGCGTAGTCCATTTAGAGTCTATCGGCACACGTTTCCCATCTGCTAACACCAAAGCATATTCTACTGAATGCCCGCTAACTTTGAAGTTCCTCTCAACGATTTGCGGCGGAAACCTCTTAAGTGCTTCCTCTAAAATGTTTTCGCCAGCTCCTCCACGAGCTCTAGCCCCGACTACTATCGCCTCTATACGGCGAGAGCTTTCTTCTAATTCTTTCTCAAGTTTCTTGCCTGTCTCTAGGTCACTTGTGATTTTAACTAGGGTCTCCCTGACTCCCGCAAGGTCTTTGAGCATAGACTTTTCGACTGAACCCGTGGATTCAACCACTTTTGTTTCCACGCCTTTAAGAGCTATCTCTAATTTGGAGGTGATTTCATCTATTTTGTTCTTTCCTATGTCTTCTGGTTTTTTGCGCGTTATTAGAATTACTAAGAGAGACACTGCCAGTATGACTACAATAGCTACAACAACTATAACGACTATAAGAGGAACTTCCATCCCCCACCTCCTTTAAGTTTCCCCCTCTTTCCATATACTCCCGCCGGGGGGGAGAACAAATAAATCTTCGCCAGCAAGCTTGGCTTGAAGGGTCTTCTTTAGTTCAGCGATGGGGAGTCGGATTTGCTTCAGGCTGTCGCGCTCACGGATGGTGACTTGCTTATCTTCCAAAGACTGGAAGTCAACGGTGACACAGAAGGGGGTGCCAATCTCATCCTGGCGCCGGTAGCGCCGCCCGATTGACTGGGCATCATCATACTGCGTCATAAAGTGCCGGCGCAGGTCAGTGTAAACCTCTTTCGCCAGGGAAACTAGGTTTTCCCGCCGGCTTAAGGGCAAGACTGCGACTTTAATCGGAGCTAGTTCAGGGTGGAGGTGGAGTAGGACACGTTTTTCACCCTCAGCAATATCTTCATCATAGGCGTCGCACAAAAGGGCAAGGCAGGAGCGGTCAACCCCAGCCGATGGCTCAATGATATAAGGGGTGATATGCTCCTTGGTCTCTTCATCATAATAGCTAAGATTTTTACCGCTAAAGCTTGCATGCTGAACCAAATCAAAGTCGCCACGGTTGGCAATACCTTCCAGCTCCGCCCAGCCCATCGGGAACAGATAGTCAATGTCATAGCACTCTTTAGCGTAGTGCGCCAGTTCCTCCTTAGAATGCTGGCGAAGCCGTAGGTTCTCCTTTTTGATGCCCAGCTTTGTATACCAGTCGGTGCGTTCTTTAAGCCAGTAGTCAAACCACTGCTTGGCACTATCCGGTTTAACGAAGAACTCTATCTCCATCTGTTCAAACTCGCGGCAGCGGAAGATAAAGTTGCCAGTGGTAATCTCATTGCGGAAGGCTTTACCTATCTGAGCAATGCCGAAGGGCAGCCTCTTTCTGGTGGTGTTGACCACATTCTCAAAGTTGACAAACATACCCTGGGCGGTCTCGGGGCGCAAATAAACGACGCTCGCCTCGTCCTCAACTGGCCCCATGAAGGTCTTGAACATCAGATTGAACATATGCGGCTCGGTCAGTTCGCCGCCGCAGGAGGGGCAGCCTTTGCCCTTTAGCTCATCACTGCGCCAGCGCAAGTGGCAGCTCTTGCACTCAACCAGGGGGTCGGCGAAGCCTTTAAGGTGTCCACTGGCTTCCCACGTCCGTGGGTGCATCAGGATGCTGGCATCAAGACCTACCATATCATCACGCTCCTGGACTATAGCTCGCCACCAGGCTTGCTTTACATTCTGCTTCAGCTCTACGCCCAGAGGACCATAGTCCCAGCAGCTGGACAAGCCGCCATAGATTTCACTTGAGGGGAAGATAAAGCCTCGCCTCTGACACAGGGAGACGAGCTTTGTCATATCAACCACGCTGCCCTCCTCTTACCCTTGAGAAAATATAGACCAGAAATATCCCTAGAGCAATGGTAACCAGCCCCAGGATAACTAGAGGAAATATCCATATCGGCATGATGTGTCTTTGGTATAGATTGTAGCTGAAAGTATCAACCATTGCAAAGCAGACCAGAAGCTGGGGCAGGGCAATGAGGTTGCCCATGAATAAGACTATCCTTTCCACCTTTACCCCACTGCTCTCTATTTGTCCGAACCGGGCGCTAAGTCTAATTACCCCCCAGGCAATACCCCACGCCAGAAGGACTAATACAAGCTGCGGCATAAGCATCCAGAGCATGGCTATCTCCCGGCTGAGCCAGCCATCAGGTGTGCCATCAAGCTCAAAGTGAACAGCAAGCTCTTCGGGAAGCAGGTGATAAAAGCAGGCGGCAAGAATTAAGGACAAAAGTAAAACGGCTATCGGCCCTATGATGTAGCTCAGGCGCATATCAATTTTCAATTCAAAGATACGGGGCTAATACCCTCATTGGTGATACAATGTTTCGTGACAGAGCTAGGGCGTCAGGCTTGATACCTAAAGCAACACCTATCAACTGGGTGACAAACAGAACGGGAAGGTTATACCTGGTCTTGAAGTGGCTGTTGACCTGGCTCTGATAGACATCAAGGTTAATCTGACACAAGGGGCAAGGGGTAACCAGACATTGGGCACCGTTCTCCTGGGCATTGCGCAAAAGCTTATTAACCAACTCTAAGGCCACCTCTGTCTCCGGCATAACCAGAGAGCTACCGCAGCAGTGAGCCTTCAGTTGCCACGAGACGACGTCAGCCCCAAGGCTGGCTACCAGCTCATCCAGTGAGTGGGGGGACTCCGGGTCATCAAAGCCGTTGGGACGAACTAGCTGGCAGCCGTAATAAGGCGCCACCCTGAGCCCCTTAAGGGGCTTGGTTACCCTAGCCCCGATGACCTGAGGGGTAATATCGCTATACAAGACCTCAGCCAGGTGCCGAACGCGGACTCCTCCCTTATAGCCCAGTTTAGCCGTAGCCAGTGCCTTGCTTACCTGCTCCTTGAGGGCAGGGTATTCCTTAAGGTTGGCATTGGCTCCATTTAGGACAACATAGCAGTTGGAGCAGGGGGTTACCAAATCAAGCCCGCTCTTTTCCGCCAATGCCAGATTTCTGGTGGCGATACAGGTCGCCTCCAGCTTGTCTACCGAGCCGTAGGGGCTGGAGCCGCAGCAATTCCAATCCTCAAGCTCAACCAGGTCCATATCCAATTCCTTGGCAACGGGTAAAATCGAAAGACCCAGGGGTGAGGCTGCCGCCTCGGCGGAGCAACCAGGGAAATAGGAATAAGATTTCATTTAGCACCTCCCAGGGCTTTAGCCTTTTCCAACATCAGCTTAATTTCGCCTATCCCCTTTATTCGGCTTGGCTTTAGCGGCAGGCGATGGTGCAAAAGCATTCCCAGCCCCACCGGCGCCATCTTAAGGGCGGCAAAGGGATTGGTTTTAAGAAAGAGCTTGAGCATCACGCCAAGCTCATACACCCGCCCATTGCTTTTAGCTGAATCAACAAAGCATCGATACATCACCGGTGTCCGGCTACGCTTGGTGCTCAAGCCACTCTTGATAGCCAGGACCTCCAGGGCATGCATAATATCCGTAGGCTTAATGTCCCGTGGGCAGCGCACGGTGCAGGTATAACAAGAGGCACAGAACCACATAGAATTGCTGGACAGGAGCTCATCCCTCAGCCCTGCCCGCACCATGGCAATAGTCTGCCGCGGTGGGTAGTCCCATCGGCTGGCGGTAGGACAGGAGCCGGTGCACATACCACACTGAATACAGGAGCGAATAGCCCCGCCACCGGGGATGGAACACACCTCATCAATAAAGCTCACCTCAGCCATTTAAATTCCTCCTTTTTATACCAACACTCCCTCTATCTCAGCGATAAGCTGCTTGGTAGTAAAGTGCCTGCCAGAAATAGCACCGCTGGGGCAGGCAGCGACGCACACACCACAGCCCTTGCAAAGAGCATCATTAATAGTGGAAACCTTTTTCTCCTCGTCGAAGGAAATAGCATTGAACGGACAGAGGGCACTACATGTCTTACAACCAGAACAGAGCTCCTCACTAACCACTGCCGTAGTCGCCTCAATCTCTATTTCACCAGCAGTGATGGCAGCTAAAGCCCGGGCAGCAGCCGCTGAAGCCTGAGCCACGCTGTTAGGAATATCCTTGGGCGACTGACAGCAACCGACGACGAAAATGCCGTCGTTCATTGTTGCCACCGGGTCAAGCTTGGGATGTTTCTCCAGGAAGAAACCATCGGCGCTACGGCTAACGGAGAATAGCCTAGCCACCTCAGCAGCGTCTGCCCTCGGTTGGAGAGCCGTGCTCAATACCACCATATCAACCGGGACACGGCGCTGGCGACCAATTAAGGTGTCCTCAACAACGATAATAAGCTTGCCTTCTTCCTCAGGGCTTTCGGCGATATTGGTCACCTCACCCGGGCGCCCGCGGACAAATATTGTCCCCTCGTCAAGGACACGATTATAGAACTCCTCAAAGGCTTTACCCACGCACCTGAGGTCAATATAAAACTCATAGACCTGGGCTCCAGGGGCATGCTCCCTTATCAGGTGACCAAACTTCATTGAGTACATACAGCACACCTGCGAGCAATACTCATGATACTTTTTATCCCGGCTGCCCACGCAGTGGATGATACCCACCGTCTTGGGATGGGAGCCATCTTTTAGGGTAACCTCACCGGCGGTCGGTCCTGAGGCGTTAATCAGGCGCTCAAACTCAAGGGCAGTGACGACGTTATCAAGGCGACCGTAGCCATACTGGTAGAGTGGAGTTGGGTCAAAGGCATCATAGCCAGTAGCTATGATTATGTTGCCGACCTCCACCTCCACTAGCTCCTCCCTCATCTCCTGATTAACTGCCCCCGCCTGGCATATCTTAACACACTCCATACACTCCGAGCACACGCCACAGTTTAAGCACCGCTTGGCTTCATCAATAGCCGTCTTTTCATCAAAGCCGAGCTCAACCTCGGTAAAGCCCCCCCGCTGCTTAAGGTCAAGCGTTGGCACGGCATGCCTTGCTTTGGCTACCACCCCCTTCTTCGACACCTCTTTTACCCTGGTGATAGGAGCTGGCCTCCCCGCTTTCAGGTCAACCCCCCTGAGATAGCGGTCTATTGAGATGGCGGCTTCCTTACCAGCAGCAACTGAAGCAATAACATCAGAAGGACCGGAAACTACATCGCCACCGGCAAAAACACCCTCAATGTTTGTCTGCAGGGTTACCTGGTCAACGGCGAGGGTTCCCCACCCGCTGTACTCAAGCTCCTTGGGAAGCATTGCCTTATCCACCGCCTGCCCGATGGCGATAATTACATTATCAACATCCATCTCAAATTCCGAGCCCTTAACCGGCATCGGGCGCCGCCGACCACTGGCATCGGGTTCCCCCAGCTCCATCCGAATACACTGGATGCCAGTTACCCGCTCATCCTTAGCCAAAATCCTGACCGGCGCGGTCAGGATATGGAGATTTACCCCCTCACGCTCTGCTTCATCCACCTCAGTGGCAACGGCGGGCATCTCAGCTCGGGAGCGCCGATAGACAATAGAAACCTCTTTTGCCCCAAGGCGGCGGGCTACCCTAGCTGCATCTACCGCAGCATTGCCCCCGCCGATAACCACCACCCTCTCCCCAAGGTTAACCTTAACCCCTGAGCCCACCTGCTTTAGAAAGTCCAGGGCATGGATTACACCCTTGGCACCCTCATTGGGTATCCCCATCTTCAAGCTCTCCCCGGCACCAGTAGACAGGAATATGGCTTCATAGCCCTGACTAAATACGTCCTCAAGGTTCTTCACTGGGGTATTGGTCTTTATCTCTACCCCCAGCTCTTCAATATAGCTAATTTCATTATTCACTACCTTCTTCGGCAACCGGTGCTCAGGGATACCATAGCGCAGCAAACCACCAGCTTGAGGGGCAGCCTCAAAGACGGTAACCGGATATCCCTGCCGTATCAGGTCGTAGGCACAGGCTAGTCCCGACGGACCAGAGCCAATGATAGCTACCCTATCTTCTTTTGTCCGCTCAACAGGCGCTGGCTTTTGTCTGCCCACCCTCAGCTCGTAATCAGCCATGAAACGCTTCAGGGCGCGGATGGACACCGGCTCATCAACCTTCCCCCGCTCACACTCCAGTTCACAGGGGTGGGTGCAGACACGTCCGCAGACGCCGGCAAAGGGCATAGTTCGCCGTAGCACCTCAAGGGCTTCCCTGAACTTGCCCTGAGAAATAAGGGCGACATACCCCTGGGCATTTACCCCAGCCGGACAGGCAGAGCGACACGGCGGGTAGCCCCGCTTATCAACAGCAAAAGCATTGGGCACAGCCTGAGGGAAGGGCCTATAGATTGCCTTCCTCTGACCCAGCCCTAGGTCAAACTCATTCGGTACCGTAACCGGACAAGAATTGGCGCACTCGCCACAGCCGGTACACTTATCAACATCAACATATCTTGCCTTCTTTTTTATCTTAACCTTGAAATTGCCAACATACCCCGAGACCTCAACCACCTGGCTATAGGACATTAGCTCAACATAGGGGTGAGACCCAGCCAGACTCATCTTGGGGGTGAGAATACAAGCGGAGCAATCAAGGGTGGGGAAGGTTTTATCAAGCTGAATCATGTGCCCGCCAATAGAAGGCTCCCTCTCCACCAAGTAGACCTTATGCCTGGAATCAGCAATCTCCAGAGCCGCCTGAATGCCAGCAATGCCCCCTCCCACCACCAGGGTATTGGGGTTGACCGGGACTCGCTTGGACTCCAGAGGCTCCTGATAGTAAACACGCCTTACTGCGGCACTAACCAGAGCCTTGGCTTTCTCGGTGGCAGCTTTGCGGTCTTCGGTTATCCACGAGCAGTGCTCCCTGATATTAGCCATCTCAAAGAGATAGGGATTTAACCCTGACTCCTGGCAAACCCTGCGGTAGGTTCGCTCATGCAGGGTTGGGGAGCAGGAAGCCACCACCACCCGATTAATCCCCAGCTCCTTAATATCCTGCCTGATAAGGTCCTGCCCCGGGTCAGAACACATATACATATAGTGGCGAGCAATCGTTACCGAAGGCAATCCCGAAGCAAATTCGGTAACTGCTTCAACATCCACCGTGCCCGCGATATTGGTCCCACAATGACAGACATAAACACCAATCTTAGGCTCCACTTTACCCTCCTGCGTCCGGCAAGGTCTAATTAATTAAACCCCTTTATATTAGCATAGGGAAAAACCCTGGTCAAGACATCACCAGAATGATAAATTTATTGACATTTTCTTATTAATGTAGTAAAATTTTTATACAAATGAGCATAGTTTATACTGATAGGGAAAAATGTAAGGGGTGTTATGCCTGCATCCGTATTTGCCCGTGTAAGGCAATCAAGGTGGAGGAAGGCAAGGCTCAGGTGATAAAGGAGCGCTGTATTGCCTGCGGCACCTGCCTTCAGGTCTGCGTCCCAAAGGCAAAGCAGCTGGAGAGCGACATCGGGACAGTCTGGCAATTACTGTCACAAAAAACCCCGGTCATTGCCGTCCTTTCCTCATCTTTCCCCGCCGCCCTGCTCAAGTGCAGCGCCGGACAGCTGGTAGCTGCCCTGAAAAAACTAGGGTTTAGCGAGGTTATGGAAGACTCCTTCGGTGCTGAGCTTGTCGGCAGGGAATATGCCCGGCTTATCACCAAAGATAAAGGTAAACCCATCCTCTCCTCTAACTGCCCGGCAGTAGTAACCTACATTGAGAAATATCATCCCCAGCTAGTTGGCAACCTGGCACCCATTGTTTCACCCATGATTGCCATGGGCAGATTGATTAAAGAGCGGTACAATCCCCAGGCTAAGGTGGTCTTTATTGGTCCCTGTGTCGCCAAGAAGCTTGAGGGCAGGGACGAGAAAGCGGCTGGAGCAGTAGACGGCGTCCTGACCTTCGCCGAGCTGAAGGAGATGTTCGCCGCCAAAGGGGTTACCCCTGAGACTGAGGGGAAGGAATCATTCTCTGGCCCCAAGCCTGACCTTGGTCGTCTTTTTCCTCTGTCAAAAGGGCTATTCAGGGTAGCCAAACTGCCTGACGATATTGTTAAAAATGACACGATAAACGCCCATGGTCATGATTATGTGGCTAAAATCCTTCGGGAATTCGCTGAAGGAGAAATCACTGCCAGAATCATAAATTTGCATTTCTGCCATGGCTGCATTGATGGGCCGATTATTGATAATGAGCTGAGTGGCTTCAGGCGTAAGGAGCTTGTCGCCAACTATGCTCGCAGCCAGGCGAACCCTTCCCAGACCGAGAAGGACGTCAAGGAGTATTCTGGCATTGACCTCAGCCGCAAGTTCACCGCCCGAGGTACGGGGCTGGCTACCCCGAGTGAGGAAGAGATTCAAGGTGCCTTAAAGCGGATTGGTAAGGCAGAGCCGATGAACCAGATAAACTGTGGTGCCTGTGGCTATAGCACCTGCCGGGAGCTGGCTACTTCTGTTTGCCAGGGCATAGCTGAGGTTGAGATGTGCTGGCCATATGTGCTTCAGACGCTAAAGACCACTCAGGAAGGGCTAATCCAAGCCGAGAAGCTGACCTCTTTGGGTCAACTGGCAGCCTCCGTGGCTCACGAGATTAACAATCCTCTAGCCGGCGTTCTCGTCTATACCCAGCTTCTAGCCAAAAAAATAGGTAGCGACACATTCACCAAAGAAAGTGCCACTGAATATCTGTCAAAGATGGAAACTGAGCTCACCCGCAGCAGCCGGCTAATCCGAAACCTTCTGGATTTTGCCCGGCAATCACCACCAAGGTTCTGGGAGGTGGACATTAACGAGGTTATTAACCGAAGCTTTGAACTGGCGGCTCACTCGGCGCAGCTACAGCACGTTCAGGTGTTAAAAGAGCTTGACCCGGCGTTGCCCAAGGTCTCAGCCGATTTTGACCAGCTTCAGCAGGTATGCACCAACCTTATTATGAACGCCATTCAGGCAATGCCAACTGGTGGCACGCTGACCATACGCACCTCGGCGGATAAAACTCAGGTCAAGATAGAGGTTCAGGACACCGGTGTTGGTATCTCTCCGGAGAATATGCGCAAGCTCTTTACCCCCTTTTTCACCACCAAGCGTGAGGTGAAAGGGGTAGGGCTGGGCCTGGCGGTGTCCTACGGAATCATCCAGCGCCATCAGGGCAAAATTGAAGTGCAAAGCAAGGAAGGAGAGGGTACCACCTTTACTGTCTATCTACCACTGCACCATGAAGAATAAAGCTAAAATTCTTGTCGTTGATGATGAAGCCGTTATCCGCCAGTCGCTTCATGACTGGCTGACCGACGTGGGTTACGAGGTGCTCACTGCGGAAAATGGACCTCAAGCCCTGGAGATTATTCAAGGGGAGAAGGTGAGGGTTGTTATTGCTGATTTAGTCATGCCGGGGATGGATGGAATCGAGCTAATGAAGCAAGCCAAGACGCTATCCCCTGACATTGAGGTTATCATCATTACCGCCTATGGGAGCATCCCTACCGCTATCAATGCGATAAGAGAAGGAGCCTATTACTACATTGAGAAGCCATTCTGCCCGGAAAGGGTTGAAATATTAATTGAAAAATTGTTGGAACGCCAGGAACTAATTGAGGAAAACCTCTCCCTGCACCAGAAACTGGAGGCTCGCTCAACCTTGCTGGAGAAAAACCTCAAGCAGGTGGAGAAAAACCATATCCTGAGTGTCCTGGCTCAAACCAAGGGGAATTATGCCGAGGCAGCGAGGGTTCTGGGTATCTCAAGAATGACCCTATACAATAAAGCCAAGGAATATGGATTACAGGAGGTAAGAAAGTGAAACCAATACTAGTAGTAGAGGACGAAGCCATTGTGAGGGAGTCACTCCGGGACTGGCTTACTGATGAAGGCTATCCAGTAGAGACAGTGGAGCACGGTGAAGCGGCATTAAAGGTCATCGGAGAGCAGGACTACAGCCTCCTCATCCTCGACATGAGGCTACCGGGGAAAAGCGGGCTTGAGGTATTAAGGGAAGCCAGGGCACAAAAACCAAAAATCAACGGTATCATCATTACTGCTTACCCATCAGTAGAGACCGTAGTGGAGGCAATGAAGCTAGGCGCCGTTGACTATCTAACCAAGCCACTTAGCCTTGACACCCTGGAAAAGCTGATTCAGCAGACCCTGGGACCGGTTCAACTGGAGATAAAGCCAAAGGCTGCCTCCAAAGAAGCTAAAGTCCAGCCTGTAGAAGAGGCAAGGGTTGAAGAGCTTATCGCCATTACCCCGGAGGAAATCCCGCTTCACCTCACGCAGGGAAAGAAACACTTTGACACTGGTCGCTACGCTGAGGCACTGAGGGAATTTGAATCTATCCTCGCTGTTGCCCCGGCTAACATCGAGACCAGGGTCTGGATTAGAAAGACAAAGCAAGCCCTAGCCGAGCCAAGGATTGAGGGGGTTATTGTTACAGAGGCTAAACCCAAGGAGTGCGTCTGGATGAAAATGGGGCTGGTGGCTTATCGCATCTGCACCCGGGATTACGATTGCCTCACCTGCGAGTTTGACCAGACAATGCAGGAGAAAATGGCGGCGGGGGAAACCCCCGAGCTTGACCAGGCACTGGAGCGGTTCAGGGAGCTACCAGGTAGCCAGAGGCTTTGCCGCTATGCCCTCAAGGGCGATGTCTCCCACCGCATCTGCTCCCGACTCTTCCAGTGTTCAATCTGCGAGTTCGGGCAGATGATGGAAGATGCCCTCCAGCAAAAGCTAGCCAAGCTACAAGCACGACGGGAGGCACTACTCAAAAAGGAGCAGAAAGCTAAAGCCTAGCCAGAACCCAAGACTAGTGGTATTTAACCAAAGGGTATGCTAAACTATAGTGGTATACCCTTTGTTCTGAAAAGGAGTAAAATAATGGCAGCCAAGAAGAGAAAGATTTTACTCGTAGAAGACGAGACGGTGCTAAGGGAGGCTCTGCGGGACTGGCTTACCGAGGATGGATATGATGTTGAGTGCGTTAACAGTGGCGAGGAAGCCCTGGATAGGATAAAGAAGGAACAGTTTGGCGTCGTAGTTCTTGACCTAAGGCTACCCGGCATTGATGGCTTGCAAGTCTTTGAACAAGCCAAAGAGCTCAAAGCAGAAGCTAAGGGGATAATCATTACTGCCTACCCTTCAAAAGAGACCCTGGAAAAGGCAAAAAGGTTGGGACTCCTCGACTATTTAGTCAAGCCTTTTAAGCTTGAGGAGCTGGAGAAGTTAATCAGGGGAGCCTTGGGAGAGGTCGAGGAAAAAAAATTAGGCAAGGAACACCTATGGTTAGAACTCGGCGCTGTTTCCTACCGCCTCTGCGACCGAAACTATGAATGTGGGCACTGCGCCTTTGCCCAGGACATACAAGATAGATTTGGAACGATAGCTGTTGTCGGCGAGGATGAGGTTGCCAAATTCAGGCAATTGCCTGGCAGCCAAAGATTGTGCCGGTATGCCTCGGCACACTTTATTAAGAAGGAGAAGCCAGGTTAGATCTTCCTGCGCTTACCCTTAGAGAAATCTGCCAGCTTATCGGTTACTTCCTTTTGCCCCATAGCCAGAGTCAGGTCGCTGCGCGTCTTCTCCAGCACCCCACGAACCATGTCCGTAGTACGGCGCAGACCCCCGGTTATAGCATCGGGGAAGTCCATGGTAACCAGCACGCTATAGATTTCATCCATAGCTGATAATAACTCCTCCCCACGTGATATGTCACCCCGCCTCATACTATCCAACAGGTAGCGCCTGAGCTCACCGACGGCTTCACCCATTCCGTTCAAGTAGACGGCGGCATCAACACCCAGTTCATCGGGGTCTGGAAGGTTTTCACCCCTTACCATAGCGAGGGTAATACTTGCTTCAGCAAACTCCTTTTGCGCATCCCGGACAAAGCCGGCATAGTTAGAGATAGCCGGCTCAACCTCGGTTAAGAGGCTACGGGCTGATTTGAGTAACTCTTCAGCCTGGTCAAACTCATGGCGATGGATAGCACGGATGGCATTCCCACAGTGACGAATTGTCTCACGACACAGGGGAAGCACCCTTTCCCTGGCAGCGTCTCTGGATGAAAAAGTCTGGCGAATGCGGTTAGCAATTGAATCCAGATTGTCGGTTAGTCCACTCATTTTTCTGTTCCAAATGCAGCTATAATCTGCCGGGTTGCCTCCTCCACGTCCTCCGCCTTGAGGATAGCACTAATCACTGCCACCGAGTCAGCACCGGCATCTAAAACCTCAGCCACATTGTCTTTGTTGATACCACCGATAGCCACTAGAGGGAGGCTCACTGCCTGCTTAATCTGGCGTAGCCTTTCTAAACCAACCACCATTGCCCCTTTTTTAGACGATGTTGGGTAGATTGAGCCGACGGCAATGTAATCAGCACCCTCAGACTGAGCAGTTAGCGCTTGCTCTACGGTATTCACCGAGCAGCCAATGAGCTTATCAATGGATAATAGCCTGCGGGCTACCAAAACCGGCAGGTCTTTCTGTCCAAGGTGCAAGCCATCAGCGTCAGTGGCTAAGGCTAAACCGATATAGTCATTGACGATAAAAAGCACGTCGTGCCTGGAACATAAGTCTTTTAGTTGTTGAGTTATTGACAGACGTTCGCTTTTGTCCCGGCTTTTATCACGAAACTGGATGAGCTTAGCCCCACCCCGAATGAGCTCTTCAGCGACCTCTATATGGCGGCGACCACCTAAGCTCTGGCTATCTATAATGGCATAAAGCCCGGTTAGACGCTTTGCTTTATCCTGACGCAGTAATTTAGATAGCAGTTTTTGCTCTATAGTATAGAGGGCAAAGCGGGCTTGTTTGAATTTTTGCGGGTCTAGCTTGGGAGCAGTGGCTGGGACTTTGGCTAGCTCCTCCAGGATTCTCAGCGATTCCTGAACCCTCCGGGAATTAGCCACCACCATGAGCGGCATCTCTCTCTCCTTCGCCTCCCCGGGGGCTTCAATCTCAATCCCGACATCACCCCCCGAGTTCCGGGACTGAATAAGCTGCTGGTTAAATGACCAGTCGCCCCTCAGGAGCTCATGGCGCATAGTCTTTAGCTGCTGAGTGAGACCGCCGTCATCAAGCATCAGCCGGGCGACATCTTCAAGAAGGTGAAGTCCCTCGCCGGCGCGGTTCAGGTTGGCATCAATAATGCGCAGCCTCTGTCTTGACACTGCATCTGAAGCCATAGCTAATTCTATCATAGCCTTGATTTAGAGGTAAAGCTAGGCTTCACCTACGGCGTTCTCAATCAGCTCAATTCGTGATGGCTTTCCTCTTCTGTCTAGCTCCACGGCAACAACATCAATGCGCCATAGCTGGGGCAGCTTATCATGGGTCTGCTGGTAGTGAGCGGCAACCGTCCTCAAGTGTTCCATCTTAGTTGGTGTAATTGACTCCTCCGGCGTGCCAAAATCACGGCTTGTTTTAGTCCGAACCTCAACGAAGACAAGATAATCTTTATGCTCAGCGACGAGGTCAACCTCACCCCTTGGGCAGCGATAGTTAGCCTCCAGAATACGGTAGCCCCGCTTCCTGAGGAAATCCCTAGCCAGTTTTTCACCCAATATGCCAGTGTCTTTGCGCTTCATCTTGCTAACCTCACCCCCTGTATCCCCCTCTCCTTTCCAAGGAGAGGGGGAAGAGATTTATGAGAGGGGGGCTTCGCCCCCCTCTCTTCTTTACTCCCCCTTCCCTTCAATAAAATAATAAGGGAAGGGGGTCAGGGGGATAGGTTCCCCCAAAGTCCCCCTATTAGCTCCCTGACTGGTTTAAATGACTGGCGATGGATAGGGCAGGGACCAAGCCTAATCAAGCATTCAAGGTGCCTTTTGGTGCCATAGCCCTTATGTTGCGCCAGCCCATAGCCGGGGTAAATTTCATTAAACTCCACCATAAGCCGGTCTCGCGCTACCTTGGCAATGATAGAGGCGCAGGCGATAGACATGCATAAATTATCGCCGTTGGTTATCCCCTTCTGCGGTAGCCTGACCTCGGGAAGGCGCATATAGTCTATAAGCAAAGACTCAGGCGGCGGCGAAAGCTGGTCTACGGCTAGCCTCATCGCCAGGCGTGTTGCCCTGACTATACCGTGGGCATCTATAAAATCATGAGGGGTTAAGCCAATACCAACGGAGATGGCTACTTCATGGATGCGATGAAACAAGACCTCGCGCTTGGCTGGGGTCAACTGCTTACTATCCCTCACCTCAGCAAGCCATGGTGCGTTTATATGATGGGGTAGAATAACGGCGGCGGCTACCACCGGACCGGCTAGGGCACCCCGCCCAACCTCATCAATGCCAGCAATATGCTGGTAACCCTGTGCAGCAAGCATTTCCTCTTCAATGAAGGACGGCATCTATTATTCCCCCACCTAAGACAACATCGCCCTGATAGAATACCACCGACTGCCCTGGAGTAATCGCCGACTGGGGCGTGATAAACCGAACCTCAGCCATACTATCACTGAGATGAAGCTCAGCAGTGACCTCAGGTGCCTTATACCTGACCTTAGCCCTTATCGTGACGGACTCTTTAGCTGCTTCCCCCGATACCCAGCTTAAGCCGGTGGCAGTAAGTGCGTTATGTAAAAGCTGGTCTCTGGTACCAACTACCAGCCTATTACTTTCTGCATCCAGCTTGAGCACATATAGCTGCTTACTTGAATTAAGCCCCAGCCCATGCCTCTGCCCCACAGTGTATCGCGCCAAGCCACTGTGTTTACCCAGAACCTTACCCGTTATGTCAACTATCTCCCCGCCTTTGAGCGGGATATACTCGGCAACAAATGACCGATAATCATTATCGGGAATAAAGCAAATATCCTGGCTGCCACGCCTATTGGCGGTGGGCAAGCTAAGCTCAGCCGCCAGTCTTCTGACTTCTGCCTTGCGCAGGTTCCCAATGGGTAGCAACAGACGTTTAAGTTCCTTTTGCCCCAGAGTGTAGAGGAAGTAGGACTGGTCTTTAGTCGGGTCAACTGCCTTAAGCAAGCGGTAGCCATCCGCCGAACGCTCTACTCTGGCATAATGACCGGTGGCTAGAAAATCAGCATCTAACCCCTTAACCCTCTCAAGCAGAGCGTCAAACTTAATATACTGGTTACACCTGATGCAAGGGTTGGGCGTTCTCCCTACACTATATTCCTGGCAGAAATCAGCGATAACCTTTTGGCGGAAAATATCCCTGAAATCCATCACATAATGGGGGATGCCCAGTTTATCGGCTACCCTTTTAGCGTCTTCTACAGCTTCAAGACCGCAACAGCCACCAAAAGCCGGCTTATCCGAGGGCCAGATTTGCATGGTGACACCAAAGACCTCATAGCCAGCCTGTTTTAGCAGGGCGGCGGCCAGTGATGAGTCCACCCCGCCACTCATGGCGACAGCCACTCGCTCTTTAGACAATCTAGCCCCCAAGCAATTGGCTTACCCTTTGCCAGATAATCTTAGCAATTTTTTGTTTGCTCTGTGTGGCGTCTACCACCAGCCAGCGCTCTGGCTCATCGGCGACTAGTTTTAAATAACCCTGCCGCACTCTTTGATGAAAGGCTAATTCCTCTTGCTCAAAGCGGTCTTGCTTTTTAGCCCTCTTGCGGGCAAGCCCATTTTCGGCTGATATATCCAGCAGGATGGTAAGGTCAGGCTTTAGCCCCTGAGTGGCAGCATTATTAGCCGCCATGACCATTTCTAAGTCCAGTCCCCGCCCATAGCCCTGATAGGCAGTAGTGGAGTCGGCATAGCGGTCACAGATAACCACCATACCACTTTTTAGACTAGGCTGAATTACCTCAGTTACCAAGTGGGCGCGGGAGGCGTTAAAGAGCAAGAGCTCAACCAGCGGCGATATATCAGTATCTTGAGCCCCCTTTAACCAGCGAGCTATCCTGTTACCAAATGGGGTGCCGCCGGGCTCATGGGTCAAGATTGCGGGGATAGCTAACTTTAATAGTCTTCTGTACAGTGCCTTTGCCTGGACACTCTTGCCACTCCCCTCCCCTCCCTCAAAGGTTATAAATAAGGACATTTATTAACCCTATCCCCTTCCCTTACTTATAAATCGTCACCCGCCGATGTGGGTCTTTGCCCAGGCTCTTTGAGAATAAGCTGGCTCTCTCAGCGATGAGGTGCTGCAGGCGCCGAATATAGGCACTCTGCGGGCTGAGCTCCACCACCCCCCGCCCGCTCTTTACCTGCTCGACTGCCTCCTCTGCCTCACCAAGGGCAAGCTTTAAACGGGCGGCTTTGCCGGTGGCGGGGCGAGGGTAGAGCGTATCTAACAGCTGCCTGACCTGAGCCGGCGTATTGCTCTTGAGGACATAGATAGGCAGACCGGCCGCTTCAGCATCCTTGACCCTCTGCGGCTTGCGCCGATAGTAGCTCTTAGAGGTTACAAACAAACTAGTATCTTTCAGGCTATTGACTATATCCAGGCTAAGCCTTAGCTCTCTTGCCGCCTGCTCTATTCTCCCCCGATTGACGCCGAAGAGGTAAAGGCGGGGTGTCTCACCCTCCCTAACCGGCTTTCTTCTGGTAATTTTCTGCATCGTGGGCACCGGCGTTTGTTTTTCTATCTTGACCTCCCCCGTTTTATCCAGCCAGCGAACCTCAGTGGCTACTGGTTGACCGCGCAGGATAGCATCAACTGCCTCACTGACGTCAGGGTGAATAGCTACCCTGTCCCGGTCCTGAATTTCAACGACGATATCAAAGGTCGGTGGTGACTTCCGCTCCAGTATGGACTTCTGTGTGCCTCTTCGCTTTGCCTCTTCATCACCCAGGGTTACCGACTGGATGCCCCCGACGAGGTCAGACAGGGTGGGGTTCATCATCAGGTTCTCCAGGGTGTTGCCATGGGCAGTGCCAACAAGCTGAACCCCGCGTTCAGCGATAGTCCTCGCCGCCTGAGCCTCAAGCTCGGTGCCAATCTCATCAATAACAATTACCTCAGGCATATGATTTTCTACGGCTTCAATCATTACCGCATGCTGCATGGTCGGGGTCTTTACCTGCATCCGCCGGGCATGCCCGATAGCTGGGTGAGGAATATCACCATCCCCGGCAATCTCGTTTGAGGTGTCAACGATGACCACCCGCTTATTGAGGCTATCGGCTAGCACCCGCGCTACCTCACGGAGCATGGTTGTTTTGCCCACCCCGGGACGACCTAAAAGCAGGACGCTCTTGCCGGTCTGGATGAGGTCATCGATGACCTTTATCGTGCCAAAGACAGCCCTGCCCACACGACAGGTGAGTCCAACAATACGCCCCTTGCGGTTACGAATGGCGGAGATGCGGTGCAGGGTGCGCTCAATCCCGGCACGGTTGTCATCGCCAAAATTGCTGACACGAGAAACTACATGCTCTATGTCCTGCTGGTCAACCTCCCTGGAGTTGAGAACTGCTTCCCGCTGAAAAAAGCGGGCTTCCGGGGGGCGACCTAGGTCAAGGACTACCTCCAGTAACTGGCTAATATCCTCCTGCCGATGTAATAGCTGGTGAATATGAGGCGGTAAAATGTTAAGCAGGGCGTCTAAATCATCAGTGATTACCTTCTGCAATAATCCCTCCTAAACCATATCCAAAAAATAGCGGTGAAACCTGGGGTCGCTGGTCAACTCAGGGTGAAAGGCGGAGACTAGAATTTTACCCTGTCTTGCGGCAACGCTGGTGCCATTATTCAGGCTGGCCAGAATTTCCACGTTACTATTTGCCTGTTCAATTACTGGCGCCCTGATAAAGACAGCGGGGAAGGGCTTTTCTCCCACCGCTGGAATGGAAAGCTCGGTTTCAAAGCTCTCCCGCTGTCGGCCAAAGGCGTTACGCCTGACTACTATATCCATAAGCCCTAGTGGTTTTATGTCTGAGTCTAGGGTCCGGCTGGCGAGGAGAATCATGCCGGCGCAGGTTCCAAATATGGGCAAGCCGTTCTTACCTAGAGCTTTTACTTTGCTCATCAGGTCATAGTCCTGCATCAGCTTGCCAATTGAGGTGCTTTCCCCGCCAGGAATGATTAGCCCGTCCAAGCCAGTAAGCTCCGTGGGCAAGCGGATGGGTAAGGCTTCTACTTTAAAATGGCGCAATATGGCAATATGCTCAACAAAGGCTCCCTGCAGAGCAAGGACGCCAATTCTCATCTTACCAACCTCTGGGTGCCAGCAGTTCTTCAGCGGGGATTTGCTTTATATCCAGCCCGGGCATAGCTTCTCCCAGGCTCTTGGAGACCTCAGCGACGATTTTGGGGTCTTGAAAGTGAGTAGTTGCCTTGACTATAGCCTTAGCTCTAACCCCGGGGTCTGAAGACTTGAATATGCCTGAGCCAACAAAGACACCTTCAGCACCTAGCTGCATCATCAGAGCGGCATCAGCCGGGGTAGCCACCCCACCAGCGGCAAAATTAACCACTGGTAGCTTCCCTGTTTTATGCACCTCCACCACTAATTCAAAGGGTGCGCCAATCTCCTTGGCTATTGCCATCAGTTCATCCTGAGGGGTATCTACCAGTTTGCGGATGCCGCCCATTACTGCTCGCATATGTCTGACCGCCTCGACAATATTGCCGGTGCCGGCTTCGCCCTTGGTCCTAATCATAGCCGCCCCCTCACCGATGCGCCGCAGGGCTTCACCCAAATCCCGACAGCCGCAGACGAAGGGAACCTTAAAGTCATGCTTCCAGATATGGTGGGCTTCATCAGCCGGGGTAAGCACCTCAGACTCGTCGATAAAATCTACGCCAAGAGCCTCAAGCACCTGAGCCTCAGCGAAGTGACCGATGCGGCATTTAGCCATCACCGGGATAGAGACCGCCTTCATGATGGCTTCAATAATCGTGGGGTCAGCCATACGGGCTACCCCACCGGCAGCCCTAATATCAGCCGGGACTCTCTCCAGTGCCATCACGGCACAGGCACCACCTTCTTCAGCAATCTTGGCATGTTCAGGGGTAACCACATCCATAATCACCCCGCCCTTCAGCATCTGAGCCAGCCCGGTCTTAACCTTCCAGGTGCCGGTTTCTATATTTTTCTCTTTATCCTGGTTTAAGCCATAACTTTTCATAACTGTATTTTACTACTGCTCGGCTTGATTATCAACTTAACGGTCTCTTTGCCGGTATGCCGGGGCGGCGGGGGTACTTTGGGGGTGTCAGCGATACCTTATCAATCACCACTAAGTGGCGCTTATCGGTAAACTCGGCAAGGTCAACCGGCTTCACCTCCCGTAAGTTTCCCCCCAGCACACCAATGGCACAAGCCGCTTGCTTTAATTCTGATTTTATATCTCCCTTTTTCTGAGCAACAAAGCTGCCGCCAAGGGCACAAAAGGGCAGGACAAGCTCAACCACGGTGGGGAGGGAGGCAACCGCCCGGGAAAGCACCAGATTAAACCTTTCGCGATACTGAGCAAGGTGAGCCACCTCCTCCGCCCGCCCGACCACAATCTCAACATCGTCCAGCCCAAGTTTTTGTACTATGTGTTGTAAAAAGGCAGCTTTCTTGGCTACCGCCTCAAGCAAGACCAGCCTTAGAGCGGGAAAGGCAATCTTAAGTGGGATTCCGGGTATGCCAGCACCAGTGCCGACATCGATAAGACGCAAGCCTGGCTTAATCGCCCCCTGCCAGACCAGAGTCACCGTCAGGGAATCAAGGAAGTGCTTGAGCTGCACCTCCTCATAGCCGGTTATGTGGGTGAGGTTTACTCGCTTATTCCAATCTATAAGCTCTTGATAGTAGATTTCATACTGGCTAAGCTGGCTTGGGCTAAGCTTAAGCCCTAATTTTTTAGCACCAGACTCTAGTTCTTCCATAATAGTCATTCTATCATTATTCTTGGAGATGATGAAGGTTCCAAATATACAACTGCTTAGCAACCTATCCCCCCTGCCCCCCTTCCCCATCTCACTCCATAGATAACCTTGATATTCATGAGCTTTTCCTCCAGCTAGCTGATTTCCTCAAATCTGTGCCCGTAAATCTGCATGGTGGAGGTGAGACATGAGCTACATAGCATGAAAGTAGAGCCTAGAAACGTGTTAAGAGGAGGTAACTATGAAGGATAAACAAAACACCAAGGCAAATAGCAAGCAAGGGGTCGCGGCTGGCCAGGAAGAAGCGAGACTAACGCC
>Ga0315280_10004342_pt1 | contig 21031 bp, 14 predicted proteins | sample YL17G06_40_MG_FD_203697 | JGI IMG/M metagenome (GOLD analysis project Ga0315280, IMG submission 203697) | Sediment microbial communities from Yellowstone Lake, YNP, Wyoming, USA - YL17G06_40 | ecosystem: Environmental > Aquatic > Freshwater > Lake > Sediment | place: USA: Wyoming | collected...
AGCACGCCCAGGTTAGCTGATTTGATCTTGTCATTGCCACCGAGTGCGTTCCGCAACTGTGCCGGCCCTCATCTGGACAGCGGTCAACGGCAGAATCTGTCAAAATATCAATTCGCCACTGACACGCTCGAATGTCTTCTCTGAGTCTTGCGTCCGCTTGAGCTTCCCGTAGGCGATACCCAGCACGAAGAGGAAGTCCAAGTTGTTCTGTTCTCGGGTCCAAAGCGGCTCCAATGTTCGAACCGTTGATTCATAGTCATCGATAACGAAGTGGCACATCCCCTTGAGGTAGCGCGCCTGCTCGTCCGTGGGGTCAGAGCGAAGTACGCGGTCGAAGTGGGGGATGGCCTGTTGAAAGTCCTTCTTTCGGAAGTAGGCCAGCCCTAAGTTCAGGCTGATCCCGACGCTTTGGGGTGCCAGTTTGTGTGCCGCCTCGAATGATTTGATGGCGGAATCCAGTCGATTCGTGCGGAGATAAACCACACCCAGGTTGCTGTAAGCGGCCGCAGAGCGAGGATCGATTTTTATTAACGCCCGAAAGCCTTGTTCGGCCTTCGCGTAATCACCCATCGCCAGGGCTCTCTGGGCTTGCGCGAACATAGCCTTGGGGTCTTGGGCTCTCAGGGGCTCGACTCCCCTCTCCCGGGGAGACAATAGGAGAAACAATGCTAGTGAGAGTCCTCCAGACAACCGGCACCCCTTAGCGCACAAGACTCAAAATGAGGTAACCGCGGCCCTGCAACTATTCGACGCCTTGAGAGACGGAGTCAAGCAGATCAAGCGAGAATCGAAGTGCTTCTTGGAACTGTCGGCTTGGCCTCGGTTCCTTTCGAAAGTCAATGCCAGATTACCGGCGAATTCGGGCAATTTCAATAGAGAACTAATAATCCTCTTTGGGAAAAAGGGTTGACTCGAGAGAGCGCGGAGGTTTAAATGAACTGGGCAACGGTCCGCGTGTCGAGGCTCCGAAACCACAGGACTTGATCGCGTAACACGCAAAGCCTCTGCCCGCATACGCAGATTCAGCCCTTAAGGGCGCTTTCAGTGCCGGAAGGAGGGCTACCGTGAGTCATAACACCAAGAGCCGCGTGATGTCGCATTGGGCGCCGCCAGCGCTCCTTGTTCTTCTCGGCATCATCGCAGTCGGAGTGGGATTCGACAGCCATGCAGCCCCTCAGCGCCGTGACGCCAGCATTGATGTTGACGTTTCGGTGGTGACAGGAAAGTTGTCTCCTTACATTTTTGGCCAAAACGTAGAACACGAACACGGATCGGTCAGCGGCGGGGAGCAGAACATGCACCACGCACACGGGCTCCACACTGGAGGCCTGTGGGCGGAAATGCTCCGTGACCGCAAATTTGAGGAAGGTGATGTTGACGAGGATGGGGTCGCGAATGCCTGGGTCCCGGAAGAACGGATCGCGAACCGTTACTGGGAGCTTGACCACGGCCGTGGAGCAAGTGATCGCTACTATATTGATTATCGCCAGTACTACGGCGGAGGCGCGGCACAAGCCATTGAAGTCTACGGCTCCAAATCCAACTACACCAGTATCTCCCAGGTCGCGCTCCACTTTTCGAAGGCTCGTCAGTACAGATTCTACGTGTACCTCAAGCGTAGGGGTGACGGAACCGCCTCGGTGAACTTCGAAAACGTTGCCGGGACGCAGTATGGCCACCAGGAATTCCCCGGCCTCTCCGATCGCTGGGCGAAGTACACGGCGGAATTCACCGCCCCCGAAGATACCGACTCAGGAAGAGTTCGCATCGGTGTTCAAGGGCAGGGCACATTCTGGATCGACTCGGTGTCGTTGATGCCCGCTGACAACCTGCGGGGGATGCGGCGTGACGTGGTGGAGGTCCTTAAGCCGCTTCGAGTTCCAATCCTCAGGTATCCCGGTGGCTGCTTCGCCGATACCTACCACTGGAAGGATGGCGTGGGTCCCCGGGACCAGAGGCCTGAGCGGTTTTCCACGATGTGGAATGAGTGGGAGCCCAACGATGTTGGGACCGACGAGTTCATGGACTTTGCCCGAGAGCTTGGCTCCGACGTCCACATCACAACCAACTACCTTTCGGGAACTCCGGAGGAGGCCGGACAGTGGGTGCAGTACACCAATGGTTCGGTCGAAACCCCTATGGGGCGCTGGCGAGCCGAGAACGGCTACCGGGATCCTTACGGAATCAAGCTCTGGGCTGTTGGAAATGAATCCCAGCAGCTCTGTTCCGATGCCTACTTCAAAGCCAACGATTTGAACGAGTACGTGCGGAGATTCGAGGAGTACAAGGGCGCGATCTTGAAAGCAGACCCCGCGGCGCGCCTGATGGCCGTGGGCGCGCCTCCGGGTCCACTCCAGTGGAACCGTGACCTGTTCGAGCGAGCCTCTTTTGATCTCCTGGCCACGTCTATCTACACCGGGGAGGGCCACCGCATCGATGAGTACGACACGAAAATAATGGACCTCACTCATTTCTATCGCCATGTCGTAGCGGAGCCAGGCGACTTCGATCAGCGCCTCGAAAAGATTATCAACGGCATCGGAGACCGACTCCCAAGCGACCACCCTGCGATTGCTATCACCGAGTTCAACTCCTGGTGGCTCACGGAGAAGGTAGATCCCGATTTCCGCCTGGCCAATGCCCTCTATATCGCGGGCGTTTACCACGCCTTGATGCGGCGCTCCAAACAAGTGGCTATCGCAGAGGTCGAGTCCCTACTCGATATCCAGGGCATCGTGGAGGTCAGCCAGGCCGCCGTGAAGCTGACCCCCGAATATTTCGCTTGCCTGTTGTACCGCAACCATACTGGGGACTCGGTGCTTGCCAGTAAAGCCACGAGCCCCGGGACGAACTTTAATCCCCCAATGCCAGCGCTCGATGCCATCGCCACGTTGAGCGGGGACGGTCACACACTCTACCTCGCCGCCATTAACCGGAACGAGAGCGAGGACGTGTCGGCCAACATTCAAGTTCGGGGGTGGACATTGCAGGCGGGAACGTCGGCGCGCGTCTTCGAGCTTAACGGCAAAGACAGAGATGCCGCCAATCCCTTCGGGAGTACTGAGAACGTGAATATCAGGGAGAAGTCTGCCCCCATCGGCCGAATACCATTTTCGTATCAATTCCCGGCGCATTCAGTAACCGTTCTTGAAATCACCGGATCGAGGTAGGGACAGACCGAGTGAAAGCATCTTGTTTGGATGCTCCGGCGAGGATCATGCGGAGGAAGAGATCATCGGCTCGCGGAGCCCAGCAAGTTCCACTGGGTATCAAGGACACACCGATTTGGAGATTGACGCAGCTGCCGTGCGAAGCTCACGAATGATCGCTTTGCGCTTGGCGTGAATTCGGGGGGTAGGCCCAGAAATGCTGAGTGCTGCCACGGCACAACGATCACCGCCCAGAATAGGCGCACCCAAGCAGGATGCGCCACGCTCCGTTTCTTCATCATCCGAGGCATAACCTCTTGCACGAATCGTCCTAAGAGCCTCGATGAGCTTTCGACGGCTCGTGATCGTGTGAGGTGTAAAACGAGTCCAAGCGCAACGCTCCAGGATCGCCTCAAGAACATCTTGGGGTAGAGAGGCCGCTATGGCCTTCCCCAGAGCTGTGGAGTGGAATGGAAGTCGCGAGCCCACTGTTGCGGTCGTGCGGAAGGACTGGCTGCTCACAAGGATTTCCACATATATGATCTGGCCGTCATGAAAAACCGCAAGATTTACGGTTTCATTGAATCGCTTGTACAGTTCCTGCAGATAGGGTCTTGCTACATCAACGAGCTTGCCAGCACCAAGGGACCTCCAGGCAATCTCCCGCATTTTGGGGCCCAGCCTGTACTTCCCCGAACTGGGGTCTTTCAGCACAAAGCCTAACGCGTTGAGAGTAAAGAGGATTCTAAAAGCGGAAGTCCGACCGACCCCGGCGAGAGAGCTTACCTCCTTGAGGCTGAGCTCAGATTCAGCGCCCGTGAACGCTTCCAAGACTCGAACTGTATGTTCGACCATCGGGACGTGGTAGGCAGGCATCATGCGTATTCCTGGAACTGTTTTAGGGAGGGTGTCGGGACGAACTTCAAACGGCCCATTAGCTCAGGATCTCCATACGGATTGCTACCGTACGAATTGTAATATCGGAAGGCTTTTCTCGTCAAAGACAGATCGATCTCCGAGGTGTAACCCCCACGAGTCGGAGGGATGTGACGGACTGGTGCGAGGGCAGCGTCCTCAACACATATGCTCCAAGTGGGTGGAAGCCCCGGTGCCATTGATTCCCACACATGTCGGGCCTCCAGTCCTTTGTTTCGGGGGCGGGCACCTGTTTTCGGTGCGTGAAAGCATGGACATAGTTATTCCAATAGAGAAATAATGATTCTCCCTAGAAAATAGCACTTGACAAGACCGGCTTCGCCAATGTACAAGGGTGCCACGTTTGGTCGGGTCGAGGAATGAATAAGGGGAGCGCAAAGCCATGCATAGAGTCGCCACGCTGACCTTGTTTTGTATCCTAGTTTCACTCGCTGCGTTCGCGCAGGATACAGCCACCGTTGTGGGGACGGTCACAGATCCGACGGGGGCTGTCATTCCTGGTGCGAAGATCACGGTTTCAAATCAGGATAAGGGTTACTCTCGCGACTTGGTCTCTGATTCCGCGGGGGAATACACAGCGCCGAAAATTCCTATCGGCAACTATGTCATCACGGGGGAGGCCCCGGGGTTTCAGAAGCTTATCCGGCGCGGGATCACTCTCAATGTGGGACAGGCTCTTCGCGTGGACTTACAGATGACGGTCGGCCAGACCACGCAGGAAATCACGGTTACTGGCAACGTCGCAAAGGTTGAGACGGAGACGGGTACAATCTCCGACGTGGTGACAGGATCCCAGATCAGCCTACTCAATCTGAATGGTCGCAACTTTACGAACCTGGCTACCTTGATCCCCGGCGCCGCACCCGGAGGCTACGATCCCTCGAACATCGGCGTTCTCGCAGGTTCCGGGATCTCCTTCAACGGGATGCCCACCGCATACAACAACTGGGAGATTGACGGAACCAATAACGCCGACCAGGGTGCCGGGGGCACCGCGAACATGACCTACCCCAACATTGACGCACTCGCGGAGTTCCGCATCGTCACTTCGAATTATAGCGCCGAATACGGTAAGAATGCAGGGGCGACGATCGAGGTGGCCACGAAGGCGGGAACGCGCCAGTTCCACGGCACCTTGTTCGAGTTCATCCGCAACGACCGGCTGGATGCCAACGATTGGTTTCTGAACCGACAGATCGCTCCACCCGGCGGCAATGCGCCAAAAACTCCTCTCAAACGGAACGACTACGGTTTTACTTTCGGTGGCCCCCTCTATATCCCCGGTCATTACAACACAACCAAGTCGAAGACTTTCTTTTTCTGGTCCGAGAACTGGCGGAAGAACCGTCAAGGTACTGTTATCAGTGCGCCAGTCCCCACGACGCTGATGCGACAGGGGAATTTCAGTGAATGTGATCCAACGTCGGGTAACTACAATCCTGTGGTGGCCTCGGGCTGTGTGCTTCCTCTCGACCCCGCTACACAACAGACTTATCCGGGGAACATCGTGCCAATGGATCCTAATGGGGCCGCTTTGCTATCCGGGCTCATCCCGCTGCCCAATAATGGGGTTGATGGTTACATAGCAGCTCCCAGTCTCCCTACGAACTGGCGGCAAGACATGATTCGTGTTGACCAGAACATTGGAGACAAGACGTCGGTCTTCGTCCGTTATACACAGGACGCCTATGAGCAGACCTATGTCCCGACGCTTTGGTCCAACTCAAATTTCGACACTGTCAAAACGGAGTGGACAAGCCCCGCCAAGTCCGCAGTGATCCATTTGACACGGACCCTCAAACCGACCCTGATGAACGAGTTCATCATGGGTTTCTCGGCCGACGTGAACACAGTACACAATGTCGCAGGACCTTCCTCCCCCGCCGGGTCGGTTGATAAGCCAAGCGGATACACCACCAAGACTATATTCCCCGCAAATGCGACAGTGCCGCTTCTTCCCGCCATCTCGATTAGTGGCGGTCTGCCGTGGGATATTGCGGAATCTACGGGTTTTGAGTATTTCTTCTGGGGACCTATTACGACGTGGAAAGACAATTTGGTTTGGACCAGGGGCAAGCACATTCTCAAGATGGGTTTCTACTTACAGGACTCCCGCTTGAACCAAACCACGTATTCCTCCCCCTATGCGCAAGGGTCCCTCGAGTTCAGCACTTCCAATCCCAACAGCACGGGAAATGCCCTCGCTGACATGTACGTAGGGGAGATCGCCAGCTACGGGGAATTCGGACGCGTAATAAACGGCCAGCCTTTGGGCGGATATGGTCTGGGACACTGGCGCGAGTGGGATTTTGAGCCCTATTTTCAGGACGACTGGAAGGTTACTCCGAAGCTGACGCTTAACCTGGGTGTTCGCTACGTTATGCCGACGATCTATCATGATGTCCGGACCCCCACCAATGACTCGATCTTCATACCGAGCCATTACGACCCGGCGAATCAGGCCCAGGTGGATATTGATGGGAATTTGATCCCTGGCACAGGTTCAACATATCTGCAATACGGGAACGGGCTCGAAGAGTGCGGCTCAGGAGGAGTCCCTGCTGGCTGCGTAAAACCTTACCGAAAGAGCATCGCTCCACGGGTCGGTTTTGCCTGGGACCCAACGGGTTCTGGGAAGACCGTGATCCGGGGCGGGTACGGAATATCGTATGACGTCTCGAATGGCAATGAACAGGCTTCGGGGTTCTTTGGCAACCCGCCCACTGTCGCTTCGCCCTTCGGGTTCTATATCGATGGATATGACAAGATTGTGTCTGGACCGATTTCACCCACCAGTATGAATAATGTTCCCCAGCAGGAGAAATGGCCGGCCATTCAGCAATTCAGCGTGGGTGTTCAACACGAGTTTGCCGGCAACAACCTCCTCAGTGTCAGCTACGTGGGAAGTCTCGGACGTCATCTCGCTCGCAATCGGAACATGAATCAGGTGCCAATCGGTGTGGGTATGCAAAACGTACCCGTCTTGGCGGGGGCTGCCGGATGCGATGCCTTGGGCAACTGTGACGTTCAGAACATGCTGATTAACAACCTCCTTCCTTCGATTTACTTTGTTCCCTACCGAGGATACACGGGCATCAACATTCGAGAGTGGTCAGGAGTATCGAGCTACAACTCGCTTCAAGTAAACTTCCGCCACAGTGTTGGTCATGGTTTGACATTGCAGGCAGCCTACACCTGGTCGCATACCATCGACACGGCGAGCACGGGTGTAAATGACTACGACATTTCGCGTTGGCGGGCGACGTCGGGTTTGAACCAGACGCACCTGCTTGTGATGAATTACGTTTATCAACTCCCGTTCTTCACTCACTCCACAAACCCCTTCCTCCGGAACGCGCTTGGTGGCTGGCAGATCAGCGGAATTACAAGCTTCCTCACGGGACAACCTATTGATTTCGGTTGCGGAATCAACGGCCTCAGCAGTGGCGTTGGGGGACCAGTACGATGCAACTCCCTAGGTGAGGTGCGCATTGTGAAGGGAATCTACGACGATCTCCAGTACGGCCCCACGCCCACGTGGATCGATCCAAGCGTTATCGGCCAGGTCAACCTGGATCAGCTCCCTGCCAACGGGCAACCCGGCATGTTCGGCTACATGGGTCGAAACCCCTTGACCGGTCCTGGGCGTAACAACTGGGATATGGCTCTGCTCAAGAATTTCCAAACGCCTTGGTTCAGAGGCGAGCATGGGACCGTCCAGTTCCGGTGGGAAACGTTCAACACATTCAACCACCCGCAATGGAATGGCGTGAGCATCTTCTGCAGTGGTCAGACCCTGCCAGGAGAGCCATGCACTGGAGCCAACAATCTCGGCAACGGGGAAGTCTCCAGCGCCTGGCCTGCCAGAATCATGCAGTTCGGTCTGAAGTTCATTTTCTAGTCCCGTTCCAACTTAAGGAGGCCGGGGATCCCACAACTGTCTTGCGAGGCATAGAGAGTCTGCTTGACTCTTAGGGTTCGAGGCCGAAAAACATGATGAGATTTCGAAATGGACCCATGAGGATTGCTGTTCTAACAGTCCTCTGGAGTATTGGATCGATTCTTGCCCACGCACAGAGTACTTGTATTGTGGATGTTTCAAAACCGGAAGCGGTTAATGCCGATATTTGCAGAGGACAGCAACTTGAAGAATTCAACCACCAGTTCGAAGGAGGATTATACGCACAGCTCATTAACAATCCTTCATTCGAGGAGCTCAACAACCCCATCGCGGAGTGGTATCTGGTGAAAGCAGGATCCTCCGATGGCCATTTGTACGCACAAACGTCTTCCGATAGCGCGATGCTCAATAGCCGTCAGGAGCATTGCATCAAACTTGCGGTTACTTCGGTGGGTTCGGGAAGCATCGGCCTGGCGAATGGGGGCTACTGGGGAATCGGCTTAAGGACCAATACAACTTATAAAGTCTCGTTCTGGGCCAAGAAAGGTGGGAATTTCACCGGCACTATAAGAGCAAAGCTGGAAGGCAATAACGGCACTGTTTATGCGGAATCGAAAGATTTTAGGCCGACTGCGAACTGGCAGCATTTTACGTGCAATCTCACCACCAAGGGAATATCAAAGGTTACCGGAGAGAACCGATTCGTTTTATATGCCTCAACCCCAGGGGATGTGTGTTTTGACGTCGTGACCGTCATGCCGCCCACCTGGAAGAACCGGCCCAACGGCCTGCGGCCTGATTTGGCGGAAAAGTTGGTCGCTCTGAAACTCAAATATATTCAGTTTCCCGGCGGTTGCACGGCGGAGTCTGCCAGTATGGCCGCCTGTTGGAATTGGAAGAATTCCGTCGGCCCGATTGAGCAAAGGGCCGGTTCCACAAGAAATCGATGGGATTATAAGAACGATCTGTATTTTGGTTTGGATGATTATCTCCAGTTGTGTGAGGACTTGGGCGCTGAACCGGTTTACGTCACCTCGGCCGGAATCAGTGAAAATCCGCGGGATAAGAAGTGGTGGGGCATTTGTCCGCTGGATCAAATGCAACCCATCATCAACGATATTCTGGATTTATTGGAGTACTGCAAGGGGCCGGTTTCGACTCCCTGGGGCGCCAAGCGCGCGGCCAACGGTCATCCGGCGCCCTATAATCTCAAATATATTGAGATCGGCAACGAAAATGGAGGGGAGACCGCGCGCGAGTATGGCCCCCGCTATGTCATGATTCGTAAGGCTCTATTGGCCCATTATCCCGATCTCAAGATTATGTTCAACGGCCTTCAGCAGAAGGAGGTACTCCCGCCCGATTCCGGCGATGTTGTTGATTTCGTCGATCAGCATTTTTATATGAAAACTCTTTCGGGTTTATACCAGAAGTTCGACACTATCGATCCGGCCTGGAAGAAGGTCTGTGTGGCGGAGTATGCATCCTCTATCCACGGAAACGGCGCAAATGTGATCGGCAATTTTGGGGACGCCCTTGGAGACGCTGTCTTCATGCTGGGTAGCGAAAGGAATTCCCAGCACATGTGGTGGACGGGCTATGGCAATTATGCCGGCCTCGTCGGTCACGGCAATTTTGGGCCCTGTATTGTTTGGAATGATGCTGTATCTAGCTTTGTATCACCCTCCTACTATATACAGAAAATGCTCTTTTCGGATAATCCGGGGACTCGTATTGTTCCTTTCGCGCAAAATACCACCCATTGTTTCTGGTCTGCCTCGATAGACACGGCATTCGAGAAAAATGATATTCTCCTTAAAGTCGTCAACAAATCAGGCGTATCCGAAGCAGTAGATATCACTCTCAAAGGTGCAGTCATGGTCGATCGCGCAGGGCATTCCACGACCTTAACGGGTGCGCCTGAGGACGAAAATTCACTTGCGAATCCAACCAAAGTAGTTCCAAGAAAAGGGACGTTTACTGCCGGCATCGGTTTCAAGTACCGTTTCCCGGCTTACTCGGTTACCGTTCTAAGGATTGGATTTTCGAAATAGAAATGGATGCGAAGCAGCAGGGGTGCGCCCGAGGGCAAATCTTTATTCAAGTGGTTCTGCCCCATCATGCTTACAACATCCACAACATGGCTGTCGCGATGGTGTTTTGGGCTGGAAACGGCCCTTCATGCGATATGACCGGTAAGGTCATCCTCAGGCGACTGCCGAGGCCTTCCCTCTGAGGAGGGAGTCAGGTGCCGGGAGCCCCTTCGAACAGCGCGACTGCCCTAAGTCCTTAGCCGGCTTCGGGGGGAGTGACTAGAAGTCATTTCAAAACCCTGTACAAGGGGCTGATTTTGCAGTAGTTGTTTTTGGTTGGAGGGGAATCATGGAGGTGAGCAGCGCCAGGGGGAGGGCGGATGGCGCGATACGGTCGGCTACTGACCGACGCCCAGTGGGCCAAAATCCAGCCCTTGCTCCCGAAACGACCCAAGCGCCCGCTTGGGGGGCGGCCTCGGGCCGACGACCGCAAAGTGCTGGAAGGCATTTTGTGGATTCTGCGCAGCGGGGCTCGCTGGCAGGATTTGCCCGAGGAGTTTCCGTCACCGTCGACCTGGTGGCGACGACTGCGGGACTGGGAGGAGCAAGAGGTTTGGCTGGAGATCTGGCGGGCGTTTCTGGGCGAGTTGAATGAACGCCAGCAGTTAAACTGGAGCGAAGCGTTTCTGGACGGGAGTTTCGCTCCGGCGAAAAAAGGGGCTGCGGAGTCGGAAAAACCAAGCGGGGCAAGGGGACGAAGTGGATGGTGGTGGTCGACGGCGCGGGTATTCCTCTGGGAGACCACCCACACTCTGCTTCCCCGTCGGAGGTCCGGCTCGCCGAGCTGACGCTTCAGTCGATCCGCGTAGGACGGCGGCATCATGCTGGTCGTCCCCGGCAAAAGCCGCAACGCCTCATCGCCGACCGCGGCTACGACAGTGACCCCTTGCGCCAGCAACTGGCCCGGCGCGGCATCGAGTTGATCGTTCCCCATCGCCGGAATCGTCGCAAGCCCCCGACGCAAGACGGCCGGGCGCTGCGGCGCTACAAGCGGCGCTGGACGGTGGAACGCACCTTCGCCTGGCTGGGCAACTTCCGTCGGCTGGTCGTCCGCTACGACCGCTCGCTGACGATCTATCGGGCGTTCTTTCATATCGCCTGCTTCATGATCACCTTACGGAGGGTTTTGAAATAGCTTCTAACCATGACGAACGAAGGAAACTCGAAGTTTGCCGAATCGCGTCGGTTATTTGAGAAATCATGCCGCTATCTTGCTGGGGGAGTTAGCAGCCACGTACGGGCATCCTTCAAACCCCTTCCCCTGTTCTTTCGATGCGGGTCCGGATCTCGGCTCATCGATATGGATGGGAACGAGTACATCGATTACACGCTGGCCTGGGGCCCGCTCATTCTTGGACATTCACATCCGGCGATTATTGACGCGGTGCAAAACCAACTCAAGAAATGCCAACTTCTCGGAGCCCAGCATGAACTGGAAATCTCGGTCGCCGAGAGAATCTGTCAAATGGTGCCCTGCGCCGAACTTGTGGCGTTTAGCAACACAGGATCTGAAGCCGTTCAGGTGGCACTGCGGCTTGCGCGCGCATTCACGCAGCGCTCAAAGATTATACGATTCGAAGGGCATTATCACGGCTGGCTTGACAATATGCTGATCGGATATCGTCCAGGCCACCTGTTCGGTACAAAGCAGGATGACGGGGCTTCTGAAGTTACGCGTGAGGAGGCCGATGCCCGGATATGCGTGCTGCCATGGAACGATCTCCACCGACTCGAAATGACGTTACGAGAGCACGGCAGCGAAATAGCGGCCATCATTACAGAGCCTATTTTGTGCAACTGCAATTGTCTAATGCCTTCCCCGGGCTACCTCGAAGGGGTGCGGGAGCTGGCCACAAGGTATGGCGTTGTCTTGATTTTTGACGAAGTCATTACCGGCTTCCGCGTAGCGAGGGGAGGAGCCCAAGCACTGCTGCACGTCACGCCGGATTTGGCTATTTTTGGCAAGGCAGTAGCAGGCGGCTTCCCACTGAGTGTTGTCGCGGGGAAAGGTGAAATCATGGAGTTAATCGCGAACCACCGTGTGGTACACGCCGGGACGTTTAACGGCAACCCGATCTCCCTGGCGGCGGCCCAGGCTACATTGGATGTTCTGGACGCGGACTCCGGAGCCATTTTAGAGGGCATCCGCAAGACCGGTGAATGGTTGATGCTGGGTATTCAAGAACTGGCCAGAGGTGCAGGGATTCCTCTCTTGGTTAATGGGGTTGGCGGGGCGTTTCACCTTGCCTTTACCGGGCGGCAGATGATGTGCAACTACCGGGACGCTTTGGATTGTGATGTGCAAGCTCGGGATCACTTCATCGAGGAGATGCTACAGGTAGGGATCTACATGCTACCTGACAGCCGATGGTACGTCTCGGCGGCGCACACCCAGGGCGATGTTGAAGTGACAATCGACGCGGTGCGACAGGTGTTCCAGTTGTACCGGAACGAATTAATTCCCAAAAGCCCATCGCGCCACTAGACTCCCGTGCGTTTCACTGTAAGCCACGGAACCGTCGAGCGAGCCAGTCGATCAGAAAAGTCGCGTAGTCCGGTCGCCGAATGCGTTCCCTCGAAGAGGGACTCGTGATCAATCGGCGCAGTCACCTGCCGGCACTTGCGGTAGCCAGCGTGACCCAGCGAAATGAATCTGCAAAGATCCCGGTATTCGAGTCCGCCAGAACGGACGAGATATTCCTGGAGAGTGTTTCATGATTTCCAGACATAGTTTTCTCTTGTTCTTTGGGTCTGCAGTTGTCCTTGCTTTTCCTGTACCGGGAGTTTTGGGGCGCTCGCTCCCCCAGGTCACCACAGAGTGGGAGAAGGTGATTCGTGAATCGAAAACGATCATCACAATTCAGGTGTGCCCCGAACCTCCGATGTATCGCGGGAAACCTACTCATGACCCCATATACAAGGCGCTGCGCGATTTCCAACCCGAGTATGCCCGCCTGCAGCCGTGGCACCCCTATCCCAAACTCTCGGTTGCAGAGCTAGAACCACCCCAAGGGGGGAAAACCTTTTGGGATTTTTCTGTTTTGGATCCGATTGTGGAGGATTTCATGGAGGCCACCGCTGGCCACTCGGTAGTCTTTGATTTCAGCACTCTCCCACAATGGATGTGGAAAACGGAGAAGCCCGTCCCGTACCCCGACAACCCCGAAGAAATCACATGGAAGTACACCCAAGGCTCGGAGCTCCGCGACCCCAGCATGAAGGAGGTCGTGGATTACCAAGCACGCCTGGCAAGCTGGTACACCCAGGGCGGGCTCAAAGACGAGTACGGGAAATGGCACGAGTCCGGCCATCATTTCAAGGTGGCCTATTGGGAGGTTCTGAACGAAATCGACTATGAACACGAAATCAGCCCGCAGTTCTACACGGCGCTCTATGATGCCATCGTCCCTGCGGTACGACGCATCATCCCGGACACGAAGTTTATCGGCTTGGCCCTAGCCGATCCCGTGGGGCGACCGGAATTCTTCCAGTACTTTCTCAATCCTAAGAACCACAAGCCCGCCATTCCACTGGACATGATCTCCTATCATTTCTATTCACAAACGGCGCCTGATGCCACTCCCGAAGTTCAGCAATTCACGATCTTCGAAGAAGCTGACAAGTTCCTGACTGCGGTTCGATACATCGAGTCCATTCGCAAAGAGCTTTCACCGAAGACGCGCACCTTCATCAATGAGATCGGATCGATGTTGCCCGAGCCACAGGCCCCGAAACTTGTCGCTCCCATCCCCGATTCTTATTGGAATCTGAGCGGCGCGATGTGGGCCTACCTGTACGCGCACTTGGCCAGCATGGGCATTGATATGGCCGCCGGAGCAGAGTTGATTGACTACCCGGGCCAGTTTGCGTCCACAACCCTCCTGGATTGGGACACCGGCCGGCCCAACGCTCGTTACTGGGTGCTGAAGCTCCTGCGGGACAACTTCCTCCCCGGAGACAAACTCGTCGAGACCAAACTCGAGAGCCCTTACGTCTTCTCGCAGGGCTTCGTCACACACGACGGAAAGCGCAAGATTCTGTTGGTGAACAAACGCGACCGAACTTTGGAGGTTTCCATTCCGGAAGGCGCAGGAGCGCGGGTCGACACAGTGGACCAAACGACAGGTCTCAATCCGCCGGCAACCACTCAGATAAACAGTGATGTTCTGACATTGCGCGGTCTTGCCGTGGCTGTAGTCACCATGGCGAAGTGAATCCTGTTATGCGCCATCGCAGCGCCGCGCCGGGGTCATCGTATACATCGGGAGGCAACGCTTTATGCGGTTGGGCGGGAAAGTGGCCATCGTAACAGGAGCAGGATCGGGAATTGGAAAAGCCAGTGCTGAACTTTTTGCTGAAAAGGGCGCCAAGGTTGTGGCCGTTGACTGGAATCGAGATAACGGTGAGAAAGCTGCTGCCGTCATTCGCGAGCAAGGCCGCGAAGCGGTCTATTGCTATGCCGACGTTTCAAAACCTCAGGATGCGGAAAACATGGTGCACACCGCCCTGGAGAAGTACGGCAGGCTCGATGTCCTGTTCAACAACGCGGCTGTGCAGATCATGGCCAAGCTTGTCGACACGACGGAAGAAACATGGGACCGAATTCACAGCGTGAACCTGAAAGGTGTGTTCCTAGGTTCCAAGTACGCCTTACCGGCCATGATTCAGACTGGAGGCGGCTCGATTATCAATATGGCCTCCGTACTCGGATTCGTCGGTGATCCGGACCTGGCGGCCTATTGCGCGGCGAAGGGCGGGGTCATGGCCCTAACGAAGGTCACCGCGCTAACCTACGGCCCGCAGGGTATCCGCGTGAATTGCATTTGCCCCGGAGACGTGAGTACACCGATGGTGCAGGCGTATTTTGAAAAGGACCGGCACCCCGAACAACTTCGCCAGGAGATTTACTCAAAGTATGCGCTGCGACGCATCGCCACGCCGAGGGAGGTTGCTGAGGTGGCTGTCTTCCTGGCTTCCGACGCGTCCTCGTTCATGACAGGCAGCACGCTAGTGGTGGACGGTGGTCTTACGGTGAAGTGTTATTGAAGACCGCACGCCGGCCCGGACAGCCCGAGTTCCCACAGGAGATGCCGCACAGTGAGTGAATGCTCACCCGGTTTGAAAGCCAGCGCCCTCGGGGCCTTTGGTGCTGCGGCCCTGGGCTCCGTCATGATGGCCCCCGCGTTGGGCATCTATGCGAACCTGGGACTGATCTCGGCGGATTCAGGAATTGCCGCTCCGGCTGTGTTCCTGGTCGCTCTGCTTTGCACCCTGCCCACGGCAATAAGCTATGCCCTCATCGCGCGGGAAATCCCCTCTGCAGGCAGCGCGTACACCTGGCTGTCTGAAGCGGTCAATCCCTTCGTGGGCACATGGATGGGCCTGCTGCTCCTGGCGACGTATCTCTTCTGTGTCATCCTCCAGCCCATCCTCTTTGGTCTTTTTTTCAATGAACTGTTGGCCTTTCTTTTCAACATTCCCACGGGCTATGGCACCTGGATGGCCGGGGTCCTAATTTCGACGTTGATCATAGCTTTGCTCGCCTATCCTGGCATCGAGATCGCGGCCAAGAGTTCCTTGATGTTGACGATTTTTGAAGCGGCCGTCGTTCTGGCGTTATCAGGCACGATTCTGATGGTGCTCCTGTCTCACGGACAGGTTAACCTCAAGCCTTTCTACCCGAGCCAGTCCCTCCATGGCAGCCAAGGTTTTTTCGGTGCATTGATTTTTGGACTCCTGAACTTTGTGGGCTTCGGCGTGATTGCGACCGCGGCCGAGGAGACCCACTCACCTCGGTCGGTCATTCCGTGGGCGATGGTTCTTGCCTGTGTGCTCCTCGGAATCTTCTGGGCCTTCACTTCCTGGGGTTTCTGCCTGGTATTGCCGGCCGATGCGTGGGCCCAATATGTGGCGAAAGGGATCAACCCGGTAGCAGTCGTGGCACGTCAGTATTGGCGCGGGGGCTCCATCCTGGTGATCATCACCGCCATTACGGCGGTGCTCGGAGTTTATCTGGCCTCGGTGGTCGGCTACGCGCGCGTGACCTATGCAATGGCCAGGGACGGTACGCTCCCTGGTCTGCTGGCGAAGTTGCACCCCCAATACCGGGTACCTTGGAACGCGCAGCATCTTGCCTTCGCCCTCGCGCTGGTTGTGGCGGCAATTTGGGGACGGTGGGTAGGAACGTACCTTTCCTACGATTGGTGGGGGAGCGCGGTGGTGTTCTTTTCCATGGTGTCCAATATTTTCGTAAGTGTCGGATGCACGGTTTTTTTCTATCGCTTTCGTCGGGACAGCTTTAGCTGGCTGTGGCATGGTCTCGTACCCGTGCTCGGCATACTCGCCAGCATGTTGCCCCTCAATTATTCCTTTGGGCCGGATCTGTGGAACGCCGGATGGAAGAAAGGTCAAAGCATCATCCTCTTCTGTGTCCTTGTAATTCTCATTTCCGTTCTCTACACGGTTGGTCTCAGGTATGCCAAACCGGAAGTATTGCAGCGCGCTGCCGAAGAAACGCGCCGGACATAGGCGAGCAAGAGCCATTGCGGATAGGGGCAGGTGACGCCCTCCATGATCGACCAGATTGCAGCTTGGCGATGGAAAGCCGCGAATCGTAGTCACCATGCTGGACCGGAAGGTTGGACGCCGGAACTCTCACGACGGAAATTCCTGCAAATACCGGGTCGGGTCCACCCGCCTGAGGGGTGGTCTACCTTCTGGTGCCAGGGCCGGGATTTTACTTCAGGAATCTGGAACCCGGAGGCCGAGGGCCGTGAGGTCATCCACGACGGATGCTTCTGTAACCCTCAGTCCGGTGCCGATCCACATCTGAACGTTACTGGAGAAGATTGTTTACAGGTCGGAGATCAATTGGGAGGAGAGCTATGGCGAGCAGGGGCGACGAGTCTGAAGGTTCGAGCAAATCGCTTTCACGGCGTGAGTTCCTCCAAGATACCGCTACAGGCCTCAGTCTCACTTGGGGCGGCGCGCGGGTCTTCGCGGAATCTCCACGATCCCCGAGTGAAACGGCCTCTGTGCAGACTCCGGGGAAGAATTTCATTTACGGAACTCACTTTTATCACCCGCAGTCGGGGCCGCGCCCAGACCAGTTTCGTAGCATGATCGACGCGATCGCGAACAAATACCAGTTCAACATCATCCGCATCTGGCCGCCGTGGGACTATTACAATCCTCGCCCCGGCGAGTTCCACTTCGACGACCTGGAAGAACTCATGCGGATCTGCGACGAGTGTGACATGCGCGTCTTGATGACGATTTATCTCGAGAGCGCCCCCTATTGGCTTGAGCAAGCGCATCCGGAGACGCGTCTCATCAACGCGAAGGGCGAACCCCTGCGCCTGGGAGGGGACGGGGGGGCGTACTCGGGCGGCTGGCCTGGTCTCTGCCTGGACTGGGAAGTCGTCCAGGAAGAGGCGGCACGTTTTGTGCATGAACTGACAAAGCTTTCAGCGGCGCACCGCTCGCTCTATGCCTACGATGTCTGGAATGAGCCGATGATCGTACGCAGCCTGGGCACGGCGGATCATTTGGCTACAGTGTCCGAGAAACTGTTCTGTTACTGTGACCGAACGATTGCTGAATTCCGGAGCTGGTTGCAGCGGCGGTACGGAAGCCTCGACCGGCTCAATGAAGCGTGGATTCGCAGGTATCCAGACTGGAAGGCGATCGATCCACCCCGGGTCCTTATCCAGATGTATACAGATTGGCTCGACTGGCGCCAGTTCATCCAGGAGCGCACCACCGCGTACATGAAGTTTCGGGTGAAAAACGTCCGCGACATTGATCCGAACCATATTGTTGAAAGTCATCTGGCTCATTGCCCGCCCATTCAGTCTGCGACTCTCGGCGGGATTCAAGGCTGGAGGCTCGCAGAAGTTCTGGAGGTGTTCGGCTGCTCCTTCTATCTACGCTGGTTTGGCGGGCCGGTTGACCGGGGTGCCGCCATGATCGAGGTGACGCGGTCCTACGCCGTGGGAAAGGACTTCTGGATTACCGAGCTTCAGGGCGGGCATGGAAATGAGGGGTACTGGCGGAGCGCCCCGATGCGGGCCCGCGAAATCCGCATGTGGAATTGGATGGCCGTTGCCGCCGGGGCAAAGGGAATTATCTATTGGACGTATCTGACCGAAGGCACGGGCCGTGAAGCATCAGGCTTCGGCCTGGTAGCAAGGAGCGGAGAGCCGACAGAGCGCGTGGAGGAAGCGGCTATAACAAACCGCCTCATCCAGGCGCGATGGGACCTGTTGAAGGATTATCGCCCCCACCCGGAGGTCGCGATCCTTTTCGACCAGGACAATGCATTGTTGACCTTTGTGGGGAACGCCAACGAAGACCCGTCAACGCATTCCGCCGCGGGTTACTACCGGGCGTTCTGGAATCTGGATTCCTGGGTGGACTTCATCGAGCCGGCAAGAATCCCTGACTCTCGATATAAGGTCCTGGCTGTCCCCTGGCATCTGATCGGCAAGAAGGCGACTTGTGCCGCCATACGTTCATTTGCCGCGAGAGGGGGGACGGTAATCTTGGAGACTGCCTTTGCGCGCTTCGATGATGATAATTACTTTAACTCCGTAATACCCGGCAATGGCCTGGACCAGGCTTTCGGCTATCGAGAGAAGGAGAGCATTATGCTCGAGAATGGCAAGTTGCCGCTTGAAGCTCTCGATCAGGTACCCTCCGGAGCGAATCCCTACGAGGCGGAAATCAGATTTTCGCATCCCGTAATGGCTCGCGTGAAGGCGAACACCTACCTCACGCCAATCGAACTCAGTTCGGCCACGGCCATTGCGACCTGCCAGCAGTGGACGGTCGGCGCGATGAAAAAGGTTGGGAGCGGCAGGGTGTACTATTTCGGGACCAATTTCGGGGGGAGTATCTCCGAAGGAGATTCCGGGGGCATCGACGTGTTACGTGCCATTATTTCCGCCGTGGTGCGGCCGCCGGCAACTTCGTCGGGAAAGCTCCGACCTCGATTGATTCACGGGGCAGGCCGCGGACTCCTGACAGTTTTCAACGACACGGCTCAAGACCAAACGGCGACGATCACCGTCCCGGCGGGTTACAGGCGCGCGACCGATATCTACAATGGAAAACACAATGCCATCAAAGAAAACCAGTTCAACATCATGGTTCCGTTCAGAGAAGTCGCAGTGTTCGATCTCGACTGAAGGCCAGGTGACCCCCGGCTTCCCGTGTCGAGCCGGGCTTGATGAGGCTCTCGGACGCCACATTTGCCATCCCCCATGTCCGGGAACGGTAGCTGGCTCTTAATTTTATTGCATCTTGGTTGTCATCTTGGCCGGCGAGTACTCTGTAAGCCGGAATATTGCAAACCCTAACACATTCCGCAGGCCGATTGTGAGGACTGAGAAATGAAAATCATCGATCTGAAAACCACCACTGTCACCGTTCCGATGGAGGCTCCGCTCCTCTGGAGTCTGGGCGCGGAAACGGGAACCACTCGGACGATTCTCGAGGTGTTTACCGACGAAGGCATCGTGGGCTTGGGTGAAACATACGGAGGAGAAGCGACCCTCCGGGCACTCCAGTTCGCCAAGCCTATTGTGGCCGGTGCCGACCCTTTCGAGATAGAGAAAGTCCTGAGACGGCTCCAGGTCTTCTGTATTTCTTATGAAACTTTCATGCCCCCTCACGTTGTGGCTGCCATCGACATGGCCTGTTGGGACATCATGGGGAAAGTCTTGAACCGGCCCGTGTGCTCTCTGCTGGGCGGGAAGTTTCGGGACCGGGTGAAGTTCGCCGGTTATATCTTCTTCCGCCACAAGTCTGCGGACGGCAAGGGCGGTGAAGACACGCCGGAAAAGCTTCTGGAGTACACGGAGAGGCTGGTCGAGCAGTACCACTTCGAAGTCCTCAAAATCAAGGGAGGCGTGTTGCCGCCTGAGCAGGAGTTGGAGGCCGTACGCCTCATCCGGAAGCGGTTTCCCGGGGCCAAGCTCCGCTTTGATCCGAACGCGGCATGGTCGGTAGGAACTTCGATCAACACTCTGAGAAGGATGTTGGAATATGACCTTGAATATGCCGAGGATCCCACCTGGGGCATCGAAGGGATGTCGTTAGTGCGACGCGACATCCCAGTTCCCTTTGCCACGAACATGTGTGTTATCAACTTCGATCAGATTCCCCTGGCGGTGCGCACGCGGTGCATCGACATTATCCTGTCCGACATTCATTACTGGGGAGGCTTGGCGAACAACAAGAAACTTGCGGCGACGTGCGAGACTTTCCAGCTTGGCCTGGGAATGCACAGTGACCGGGAACTCGGCATCTCGACTGCCGCCCAGATTCACCTTGCGGCCGCCACCCCCTACATGGTGTATGCACCCGACTCCCATTATCACCACCAGGTTGATGACATCATTACCGAGCCCTTCCGTTATGAGCAGGGATACTTTGGGGTTCCGACGGGACCTGGCTTGGGAGTGGAGATAGACCGCGAAAAACTTGCGAAATACGCGCGCTACTATGCGGACGAGGGTGAGGCTGGAGAATTCCTGGATCCCTCACGTCCGGATTGGTTGCCCACGTTGCCTTTGTGGTGAAGTCAGAGTCGACCGTGCAGTTTGACGGGCTTCAAACGCCGAGCGCCGGGGCTCAAGGCGACTGAGCACAAGCAGTTCCTACTCTTTGACCGGCTGATCAGTTCATCGCACCAGGAAAGCTCTGTTTCAGTGCGAATCCCTCCACTCGCCGTGCCGCACATTCTCCGTCGTGGTTTGACGCAAAATGAGGGAGCGTTGCTCTAAATCCGCACCGAGCCCAAACTCCGGGAGCCCAACGAACAAGTTGATTTCGATACTCTCAATTGGCCCACTGTGATGCTCTGATTTGGCCCACCCTGGGAACCAAGCCGACTACTCTGTTTTGGGCTGAGCCCGGAACGGAGGACCCGGTGGATTGGAGAGCCAAGG
>Ga0315280_10004343_pt1 | contig 21025 bp, 12 predicted proteins | sample YL17G06_40_MG_FD_203697 | JGI IMG/M metagenome (GOLD analysis project Ga0315280, IMG submission 203697) | Sediment microbial communities from Yellowstone Lake, YNP, Wyoming, USA - YL17G06_40 | ecosystem: Environmental > Aquatic > Freshwater > Lake > Sediment | place: USA: Wyoming | collected...
CCGAAGGGACCGACACGCGAATCCAGCGAGCGGCCGTGCGCGCGGTCGAGCTCCAGGTCTGCCGCCCCGTTCTCCTCGGCGATCCGGTGGCCGTGCGCGAAGTGGCCGCCCGCGAGCAGGTCAGCCTAGGCAGCATTGAAATCATCGAGCCCAAAACGTCGCCGGACTTTGCGGCCTACTGCCAGCGCTTCGCCGAGTTGCGCGCCAAGCGGGGCAAAACGATCAAGCCGCGCGTGGCCGAGGCGATGATGAGCGACCCGCTGTTCTACGCCGCGATGATGGTGCGCGAGGGAGCGGCTGACGGCGCGGTGGGCGGGGCGGTCAACACCACGGCCAACGTCGTGCGCGCGGCGCTGTACATCATCGGTCTCCGCGAGGGCGTGGAAACGATCAGCAGCCTTTTCCTGATGCTGTTCGGCGACCGCACGATCGGCCAGGAGGGGGCGCTGACGTATGCCGACTGTGGCGTGGTGCCCGATCCGACGGCCGAACAACTGGCCGAGATCGCGCTGCTCGCGGCGGCGGAGACGCGCACGTTGATTGGCGGCGAACCGCGCGTGGCCCTGCTCTCGTTTGCGACCCGCGGGAGCGCCTCCCACCCGGCGGTGGACAAGGTGCGCCAGGCCACGGCGCTCGTTCGCCGGCGCGATCCGAATCTGTGCGTGGACGGCGAGGTGCAGGTGGACGCGGCGCTCGTACCGGCGGTGGCGGCGCGAAAATGTCCCAACAGTCCGCTGGGCGGTCGCGCCAACGTGATGATTTTCCCCGATCTCGATGCGGCCAACATTGTCTACAAGGCGACCGAACGGCTGGCCCGCGCCGAGGCCTACGGCCCCATCCTGCTCGGCCTCAAACGTCCGATGAACGACCTCTCGCGCGGCTGCAAGTGGGAAGACGTTCTCGCCAGCATGATCATCGCGGTGTGCCAGGGACTGGCGGCGGGAACTGCAACAACGCAATAACCGCCTGCTTATTCCTTTTTGGCAGTTCCCTTCGGGGGATTGACATTTGATCCACCCGAGGGCGGTTGGCCGTGTCCTGGGTCTTCTTTGCTGGGCTGGGGCTGGTAGCCTCTCCGACCGCTCTTCTCGTTGTCGGGGTTGGGCTGATAGCCTTCGTACAAATCCTTATACTGTTCAGGCATTGCTCTCCTCCTTTGTGCCGAACTCTATAAGTCTAATCTCCGTGCCTCGAATCCAGACTCCCGCGCTATTCTCCACCTCAGATGCCGGTGTGCCAAGAGAAAAAGTCGTTTGATAGTCTGCCCGAAGATCTCGGAGGAGAATATTTCGACCCTGACGCAACGTTCAAGTCCCCACCATTCCTTTTTGTGAACAGAAGAAATGATTTGCCACGGCGCGGGAGTGTTGGTAGGAAAGGGTCAACGTACCGGAGGTGTGCGGGCCATGATACCGAAGATAGCGGCCGTGATCGCGTTTGGCGTGGGAGCGTGGTTTGGCTACAACTACGCGATGGGAATCCTCGAATCGGGCGGAATGGATTTCGACGACTACTGGAGCGAGCAGGGAGCGCAACTCCTTCGGATTGTTCTCACGCTCGGCCTGGGAGGGGTAGCTGCGACGCTGGCGTATTTCGCCGCGAACTTCTTCAAGCGCTTTGACTGAGAGAAGGACCGTCGGCGGCCTCGCAATAGAAGTGAGAGGCGAGAGGCTAAGGCGGCCTCTGGCCGCAACCAAAGAGCGGTGAGAGTCGTGGACATCCGCTCATGCACCGGAAAAAGTCCATCCCGTCCATCCCGTCCATGTCGTCCCCTTCGTCGTTCCCTCTCCCCCTTCTCACAAGCGGCGCAGGTGAAATCCCCCGTCCACGTTGATGACCTCGCCCGTGGAAAACGGCAGGAGCCCCTCGGCAATGGCGGCCACCGCCAGGGCGACGTCGTGCGGCTCGCCCCAGCGGCGAATCGGCGTCAAACCTTCCGCAATCAGACGATCATACTTCTCGCGTACCGGCGCGGTCATGTCGGTGTGAATGATGCCGGGGCGGATTTCGTAGACACCGATGCCGAACTCGGCGAGGCGGTCGGCATACAGTTTGGTCATCATGCTGACGCCGGCTTTCGAAACGCAATACTCCCCCCGCGCAGGCGACGAAGTGTAGGCCGACATCGAGGAGGTATTAACGATCCGCGGATGGTAGTCGCCGAGCGAGTTTTTCAGTTCGATCATCCAGCGTGCCACCAGTTGCGTCAGAAAATACGGCCCCTTGAGGTTGATCGAAAGAACCTCGTCGAAGCTCTCTTCGGTTGCTTCGAGCAGGTCGAGTCGCTTGCGCGGCGCGATGCCGGCGTTGTTGACGAGGAGGTCGAGGCGGCCGAATTCCTGCCGCACGCGATCCACCAGGGCGGCGCGGTCGTCGTGGCGGCTGATGTCGGCACGAACATAAACCGCCCGCCCCGCGAGCCCGGCGAAATCGGCGATCGCGGCCGTGCCGTGATTGGGCGAAACGATGTCGTTGACGGCGACGTCGAACGCGCGGCGGGCCAGCTCCAGTGCAATGGCCTTGCCGATGCCGCGCGCCGCACCCGTGATCAGAGCGGTTTTCTTTGCCATCGTGGGTTAGCCCCCTCGCGGGAAAAATGATGAATGATGAGGCTTTTGCAATACTCGAAGTGGCGTGGGCTGTTAGCCCGCGAAAGGTGGCGATTTAGCAACCATTCCTCATTTTGAGCGCTATTCACAGGCTAACAGCCTGCGCCACAGGAGTTTTGCAGAAGCCTCTAGCGTTTCTCAGAAATCGCCACGCTCAGGGACTGGCCGCCCGAGCTGAAGCCGGCACGTCCCTGAGCGTTTCACTCGCCAACCATGCGAAACGAAGAGGCCGTTCTACTTCTTGTTGCTGGGCAACGCCATGCCGAAAGGCTCTTCGAGTTGCTCGTGGGGACTGGGGATGACGTGGACCGAAACCAGCTCGCCGATCTTGCGGGCGGCCGCGGCCCCGGCGTCGGTGGCGGCCTTGCAGGCCGCGACGTCGCCGCGCACCAGCACCGTCACATAGCCGCCGCCGATTTGTTTGTAGCCGACCAGCTGAACGTTGGCCGCTTTGACCATGGCGTCCGCCGCCTCGATCAGGGCCGTCAACCCGCGCGTTTCAATCATGCCCAACGCGACTCTCATTGTCTACCTCCTATTGGCTCAGGATGCTCCAAAGTCTCCATGTAAGCCATACTTCGCTAAGGGCTAAGGAAAGCCGACGAGTCAGTCAACTGCAAATTGACGGGAGTGTCGGGCCGGCGGGAAAACCTGTCCGCTTTTTCATTGCGAACCGCTCGCGACTCTGCTAGAGATCCGGCAAGGAAATGGAATTCGATCAAGGGTAGGGAAACCGATGGGCAGATTAAGGGGAGTACCGGGCGGACCGTCTGCCAATGGCCAGACGGAAAAGCCGGGATACTGTGTCAGGCGGTGGGGGGCTGGGCTGTTCTTCGCGGCGCTGCTTTTTGCCTCGTTGAGCCAGCCGGCCGATGCGCTGATCGTGGTCATCAACGAGCTGATGTACCATCCCAGCCGGGCGCAAGGCGATTACGAGTACATCGAGCTCTACAACGACACAACCATTCCCGTGGATCTGGGCGGTTGGCATTTCTCGGCGGGGCTCAAGTACACCTTTCCACAAAACGCCTGGATTCCGGCCCACGGCTATCTGGTGGTGGCCTCCAGCCCGACCGTGGTTTTGGCCCACAACGGCGCGGCCCTGGTGGTCGGCCCATACACGGGCAAGCTCGACAACGCGGGCGAGAAGGTCGAGTTGTCCAACCCCTGCGGCGGCGTGATGGACTCGGTCACGTACAAGGACAAGGAGCCCTGGCCGGTGGCCGCCGACGGCAGCGGCCATTCGCTGTCGCTGATTCACCCCTATTATGACCGCGAGGACGCCGAATCGTGGGCCGCCAGCCTGGCTATCGGCGGGACACCCGGCGCTGCGAATTTCCCCACGCCGCCTCCCGCGCCTTCGGTCGTGATTAGCGAGCTCCAGTCCAATCCCCCTGTCATGCAGCCGGGCTGGATCGAAGTTCACAATGTCACGACCGGGCCGATCACCCTCTCGGGTTGGTATCTCAGCGACGACAACAATCAGCTCAACAAGTATCCGATTGCCGGCACGGTCCTTCCCCAGGACGGCTACGCCTATTTTACGGCGGTCACGATGGGCTTTCCGCTCAACCCCTCGAGCGGCACGGTGTTTTTGACCAATCCCGGCCTGACGCGCGTGGTGGATGCCTGCACCTATCGCTTCACCGCGCCCGGCCACAGCCGCGGCCGCTATTTCGACCAGCGCAACCACAAAGAGCATTGGTATTATGTGACCAACCCCACGCCGGGCCTCCCCAACACAGTCACAATCAACGACGGCGTGGTGATCAACGAGATCATGTACAATCCGTTCCCCGGGCGTCGCGACCGGGAGTATATCGAGCTGTACAACCGAACCGGCTCGCCGATCCCTCTCACGGCGTGGCGTTTGACCGACGACATCCAGTTTGATTTCGCACCGGGCACAACCATTGCGGCCGGGGCTTACCTGGTGGTCGCCGAAAGCACGGCCACGATCACGTCGGTCTATGGGCTGCCCGTGAGCCAGGTCCTGGGCAATTTTCGCGGGCATCTGGGCAACGCCGGCGGTCACATCGTCCTTCGGGACAACTACGGTAACATCGCCGACGAGGTCGCCTACCACGACGGCGGGCGGTGGCCCGAGTGGGCCAATGGCCGGGGCTCGAGCCTGGAGCTGATTGACCCCAACCAGTCGAACGACTATCCCTCGGCCTGGGCCGCCGGCGACGACAGCTCCAAGGCGCAGTGGACCTTTGTCCAGTACACCAAGCAGCAACGCCCTTCCACCGATTCCTTTGAGAACGAGTTCCACATGATGCTGACGGACGATGGGGCGGCGCTGATTGACGATCTGCACATGACGGCGGCGGGCGGCGGGCCGGAGCTGGTGACCAACGGCGACTTCGAGGCGGGCACCGCGGGATGGACCATCGGCGGCACGCACAAGTATTCGACCGCGGTCACGGGCGCGGGGAACGTTCACGGCGGGACACAGGCCCTGAAGATCGTCGCTGTCGGCCGCGGCACGGAAGGTACGGACCATATCGAGCGCGACACGGCCGCGCCGCTGGTGGCCAGCGCTAACTACACCATCTCTTACTGGGCCAGGTGGGTGGTCGGCTGCAACCAGCTGCTGACCCGCACGCAGTTCCACGGGGTCGCGCAAACCACGCCGCTTCCGGTTCCGGAGCGATTGGGCACACCCGGCCAGCGGAACAGCCGCTGGCAGGCGAACCTCGGCCCGATCATCAGCCACGTACACCACGCGCCGGTGGTGCCCATCGCGGGCACGGCCGTGACGGTCACGGCGCTGATTCTCGACAGCAATGGAACGGCCAACGCCACGCTTTACTACAAAACCGATCTGGCCGCGGCGTGGAGCAGCGTGCCGATGGCCGACGACGGCCTGCACGGCGATGGCAAGGCGGGCGACGACGTGTGGGGCGGGATCATTCCCGGCCAGGCCGACAACACGCTGATGGAGTTTTACATTCGCGCGCAAGACACGCTGGGCGCCTGGCTGACCTTCCCGGCCTCCGATCCGCCGGCCAATCCGCCGCCCAAACGCGCGCTCTATCAGGTGCGCAACGCGCCCCGCACCACCACGCTCAAGAGCTTTCAGTTGCTGCTCAACGACGACGTGGTGGCCAAACTCCAGTCCCACACCGGATACAACCTAATGGACAACGAACTGCTGGACGCGACGTTTGTCCTCGACGACAAGTGGGCGTTCTACAACGTCCAGTTCCGTTTCAAGGGCAGCGCCTACACGCGGCCGGCAGGACTCGCCGCCCGGCCGGCCTATCGGATTCGCTTCAACCGGGACGAACCGCTTTTCGGCATTGTCGCGGTCAATCTCGACAACAATGACGCCAGCGGCAACGACTCGCGCATGACCGACGAGATGGTCAACTATCTCCAGGAAAAATTAGGCGGCATTCCCATCACCTCCCATGAGTACGTCCGGATGTACCGCTTCGCCACCAACGACGGTACGCGCGACCGCAATCAGGGGGTCTATGACCACGTCAAGCGCATAGACGGCGGACTGCTCGACGACTACTATCCCAACGCCAACGACGGTTTTCTCCACAAGGTGGACGATCATTTTGAGTGGAACGATTCGGGTGGGTTTACGCGGCGGACCAGCGAAACCGCCCATCTGGCCTATCAAGGGCCCGACGAGGAGAACCATCGCTGGACCTTCAAGCCGCGCACCCGCGAGCTCGAAGACGATTTCACTTCGCTGATCGCGCTGACGCAGTTCATGGATCCCCGGATCACCAACGACGCCACGTTCATCGCCAACGCCGACCGGTTCCTGGAGCCGAACGAGTGGCTGCGCAAATGGGCCGTCAGCGCCCTGTGCGACGATTGGGACACGCTGGGCATGGACGGCGGCCCCCGCGGCAAGAACTGCTATATCTATCGCCGGGCGGACAGCGGCCGCTGGGTGTTGATCCCGTGGGACTGCGATCTGACGCTGGCCAACGCCCAGCGTGCGATCTTCCCCGCGGATCCGTGGTTTTCCACCGAGCGCCGGTTCCAACAGGTTCCCATTTTCCAGCGCCGCTATCTGCGCTATCTCAAGCGGCTGGTGGATGGGCCGTTCGCCACCGCGCCCTGGAACGCGCAGATTGATTTGATCTGGAACAACATCTTCACGGTCGAGGGCGACTACAAGACCACCAGTCCCTGGCGCCTGAGGACCTATCAGGTCAACCGGACCAACTGGCTGCGGGCCAATGTCCTGCCGGCGCCGGTCCCCTTCGCGATCACCACGAACGGGGGCTTGGATTTTGCCGTGGACACGCCCACCGTGGATCTCGAAGGCACCGCCGACCTCGAGGTTGACGCTCTCAAGGTCAATACGCGCTGGACCACCAGCACCACGGCCTGGCCGGACATCCGTACCTGGCAGATTCGCAACATCCCCGTGGCCTTGGGGCCAAACCTGCTGGTCGTCACCGGCCATAGCGAAGAAGCGACAACCCTCACGTCGGCTTCCATCATCGTGACGCGCTATCGCGAGTTGCACGGCGTGCCCTTTGGAACCTGTTTCGAGCCGACCGAAGCGCCGCCGTTCCACCTCGGTCCGCTGCCGCAGAACTACTGGACGGGGAACGGCGTGATCCAGGGTACCACGGTCTCGGAGGGCGTGCAGGCAGTCGGCCTGCAAGGCAGCTGGACCGAACATGAATTCTTCAGCGATCCGGCGGACAATATTGTTCGCATCGAAACCTTTGTCCGTACGGCGGGCACGACCGAGCCGGCGGGTATCGCGGCGGGAACGGGTGCGCCGGCCGCGCAAGTGTACTTCAGCGCCACTCAGGGCATCCAGGCCCTCAACGGCGACGGCGCGGGTGGCGGGACCTGGACCAATTCGGGGGTGGCGCTCGATCCCAGTCGCTTTATGCGAGTGGGCCTGCGCCTGAACTACTGGACGCAGCGCTGGGATTTGATGGTGGACGGCACCCAGGTGCTCAGCAATCTTGGGTTTGCCTACCCCAAGACTCAGCTCAACAAGTTCAAATACTACTCCGACGTGGGCGGGGCGCTCGACCAGGTGACGATCACCACGGAATCGGCCACGGCCTCGGTTCCCACCATGAATTTCGAGGCGCCCTATACGCGCGGGACGACCAACGGCGTCTCCTGGAGCAATGTTTCGCTGGCCACGGAGTACTACCTGGAGTGGAGCGCGGATGCCGCGTTCGCAACATCGGCCGGAAACAGCGGGTGGGTCGCCGGGACCGCCTTCACCGCGACGGGTCTCACGGACGGGCAACTCTACTACTATCGCGTGAAATGCCGGAACGCCGCTCATAGCGAAGGCGGCTGGTCGAACCTGGTCAGCTCGACGCAGGACGCCTCGCCGCCGGCGACGGCCGTCTCGACGCTGCCAGCCTATGAAACCACGGTGAGCTTCAACGTGCCGTGGAGCGGAGGCGACCCGGCCAGCGGACTGGCGTCGGCGAGGCTGTACTACCGGCGCAACGGCCTCGGACCGTTTCAATATGGCGGGACTTTTACGGCGAGTCCGATCGTTTTCAACTCGGCCCTGACGGGCGGAGACGGCAACTATAGTTTCTGGACCATCGGGACGGACAACGTCGGGAACGTGGAGGCCGCACCCGCGACGCCGGATGCGCAAACGACCGTGCTGACGACGGTGCCCGGCGCGCCGGTGGTCCCGGGCGAACCGCCCTATACGGCGGGCCTCACCAACCCGATCAGCTGGGCCCCTGTAACCGGCGCGGCGGCCTACTGGCTGGAGTGGTCCACCAATAGTTTATTCCTCCCCTTGACGGGCAACAGCGGCTGGATCGGCCCGACCAACTTCACGGCCACCAACCTGACCCACGGGCAGTCGTATTATTATCGAGCAAAGGCGCGCAACCTCGCGCAGGTTCCGGGGCCGTGGTCGAATGTGGTGAGCTCGATCCAGGACGCCTCCGTTCCGCAAAGCAATGTGGTGGCGCTTCCACCTGCGTCGCAAGGTCTGCAGCTGACGCTGAACTGCGTGGCGACGGACACGGTGAGCGGCCTCAAAGACGTGCGACTCTACTACCGGCGCAACGGGGTGGGGCCCTATCTGCTCTGGCCGCAGCCTTTCGCCGGCAACCGCGTGATCTTCAACGCGGGGACAGCGGGCGGCTATGGCCCGTATGAGTTCTATTCGATTGCCACGGACCAGGTGAACAACGTGGAGACGGCGCCGGCGAAACCGGACGCGACGACCACGCTGTATCCGACGGGACCGACGCAGTCGCGGCGCTGGACGCAGTATCGGTGATGGGGGGATTATTATTGCTCAAAAGTATCGTCATCGTGGTTTTGCAAAAGCCTCGATAGAAATACGCTTGCCGCCGATGTTTTCTCTCCGGCTTCGGAGCGGGTCGGACCGATAGGACGCATCGGAGAGAACAAACGGGCGGGAGATGGATTGCCGTCTCTTGGCGGCGGAGGAAGCGACAGGGCGCGGGATTTTCTTACGTTTCTGGGTGCGGCACAGGCTTCATAAAAGACTCCAGACGAGAGGAGAAACGGGTATGACCAGGATCAGACGAACGGGAATCGGGCGGTGGATGGCACTGGCAGTCTTGTTGGTGATCGCGGCGTGCGAGGGCAAACCGACTTCGCCCCCCGCGCCGAAAACGTCGAGCACAGCGGGCAAACCATTGCCGGCGGTCTTTCATTCAATGCCCGCCAATACGATCCTGGCCGTCGGACTGACCGATCTCGACAGTTTCCGGACGGCCCTCAAGCAAACCACGCTCAATGAGATGTGGGAGGACCCGAACCTCAAGACCTGGCGCGAGCAGAGCTGGCCGAAGTTCAAAGCGATTCTGGCTCAAAAAGCGGGTGTGACGGCCGACGAACTCGACGGGCTGGTCCACGGCGATGCGCTGCTGGTCATCTGCCCGAGGAGCAAGCAGCCCAATCAACCGGCGGCCGAGCCGCGCGGCGCGCTCCTGCTCAAGCCTTCGACCAACAAACCCCAGCTGGAGGCCTTCGTCCAGAAGATGCTCGCCCGGCAGGCCGCCAACAAACCCGTCACCAAGTGGGCCGGCGACATTCTGATTATCACCGACGACGACGCGCTGGCCTCGGAACTCGAGGCCAACCTCAAGGCCGGCCGCTCGCCGCTGGAGGGCAGCAAGGCTTTCGATGTTCTCCAGAACGCTTATGACACGCGCAGCTTCGGCCATCTGTGGGTCAGTATTGAGAAGATACTGAGCCGGGCCCTCGAGGAGCAATCGCCCGACGAGCGCGCCAAGGCGCAGAAGGCGATGAGTTCGCTGGGACTTTCCAACCTCTCGGGAGTGTATGCCCGGGCGATGATCCAGAAGAAGGGCTTTGTGGTCAACGGCCGCATAAAACTGGAGGGGGGACGCCAGGGGATCTTTGCCCTGATGGGCGATAACGCTCCCTCGAAGGCCGTCCGCCTGGTTCCTCCCGACACTCCGAATTTTTACAGTATCCGCCATGCCGGGTTGGACAATCTCGTTTCGCTGATTCGCTCCACCGCCCTGGCCACTTCGGCGGTCACTGAGCAAAACTGGCAGGCCGGTGTGACGATGGCGAACGCGATCGCGGGGATCAACGTGGAGACCGACCTGCCGAAACTGTTCGGGCGGGAGATCGCCGTGAGCTGGAAGAGCTCGGTGTTGCTCCCACAGATCAACGTTTACCTCGAAAGCCCGGACCCGACCACGCTGACCGCGCTGATCGAGAAGATGCTGGCGACGCGGGGCCTCGTGCCGACTCCAGCGGAACAGCAGGGGATGAAATACAAATCTTTCAGCCTTCCGTTGGGCATCCTGCCGCTGTCCATTTGTTATGCCTCGGTGGGCGAGTTCCTGGTTATTTCGTCCGACCCAGCCGGGCTGCTGGCCTCCCTCAGCGCTCTAACGACGAAGAAGTCGCTGGCCGACAGTCCGGAGTATGTCCAGGCGATGGCCGAAGCCGGGCCGCCCGGATTCTTCGAATCTTACACCAAGCTGCCGAAAGAGGCCGGCCCCAAGATCACCATGGCCGCGCAAGGCCTCCTGCCGATTCTGAACCAGGCGTTGGGCGGAAGCCTGACCGTCGCCGATATTCCGAATTTCCAGGTCATGCTCGATCATGCGACGCCTTCGGCCGGTCGAATGCGCACCACGGCGGACGCGCTTGAGTCGCAAGGGTACACTCCCGGAGCGTTCGATCCTTCGTCCCTTGCAAGGGCCGGCAGCATGCGCAACTGGATGGGCTTCCCAATGGGGGTTGGCTCGCCTCCTCGGCCTATGCCGGGTCCGCGGGGAGGGGGCGCACCGGGGCTGCGGCCGGGGACACAACCTTATCCGGCCGGGCCACGACCCCGCCCGCAACCCGGGCCGCGACCCACGCCCCAACAACCGTAACTCGGGTTGGCGGGAGATGAGGATCGCCGGCTGACGGCCAGGCCGCAAGTGGCGCAGCCTGTCAGGCGGTGGCTGTTGGCTCGCAGGCCGACAGGGGGTGCTACTTTTCGCAAGCTGACAGCCTGCGCCACTCCTGGAAGTGCGACGATGGGCGGGACTCGGAGAGGAATCAGGATCGGGCGCGGGGTATGGGTGGCGGCGCTCCTGGCGGTGGTGTGCGGTCAATCGCTGGCGGCGCCGGCGGGGGCAAGTAGGGCGACGTCTTCACGGTCGGCAAGCCCCCCACGTGCGACTACGTGCCTCCCCGGGATGGTTCGACACGCAAGGCGCTCGGTATAAGCACAGAGTGCCGGACTCGCGCCCGTGAGCGTAGGCCGAAAGCGGGGAAGCCAATTCTGGATTTCAATTTTGGATGTTGGATTGCGGATTCTAAAATGGGACCGGAATCACGGGTTTCTCTTTTCTCGCGCCCCGCCTCTCCATCCAAAACCCAATCGCTGAAATCCGAAATGGGTCTACTTCACTAACACGGCGACGGCGATAACCGTGGTCCAATCCCCATTGCGGGCTCCGCGGGCCCCCTGCGTGATGTTCATCGTGCGGACGATCTCGTGCGAGATCTTCCAAAGTTCCTTCCGTTCGTCGTAGGACTTATCGGGATCGAACGGCACACCCAGGCTGGTGGCCAACATGCTGGCCGCCAGATCCTCGGCACAGTCGCCGGCCACGGCCGCGGTCTGCCCAAAGCTGTGGTGTTCCGAGAGGTAGCCATACTTGGTGGGGTCCTTGGGGATGGCGACGCCGGTAGCGGCGGCGACCAGTCGCCCGGGCTCGTTGGTTTCGTTGCGGGCCATGACGGAAAAGGTAATCTCGCCCGGATGCAGAAGCGAGATGCCGTGTTCCCGGGTGATGATGCGACAATAGGGCGGGAAAATGCTGGAGACCTGAACGAGATTGTATTGCGAAATGCCGGCGTTGCGCAGGGCCGCCTCGAAACTGGTCAGCTTCTCGCGCGCCACACCCTGCCCACGTGTGAAAAACATCTTCGTCGGGATGAACACCTCCGCTCGCTCCTCTGTAATGAGATTCCCGTCGCGGCGGTTTTGGACGAACACGCGAATGCACCGAAGGACTGCTACAGACGCTCCGTTTCCAAGTCAATTAGAAAAACATCCCTATGTTCTCGAAGGCGCATCTCGCCTCCGTGGCGGACGACATGGGTGGCCGATTGGACGTGCGGCGGCTCGACGCCGTACTCCAAAGCTTCGCCTGGTGAGAACCTGTCTGGCTGGACTCTTGCGGGAGCGGAACTGAGATGCGCCCTGTTCTCGAACCAGGAACTCCCAAAAGTCACTGCAAAAGAGCAAAACATTCTATTCCCCCGACAAACGAGAATGGGGCCGCGACAGTAGTGGTCAATCCTCGCTCCACCGGCACCAGGCCGGCGGCGGCGAAAGCAGAACCCACGAGTCACAATACGTCGCCGAATTTACGAGCCAGCGCACTTCGGTGGGTCGCTTGGGGAGGATTGCGCGCCGGACCGACGGTACAGGGTGGGCAACGACGATTGCAGGGCGTGCGCTTTCGAATCTCAGCGCTGCACGATCTCAAATGGAATGGCCGGCAAGACCCCGAGAGAGACCCGTTGTCTCTGGGCTGCCGCTTTGCCGGCTGGCCCCCGGCCCGCCATCTCCGTGAAGGCCTCGACAATCAGGTTGTCCGCGAACCCGGCCCGCGCCGCAGCGCCATCGGCCTTCAGCGCGAATGTCAAGCCTCCGGGCAAGACGGTCACATCTTGCAGGGTCACGCCCTTGGGGGGATCGCTGAGCGCCAGCTGGATGTTCTGAAGAAGAGCCGGCCTCCTCGGGATGTTGATCCGTACCTGGGTGGCGCCGCCCGCGGGAATCCGGACAGGGCCGCCGCCAGCCAGTTCAGCGGGCGGCGCGGGATATTGGGCTCTCCTGACCGCGACCATGAGCTCCCGCGACGGCACCAAGTGCCGGTAGGCGAAAGCCTGCATCATGTCTTCCGCGGGAACGACCGGCCGGCTGACGGTTTGTCCTCCAATCGCGGCGCGGCCTTCCAGCTGCAACACGACCGGCTCCTCCAGCCGCTTCCCAGACGCCGTCAGGGTCATGTGGACACGGTCGCGGCCTTTGGGAATCCGCCCGCCGGCGAGCGTGAATCCGGCGGGCGCGTCCTTCAGGACCAGTTCGATGTCGCCGTCGAATCCATCTTTCCGCAACGCGTAAACACAGATCGGCACGGTGCCCAGGACGGGCACGTTGAGGCTGGAGGGCGTCACGCGCAGCGCGAAATCGGGCCGGCGAGGTGAGAGACGCAAGCGATAGCCGTATTCCTCGCCTCCGTGCTGCTCCGAATCGGACAGCTGCACATAGTACACTCCATCCTGCGGCAGCCGGGTGCAAAGATACGAATCGGCTTGGTGCGTGAGCAATCCCATCTCCTTGTCTTCGTGATCGTCGTTCCAGGCCAACACGCGCCCCGAGGCGTCGGTCAACCGCAGCAGCGAATCCAGCGGGGAACGCAGCCGGCGAGCCAACACTTCGGCCACCACTTGATCGCCGGCGCGGCCTTCGAACCGGAACACGTCCACGTCGCCGGGCGGCGCGATGCGGCCGTTGACGATCTGCGGCAGAGTGATCCGTTGCGCTTCCTTTGCGTTGTTGTTGGGTTCGATTTCGTTGCACTCCGGCAGCGTGTCCACATTATACGCCACTTCATTGGAAAGCCATTTGTCCTGGCGCAATGCCGTGTGGCGGATGCTGTCGGCGCCGGATTGGGTATCCAGCGGCAATTGTGTCTTGGTGAGGTTCCAGCCGGCGACCGAGGCGACGGTTGCGGCGCCCGATCGGGCGCCCAGAGGGTACATCCCCGTGATGAACGGCTGTTCCCCTACGGCGACCCGGTAAACGAAATCCTCCCGTCCGCGATAGATGGAGTCGCGGATTTCCAGCTCATATTCGCCATCCTGAGGAATCTCGTAGAAGAGGACAGGGTCGGGATCAAAGCGGTAGTCGTCCGCGAAGGCGATTTCTTTCCCCTTGGCGTCATACAGGGCCAAGGTTGCCTGAAACCATCCAGGGACGGCGTCGGCCAAATACGGAACCAGCCGCCGGGCACTTACGGCCATCACGAGTCGTTGTCCCTTCCTGGCCCGGAAACTGAAAGGGTCAACGTCCCCCGGCATGATCTGTCCGTTCAGCACGACCGGCAGCTCAAGCGGCGGCGCCTTGGAGCTGCCGACGGAAGAAGCCGTTCGTCCGGGTGCGAAGCGTCCGACCTGTCCAACTGGCCCGACCCGTCCGACCGGATCGTTGGGCTCCAGTTCGCGAATCTCCGGCAGCTGCCCCACCTGGAAGACCATGGGATTGGTCAGGCCGAGCGCCGTTTCGAGCCGGAGCTCGCGGTCGCCGGGTGCCGCGTCGGGAGCAATGGTGACTTCGATCAGCGCCATTTCATCAATCTGCGCGTTCATCTGCTTCTTCTGTCTGGGGAAAAAGAGCTGATAGGCGATATGCTGCAATTCCCGGAGGTTCTTGTTTTCCAGGTTGTAGAGCAACGGATGTTCCACCGGTCGGAAGGGCGCCGTCCTCGCGGCGCCGCTTGTCTTTGCCGCGTCACTCTTCGTTGCGGCGTCATTCCCCTTTGCCGGGTTGGTTTTCGCCGGCGCGCTCTTCTGATCGAACTTCTTTCCGGGAAAGGATTCGTTGAACCTCTTACCGGCCCGGGATTGGTCGAACTCCCTTCCGGCAGGCGTCAGAGCGAGACCCTTTCCGGGCAGTTCGGCCAACCGCTTCGCCCTGACCGCGTTCAATCGCTGCATCAGTTCCTGGCGCTGTTCGGCCATGATATTTCTGACGGGCCGATAGTACTGGATTACCTTGGCCTGCGCGCCCTCCCCCGATATGTACACCTTGTTGGCGCCCTGGAGGAATTGGCCGCCCACCGTGATCAGACACACCGTGCCCTGCCGGCCGCCGGCGGGGTAGAGATAGCCGAGGTGGGGCTCTCTCTGACTCGACTGGCTCCAAGCCGTCGCCACGCAGGCGGTCATCGCCACGCACAACAGACGTTGGGACATTCTCATGGTTATACGCTCCTCGGATTACATGCGGACTTCGGACCCCGGACCCTCGACTTCAGACTCTTGCGAAAGAACATGCGTGCCTTCTGCAAAGATCCTTCCCGTGCGCGTGGATATGCCCGGGCACGGGAACCGCTTTTCTCCTTAGAGGCTCCAAAAGAATAAACCGCAGAGGGCGCGGAGAGACGCGGAGAGGCTTCAAGAGACAGAATTGAGGCGAGAGTTTTTCTCTGCGTTCCTCCGCGTTCTCTGCGGTTAAGTTTCTGTTTTAGGCACTCTTTCGTCAATAGTCTAGAGTCCAAAGTCTAGCTACATAATCTCCTTCAGGCGGCCGCCGCTCTGCACGCCATCGGCCGACGTCGGCAGAACCCGGACTTCCAATCCCCGCGGATTGGGCAGCGGGCCATCGGGATTGATGCCGAGCAGTTCGTACATACTGCCGATCAGGTCTTGCGGATAGACGGGACGTTGCGCCACTTCTTCGCCTTTCGCGTCCGAGGCCCCAACGACGCGGCCGCCCTTGAACCCGCCGCCGGCGAGCACCGCGGAAAAGCAGTTGCCGTAATGGCCCCGGCCCCCGTTCCAGGGCGCTTCCCACTGGACTTTCGGGGTCCGCCCAAACTCGCCGCTCCACCACACGATCGTGCTGTCGAGCAGGCCCCGGTCGGCCAAGTCCTGCAACAACGTGGCCATGCCCTGGTCCATCTGAGGCAGCATCCGGCGCATGGCTTCAAAGTGCTGTTTGTGGGTGTCCCATCCCTTGTAGTTGATGGTGAGGTAGGGCACGCCGTTTTCGACCAGCCGGCGCGCCATCAGGCAGGATTGGCCGAACGTGTTGCGGCCATAGCGGTCTCGGAATTCGTCCTTCTCCTGGGACGGATCGAACAGCTTCCGGGCTTCTCCAAACATCAGATCGTAAGCGTTAGTCTCAGTGCGGTCGAGCCGTTCGAAGTTCGCGTTTTTCGGCAGAGCCTTCCCAAGCGAATCGAGCGTATGGAGCAGCTCGCGCCGGTCGCGCTGGCGTTGATCCGAAACGCCCTGCGCCACAATCCCCTCGACGGCGAAGACCGGCGCGTTGGGATCGCCGCCGGTGGCGAACGGTTTGTATTTCTGCCCCAGGAAACCCGCCTCGGAAAAACGCCCTTGCGACGTGGTCAATAGAATGTAGGGCGGGGCAAGCCTTTTGTACCCGTGATCGTATCCCTTAAACAACGACACGACGGCCCCGACGCAGGGATAGACCAGCCGGTCGGGCTTGCGGCCGGTCTGCACGATATACGACGCCGTTTCGTGGGCGTTCACGCCGTGGGTCATGCTGCGGATGATCGAGTACTTGTCGGCCTGCTTGGCCAACAGCGGCAGCAGCTCTCCGATCTGGATTCCCTCTACGTTGGTGGGGATCGCCGTTTTCAGCGGGCCGGTATAGTCATAGCCCGCGTTCGGCTTGGGATCGAAGGTGTCCAGGTGCGATGGGCCGCCCCACATCCAGATTTGAATGACGGCCTTGGCGCGCGCCGGTTTTTCCGCGGGGGTCGCTGGTTTTTCGGCAGGTCCCGCCCAGACGCCGCGAGGGCGGCCCAGCGCCAATCCGGTCGCCCCGAGAAGTCCCCATTTCATCGCTTCGCGCCGAGTAACGGCGCCTGGAGTTCGTTTCTCACTCATGTCCGGCACCTCCGTATTTATAACTCAAGTACGCGCACGGGCGTTGTCGTCACCCAATGTGTCCTTCCATTATGCTTCGAGGATACGTTATTTAATTCCCCGCGGATCGCGGTTGCCCTTCAGCGCGTGTTCCTACTCCTCCGGCCAGGACTTTTGCAGTTCCTCGCGGCGCAGCGATTTCTGGCTGCGCCTTTCTGCGATCAGTTGCCAGAAGGCGGCGTCTTGCCCCAGTTCCAATTGTTCTTTATCTACACCAATGACGAGTGCCACAGGCTGCCCGTCTTGGGTGACGAGCAACCGCTCTTGCTGCGCCTGGCTCACGCAATTCTGTAAGTCAGTCTGCTCGATTTGGACCGTCTTCATAAGATCTCCTCCGTTGTCCGGTATGGCGGTTTCTGCCGGATCGCGCGGATGATGACTCTCCTTGAGTCTTCATCAACATCATAGAATACCCGATACTCGTCAGTTCGCAACTCCCAAATCGGCTCGACATATTCCCACGGCGGGATAAGTCCGACCAGAATCTTGCGATTTTGGGTTTGAACAGTGGGCTCGAAGCGCAGATGCGTTTCGATGGTGTCCAGAATCCTCCTGCGTTCATGGGCCCGTAGTTCCCTTAAATCTTCTGCAACACCTTCCGCGTATTCGATTTCGAACATGTTTCTGCTCTGTTTCCGCTGTCAAGTAAGGCCGAATAAGCGGCGGCCAGACTATCTCAATGCCGATACAAAAACTCCTTGCTGTTGATCAGCGCCCAGGCCAGATCGCTGGCGGCCTGATTCGGGTTCAGTCCGCCGGTTTGAGAGTATTTCTCGGCGGTGGCCAACTCGGCCGCCGTTGGATAACGCGACAGGATGTTCAGGTAGATCCTGCTGATCAGGTCGCGACGGTTCCCCTTGGCATCCTGCGTCAGTCGGCGCAACCGCGCGCTCTGCTCGATCTTCCTCTGAACGTCGGTGGAATTCAGCAGGTGCAGCCGCTGGGAGTCCGTCACCTGATTGTTGCGTTCGGATTCCAGGCCGGTATCGCGAGCCGGGCGGCCGAACATTTCGAGGAACGGGCTGCTGATGCTGCCGTCGGCCAACCCAATGGTCCGCTGGCTTTGCGGTATGAAAGTAAAGGGTTCCGGAATCAGGCTTTCATAGCTTTCCCCGGTTCCACCAATCCAGTCGAGGGCGTCAATCAGCACTTCCGCGTCCAGCCGGCGCACCGGGTAATGCGCGAACAGGGCCTCGGCGTCGGGATGGTTGCTGCGCGGAATCGGCGACTGCTGATAGGTGCGGGAGTTGAGAATCAGCCGGTAAATGTGCCGCGTGTCGAAGTTGGCCTTCACCAGTTCCTTTTCCAGGCTGGTCAGCAGAGCGGGGTTCACGGCAGGATTGTCCGGCCGGATGTCGTCCGGCTCGTGGATGATACCGCGCCCCATCAGCCAGGCCCAGACGCGGTTCACGATGTTGCGCGCGAACCAGGGGTTGTCCGGGGTGACCAGCCAATCGGCAAAAACCCGGCGGGGATCCTCGCCTGGGGGGATCCGGACGGCGCCGCCGTCGGGAAAGACGGCTTCCAGCGTGGTGCTCGACGCCGGGTTCAGGCACACGATTTCTTCCTTCCACTCGCCCGTCTCCCTGTACGCGATCCGCGAGAAAAAGGCCGCCATGCCCAGGCGGCGGTCTTGCGGCCAGTTCTCTATGCGCGTCCCCATAAACGTGAGGGCCACCGCCCCGGCGATGGCGGAGGGATCACGGCCTTGGATGGCCCGGTAGAAATTGACTGGCGGTACGCGGAAGTTGCTGCCGCTCGAAGTCAACAGCGTGCGGACGAATTGATCGTAGGGCTTGTTCTCGCGGATGGCGTCGTGAATCCAGCGATGATAGGCCTGCACCGCGTTGGGCCACAGGTTGATGGGGAATTCCGCCTTGACTCGCAGCAGGTCGCACCACTTCAGCGCCCAATAGTCGGCAAACTCCTCCCGTTCGAGGAGGGCGTCTATCAGCGCGGCGCGCTTGCCGGAACGACGGTCTTGCAGGAATCTCAGAACCTCCTGAGGCTCGGGCAGCGTGCCGATGACATCCAGGTACACGCGCCGGACAAAGACCTCGTCGGAACACAGCTTCGCGGGCTCGATGCCCCGCTCCCGCAGTGTGGCCAGCACCGCGGCGTCAATGAGATTCGGCGATGTGATCCCGTCATCGCCATCGGCGTCGAATAATCCCACGTTTCGAGTCAGCGCCGCAGGAGAATCGGCCAATCCGCCGAAGGCGCCGGGCGCACTCCCGGCGCCAGGCCGCATCGCCTTGCCCTTTGCGCCGCCACCCCGGGCGATTGCCTGGCGCCGCGGGGCGTCGAGGCTGGTGCGTTTGCCCGCTTTCCCGCGCCTGCCGGGCCCTGCCACTTGCGCCCAGCCGGCGCTCACGAGCAAGAGAAGGACGGCAAGAACCGAGCTGACTTTCCGTCCTTTTATGCCCATCTCGTCGGCCTCCTTAAGATTCTAATTGTGTCGAATCCACTATGCCGTTGAAGAGAAAGGCAACTACCATGCCTTCCCGGAGACGAATTCGCGAGAGCCAATGTATACGCATAAGTCATTATATTTCAAGTGATATATGGTGTAAACATCCCGCGGTTATGCCGGGAACTATCTGAAGCTAGATGTTCGTTTTTGCGCGGTTTTGCCATTTCGGACATCGCCCCACTTCCGAACCAAAGTGAAGTTCGAAATAATGGAAAAAATGAAAAAGCCACAAGCCATTGGTCCGGATTCCTCACCAGGAATTGTAGCCGCCGACGTAAGGAGGCGGAAAGAGGCCGGCTGACTGGACTCCGGTGGCCTCCGCCTCCTTACGTCGGCAGCTACACGCGGTTGAAAACTCTATGGACTGGTGAGAAATCCGAATCAGGACACGTCCATGCAATAGGGGGGCCAAAATCAGAGTGGGGAGCGTCGAGTGGGGAGCGAGAAAACCGCGATTTTGATCCCTCATTTGTGTTGGGGTTTGCGTGGGGCCGGACTTCCTTCGCCGAGCCTCACCTTCACATCCCGGACAAAACACGAAAGCCAGCGATCGTCGGGTGAGAGGTCACAATCCGAAGGGCGGAGGGCGTAACTGGGCAACAGAGTCAGTTGGTTCAGCGCTCTGAGGCTGCCGGGCGGCAAGTCAACTCGATACGTGTGGAACTCATTATCGGACGGCGCCTCCAGAGTGGTCACCAGATCGCCGTTGAGGCAGACGCCGACGCGCATCTGTCCGTCACGGATGCAGCGAATAGCGGTGTGCCCTGCTTCGAGTTTGGTTTCGAAGACCAGCTCCGAACCGTTCGTGGCCGGAGAAATACTCGCCGGAAGGACTTCCCTCGCCACGATCCGTCCCTGCTGCTCGACGAAGACGACCGCCCGAAAGGGACCCAGGACCGAACAGGCGCGCATTTCCAGCTCCACCGACCAGGGAGCGGGGACCAACTCCAACTCGAACGCGATCACCGCAGGGTCGCGTCCCATCCACCGCGCCACGCCGCCGGGATCGGCCTCGACCTGATGCCACCCGCGCACGAAGGTGGCGGTGTCATGGACAGGAAGCAAACCGCCCTTCCGCAGCACCTTCGTTGCACCCGGCCAGGGCCGCACCCGCGCCCACCCCTTCAGACAAGCATCCAGCTCCCGCTTGACCGCGGGGGCGCTGATGAGCAAATCCGACAAGGTGCTCACCGCATCGTCCGGGGTGACGATCTCGCGGTAACGCCCTCCCACAAAAGTGGCGACCCCCAGACGGTTCCCGCGCGAGGTCGCCCAGATGCTGGGGGACACGCCTGCCTCCCGAAACGCCCACTCGTATTCCGACATCTTGTAGAACGCCTCATAGCAGCCGGTCTCTTGCGCCTTGTGCTCAAGCCAGCGCTCCTCATCGGAGATCCCTTCATCATAAATCCCTTCGCCGCTGACCAGGAAGAGGCCGTTGGGGTTCAGGACGCGACGCACTTCCCTCAGGGTATCCAACATGTTGCGGGGATCGAACCAGCGGAAGTCTTCCGCCCGATGGGGGGTGGCGTGATGCAGCGACGCGTGCGAGAATACGATGTCCATGGACTGGTCGCGCAAAGGCAAGCGCGTCATCAGCGCCGCGACGCGCTCGAAGTACGTCCCCTCCCGCTCGAAAAATCCGTGTGCCGTGTCCAGCCGTGCGAAAACAAAGTCCAGGGCGATGACGTTGAATCCCAGTTGGACAAATCGCGAGGCCAGCAGGGGCTCGCCGCAGCCGAGGTCCACGACGTAGCGCTTGTGGGGC
>Ga0315280_10004344_pt1 | contig 21020 bp, 17 predicted proteins | sample YL17G06_40_MG_FD_203697 | JGI IMG/M metagenome (GOLD analysis project Ga0315280, IMG submission 203697) | Sediment microbial communities from Yellowstone Lake, YNP, Wyoming, USA - YL17G06_40 | ecosystem: Environmental > Aquatic > Freshwater > Lake > Sediment | place: USA: Wyoming | collected...
CGGCGAAGTGGGCAGTTCCGCTTCCGCCTTCGCGGGCGACGATTCAGCCTTCGTAGCCGAAGCTACTTCGGCGAAGTGGGCAGTTCCGCTCCGGCGGACGAAGGCGTCGGCGGACGAAGGCGTCCCCGATCGCCCCTTCGCTCTGCTCAGGGCAGGCTCTTCAGCAACCCCGGTAGGGGACCCCTCGCTACGCTCGGGGTGACATCATCCGTCGGGTAAGTAGGGGCACGGCATGCCGTGCCCCCTACCACTGCCAAAGGAATGCCGCTCAATCGCGCGCCCGCTCGGCGATCATCTGGTCGAAGACGGCGCGCAGCGAGCCGCGATCATCCACGACCCAGCGCTCGTCGAGGCGGTGCGCCGCCTGCGAGCGCGCGGCTTCGCGCACCTGAGCGACGGTGAACGGCGTGGTCGCGGCGATGCACCATACGCCGGCCGCCAGCGCAGATTGTATGCCCGTCAGCGAGTCCTCCAGCGCCAGGCATTCTTTCGGTGCAAGACCCAATTGCCTCAGCACGACCTGGTAGATCTCCGGGTCCGGCTTGCCGCACTCCACGTCATCGCCGCTGGCAATGAACTCGAAGGCGTCTGCAAGCTCGATGGCCTCCAGCACGTGCAGGAGCGCCGCGCAGTCGCTCATGGAGGTGAGCGTCATACGATAGCCCCGGCGACGGCTCTCGTGCACTAACTCGACCACCTCGGGCCTCTGGTTGCGGCGCAGCACCTCCGCGTCCGCGAGCATTTCTTCGTAAATGCGCAGGCGCACCTGCACGAATGCCTGCCACGGCGCGCTCACACCGAATTCGGCCATGCGCGCGCGCGATGCCTGCTCCAGCCCAAAGCGCTCCATCAGCGCCCGCGCGACCTCCTCGCGTGAACGACCCACAACTTCCCTGAATCCCTCAACCACCGCCTCCTCAGTCGCACAGTTCGGACAGAGCTCGCGCGCAGCCCGCGCATATGATATGGCCTTGAGCTTCTCGGTCTGCACCAGCGTGCCGTCGAGGTCGAAGATCACTGCCCTTATCATGGTGATTCCCCGAGGGCGCCGCCGCAATCGGGCGCACGCCCCCGTCCCGCACTACGCTCGCAGCCGCGCCAGCGATGGCGTGTTCTCCGTCAGGCGCCGCAGCGCACCCGCCGCGTCCGCCCCGAGGTGGAAGCTGATGACGCGCCGCCCCGCATCAAGCAGCGCCTGGCGGTCGCCCAGCGCCTGGGCCGTCTTGAGGACGCCGAAGGTGATGGCGGATGCCGGCGAACCCGCCTCGTCCGGTATTGGCGCGTCTGCCGGGTCGTCGGCGGTGATCTGAATGAACAGCCCGCGCCCGCCATCGCCTTTGTGCAACTGTCCGGTCGAATGCAGGAAGCGCGGGCCGTAACCCACCGTCGTGGCCAGGCCCAACTCGTCGCGCAGGCGCACGCGCAGCGCGAGCAGCGCGGCGTCGGTCTCGGGCGTGGGCTCGACATAGGCCTGAAGCGCCACGTAATCGCCAGGCTTGCCGCGGCCGAGGAAATCCGCCAGCGCCGCGCCCGGCGTTGCCGCCCTGACATCGCCATAGACGGTGATGCCCTCGCCCGATAGCGCGGACGCCGCCGTCGGCAGCGAGCCGGACTTCATATACGCGCCGACCATGTCGCGTGCTAGCGCCTTCGCCCGCTCCACATCGGGTTGATCGAACGGGTTGATGCCCAGGCGATAGCCGGCGACTGCGGTTGCCATCTCCCACAGGAAGAACTGACGACCGAGGTCATACGCGTCCTGGAGCCTGAGCAGGACCACCGGCTGCCCGGCAGCCTCGAGCGCCTCGCGGGGCTGATCGTAGGCGGTATCGTCGCCCAGGTGCAGGTGGACGAAGAGCCGATCGGAGCCATAGACGGCTGGGTCGCCCGGCGGCTCGCCGACCACGGGCACGATGCCCCTGCCGTCCTTGCCCGTGCTCTCGGCGAGCAACTGCTCCACCCAGTCGCCGAAGCTTGCGATCGGCGCCGAGGCGAGGAACGTCACCTTGTCGCGCCCGGCTTTGGCCAGCTCGCCGAGGATCGCGCCAAGCCAGATGCCGGGGTTGTGCTGCGCCAGGACGCACGGCTCGCAACTGCACGCGGCGTCGAGTGCCCGGTCGAGCAGTAGGTTGAGATCCATGCCCAGCAGCGCCGCCGGGACGACGCCGAACAGCGATAGCGCCGAGTAACGGCCGCCGATATTGGGGTCGTTGAGGAAAGTGCGGCGGAAGTGATGGCGTTCGGCGATAGTCATCAGCGGGCTTTCGGGATCGGTGATGGCGACGAAACGCTCGCCGGCGCGATCGGCGCCGACGGCAGCGACGACGCGGTTGTAGAAGTACTTGAAGAATGAAAGCGTCTCGACCGTGGTGCCCGACTTGGTCGAAACGATGAACAGGGTGCGGCTGGGGTCGAGGCGCGCGGCATGGCTCAGCACCGCGCCGGGCACCGTGCTGTCGAGCACGGCGAGATCGAGGTATCCCTGCTTCCCGCCGAACGTGCTGCGAAACACGCCTGGGGCCAGGCTCGAGCCGCCCATGCCCAGCAGCAGCGCCTGGGTATAGCCCTGGCCGCGAACCTCGTCGGCGAAGGATTGCAGCTTCGCCGCCTGCTCGAACATGATCTCCGCGCTGTGCAGCCAGCCCAGGCGGTTGCTGATCTCCGTCGGCTGCGGCTTCCAGATGGTGTAGTCGAGTGCCCACATGCGCGCCGGTATCTTATCCTCGGCCATCTGGCTGATAGCGGCATCCACCACGCTCTGGTGGCGACCCAGGTTTGCATGATAGGGCTGCCAGCCGGAGAGCTGGCGCTCGCGCTTCTCGACAATGCTGGCCATCAGGGTCTCGAACGACTTGTCGAAGGCCTTCACTCCGTCGTCGGTCAGTTGGCGCGTGATGGCGTCGAGGTCTATGCCCAGCTCGGCCAGGCGCGCCAGGTCGGCGCGCGCCTGATCGAGACCAGCGTCCACCGTTCTCTCGGCGCGGCCGTGATCGAGCCACGCTTTCAGGGTCGCCGGGGGCATGGTGTTGACGGTATCGGGGCCGATCAGCTCGTCAACATACATCGTGTCGGGGAAGAGGGGATTCTTGGTGCTGGTGCTCGCCCACAGCGGCCGCTGCACGCGGGCGCCGCGCTGCGCCAGCGTCGCCCAGCGCTGGCTGCTGAAGACCTCCTCGAACTTGGCATAGACGAGCTTGGCGTTAGCGATGGCGATCTTGCCTTGCAGCGCCTTGATGCCGCGCTTCTCCAACTCGTCGTCAGCCAGGGTATCAACGCGGCTGACGAAGAACGACGCCACCGAGGCGACGCGGGCGATGTTGCCACCGCTCGCGGCGAGCTTCTCTAGCCCGGCGAGATAGGCTTCTGCGACCGCGATGTACTGCTGCATCGAAAACATGAGGGTGATGTTGATGTTGACGCCCTGGCTGATGAGCGACTCGATGGCGGGGATGCCCTCCGCGGTCGCGGGCACCTTGATGAAGACGTTGGGGCGCCCCAGGGCCCAGAAGAGATGCTGCGCAGCCTCGATGGTGCCGGCAGTGTCGTAGGCGAGGTCGGGGCTAACCTCGAGACTGACGAAGCCGTCGCCGCCGCCCGTTGAGTCGTAGACCGGCCGAAACAGATCCGCGGCCCGACCGATGTCATCGAACACCAGGGCTTCGTAGATTTCGCGCGGCGACTTGCCGTGCTCCACCAACTCCCGCAGGCTATCGTCGTAGTCATTGCTGCCGACGATGGCTTTCTCGAGGATAGTGGGATTCGCGGTGACGCCGCGCACGCCCTGGTCAATGAGATCCTGCAACTCGCCAGAGGTGATGAACGATCGCCGAATGTAGTCCAGCCACACCGCCTGGCCCAGGTCGGCGAGATCTTTCAGCGTAGGCATGATGGTCCTCCCGACGGCGAAGCGCGCATCGCCGCTCTTGCTGACTGCGGAGCGCCGCGTGAAACCGTTACCGCCGCCCCAAGACGGTCTTCGCGGCCTCGATCACCTTTTCGGCAGTGATGCCGAAGTGCTCGTATATAGTCTCGTAAGGCGCGCTGGCGCCGAAATGGTCGAGGCCGATGGCGATGCCGTCGCAGCCGAGGTAATGCTCCCAGCCCAGCTTTGCGCCGGCCTCGACCGAGACGCGCGCGCGCACCGAGGCGGGCAGCACGCTCTCGCGGTAATCCGCGGGCTGGCGATCGAACCGTCGCCAGCTCGGCAGCGATACGACGCGGGCGTTTACGCCCTCGGCGCCCAGCTTCTCCCCGGCCTCGAGCGCGATGTGCACCTCCGAGCCGGTGCCGATAATGATGACCTCGGGCGTGCCCTCGCCTGCCTGCCACAGGGTGTAACCACCGCGCGCAACGCCCGCCGCAGGCGCGTACTTGGTGCGGTCCAGCACCGGCACGTTCTGCCGCGTCAGTGCCAGCGCGGTCGGGCCGGAGGCGTTTCGCAGCGCCACCCGCCAGGCCTCGGCGGTCTCGGTGGCGTCGGCGGGGCGAATCAACGTGAAGTTGGGTATGGCGCGCAGGCCCATCAGCTGCTCGATGGGCTGGTGCGTCGGCCCGTCCTCGCCCAGGCCGATGCTGTCGTGGGTAAAAATGTAGATCGCGCGAATCTCCATCATCGCCGCCAGCCGCATCGGCGGGCGCATGTAGTCGGAGAAGATGAGAAAAGTCGCGCCAAATGGAATCGCCCCGCCGTGGCGCGCCATGCCGCCGACGATCGCGCCCATCGAGTGCTCGCGCACGCCGAAGTGCATGTTGCGCCCGCAGTGGTTGCTCGCCTGCTGATCGCCGAAGCCATCCATGATGGTGCGGGTGCTCGGCGCGAGATCGGCCGAGCCGCCGATGAGAGCCGGCACGCGCGGCGCGATGTGGTTGATGACCTTGCTGGACGCGCTGCGGGTCGCCATTGGCTGCGCGCCCGGCGGAAAGAGCTGGTCGAGGCCCTCGTCCCATCCCGCCGGCAGCTCGCCCCGAAGCTGGGCCTCAAGCTGCGCCGCGAGGTCCGGGTATGCGTCGGCATAGGTCTTCATTCGCTCGCGCCACTGCTGCTCCGACGCCTGGCCGCGATCGACCGCCTTGCGCATGTGGTCGCGCGCCTCATCGGGAACGTAGAACGTCGGCTCGAGCGGCCAGCCAAGGGTCTCCTTTGCCGCGCGCGCATTGTCGGGTCCCAACGCCTCGCCGTGCACCTTGCCCGTGCCCTGCTCGGGGCTGCCATAGCCGATGATGGTCTTGCAGATGATGAGCGAGGGCCGCTCCGTATCCGCCTGCGCCTGGCGGATGGCGCCATCCACCGCCACCAGGTCGTTGCCGTCAACCGGCCCCAGCACCTGCCACCCGTAGGCGGCGAACCGAGCGCCCACGTTCTCGGTGAACGCGATCTCCGTCGCGCCCTCGATGGAGACGGCGTTATCGTCGTAGAAATAGATCAGCTTGCCCAGGCGCAGCGTGGCGGCGATGCTGGCGGCCTCGCTCGAGATGCCCTCCTCCATGTCGCCGTCGGAGCAGATGGCATAGGTGTGATGGTTCATGATCTCGTGGCCGGGGCGGTTGAACTGGCAGGCAAGCCAGCGCTCGACGATGGCCATGCCCACGCCGTTGCCGAAGCCCTGGCCGAGCGGCCCGGTAGTGACCTCGATGCCGGGCGCGCGGCCAAACTCGGGGTGGCCGGGGGTCTTGCTGTCCCACTGCCGAAATTGCTTGATATCGTCGAGCGACAGGTCGTAGCCCGTCAGATGCAGCAGGGCGTAGAGCAGCATCGAGCCGTGACCGGCGGAGAGGACGAAGCGGTCGCGGTCGGGCCAGTCGGGGTTGCGCGGGTTGTGTTTCAGGAAGCGGTCCCACAGGACGTACGCCACCGGGCCGATGCCCATGGGCGCGCCGGGGTGGCCGGACTTTGCCTTCTCCACTGCGTCCACGGCAAGGAAGCGAATGGTGTTGATGCAAAGCCGATCCAACTGCTGCGCGACGCTGACGGTCATTGCGGTTGGTCTCCAGACGGGGCCGATGGTGTTGGCGGCGGGTGCGGCCCGGGCGTATATTCCCAGAGATGGCGGCCGCCGTCAACGTAGATGACCACGCCGGTTATGAAATTGCTGCTCGCCAGGAAAACGACGGCATCGGCGACATCGCCGGCGTCGCCGTGGCGGCGCAGCGGCACGGTGTCCTTGAGCCCGTCGAGGTAGGCGTCGTCCTTGCCCGGCGGCGGAAGGATCAGCCCAGGCGCCACCGCGTTGACCGCAACGTTGGGCGCGAACTCCACCGCCATCATTCTCGTCAGCAGCGCCAGGGCGTGTTTGCTCAGGCTGTAGGAAACGTGGCTCCAGTCGTAGCCCTTGATCCGCGTATCGAGCAGGTTTACGATCTGGCCCTCGCACGCCTGACGCGCGAACGCGCGACCGAGCGTAAAGGGCACCCAGGCGTTGACCTGCATCGCGTCGGCCACGCTCTCAAAGGTAACGGTCGCGATGTCATCGGCGCTGAAAAAGGAGGCGTTGTTGACCAGGATGTCGAGATTAACCCCCGCCGCCGCTTGCGCGCGCTCGACAAGGCTTTCATACTCGTCGGGCTTGCGAAGATCGGCCGCCACGGGCCATGCGCTGGCACCCAGCGTCTCTAGCTCGCGGCAAAGCGCGCTTGCCTCGTCGGCGGAGGCGCCGTAGTGAATGACGACGTTGGCTCCCTGCGCCGCCAGCGCGCGCGCGGTCTCGCGCCCTATGCGCTTCGCCGCGCCGGTGATGAGCGCCGTCTTTCCTCGGAGCGATGGTGCCATGGATGGATGTCTGCGCGGTCCCCGATGCATGAGTATATATCCTGCCCAGCGGGAAGTATGGTTGATGCGGGACACAATTCCGACATCGGCGCTCGGTCATCCGACGAGCACCGGGGTCTAGAGAGGCCGAACATCGCCGCCATCTTGTGCGATAGCTCCAACATGAATGTCACAATTGTACCGGCGGCAATGCTAACTTTGTGACGAAGATACTTCAATGCGATAGCCCTGAATGCCGACCACCAACGGAGAGGCGAAGCTGGCATCGTGAAAGCATTACTCATTAACACCAATCGCGAGCGGTCGCCGCAGCCGGTTATACCGCTCGGCCTGTGTCTCGTCGCCTCGGCGTTGAAGGCGCACCATTTCCACCCCCGACTGCTCGACCTTGCGTTCTCGCGTCACCCGGCGCGAGCTATAGCGCGGGCGGTCCGCCAGTGGCGACCCGATGTCGTGTGCATGTCGGTGCGCAACCTCGATAACGGCGAGTACTTGCGGCCGCGCGGCTATATCGGCGAGGTGGCGGAGGTGGCGCTGGCAAGCCGGCAGCACTTCCCGCCGCCATTGATCATCGGCGGCTCCGCGGTAAGCATTGCGCCGGCGCAGATGCTGGCGCGATTGGGCGCCGATTTCGCCATCGTCGGCGACGGCGAGCAGGCGCTGCCTGAGCTGCTGACGCGCATCGCTGACGAGGAGCCCGTCGCCGGCGTCTCGGGCGTTTACTGCTCCAACGACGCCCTGCTGCCAGCGCCGGCGCGCGTCGAGGATCTCGATTCGCTCCCAACCGCCGAGGCCGGCCGCTGGCTGAACCTCGGCCGCTACTTTCGGTGCGGCAGCCCCATGCCCTTGCAGAGCAAGCGCGGCTGCGCATTCGAGTGCATCTACTGCACCTACCGCCTGATCGAAGGTGCGAAGTATCGTCTGCGCTCGCCCGATGCGGTGGTCGCGGAGGTCGAGGAGGCGCTCGTGCGCTGGGGCGCGCGTCGTTTCGAGCTCGTGGACGCGACCTTCAATCATCCGCTCGATCACGCGCTCGCGCTCTGCGATGCGATTGCGCGCCGGGGGTTGCGCGTTGACTTTCACACCATGGGGCTCAACCCGGGCGCGGCGTCGCGCGAGCTGCTGATGGCGATGAAAGCGGCCCGATTCGACTCCGCGGTGTGCGCCGCGGAAAGCGGCTCGGAGCGAATGCTGGAGACGTTGCGCAAAGGGTTTAGCGTCGACGACCTTGCGCAGACGGCGGCCTGGGCGCATGAGGCCGGCCTGCCGCTGCTGTGGTCGTTCATGTTCGGCGGCCCGGGCGAGACGGAGCGCACGGTGCGCCAGACGCTGAGCTTCATCGAGCGCGCGCTGGGCCCGCAGGACCGCATCCTGTGCACCATTGGGCTGCGCGTCTATCCCGGCACCGAGCTGGCGCGCGTGGCGCGCGAAGACGATGCGCTCGAGCTTCAGGCGGACCTGGCGGACCCGGTGTTCTACTTCTCACGCGGGGTAGCGGTCGAGCGCGTGCTGGAGGTGATCGAGCGCTCGCCCCGGCGACCGCAGATGATCTACCTCGAGACCTTGCAGCGGCCGCTCATTCGCTGGGCGCTGCGCGTGCAAGCGGCGCTGCGCCTGCGCGGGCCGTCGTGGCGCGGCGTGCCGCTGTACAACCGGCTGACACAGTGGAGCCACATCCGCCGACCCGGGCTGCGCACAGATGCGCCCAACCGCGAACAGCAATCTTCGCGGCGTTCCCCGTAGCGGCAGGCCTGCAAGGCTGCTGTTCAACCCCTCTCCCTCTTCGAGGGAGAGGCTAGGTGAGGGTGGTCTGTAGGGCGCGTTCGCTGAACGCGCCGCACCCAAAGGGTACCCGGACGGGGCCAGCGGCCCGCGCCCCACAACCCCCGCCTTCGTCCTCCCCCTGGAAGGGGGAGGAACCTCGCGATCCCAACCCTCGGCGAACACCCGCCCGCCACCCCGATTGCCCAATGCTCCACCTGGGTGTATGATAGCCGACGGCCCATGACCCATGCCAACGGCACGGCGAGGCGGGCAATCGGCTGACCAAACTCCAAGAGGGCGTGGGGCGTTATAGAGTGGACACGCACCAACTCGCGCGGGTTGTCGTGCGGCGCCTGGTCTTGGCCGTGGTCGTAAAGGGACCACGCAAGACAACTTGAACCGCGAGAGCGAGGTGTGTGTCCCCGGAATTGTCCCAGGGGAAGAAGGAGTTCAGGTCCGCGCGCAGAACGACGAAGCGCCGTGGGGCCTCGCGAACGGGCGTCATTGCAGCTGGCGTGGCGGCCCTGCCCCTTTCCGGGAGCCTGCCTGGATTGTGCAAAGGTTGTTACGCCAAAATGAGACTCTGGCAAAGGAGGTGCGAGGCCATGAGGAGTCTGTTTTTCGGGATGGCTTTAGCTGTTATCCTGGGATTCCTAATCGCGCCCCCAACAGACGCGCAGATCGGCGCGCTTGCGTACGCGCAGGCCCGCGATGACTTTGCAGGCCAGATTACCTTCAGCGACGGCAGAACAGTGCAGTATGTTTCGCTTGATTGGGGTACCGGCCAAGGCAACGTGGCGTTCTCGCGAGACATAACGGACATGAAAAGGAGTTCGCTGGAACTGCCGCAGCTGCGGTTACGTTCGGTATCCAGAATAGACTTCGCCCCGTTGACTGAGCGCGAGAGTAACATCATCAAGAGTCTCGGGCTTTTCACGTATATCCGAAGGGGCCAAGGTTACATTTCGTGACGACACAGTCTATGACGGCATCTATCTCCTCTGCACCGGCGGGTGGGAGAGCGAGCGCGAAGCAGGTCGTGTAAGTTCCCCTTTGGTCGCTAGCCTGACCGTTAATCTCAAAGACGCCAAGATGACGTGCAGCGCGTGCGGGCGGCAGTTCAAAGAGATAGGGTACAAGTTCTGTCCCTACGACGGTACGGCCCTGAAGCCCACGTCGCATTGAGTCTCGCACAATACCTTAGTGTAGTTCCGGCAGATTCCGGGGCAGATTCCGGGGACACACGACTTAATTATCGGCGAACCGCCCTGCCAGCGGCACAACTTCGGCCGCTTTCGACCGCCGAGATTGGGTTGAGGCGGCGGTTGGGGGGACGCCACGCGCGCGCGGCTCACGCCGCGTGCTTTCGTCGCACCGCGCGCCCGTAGTTGGTGATGGTGTCGAGATAGGCTTCGATGTTCTCCAGCGGCGTTTCGCAGCTGATGGCGTTGCCCGCGCCGAGGACTAGCCCGCCCTCGGGCCGGTCGAAGACATCAACCATCTGCTCGATCCCCTGCCTGACCTGGGCGACCGTGCCGCCGGGCAGCAGGTACTGCACATCGACACTGGAGCACGGGCACTCCTGCCCGTGGCCCCCCAGGCGAGAGGTCGCCCCCCAGGCAAGAGTGCCTGGGCCCATGGCGCTGCGCGACCGCGCGGGGCGGTGCGCCGCCTGCGGTGGTCCATGCACCCCGGCCTGGATGGGATGCAGAACGTCCAGCCCCATCTCGCAGAAATCCTCCATGATCTCGGTGGCCCCCCAGGCGAGAGGTCGCCCCCCAGGCAAGAGTGCCTGGGCCCATAGCGCCGCGCGACCGCGCGGGGCGGCGCGCCGCCTGCGGTGGTTCATGCACCCCGCCTGGATGGGATGCAGAACGTCCAACCCGATCTCGCAGAAGTCTTCCATGATCTCGGTGACCTGCCCGCAGCAGTGCAGCCAGAAATGCAGCCCGTGCTCGTGGCACGCCGCGATCACCGCCGCGAACCACGGCTTGAGGAACTCGCGAAACGTCGCCGGGCTGAACATGAGCGACTTCTGCGCGCCCAGGTCGTCGCTGGTCAGCAAACCGTCCACGCCGGCGCGCGCGAGCATGCGCGCCACCTGCCGATAATACTCGACCAGCGCGTCGCCCCGCAGGCGGCGCACCGCCCAGCCGCTTCATCTCCTTGGGATGCTCGTAGAAAGCGGCCAGCGTGTTCTCCATTCCGAGCAGCGTCCACAGGCGCTCGTAGAACAGGAACCACGGGCCGCCCAGGACATAGCGATCGCGATGCGCGTTGAGGAAATCCGCCGTCGGCTCAATGCTCTCGGGCAGGTCGCCGCGCGGCATCTTATCGAGGAACGCGTCGAGGCGGTGCGCCGCCTGCGGGGTCGTCCCAGGCGGCGATAATGTGACGCGAATCGAGCCCGCCTGCCTGCTCGCCGCTCGGCGCGTCGCGATACTCCCACCGATAGTCCGGATGCTTGGCGCGCATATGCGAATCGCCCGGCGCGCGACTCGTGCTTCGTAGCGAAGGAGCTTCGCTACTTCGCAGAGTAGCATAGGGCGTCGTGAGCACGTCATCCGGCTCGTGCTTCGTAGCGAAGGAGCTTCGCTACTTCGCAGAGTAGCAGTAGTGCGCCGCCAGCTCGGGCCCGCTTCGCGGGCGCCCCGCCGTGCCGTACTTCTTCGCGGTTTCCTCGTTCCACCACTTGTGCAGCATCAGCGGAATTGCACTGGGATTGCGCCGCTCGACGGCCCGCCGCACCTGCTCTTTGTCCAAAGGCTCGATCACAACGCCCTCCGTGATACTGTTGGCGCTGGCAAGACCGCTTGGCGCTCGAAATCGCTATTCGCCAGCGCTACCTTCGCCACGTGCGCGCCGACCCGCAGACGGCGCACCGCCCCCGCAGGCGGCGCACCGCCCCGCAGGCGGCGCACCGCCCAAGGCCCGGCTCAACCGCGCCAGCAGCCTCGGCGCGACCAGTTGCGCCGGCACGCAGTAGTCGGCGCGGGGCTCGCGGCAGGTGCCCCGGGCGGTGCGCCGCCTGCCACCAAGCGAGACCTGCTCATAGGCGGTCCAGGTCTGCGGCGTCATGTGGCCCGCCAGATGACTAAGCAGCACGCGCTCGCATTCCTCGACCTCGCCCAGCGCGAGCAGCGCCGCCCCGTATTCGGCGATGGGCCAATTGTCGGCGCGATCCATGAATCGCGTCATGCCGCTGGCCTCGCCGCCGTGCGTCCGGCGATAGCCGATGATCGCATGCGCTTGCTCACGCGTTAGGATGCCGCTCGAGAGCAGCTCGAGCCAGTAGCGGTAGTTGGTGTAGCTGGCGTAGCGATCTTGGGTCATGGTCTCGAACGGCTTGATGCGACGCGCGACCGGCGGGACGAACGGCGGGTCGCAACTGCGGTCCGTCACTTCGTCTATTGCCGCCAGGATTGCGGCGCGATAGCCGTCGCACCGCTGCTGCTCGCCTTCGCGCGGAAGCATAATCGCGGCGTCCCGCAGGCCGTGCCAGCACCACGCATTGTTGTGGAAGTAAAGGTCAACTTCGTCGCGCGTATCGGCCTCAGGCACGCCGGCGATCAGCCCGCGTTGGGCGTTCGCTTGCGCCGACCACAGCCAATCGCGCATCGCCTCCAGTTTGGCGTGCACTTCGCCGAGCCAATCCGCGGGCGCGGTGGCATCGGCAAGCCGGCGCGCGAGCGACAACAACTGGCCATATTCCGCCAGCGACGGCCCGTAATAGTCAATCCTGCCGGTGTCGGTAACGAAGCGCTGGAAATAGTGCGTCAGATATTCGCGCGCGAGCGCCGCGTGGCCCCACTCGATCAGGCAGTCCGCCAGCGCGATGATGGTCGGCGGGAAGCCATCATGAATCGTCTCGCCATAGCGCCTGACGCCGTAATGCGGGTGCTGACTGCTGAAGGTGATGAGCGCGCGGATGATCGAAGCCTTGCAGGCGTTGAGCAGCGCGGGATCGTCAGTCGTGGGAATCGCGGCGGCGCGGAAAAACGCATCCCATCGCGCGCGCAAGGCGCCCAGCTCGCGCTCGAAATCATCGGCTGTGATCTCCGCCTCATCGCGCGCGCGGAGGTGTCGCACACGACGAGGCGCGCCCTCACCGCCTTCGACCAGCCGGACGTAGAGCGAGATCGTTCCTGGGGGCGCGCGGTCGGCCGCGAAGGCGGTCATGTCGCAGGTTGCTGAAGTCTCCGCATCGCGATAGAGGTAATGCAGCGCCGGCAGATAGCCGTCAACCAGCGCGACGGTGAAGCTGTCTGCGGCGACCGCGCGCGCGATCCATGGCACGTGAGTCGCAGGGTCGAACCAGCCTTCGATTGCGCCGTCAAACCGCACGATCGGCTTGTCGGACGACAATTCGCTGCCCAAGAACGTATAGCTGCGCACCGGGGCAAGGTCGTAGCAGCGACGGAACGTGGCCAGGTCGATCATTCACGCGCCCGCAGGCGGCGCACCGCCCGCCGGCGAATAGTCGTATCCGCGCTCGGCGTGCCAGCGCGCGGGATCAGCCAGGTAGGCATCAATCGAAGCGCCGGCGTCGGGCGTGAAATGTCCGGCGGCGGTCACAAACCGCAGGCAGCTCGCCAGGTCCGACAGCGAATGCAGGGCGACCCCGCGCCGGCGCAGCAGTTCCGCGCCTCCTTGCTCGCGGTCGAAGACCACGAGGCAGTCCTTCACTTCGCCGCCGGCCTTCTCGATGCCGTCAACGAACGTCAGCTTGCTCTTGCCGTCGGTAATCAGGTCCTCGCACAGCAGCACGCGCTTGCCGGGCGGCAGGTCGCCCTCGATCTGCGCGCCCATGCCATAGCCCTTGGGCTGCTTGCGCACATAGACGAAGGGCTTGGCCCACCGCTCTGCCAGCCACGCGGCGAATGGGATGCCGGCCGTCTCCCCGCCGGCGACGTAATCGGCCGCGACGTGATCGGCCTCGCACAGCCACTGCGCGCATGAGGTGACGATCCCTCTGGCCCAGGGATAGGAAATGATAACGCGACAGTCAACATAGAGCGGGCTGCGATTGCCCGAGGCGAGAGTGAACGGCTCCTCGAACGAGACCTTGAACGCGCGCGTCTCCCACAGCAGCGCCGACACGAGATCGCGGATCTGATCGCGCATGATGGTCACGCCTCCAATCTGTTGACGCGCAGCTCGTGCGAGCCGTCCGGCCGCGCATACTCGTAGTAGAGGTGGGCCCCGCCCGGCGCCTCCACCGCATCCAGGTAACGCAGCGACCCGGAGCCGTGGGGCGAGGTGAGCGCGGGGGCGTCGCGCGTCAATCGAACATAGCGCCGCAGGTCCCAGGTTATCGCCAGGCCCGTCTTCTCCTCGTAATTCTCCGCGACCGTCGCGCCGCCATCGTAGAAGGCGACAAAGAGCGGCGGGCGACGCAGCACAGAGCTGATGCGCGCCGCATATCCGTCCCAGCCGTCGCCCGGCGATAGTATATCACCAACCCAATGGAACCTGACTCCGTCGGCGCTGACCGCGAGCCCGGTGTGCGATTTCGTGATGCCGGTTGCATACACGTCGCCGGTCGCGTGCATGGCGTCGGGGCGCTCGGCCGGCGACGGAGGCGACGGCGCATAGCTTGCGATCATGTACCAACCGGCACCGACACCGATGACGTATGGATCTTTCACGCCCTCAGCGCCTATGTCTTCCGGCCCGATGACGGGCACCGCGGACGCCGGTAACAGCTCCGTCGGGCGCCGCGCCTCCATCATCGCAATATGCCACCGCCGGCCTTCGCCGACGTAACTTACGTAGAGCCGAAAGCGGCGGTCGGGCGTAACCACGAGCGACGCCTTCTCCACCGACTCGGCGCGGAAATCGTCCTTGGTCGCTCGCCACACATCCTCGAAATGCAGTCCGTCCATGCTGCGGGCAATGCGACACTCGGCGCCGCGGCCAAGCTCTCGCGGTCGCCGCAGGCGGTAGTACATGTAGAAGCACTGCTCCTCGTCGTGCCAGACCGTGCTCGAGGCGCCGGCCCACCAACCCGCGCCCGGCCCAGGAGGCTCGACCACCGTGTGGCCTTCGCGCGGGTCGAAAAGCGGCATATGGCCGTAGACGGGTGTCATTCGGCGGCTCGTCCGATCATAATCTCCGCGATGGCAAACGTGTTGACCTCGCCGCCGCAGTCCGCCAGCACTTTGCCGGTTGCATCGGCGATCAAGCTTTGCCCCCGCCCCGGCAGTCCCATCGGATATGACCCCGCCCGATTGGCGCCAACGAAGTAGCCGCCGAACGCGCGGATCTGGTCGAGGATTCGCGGATGGTAGAGGCGCAGGCCCGGGTTGTTGAAAGGGCAGAACAAGATCTGCGCCCCGCGCGCTTTGAGCGTCGCCCAATAGTCATCGCGCCCGGTATCGGCGCAGATCAGCGCGCCGGCGCGAATGCCGTCCCAATCGAAAACAAGATCCTGGCCGCCCGGCTGGAAGACCTCTTCCTCGAGCAGCCTTTCGTGGCCGGTCATGTTGATTGTGCGGCCCTCGCGCTCCGCCATGTAGGTCTCGTATGCGGCGCGGGTCACCAGGCTGCGCTTAGCGTAGGTCGCGGCGATCTCGCCCCGCGCATCGATGAAGACCGCGGCATTGTAAGGGCGCGGCGTCGCGCGCATGGTCATGCCGAAGCCGACGCACGCACCGTGTTCGTGGCAAAACGCCGCTAGCCGATGCGTCGCCAAGCCCGGCACGGGCTCGGCGAGCGCCGCCGCGTTCGGCGGATACTCGTGCACCATGTTCTCGTGGAAGAGAAGGTACTGCGCGCCGGCAGCGACCGCTTGCTCGGCGACGCACAAGGCCAGAGTGACGTTCCGCTCCACTTCGCCGACGCGGGTGTCGAGCTGACAGACGGCGACGGGTACACGCGTTTTCATCCGATTGGTGACACTCGTCCCTACGGCGCGTCGCCGGTCTGCTCGGCGAACCATTGCTCGAAATTGTACGCCGGCTGCCAGCCCAGAAGTTGTTGCGCTTTAGCGAGATCATACGCCGCCGGCACCCACACTCCGCGATATCCGTGTCGCACCAGCCAGGCGTGCCCGCGCGGCCAGTGCTTCTCTGCGAGGCGATTGGCATTACCATCGGCCTCGAGCAGATGCGCGTCAGCGCGAGTATATGGCAGCTTATTGGTCACGTTCACCGCCTCGAACGCGCCCACCGGGCGCTCTGGTCGCTGCGAACCGCTGAGGACGCGCACAGCCGCGACGTGCGCCGAGACGATGTCCCCGACGACCGCGAACGCGCCCGTGAGCAGGAAGCCGGTCTCGAGGCGCGACACCGGCATGAACGCCGGCGGTCGCAGCGCGATGGTGCGCACCTGCCCGCTGTCGGCGAACATTCGCGCGATCGCTTCCTGAGCGTTCTTCGTCAGACTGTATAGGTCGCCGAGCGGAAAGACGCGCTCCTCGCCTACCGGCCACGCGTCGGGCGGAATGCGGTGATAGCCTGCGGCGGCGATGCTGCTGGTCAGCACGATGCGGGCAATTCCGAGCCCAGCAGCTTCGGTGTAAAGCCGCCAGGTGCCCTTGATGTTGGAGTCGAGGTACTGGTCGTCGCCATGGGACTTCCACGGATGAATCGAGGCGCAGTGGACGATCAACTCCGCGCCGCTGATGGCGCTCCGGGTCGCGGCCGCGTCGGTCAGATCGGCCCTGATGAAACGCCAGGAGACCGGCGGCGACGCCGGCTCGACTATGTCCAGGCCAGTCACCTCGAAGCCGGCCGCGCTCAACGCGGGCGCAAGGTGCGAGCCGAGATGGCCGGCCGCGCCCGTGACAAGCACTCTGGTCGCCGCGCTCGCGCGCCGCTCGTCGGCAGCGCCTACCACGGCTTCTGGCTCATCGGAAATAGAACGGTGCTGAACACGTTGACGTCGGGCGGAGCGGTCACCGCGTTGAGCACCGCCTGCGCGACCGTCTCCGGCTTCAGCCAGTCGGGGCGAGGGGCGCAACCGGGATTGGTGAGCGTGGTATCGACGATGCCGGGGGAGACCATGCCGACAGCGATGTTGACGCCCGAGCCGTGGAGCTGCCGGGCGACCGACTCGGTCAAGGCGCGCAGCCCGTGTTTGCTGGCGTTGTACGCGCCGGCGTCGCCCGCCTCGCTCCAGTGGGAGCGCACTGAGCCGATGTTGACGATCTTGCCACCGCCGCCGGTCTCCTTCATGAGGCGAATCGCCTGCTGCATGCACGCGTAGGCGGCGACGAGATTGAGCATGACGCAATGGCGGAACTGGTGCACCGGCAGATCCTCGACCGGAGCAAAGGGCGCGCAGCCGGCGCTATTGACCAGGATGTCCAGACGCCGGAAGCGCTGGCGAACGGTCGCGAATAACGACTCCACGAAGGCATCGTCGGTGATGTCGCCGGGAACCGCAAACGCGCGGCCCCCGGCTTGCGCTATGGCCGAGGTCACCTCGTCGAGCGCCGACGCCTCGCGCGCGCATACGACCACCGTGGCGCCGTGACGGGCGAGAAGTTCAGCCACCGCCCGCCCGATGCCGCGGCTGGCCCCGGTGACCAGCGCCATCCTGCCGCTCAAACAACTCACATTACTCCCCCGCCAGAAAGGCGCCGGCAATGAGGCGTACGTCGGTGACGCCGCCGCTCTCGTCGAGGGTCACCTCGACGACGTCGAACCGGCAGCGCTCCTCCCGACGCGCGGCTAGGTCGGGCTGTGCCCGACCGCCATCCCGGCCCCAGTTTCGTCGGGGCTTAGGGACTTGCGTTGCCATGTACCACCGCGCAAGCTTGACCAGCTTGCGGCGCTTGTTGCGGGTAACTGACTGCGCGGGCGCAAAGCTGTCGGACGGCGCGCGGCTCTTGACCTCCACGAACACCAGGTCGCTGTGGTCGCGGGCGAGGATGTCAATCTCGCCCAGCTTGGTGCGGTAGTTGCGCGCGAGGATGGTATAGCCGCGCGACTGGAGGTAACGCGCGGCCGTATCCTCCCCTATCCGGGCCCGCTCGGCGCGGGCTTTGGGCCGAGCTTTCCGCCGTGCCGCTATCCTGGCGAGAAGACCAGGCACTTAGCCCATCCTATCCATGAGCTCGACGCACGCAGGCCCCTACGCTCAACGAGCCGGGGTGGCCTCCTCGTCAGCGACGACCTAGCCACGGGACGCCTGCGCCACCGGGTATGAGTAATGCAGCTTAACCCCCCGCCTGCACGCGCTTCGAGACCTCGTGCATGAGCGGCGCCAGGGCGGGATAACTCCCGACGTACTGGCGAAAGTAGAAATCATACACCTCGCGCCGCGCGGGGTCGGGCTTGATCTCGTCGGTGATTGTCACCATCCGCTCCGACGCCTCGGGCAGGCTCGCGTAGTGCCGGGCGCCGACTGCCGCAGCGATCGCGCTTCCCAGGGTGGTCGCTTCGCCGACCTCGGCGAGGAAGATCGGCAGGCCGCAGACATCCGAGTGAATCTGTAACCACAGCCGGCTTTTCGCTCCGCCTCCGGTGGCGTAAAGCTCGCTCACCTTGAAGCCATGAGCGGCGAGATCCTCCAGGATGTGCCGCGTGCCATAGGCGGTGCCCTCCAGTATCGCGCGGAAGACGTGCGCCGACGTATGCTTCAGCCCCAGCCCCCACAGCGCGCCGCGCACCAACGGGTCGCGGATCGGCGTGCGATTGCCCTGGAAGTAATCCACCAGCACCAGGCCCTCCGACCCCGGTGGAACCGCGGCCGCTTTTTCGTCGAGCACCTGGTACGCGTCGCGGCCCGACCTGGCCGCCGCTGCCACTTCGGCGCCGGCGAAGTTGTCGCGGAACCACTTGACGATCGAGCCGGTGGCGGTCTGGCCGCCCTCCAGCACCCATGTGCCGCGCGTAAGCGCATCCGGGTATGGCCCCCACACGCCAGAGCCGAAAATGCCGCGATCGCTCAACCCCATGTGGCAGGTCGAAGAGCCCATGACCACTGCCATGCGCCCGGGCTTCACGGTTGCCATGCCCAGCATACCGGTGTAGGCATCGATCCCGCCTTCGGCCACGGGTATGCCCGCTGGCAGACCCAGTGCCTGAGCCGCGGTCTGCGACAGCTCGCCCGCCCGCTCGCCCAGGGCGAGCACGTCGCGCGGCCACTTGTCGAGAATCTCCGTCATGCCGAGCGCCTTGAGCAACCGCTCCGGCCAGCCGCCCTCGGGCGTCGCGTAGTTCCACTTGCAGGTTATGACGTTGAGGGACGCCGTCCAGCGCCCGGTGAGACGGAACATGAGCCAGTCGGTGACCTCCATGATTCGCTCCGCCTGCTCGTACACGCGCGGCTCGTTCTCCTTGAGCCACAGAGCTTTGGGGATCATCCATTCCGGGCTTTCCTTGCCGCCGGCGTATTTGAGCACCGGATCGCCGGTATCGCTGACGCGCTGCGCCTGCTCGTGCGCGCGAACATCCATCCACAAGATGCCGGGACGCAGCGGCTCGCCGTTGCTCTTCGCTGCGACGACGGTGCACGCGGTGCCGTCGAGGCTGATGCCCGTAATATCGGCCGGCTTCACCTTGCCGCAGCCAAGGCATTCGGCGACGGTCTCTTGCGCTGCCCGCCACCAATCCGCCGGCTCCTGCTCGGCCCAGCTCACTTTGGGATAATGAATGGGGTACTCGCGCACGGCATAGACGACGGGCTTGCCCGCCAGGTCGAATACGCCGGTGCGCAGGCTCTGCGTGCCGCAATCAATGCCGAGGACATAAGGGGGCTTAGGGTCAGCCAAGGGGTGCACCTCCCGCGCCAAAGTTGAAGGTTCGTTCGCCGCGCCCCCGCCGATACCTCTACCCCCGGGACTCCCGCCGGGCACTGGGCCTCGCACTTTCCCAGGCCGTGCCTGCCATCGAGCGCGGGTTGTCGAGGCGGCTGCCAGGGAAAGGACGCATGGACGTTGCGGGGGGGGGGCGGGCGGGGGGCGATTCTGATATAATCGTGTGCGCGACCAGATCCCAGACGGGCCGCGGAGCACTTGCCCGCCGGCTGGGGCGAGCAAGGACACTCGGAGGTGTTGCGATGAATACGCTAAGGCTGCGGATGTGGGTATTGGTGCTGCTGGTGGGCGCCATGCTGTGCATGCTGAGCGCAGCTCCGGGCGGCGGCGTGAGCTTGCTCCCCGGGTGGCCGCAGGCCACGGCAGGCGGCTATCCAGGCGGAGACATCGAGGGTTCGCCAGCGCTGGGCGACCTTGACGGCGACGGCGACCTAGAGGTCGTGGTCGCAACGCGTCATGGTGATGTATATGCGTGGCATCACGACGGCACGCTGATGAACGGCTGGCCGCAGAGCGTGGGCTCGCTCTCGCTCAATCTCATGTCCCCGGTGCTTGGCGATATTGACGGCGACGGTCGCCTCGATGTGGTCATCGGCGCTTCTTTGTCGTCGCCCGCGGCCGGCGTCGTTTTCGCCTGGCACGGTGACGGCACGGCGGTCGCCGGGTGGCCGAGGACGGTAAGCGACGTCGTGGGAAATCCGGCGCTCGGCGATATTGACGGCGACGGTAGTCTGGAAGTTGTCGTCGGATCGCGCGACGGCAATGTGTACGCCTGGCACGGCGACGGAACGCCAGTCGCCGGTTGGCCGCAGGCCGTGGGCGGTAACGCGGGCGGGACACCAATGCTCGCGGACCTCAACGGGGACGGCCACTTCGAGGTCATTGCCGCAGCGCAGGCAAGCCAGTCGAAAGTGTATGTCTGGCACGGCGACGGGACATTGGCAGCGGGCTGGCCGCAGAGCACCGGAGTCCTCGGATGGACGGCAGCCGTTGGAGATCTCGATGGAGATGGCCATCCGGAGATCGTAGCTTGGGGCGCGGTTGCCGATCCGTTCGGCATCCCGCCATGGAATGCCCGGATCTTCGCCTGGCACGCCGATGGGACATTAGTCATCGGCTTTCCTCGTGCGTCCTACACATCCTGGGGTGGCGTCCTGAGGCTGGGTGACCTGGACGGCGCCGGCGACTTGGAGTTCGTGGCCTACGAAGCCGGCTCGGCGGTTGACTACCTCTGGGCCAGCTATGACGACGGCGTACAGATGCTTGGCTGGCCGTGGAACGATGCGGGCGGGCCACCCGCACTCGCCGACCTTGATGGTGACGGCGATCTAGAGATCGTCGCTCCCCGACTGATCGTCTATGCATTTCACTCAGACGCATCCGTAGTTGATGGATGGCCGCAAGCCACCAACCGTCCTGCCTCGGCCTCCGTCATCGCCGACCTCGACGGCGATGGCAGCGTCGAGGTCGTGGGCGGAGACTCGCAGGGCGTCGTCTATGTCTGGACGACCGAGGTGGCGGCGACAAATCCGGCGCCGTGGGCGATGTACGATCATGACGCCCAGCATACCGGGCGCGCAGATCCAGCGGCGCTGACGCGGGGCAAGATCGGCGGGCAGGTGCGCGTCAGCGGCACCGGAGCGCCCCTCGCCGGCGTTACCGTCGAAGCCTATCTAGGAGATACATTGCAGGGTACTGCTGTGACCCGCGCCGACGGCAGCTACA